>ENA-UENT01000077-UENT01000077.1-marine-metagenome-genome-assembly--contig:-NODE-77-length-77207-cov-10.762096_pt1 | contig 77207 bp, 61 predicted proteins | sample MGYA00237879_ERZ529330 | MGnify/ENA primary metagenome ERZ529330 (study PRJEB26372, sample SAMN05368345) | marine metagenome | biome: cultured habitat; feature: ocean water; material: water; isolation... | reverse complement strand
ATGGACAATTCTATCGTTTTTCAATTAACCAGCACGCAGGCGTGCTGAATAGTTACTACAGGTATGCTTTATTCAGTTCTTTTATAGGGCCCAATTACTGCGACGAAAACCTTCACCCAAACCTCCCCACATAACTCACCGCCTCAACCTCACAAATAGCATCCAACCGCCCTCTGGAATTGAACATCTTCGGACGCTTATCAAACTCGAATAACCGATATAGATAGTAATTTGATTCATGCTTTTGAGAGTGCCTCAACTCATTCCGGCTAAAGTAGATCGGCGTGTACTTCCCAAGCTTAGTTGTTTTGACCTCAATGTATCGGTCAGTGCCGTTCTTGTTTCTGGAAAGAATATCAAAACCCGCACCATCGCCTTGTTCTTTAGAAATCCATTCGACGGAATCTGCCAAACCGGCTTTATCTTCCTTGATCAGCCTCCACTTTTCATATTGCAGGACTAGTTCTTCTCCCTGGTCACCCAATAGCTTATTGGCTTGTTCTTTAGCGAGGTAATCAACTTTTGCAATGCGCGGTTTATATTCCACTGCTGGTTCCTTTGCTTGAACCAACTGAGGGATTGGTTCTAGCCATTTAGCAAAATCCACCTTTGCCGGCTGCTCAATTGTTGAGTCAGTAAACTGCTCAAAGTTCACTTTCCAAAAGTCATTTTCATCTAGATACTGCACAATGATCGGAACTAACAATTTCTGGTAATTCCACCTGGGCTTATAACCGGCAATCGGCGGTATCTTGAGATCAAGTAGTACCGCGGTGATGTTTTGATGCTTAAATTCAATTGATCCATCAGATCTGCCATTAAGCTTTTTCTTTAATACCTTTCTGTGATCAGATTTTTTGTACGGAATGCGCCTGATCTCTTTCGACAGCATATCGAAATAATCCTGGACCGTTTCCCTGACTTCATATTCTGACCAATTTCGGCTCATCTGTTGCTGGTTTCCTGTATCTAAAGGTAGCGCAGATCAATAAAGTACACTCGCTATTAAACGATTTAAAGGTGCTTACGGTGTTTTGTATTTAATAGTTTCTGCCAAGGCAGGACAACAAAATAAAAAATCTTCTAAAATCAGTAGCTTTTCCTCCCCGGCACCACCCCTCTTACCCCACCCCGCGGGTTCCCCACATCCCCTTTATACCGCGGGATCACATGGATATGCGCGTGAAAAACCGTCTGCCCGGCTGGTGCGCCGATGTTGATGCCTATATTAAAACCGTCCGGCTGATATTGCTCTTGCAGGATGGACCTGACCCTGTTGGCTAATAGCCAGCAGGCCTGCTGCTCCTTGACAGACAGCTCGAAGTAGTCCGCGCAGTGGCGCTTGGGCAGGATGAGGGCATGCCCTTCGGATACCGGGTACTTATCGTAAATCGCGTAAGCAGTAGCGCTTTCGGTGATTGGCCGGCGCTGTTTAGAGGGGGTGCAGAAAACGCAGCCGTTCCATTCCTGCGTAAGCGGGTAATGCTGGTACTCGTAGATTTCGCAGAAGTCGTTGAGCAGGGCGCTTTGGAAGGGCAGCGTCACATTGCACTGAAACGTCTGCTTTTTGTGCACGCGGTGGGTGCGGAAGCCTTCGTAGCGGACATCCCGACGTACAGCGAAGTAGGCTTTGCCGCCAAATTTCAACAGCTCGGAAACGTGCATCAACACTTCAGCTTGCTGCTCAGGGAACAAGACGTTCAGTACATAACCGCAGAAGATGGTATCAAATTCGCCGGTGGGTTGTTCCGGGGCATAGTGCGGATCGTAGCCGGTAACGTCAAAGCCTTTCCGCTCCAAATAGCGCACATCGGCACCGTAGCCGCAGCCATAATCGAGCACCCGGCCTTCTATTTTGCCCCGCTCTGCCAGCCACCGCAATGGGAAGGAGGCCCGGTCGCGCTCTTTGGCGGTGAGGTGGGCATTGGGGTTTTGTTTTAGCCATTCCATCATCTGGTTCAAATCTTAAATCTTTTCCGATGCTCTTTCAAAAAATCCAATGAAGGCCAAAATTCCTCATTCTCAGGCAGCAAAATTCTTTTGCCCTCAAACTGAGCTAAACTGTAAACAGATCTACTCTCCTCAAATTCACTCTTATTGATTATTACCTCATAATCGTCACCAATACCTATAAAGCCATTGTCAAATGCTGAATGCAAATTCGCGCAAAGAGCTATTCCATTCATTAAACTGTTATCTCCTGTTTCAGCAAACGGTATTATGTGGCAAGCTTGCACTAGATTCCTAACAGGAATAACCCGAAATTGAGAAATAGCACAAGTGAAATCATATTGGTCTAGCAAATAAGACCTAAACAAAGGGTTTCTCTGGTACTCTGTCTTCTCGATCTTGGTAACTTTTTTGGGCGCCTTCTTTTTTCCAAAAATTTCATCATCAAAGTGTCTCAATGACTTAAAGTTTTGGGGGGGCAACTTTCTCCTTTCTTCCGGAAAATATTCAAATAAGATCGCCAACTTGGTGACATCACGGTTTTCCTCGCTACTAAGATAATTCCAGATATCCTGTGCAAACTTTGCATAAGCCCCCTCCTTAATCAGCGTAGACTCGGGAACATAGCCTTTTAGCCTACTATCATCTCCTCTGAATACTTCCCAGCCTAAGGCATCGCTCTGCAAATGAAAAACAGGGTAATTTGAATTCCTCTGGCTTCTTGTACGATCTATCCCAACCAATTGATCCCAATACTGATGAAACAAATCGAAAAGTCTCTCATCAAGGAGCACTCGATTTTCTTTAGCATCATTGGCACTAATCCAATCCAAACACGCCAATAGCAGAATCAACTTGTGGGGCTTCTCCCGACCTTTACTTTTGTTTCTCTTTACGTTCAGAAAACGATCTAATATCCTATCCATTGGTTATGTTCTTTTTCCTACAAAAAACAAGCCGCACACCCCACCCCTTCCGCATCCTCCACCCCGAGGATGTCGATCAGGCTGTCCGACTGTGTGTTATTCCGTTGGCGCTCCGTGCGCAGGTAGTGTTCCCGCTTGATCGCCTGCCGGCGCCCGGGCTGTGACAATTCTTCCAGGGTTTCGCCCTGCTGCCAGGTGTAGCCGTCCTTTTCGTAGACTTTGGCTTTTTCGTACAACTCCGGGTGGTTTTCGTACAGCCATACCCATTCAATCTTCTGCTGGAAAAAGCAGAAGAAACAACCGGAACGGCTGCGGGAGTAGTGCCCGGTTTTGGTTTCCCCGTCGATTTCCACCTGATATTCCCGCTTTTCGTAGTAGGCGGGGACGCCCACCCCACTGTCGCGCAGGATGCGGAAGATGTCGTCGCGCACCAATACCTCATCGTTATCGACGAGGGGGAAGTGGTCGACTTTCGATAGGGGGTAATCCGTCGTTTTGAGGAAGGCAAAGACCACGCGGTTGAAGCCTTTGATGTCGAGGTCGAGCAGCAGGTCGAGTTTTTGGTCCTGAGTGAGGCGGGGCGAGACGGGTTCCTCCACGATTTCGATCAGCCGCTCAAGGTGCGGGCTGTCCGCTACGTATTCCTCGTACAAACCTTTTATGAACGCGAGCTGCCCGTTAGACAACACCTTCCGGACGATGTCCTCGCTCCAGATATTTTTCCGGAAAGGAAAGATCGATTGAATATTCGGACGCTTGGAAATATAACCTTCCCGCTGCTCATCCCCGCGTATGCCTACGTAGGAAATCACCGGATCGTCTCCGGCAATGTACTGCTCAAAGGGGTCGAGCTTCAGCTTTTTGGTGCACCAACGCGCCATCGCGGAGGGCAGGTAGCCACCGTACACCTGCAGGAAGTGGTCGAAAGGGTCTTCCGGGCTATCCTTGGCGGCTTCGAGCTTGACGATAGACTGCCCGAGGTAGACCTCGAGGTTTTTAATCAGCTCGTAGGTTTCGTTGAGCTCTTTGCCGGTATCACAGGTATAGTAATCCACCGGAAGGTCCGGATGTTTGTCCTTAAGGTAGATGGCCAGTGCTGCGCTGTCTTTACCGCCGGAGATGCCGAGTACGTGTTTTACAGGAGCCATTAGTGATCGTTTAGCTCCTAAGATAAGCGTTTTTTGTTAATCCTGCCTGATTCAATTCCCACCCCTCCACATTAAACCCCGTCTCATAAATATATTTCGGCGCTCTCGGCAGCGGCTGCCCGGTCCGCTGTTCATAGGCCGCTTCGGGAAGGCGCAGCAGGGCATCGAAGTAAAGGTCCTTCGGGAAGAGGGCAGGGTTGGCGCGGACCCGCTCGTAGAAGGTACGGCCGTTGGCAAGCACAGCGCAGCGGGCGTACAGAAAGAGATCGGCAGACAGGGATTCGTCCTCCGCTACCGAGGCTTCGGCGTAGTCCCGCCCGTCGAGGTGGTAGAGTTGCCCGGCAAACCAGTCGTAAAAGCCGAGGATGTCGGCTTCCGGGAATTGGCTGAGCTGCGCTATGGCAGGAGCGAGGACTGCTGCATCATCGCCTTCCTTCGACCAGTCGAGCGCGTGAATGACGTCCCAGTACCGGGCCAGGCGCTCGTGTTGCTCAGCCAGGGTGTGCTCCACCGCCTGCAGGGTGGCTTCATCGTCCGTTTCCAGGAGCATTTTGGTCAGGCGCAGTTTGCGTTCGGCAGTGCTCATAAGCATTAATGGTATGAATGGGTAATTTAGGCAAATCCGGCCCTTTTTGCAAGCCGGCATCCCAACCGCCCATCGTTCCAAAGCGACAACGCAGGCGGCGATTGCGGAATCGCGGCCTGAGGACGGGCGGCAACGCCAAAGCCGCCATCTGACTTGAAAGGCATTTGTCCCTAAAACCGTGTATATTGGCCCTGTCTGCCAGCCACCTGCTTTTTTGCAGGCAGTGGCTGCTCAAACCGCATAGATAACGCACCACATTATTGAAGCCATGGTATCGGTCCAGCACAGCCCAGTCAACCAGGAGCAGTTCCCGCAACAAACGCCGGTTGCACAGGAACTGCATGCCTACGAGCATGTCCTTTACCACGTCCTGAGCTTAACCAGCAGTGACTTCTCCGCCCTGCAGTACTCCATTTTTCATGATGCGCTGGAAAGCTATCAGCTTTTTTTGTTTTACATCGAAAGCAAGCCGCAGCCCATACGCCCCCTGCGCAGCCGAAGAAAAATGCTTTACCGGGAGCTGAAATTGGGCCGACTGAACCCGGAGGAGGTGTGGGAAGCGGAACTGAAAATCAGTGAGGGGTATTCCCTGCTGTGCGCGGCCATTGAGGGCAGCCGGGATAACATCCCTTACCTTGTTGAACGGCACCATCATGCCCGTTTTAATTTCGGCTGTATCTTGCCACAGGCGGCTGCCTTTTCACCTGCCGGGCTGTTGGCAGAGCTCCCCGGTTACTTGCGCCCCCAGTCAAGGCTCACCCGGGTGGACACCCCAAAGCTGCTGCAATACGTTTCGGCACAGCAGGCACATCTTATACAATTGCCTTCTCCTGCCAATGATGATTTGCGGCTCTCGCTTTTTTTCCACCGGGAAGACGCTGTGTTTTCGGCAATGGTCTCGTCTATCGACCAGGAATACAAATTGCCGGATTACAACTGAACGCAGGGCCGGCCCCGGCCAGCCTGTTCTTTTTAGCCCTCTACCTTATCTACCATAAAACTCAGCCGCTGCAGGTCCGCCGTGCGCTGCTCCACGATGGAGTCTTCAGCATCGAGCTCCTCCAGCCACGACTGTGCGCCGGTGAGCAATTGCCGGATGGCGGCGGCGGTGGTGCGGCCTTTGCCCTGCAGGTAGAGTTCCAGCTCCACGGCGGCGAGCTGCAGGGCGACGGTGGCGGCTTCGAGGTAGAGAAAGCCTTCGCCCTTACCCAGGTGTTGTTGCAGGAGGGGCAGGGCAGACCGGTAGTGTTCTCTGGATTTGGGCAGCTCCTCCTGTTCCTGATACAGTTCCCCCAGGTATTTGTGGTTGGAGGCCAGGAAGAACGCAGCTTCGCTTTCCGGGAGCTGCTGCAGCAGGCCCACTGCCCGGTGGTGGCACTCCAATGCCTCCTCCTCCCGGCCTTCATCCTGATGGATCAGCCCGCAGGCGCCGTACAGGCGGGCGAGGAAGAGGGAAGGGCCTTCCCCGGAGGCTTCCAATCCGTTGATGGCCTCGTGATAGTGGTGCAGGGCCTGCTCCATTTCAAACTGATCCTGATGCACTTTGCCGAGATCGTAGTGCAGGGACCAGCGCTCGGCAGGGGGCAGGTCGGTGTTCAGGGCTTCCTGCAGCAGGGCCCGGGCTTTATCAAACTGAAAAGCCTGCCGTAACTGATAGGCTTCTTTGCGCACATTCGGGGTATTCGTATTCATGGTTGGTTATCGCTTTATACGCCATACGAAGGGGTCTGCGCCAGTCCTGACAAGCTACGCTTCGTCACGGACTGATGTAGCAAGCCACTTCTCAGCGTGAATGCTGACCTGCCTGCCGAAGTACCGGCACGCAGGCAGGCATTCAGCAGGTTTGCTGCTCCGATCTTTATCGGAGACCACTTAATCGTCAGTATAATGCATGATCGGAGCTAAAATACAGACTTTTCGGGGGTAGCCCACCCAGTTTTTCAAAAGCTACCATAATTTAATTACCTTTCCGCAATTACCTAATTTATTCGTTTTTGATATGAAAATTGACAAGCACAAGGTCGTAACCTTACATTATAAATTACAGGAAAAAAGTGCGGAAGGCGACTTAGTGGAAGAGACCTTCGGCAGTGAGCCCCTCGTATTCCTCTACGGTGTGGGCGCTATGATCCCGAAATTCGAAAAGGAGCTTTCCGGCATGGAGCAGGGCGACACCTTCGCTTTTGGCATCCCGAGTGCGGAGGCATACGGCGACTACGACCCGGAGGCTATTGCGCCTATTCCCACAGAAGCTTTTGTGGTGGACGGAGAACTGGCGGAAGATCTGCTGCAGGTGGGCCGCGTGATCCCCATGCGCGACAACGAAGGCAATCAGCTCCTGGGCACGGTCATGGAAGTGGGCGATGAGCAGGTACAAATGAATTTCAACCACCCTATGGCGGGCGTCGACTTGTACTTCTCCGGCCGTATTGAGGAGGTACGCGATGCCACCGAGGAAGAGGTGGAGCATGGCCACGTGCATGGCAAAGGGGGCGTAGAGCATTAACCTATGCCACCAATCGTAACTGACCAAATGGGGCGCAAGGTGCAACTGCCGGCGCCCCCGCTGCGGATTGTCTCCCTGGTGCCTTCACAAACGGAGCTGCTGTCTGCCCTCAACCTCAACGAGGCCGTAGTGGGCATCACGAAGTTTTGTGTGCACCCGGAAGACTGGTTCCACAGCAAAACCCGCGTGGGCGGTACCAAGGAAGTCAAAATGAAGGTCATCGCCGACCTTTCCCCCAACCTCATCATCGGGAACAAGGAAGAGAACAGCCCGGAGGATATCCGCGCCCTGGAAAAGGACTACCCGGTGTGGATGAGCGATATCGAAGACCTGGAAGATGCCCTGGACATGATCCGCACCATCGGTTTGCTCACGGACAGCCAACCGGCAGCCGAGGAGCTGGCCGGGAAGATCAACGGGGCCTTCATCGCTCTTGGGCAGCAGATACAGCGCCTGCCGCAGGTGAGCGCAGCTTATCTGATTTGGCGCGACCCCTACATGGTGGCGGGCCGGGAGACCTTTATTGATGAGATGCTGCAGCGGGCTGGCTTTAGCAATGTTTTCTCACGGGAGCGCCGCTACCCGGAGGTGAGCCTCGATGCGATTGCTGCCCGGGAGCCGGAGGTCATTTTACTCTCTTCAGAACCCTATCCGTTCAAGGAAAAACACATCGCGGAGCTACAGGCGGCCTGCCCGACTTCGGACATTCAGCTGATCGACGGGGAGCTTTTCTCCTGGTACGGCAGCCGTTTGCTGAAAAGCCCGGACTACTTCAGGGCGCTGCGGGGGCGTTAATGTCCATTTCACGGCAATGCGGTTGAGCAGAATCCGTTATCTTTGTGGTGCGGGGCGTGCATTGCCCTGCACATGATTCAAAGACAGACGGCCCATGAAATACTTGTACCTTATCCTTGCCCTCAGCCTGTTCAGCCTGACCGCTCAGGCGCAGCCGGCAGATGCTCAAACCGGAAAGATTGAAAATCAGCGCCTGCTGCAGCTGAAGGAGGGCACCGCACTCCAACCTCTGCTCAAACGTGCCAATGCGGCCTTTGACGGTGCAGTTTTCCAAAAGAGGGAAGTGGCCCGCAGCCTGAACATCCACCTGCTGGAGTTCGACCCTGCCCGCTGCCCCGCGGATGCGCTGTCGCAATGGCTGGAAGCCCAACCTGAAGTCCTTTACCAACATGCCAACTACAAGGTCGATTTCCGGACTACCCCCAATGATCCTGATTATGATTTGCAGTGGGGTGCCGGGCGCATCGGCCTGCCGGAAGTATGGGCCCTCGGGCAGGGCGGCCTTACGGTAAATGGCGATACGATTGTCATTGCGATCATCGACAGCGGCTTTGACCTTTCGCACGAAGACATCATTGGCAATATCTGGACCAACCCGCACGAGATCCCCGGCGATGGCATTGACAACGACAATAACGGGTACGTCGATGACATCAATGGGTGGGACTTCCGTGGCAACGGCCCTGACATCGCCTATGACGATCACGGGCTGCGCGTCTCTGGCATACTGGCAGCAACGGCGAACAACGACAAAGGGATAGCCGGGGTGTGCTGGAATTCAAAAATTATGTACCTGAGCATCGGCTCTGTGGCTGGCATCGTTTCGGCCTACGAATATGTGCTCGAACAACGGCAGCGCTATAACGAAACCCTGGGCGCGGAAGGCGCTTTCGTGGTGGCTACCAATGCTTCCTTTGGCCTGGTGGATCCGTTTTTCTGTTCGGAATACCCGATCTGGGGCAATATGTATGACCTGCTGGGCGAAGCGGGCGTTCTTACGGGTGCGGGCACTGCTAATAAAGACCTGGACGTTGATGTGGTGGGCGATATGCCGACCTCCTGTGAGAGCGACTTCATCATTACGGTGCTCAACAGCACAGAAGATGAGGAGCGCTTCACCCGCTCAGGCTACGGAAAGGTGGCGATCGACATGGCTGCGCCGGGGGAGGGATCCTACACGGTAGCACCGTTCAACCGATATGCTTTATTCGGCGGCAACTCTGCAGCGGCTCCTCACCTTACCGGTGCGATTGGCCTGCTGTACAGTATGCCTTGTGAGTTTTTGTCTACTGATGCGCTGACCAAGCCCCGGGAGACGGCTCTGTTTATCCGTTCTATACTCGAAGAGAGCGTGGACCGCTTCCCGGCTTATGCAGATATTACTGCTACGGGCGGTCGCCTCAATGTGCGCAGTGCCATGAACCTGCTGAGCGATGCCTGCGGGGGCAGTACGGGCGACCTGGGCCTGCTCAATATCTACCCTAACCCGGCGCGGGACCAACTGACTATTCAGTACGAGACGCCGGACTTTGAGCCTTATGAGTTCCGCATCTACAATGCGCTGGGGCAGCTGGTGTACCGCAATAACGATACGCCGGCGCGCTTCCGCGAAAAGCAGCTGCAGGTGGATGTCAGCCGCTGGCAGGCGGGGATGTACGTGGTGGAAGTCTTCAGGGGGAATAGCGTGGAGACGAAGCCGGTTATTATTCTGCAGTATTAGTAGCTGGTTCGGGTGATGCGGGCTGGGTGCGACTTCTACGAAGTCGATCACGCGGGTGTCGCCGGGGTTAGTAGCATGTGACTTCTATGAAGTCAGTTACACAGCTGATGCAGAGGTTAGCAACCTGCGGCTTCCAAGAAGTCGGCTCTGCAGGTGTTGCCGGGGTTAGAAAGATGCGACTTCCTGGAAGTCGGTTGCCCCGGGTATTGAGAGGATTAGCAGGGTGTAACTCTCCCAAGTTACAACAGGTAGACTGACTTCCGCGAAAGCTTTTCATGCCTGTCATGAAACTGCTGTGCTTCAACGTGCAGGCACCACTTTCCACCACAGCAGGACTTCGTAGAAGTCCTATGTTACTAACCTCCAAACACCACACCTTACCCGACTTCGTAGAAGTCGCAGGTTAACCCCAGGCAGCCGAGACCCTAAGCCGGCCGAAACACCTCCCCCCGCAAATTGCCATACGCATCAAAGCTGCGCCCCAGGCTAAAAGCCACCCCCAGCACCACACTCAACGCAATACAGACAAAAATCACGACCATAATCGCCAGCTGATAACGGATAGCCGTATCCGGTGTCGCCCCGCCGATGATCTGCCCCGTCATCATCCCCGGCAGAAAGACCACGCCCATCGTCGCCATACTCGCCACCGAAGGGTTCAGGGCCGCCTGCAGGCTGTTGCGGAAGAAAGGGATCAGCGCTTCCCAGCGAGACGCCCCCGCAGCAAGATAGTAACGGTAAGCCTCCTGCTGATCCTGCAGGCGCTGGTAAAAATCAGAAAGCCCAACCACGATCCCCTTGAGAGCATTGCCCAGCAACATCCCACCGATGATGATCAGGTACTGAGCCGAAAAGATATCCGATACCGGCAGGATAAGCACATTGAACAACAGCAGCACCCCAAGCCCGCTGACCAGCAGCGCCAGAAAGACCGGCACAAAAAAGACACGCAACCGGAGCGCGCTGTTCTGAACCGCCGAGCTCGCAGCAAAGCCCACCATAGCCACCACCCAGAGCAAATTCAGCCACATATTGTCCCAGCGGAACCAGTAGATCAGCAGCACACCAACCAGGGTCAGCTGCACCGTCATGCGCACCACCGCCACAGCCATGCGCCGGAGCATGCCCAAACGGAAGTACCAGATCAGCCCGGCCGGGATAAGCAGCAGGGCGTAAAAGGCAGCCATCGCCCACAGGGATATAGGTACAGATTGGTCCATCAGGAATGCGTTGAGGTGAGGTCCAGGGTTTGGCCGGCCCGCCAGCCCGGGTCGTGGGCGACGATAATTACTGTTTTGTCTTTCAGGCTGGAAATATAGTCCATCATCTGCGCCTTGCGCTCCGCATCCACTGCCGAGGTGGCTTCGTCCAAAAGCAAGAGCGGGCGGTTCAGCAGCAGAGCGCCGGTGAGCGCCAGGCGTTGTTGCTCGCCCCCGGATAGTTCCCGGACCGGCTGTTCCAGCTGCCCGGGCTGCAGCCCAAAGCGGCCGAAGTGGCTTAGTATCGTTTGTTCCGAAAAATCTGCGCGCTGATTGGCCTCAAACTGATGGACCTGCTCCAGCAATTGCCGGGCGGTGCCTTCCACCCTTGGCAGCTGCTGCGGCACATAGGCTACTGACTGCCGGAGCGACCAGACCGTTTGTGCATTCAGCGGCTTCCCACCAATGTGGATGCGCCCTTTGTCAGGAACACAAAACCCCAGAAGCAAGCGAAGGAGCGTAGTCTTGCCGCTCCCCGATGGCCCCTGAACAAGCAGGTGGGTACGGGCAGCAAGGTGGAGGGAAAAGTCATCAAAGACCGTCTTCTGACCAAAGCGGACCGTGATGTGCTCCAGCCGGACTTCCATATCCTGTGAGTTATTGCTGACTGGCGGTCAGGGAAGTGGAGCGGGCAATGGCTTTCAGGGCTTCCTTTACCATTGCATCTTCCATATTCCATACCTTGTAGTAGCCCTCGTCTTCGAAGAGTTGCTTGGCAATGCGGGCCTTGAGCATGTGTTTGGTGGCGCGCTTGACGGGCTCGCTCAGTGCATCTGCGGTAAGGGGATCGCCATGTTCCTCAGCGTAAGTGATCAGGCCCTGCAGCAGGGCATCATCAATGCTGAAGGAGGTAACAAAGCGGTCCAGCCCCTGTTCCGTCAGCGCAGCGGGGTCTGCCTCTTCGCCCAGGTAGCGGAAAACGTACTGCGGTACGTATTGCCGGAGCGTCAGGTAGTCCTCGTCCAGGCTGAGGGTATCGATGGGTACAAATACATCGGGCATAATGCCACCACCGCCGTAGACGATCCGCCCGTTGTCGGTGTAGTATTCGGTGGAGTCCTGTATCAGGATATTCCGGGCCGCTTCCATTTCTCCGGTTTCGTACCGGTCATACATCTCGTGCTCGTAGGCCTCGGGGTCATCGTAGGGCTTTTGGATGGAACGGCCGGAGGGTGTATAGTATCGGGCAACGGTAAGGCGCAGTGCGGCTCCGTCGCGGAGTTTGTACTGCTCCTGCACCAGCCCCTTCCCAAAAGAACGCCGGCCAATAATGACGCCCCGGTCGTGGTCCTGAATCGCCCCCGCTACGATCTCACTGGCCGAAGCAGAGCCTTCATCAATCAACACCACGATGTCCTCCACATCGAAGAAGTTGCGCCCGGTGGACGTATACTCACTGCGGCTGACGGCATCGCCTTCGGTGTAGACCAGAAGTTTGTCTTTTTCTTTGAAGAGCTGACTGAGCATATTGGTGGCTTGCTGAAGGTAGCCCCCGGGGTTGTGGCGGAGGTCGAGCACGAGGTCTTCCATGCCCTGATTTTCCACCAGCTCTTCCAGTGCTTTCATAAATTCTTCGTAAGTCGTTGCGCTAAAGCGGTTGACCTTGATATAGCCGGTATTGGCGTCCAGCATATAAGCCACGTCCACGCTATTCATAGGGATTTCATCCCGGGTCACCGTGAACTGCCGCAACTTGGTTTCTTTGCCCCTCAGGATGCCGATTTGCACGTCTGTCCCCTTTTCGCCCCTCAGCATTTTGATGATATCATCGGAGTCCATGCCTACGCCGGCTATGGTGGAGTCGGCAATCTGCACGATGCGGTCGCCGGAGAGGATGCCCGCCGTTTCGGAGGGCCCGCCCGCGAGAGGTGTGACGACTACGATGGTGTCGTCAAGGACCATAAATTCCACGCCTATGCCATCGAAATTGCCTTTAAGCTGCTCGTTGACCGCCTGTAGTTCTTCGGCGGAAATGTAGTTGGAATGAGGATCGAGGCGGGAGAGCAGGTCGTCAATCACTTCCTGTGTGAGTGCTTCCTTATCTACAGCGTCCACATACTTGGCCTCCACATAGCGCAGGATTTCCTCTACTTTGCCCTGACCGATGCCTTCGGGGCCGGGGGCTTCCTGCTCCACCACGAGCTTGGGCATATTGGACTGCATGCGCATGCCGAGCAACATGCCGGTGACAAGCACAATAGCAAACAGCAAGGGGAGCCAGATACTGAATTTATTCGGAGCTGAAGGTCGATCTTGATGCATGTTCGGGACAGGGTGTAAAGATTTCGCAAAATAATGGCTTCGGCGGACTGAGGCGATAGTTCGTAAAATACCAGCTTAATACAAAAATAGGGGATTTAATGTTGCTCAAATGTGCTAGTTTTTGCTTCGGCGCATTTCAGAACGGCGCATAGGCATGCGGTCGATGCGGCCGAAGAGCTCCTGCATGGGAACCACGGCTTGCTGTTCTGTTTTGACCGTACCGTCCTTACCAATCAGCACAAATTTTAATCCTTGTTCCGGTACCGGCCCGTATCTGTTGGTAAGCAGCCTGAGCACTTCCGGCTGAAGGGGCGTTCCTCCCGGCCCCGTACCCGAATGTTGAAAAAGCTGATATAAAACCAGGTCGCGGTCTGTGACTTCTTCGGGAGTGGCCGTCCAAAGGTTAAGTTGTTGCTTCAATGCAGCTTCTTCGGCATCCGGAGCCAGTAGCAAAACGACCCGGTGCTGCCAAAGGTGCTCTTGCAGGGGCTGTGCACTCCCCAAATGAGCAAATAATAAAGACCCAACAAACCAAACGAACTTCTTCATAATTCTCGCTTTACTTAAAATGACTGCATTACTTTTCTGAAAAATCAGAATTTCCTGCTAGTCAAGGCAATAACTGAAGGTCCGCAATTGTTTACTAAAACGTCTCAAATCCCTTTCACCCATGAAGAACTTCCTCCTCCTCTCCGCCCTTTTTGCCGTACAGGCTACCCCCGCACAGGAACGCTTCGTCAGCCACGACCTGGAGGGCTACTACGACTGGTTTCACGAGCAGTCACAGGTAGCAGACCACTACGAACCGAATACGACCCTCTACACCTTTACCGCTGATACCAAAGTACATGAGGGCCCCTGCCGGGATGCTGAAGTGCTGACTACCCTGCCGCTGGCTTTTCCGGTAACGAACCTTAGCTACAACGACGACTATTTCCTGCCGGAAGACGAGATTAACGGATACGGTGATTTCTGGTATCAGGTGACCGGCAGCGATGCCAACGGAAAGCCCTTCCGGGGCTACGTCTGGGGCGCCGATATTGCCAAAGGCTACTCCCGTACTGACCTGAACGACGACCAAACACCTGAGTACCTCCTGCTGGGCATCTCCACGCATGAGCGGAAGCAGTTAAGAGATATCAACGGTGAACTGCGCCTGGTGCAGGATGGTAAACTACTGACTGCCACCACAGTGCCCGGGCTCTGCCTGTTCGAGGATTGCGCTTCTAGCTCTCTCCTCCGGGTCATCAACACCACACAGGGCTTCCCGGTAATCGAAACCAGCACCATGACGGTGGGATGCTGGGCCGGCATCGAAAAAGCCTTTTTCTTCTACGATGGCGCCAACTTCAACCGCGTCTATCAGGCAGAGTACACCACCGACCATGAAATTGCCAGCGAATCTTTCATCGTCAATCAGGGCCCTTCTGCTCAGGTCTGCCAGTACAGCCACGAAGGCAAAGATTATGCCCCGGTCTGGAAATGCCGCCCGCTGGAAAGCCAAAATGACCGGGCAGAAATGGTCATGGAGCCTTCCGCCCATACCCGTGTAAAATAACCGGGCTGCCTTAATTGCGCCGGCCCTCAGGAAACCAAATACTGCGCAGCCTTCCCTATTCGGAAAAGGCTGCGTTTTTTATTTTCGGGCTCATCCACCAAACATCTGCAGGCCTCAGCAGTTGAAAAGAAGTATTTGAAAATTCTAAACAACCAATTGATTATGAGATACTTATTAATTGCACTCGCTTTTGTGATGGGCCTAAGTACCTCGACTTACGGACAATCTGAAAAAGATATTACCGCTGAACAATATGAGCGGATGATTGAGAATGCGTTCGAGGTCGATTTGCGCAAGGTGGCCATTCAATCACTCGATCTGAATGAGGAAGAAATCACTGCTTTCACCCCGGTCTATATGAAGTATATGAATGAGAAGGCAGACCTGATCGACCGCCGCATGAAGCGGGTGGAAGCCTATGAAAAGGAGATGGCAGAAGATGACCGCGCAGCGGATGAAGCACGCGAAAGTGCCCGGTTCGTAAAAGATTACTGGGGCATTGATATCGACGAGCTTCAGCTGAAGAATGAATACTATGACAAGTTCGTGGATGCCATCACCTATGACGAAGCGGTCCGCTTTTTCGATATTGAAGAATCTTTCCGCAGCCGTATGGCGCGTGCTGCCCTGGTGAATGTCGTCCCGACGATGATCCACCTTGAGCCTATCATGATTGCCTACAAGACTGAAAAAGAGTCTTTTGACAACTGGAAAAGCATCAATATTGATGGAGAGGTAGGCCTTGACCATACATTCACTCACGATGGCCTGACCAAACTGATGGACTACGCTGATGCCATGGTCACTACCGAGGGCATTGAAGTCGACAATTTTGAACAGCGCAAGTCTGATATCTTGAATATTGCTGACAAGCTGACCAAAAACTGGACCTCCACCAAGCATGCCGACTGGACAAAGAAAGCGTTTACGCACACCACCGCAATGATCAGGGATATTGAGTCAGAAGCCGGCGTGTATATGGCATCCAGCCAACTGCAAAAGCTCGAAGAAGCAGCAAATGCCATTGAAGGCAGTAAGCTGATGACCAATCAAAAAGAGGCTATCTACACCTTCTTCGATCATGCACAAAAAGTCATGAATACCCTTTCTGACCGCATTGCCACCAAGAGTTATCAGGATTACAACATGCGATAAACCAATCACCTGAATACCAGATTCAGGCAGAGCGGATGGCCCCGGGCGGGTCATCCGCTTTTTTTGTAGCCGCCAAGACCGAACTAAACACCTGTTACCGGAAAGCCCCGCACATTTTACCTTATTTTCAGCCCATTATTAACCTTGTGAAATGGAAATATGAAAAAATGCTTACCCCTGTTGCTGGCTCTGGTACTTCCGGTACTCCTTGCCGGTCAGCAGCTCAATCATGTCCTTGGAGAAGCCCTGATCAGGCTGGAGCCAAAAGCCAGCGTCCAATCTCTCACCGGCCGCCTGCAAACCTTCAACGGGCGGTCTACCAATTTCAAAATCATTGAGGAAGTCGTGCCCTACATGCGCATCTGGCGTGTGGGGTTTGACCATACTGCGGTCTCGGAAATTGACTTCCTGGCCCATCTCAACCGCATGCCCGGCATATCCGTCGCTCAGTTCAATCACCTGGTAGAGCTGCGGAGCACCGTGCCGGACGATCCGGAATTCCAAAATCAGTGGCAGTACATCAACGGTGGCTCCGGTAGCTGTGTGGAAGGGGCTGACATTGATGCGGACCTGGCCTGGGAGATCACTACGGGTGGCACCAATGCACTGGGCGATGACATCGTAGTTTGCATCGTAGACGACGGGCTCGACCCCAATCATCAGGACTTTGGCGACAACGTCTGGGTGAATGTCGCAGAAATACCTGGTAATGGCATTGATGATGACAATAACGGCTTTATTGATGACTATGCCGGCTGGAATACCGGCTCAGATGATGACGACATTGATGCATCCAATGGGCACGGCACGCCCGTGGCGGGCATCGTTGGCGCTCAGGGTAACAACGGCATCGGCGTGGCCGGTGTCAACTGGGATGTTAAGCTCATGATCGTAGTTGGCGGTTCCGGTATAGAGTCGGAAGTATTGGAGGCCTACAGCTTCCCGCTTGCCCACCGCATGCGCTACAACGAAACCGGAGGAGCAGAAGGCTCTTTTGTAGTAGCCACCAACTCCTCCTGGGGTGTCAACTTCGGACAGCCGGAGGACGCGCCCCTTTGGTGTGCATTCTACGACACCCTCGGCGTGCACGGTATCCTCAATGCGGGCGCTACGATCAACGGAAACCAAAATGTGGATGAAGTTGGCGACCTGCCAACCGCCTGCAGCAGTGACTTCATGATCAGCGTGACCAACCTCAACTGTACCGGCAATAAGGTCAGTGGTGCAGGCTTTGGTATAGAGACCATAGACCTCGGCGCACCCGGGCAGGGCACCTGGACGGCAGCCGAGGGCAATACCTATGGTGGGTTTGGCGGTACTTCCGGGGCAACGCCTCACGTCGCCGGGGCAATTGCCCTGCTCTACTCCGCACCCTGCTCCCAGCTTACACAGCTGTCGCTCGAAGCACCGGCAGAAGCCGCCCTTTTAGTCCGGCGGGCCATCTTTGACGGGGTCAAACCCAATCCAAGCCTGGATAGCATCACGGTAACCGGCGGCACGCTCAACCTTTACAACAGCCTGCAGATGCTGCTCCAAAACTGTGGCCCCTGCCCGGGCGCCTTCGGCCTGGAAGCTACTGCGGTAACCGACAGCAGCGCGACCATCAGCTGGGTGTCTACCGACTCCACTTTGCAGTCCAGCCTCTACTGGCGGGAAAGCGGGGACACGACCTGGCAGATTATTCCGGACGCCATGGCCCCGGTTGAGCTGAGCGGCTTACTGTCTTGCAGCGCTTATGAGTTTGCCCTGGAGGAAACCTGTACAGACACCACCGTTTTCTCAACCATCGCCACCTTCCTGACCGAAGGCTGCTGTGATGCGCCTCAGGACTTGTTCGCCGAATCCACAGTGGACAGTACCGTGCTGTCCTGGCGTCCGGTATCGGCTGCAAGTGCCTATCAGGTGACCGTTACCTGCCTGATGGATACCCTGACTTATGACAGCGTCTTCACCAACACCTTAACGGTGACCGGGCTCGACTCCTGTCAAACCTGTGTAGCCAATATCCAAAGCCTGTGCAGTGATGACCTCTTACCCGACTCCCTGGGTACGGACATTCTCTTTGACGTACCGGGCTGTGGCAATTGCATCGACCTCGACTACTGCCTGGTCACTGGCAATACGGAGTATGAATTCATCAATGCTGTATCCATAAATGACCTGGAAAACACTTCAGGCAACGATGGCGGCTACGGAGATTACACCGGTCTGAGCACCAGCCTGGAAACCGGCGCAGGCTACACCCTGACCATTACACCCGGCTGGGTGACCAGCGCCTATTCTGAGAACTACTGGGTCCTCATCGACCTTAATCAGGATGGAACCTTTGACCTGAGCACCGAAGTGGTGGGCAGTGTAACCGATTCGGAAGAGACCAGTATAGAAATCCCGATCCTCATCCCGGATGATGCCCTGACTGGCAGCACAAGGATGCGGGTGGCGATGGCTTTTCAGGAGGACCAGTTACCAGAATGCAACAACAGCATTGAAGGCGAAACGGAAGACTACTGCCTGGAGATCACCGATGAGGTACCACCCTGCCCTGTACCGGCGGCTGTCACCACCGACTCCATCAGTTATCAGAGTGCCTACCTCAGCTGGGAAGGCAGCAGCGAGGTCTATCAGCTGCGCTTCCGCCCGGAAGGGGCTGCGGAGTGGTCCGGCGTTGAGGGCGTTGGTGCCCAAATGCTTATCCTCGAAGGACTGGATGTCTGCACCGGTTATGAAGTGCAGGTGTCGGGCTTCTGTGGTGACTTCCCAAGTGGATGGTCCGAATCCTTCTTTTTCTCTACGATCTGCAATCCGGCCTGCGACAGTGATGCAGCGATGCTAACCGTCCTTGACCTTACTGATACCACCGCTATGCTGGTCTGGGCGGCACCTGATGCTGCCCTGAGCTATGAGCTGCAGGTCCGCAGAAGCGGCACAACGGCCTGGGATACCTACCCGACCACCGGCCTGGAACTTCAACTGGAGAACCTCGATTCCTGCTCGGCCTACGATGCCCGCATCTGGGTCACCTGCGAGGGCGTCAATAACATCAGTCAGCCCTCCGCTACTATGAACTTCGAGACGACCTGCCTGACCGGGACCGAAAACCTGGCACGCCAACTTCGCCTGGAAGTTGCGCCTAACCCCTTCCGGGAAACCCTAGGTATTCAATTGGAACTGCAGCAGGCGCAAGCGGTGCAATACCTGTTGTACAATGCCGCTGGTCAGCAGCTCCTGCAACAGGAGGAAACACTGGCACAGGGCGTTCAGCAAAGCAGCCTGTCTACCGCTACCCTGCCGGCCGGGCTGTACTGGCTAAGCGTGCGTACGGAACGTGGCGTCGCTACTATTAAGGTGATTAAACAATAGCCCGTTTGACGGACTGACCTGCAGCGGCCGGCATTTCTATTGGAAGTGCCGGCCGCTTTGCTATAACATCATTTGATAATACCAATAGAACTAAACCACCGCTAAATGCGTATTAATAGCACCAAATGACACTATCATGCAGCACAAGTATTTTGAGCCTACCGCAGAAATCGTCAACCTTTCTACAGACATAGGCCACCTGCTAGGGGTGATCGACGGCTCACAGCTCCGTAAGCCTCAGCCCACCCTTCGCAAGCGCAACAAGATCAAAACCATCCGCGCCTCCCTCGCTATTGAAGGCAATACTCTGACGGAAGCACAGGTCACTGCCATCCTGGACAATAAACCCGTCATCGGCCCGCAGAAAGATATCCTGGAGGTCAGGAATGCCATCAAAGCCTATGAAAGCCTCCCCGATTTCAACCCTTACGCTGAGTTGGATTATCTCAGGGCTCATCAGATACTCATGGAAGGCCTCGTGGATCAAGCAGGTCAATACCGAACTGAGGGCGTTGGAGTATTTCAGGGCAGTCAGGTAGCTCATCTCGCCCCTCCCGCCTGGAATGTCCCTCATTCGATGAGTCAACTCTTTGCGTATTTGCTGTCGGGCACTGAAAACCTGATCATCAAAAGTTGTATTTTCCACTATGAAATGGAGTTTATCCACCCCTTTTCGGATGGTAACGGCCGAATGGGCAGGCTTTGGCAAACCCGCCTGTTGATGGAAGCCAACCCCGTCTTTGAATTTCTGCCTGTGGAAGAAGCCATTAAGGATAGTCAGGAAGATTACTACAAAGCACTTAGCGACAGCGACCGGTCAGGATTGTCCACCACCTTTGTGGTTTATGCCCTGAAAAAGATAAGAAGCAGCCTGCAGGAGATGATTAAGCTGAGTACTCCACCGGCTAATGCTGAAGAGCGCATTCAATACTTTATGGAACAGCACGATCAGCCTTTTTTTACCCGTAAAGATTATAGGGCTGTTTTCCCAAACCTTTCCACCTCCACTGCCTCCCGGGATTTACAGGCAGCAGTGCAACAGGGCTTGCTACTTAAGACCGGTGATAAGCGCAATACGACCTATGAACGTCGGTGAGGCTTATGTCCCCACCCGCAGCACAATCTTCCCTTTGCTCTGATTGCTTTCCATATACCGGTGGGCCTCCGCCACTTCCGACCAATCGTAGACCTTATCGACAACCGGGCGCAGCTGCCCGTTCGCAAACAAGGGCCAGGCAAAGAGCTGCAAATCGCTGGAGAGGCGGATTTTGTACTCCAAGTCCCGGGCGCGCAGGGTGGAGCCGATGATCTGCAGACGCTTGCGCAAAACCGGTGCGATGTTAAGGTTATCCACTTTCACCCCGCCCAGAAAAGCCAGGAGCACCATACGCCCTTCCAGCCCCATGACGTCGAGGTTTTGCTGCAGATAAGGCCCGCCGATGAAGTCCACAACCACATTCACGCCTTCCCCCTTGGTATAGTCTTGTAGCCTTTCGGCGAAATTTTCTGCCTTGTAGTCAATGGCCAGTTCCGCGCCCAGTTCCTGACAAAGGCCATGCTTGCCCGCCGATGCCGTTACGATAGGGTGAGCGCCCATGACCTTCGCCAGTTGAATAGCCGCAGTGCCTACCCCGCTTGCGCCCGCATGAATCAGTACCCGCTCGCCTTCCTGCAGGTGGGCCAGCCAGCGCAGGGCCTGAAAAGCAGTCAGAAACACCTCCGGGACTGCTGCGGACTGCACCGCATCAAAGCCTTCGGGCCAGGGCAGGGCCAGTCGTTCAGGAATCACCGCATACTCGGCATAACCACCGCCGCCCAACAACCCGCAGACTTTATCGCCAATCTTCCAGTGAATGACCTGCTCGCCAACTTCTACGACCTCGCCAGCCACCTCCAGTCCCATAATTGGGCTATCGCCTTCCGGCGGGGGGTATTTGCCCATACGCTGAAGGGTATCGGCCCGGTTGAGGGCTGTGGCTTCCACTTTGACCAGTATCTCGTTCGCGGCAGGGGTAGGGGTCTCATAATCGCCCAGATAGAGTTCTTCCGGGCCTCCAAAATCTTTAATTTGTATGGCTTTCATCGTTGTATTTTAATGGCTTCAAACTGAGCTGCAGCATCGGCCCAAAGACGCTGACGGTTCGGCGCGAGGGCGCGGGCGTGTTCAAGATAAGGCTTGAAAGTTTCAGGCTGCGTTGCCCATTTGTTCAACCAAGATACAATTTCGGTATGAGACGGGCAAAGCTCCCCATTACGGCCGGCATCCACGTGGTTGGGCACATTGCCCCCGGCATAGGCCAAAACAGGCAACCCTGCCGCTGCTGCTTCCTGCAGGGCCATACCGTAGGTCTCCATATAGGCAGCCGAAATCAACAGGTTGGAACGGGCGTAGGCTGCCTGCAGGGCTTCCTGCGTCAGCGTGCCCAGGTAGTGTACGCCTTCCAGCTTTTCCACAACCGACAGGCACTGTTTGGCGTATGCGGGTTCCATGTCCTGATTACCAGCTAAACTGAGCACTACGCCTTCAGGGGGTGCGGCTGCCCAGGCGTTCAGCAGGGGCAGTATACCTTTCCTTTCCACTACATTAGCGACCACTATGGCTTGAATAGGATGGGCGGTTTTGTCCTGCACCACCGGCAGCTGTTTTAAAGCGGGCTCAATCACCTCAATGGGCTTGGAAACATCCCGGCTCTGCAGGTAATCCGCCGTGTAGGGGCTTGTCGCCAAATACCAGCCAAAGTGGCGTAGCCAGGGCCATTCCTTTTCCCGAAACCAGTCTGCCCCCTTCCACCCCGCCGGTGGGTGCAGGCTTTGCAGGTGGTGCACGATCAGCCCGGATTGCTTCGCAAGTGCAGGTGGCAGCGTTGGGGCAAGTAGAGTGTCTGTGAGCATCGGCACCCCTTCCGGCAGGCCCTCCGGCTGGGCACTTTCGTAAATGGGGTGCCCCAGCTCCCGCAGGGCATCGATCAGGTGGCGGTTGTAGAGATTGCCACCAGACACAAAGGCTCCGGTGTCGGGAATGAGGAAAGCGTACGCTTGCTTCTTAGGCTTCATAGGCCGCCCAGGCTTCGTGGGATTCCCCGAGGACGACCTTGATCCGGCCATCAAACTGATCGGCCACTGCTGCCTTTACCTGCCCGTGAATGTACAGAGCCAGAAACTCGGTAGTCGTCAGCTTACCTTTGAATTGCGGCAGCTCGTCCAGGTTTTGATAATCCAGAGGGGCGAGGGCTTTTTTGAGCGCATCGTGGGCGAGCGCAATATCGATGACGATGCCCATCTCCGTGAGTTGTTTGCTGTAGAAGGTTACATCGGTAACGTAGGTCGCGCCGTGCAGCCGCTGTGCCGGCCCAAAATCCGGGTGTGGCAAAGAGTGGGCAATCATAATGTGCTGTCGGATGGTAACGCTGAACATATCTTAGATTTTGGATGAATAATCAAAGGCGGTACCCAGGGGAGGCATAACGCCCGAGCGCAGTTCCTCAAAAAAAGCCGGGGCCTGCGCGAACGGCAGCACCTGGGTGATGTGGGCATCGTAGCCCGGGTCTTTGAGCAATTCCATCACCACGGTTTTGCGGCGGCGGAAATCCCAGCGTGCCCGGTGGCCTGACGGAAGATTGGCCACCTGAGAACTGATGATTTGCTTGCGCCCGTAGTGGAAATCGCCGCCCAGCTGCACTTTTGCTTCCTGCTCGCCGTACCAGCTTAGTTCAATGATCTTGCCTTCCTGCCCTACAGCGTCTATAGCTTGTTGCAGCCCTCCTCCTGTGGCGGTGGTGTGAAAAGCGAGGTCTGCCGGCTGTCCGTCCCATCCTTCAAACCCCATATCCAGGTGCTGCGACCGGCGTTGTTCATCTGTTTCTGCCACCTGCACCTGCACGCCCGGCATGCGCGACAGAGTCCGGGCCAGTAAGCCCCCGATCATCCCGAAACCCACTACCAGTACCCGGTCGCCCAGGCTGACACCGCTGTCCCAAACAGCATTCACCACCGTCTCCATATTGCTCGCCAGGGTAGCCCGCAGTGGGGGCACTTCCTTCGGTATGGGAAAAAGCGCTTCAGCAGGCGCACAGATTTCCGTTTGATGGGGCCAGAGGGTATGCACCATTTGTTTATGCAGCGGATGACCAGGCGCCTTCACTTGCCCTACCCAGGAATAGCCGTAAGTCAGCGGAAAGCTGAAGGTGCCGATCATACCCGGCACCCGCATATCGGCATGCAGGGAACGGGGCACCCCGCCGGTGGCAACGAGGCGTTCTGTGCCGGTACTGACCAGGGAGTAATGTGCCTGTACGCGCAGTCCCTCATCAGGCTGCTCAGCGGGCTGAATAGTGGATTGGATATCTGAAAGGTGCCATAGGGCATGAGGCATAGTTACTGGCTTTTTGGCATGGCGGTGGCTTCCGGAGTTTCCGGGACCGACTGTTGTATATTTTCGGGTATGCCCACAAACATCATGGTGTCGCCCACCGGCTCAAAGGTGAAGCTACGAAAGGCAATGGCCTCGTCTACTTTGGTGATTGGCGCGAATTGCACAGCCCCCATGCCGGAACCAAACAGCATAGGCGAAATATGCAGCTGCAGGATATCCACTGCGCCGTCTTTCAGGAAGCGGGAAGTGGTGGTGGGGCCTCCTTCCAGGTACACGGTCCGAATGCCGCGGCTATACAGCGCCTTTAGTACCCGAACGGAACACACCCTGCCCTCATCAGGCAAGTCTGGCAATTGTGTATAGTCTACCGGCGCATCCACGCGGGCATCCGCAGCACCGTATACAAAGATGGGCTGATCGCAGGCCTGCAGCAGGGAATCGTAATCCGCATCGGGCCGGCCCACTACCACACGGACGGGATGCTCGCCGGCGACATGCCGCACCGTCAGCCGGGGGCGGTCGCAGGCCAGGGTGCCACCACCAATCAGTACGGCATCACACAGCGCACGCATGCGGTGGGCGTGCACCAGGTTTTCGTCATTGCCAATCCATTTGGAGTGGCCGGATTCAGTGGCAATTTTACCGTCCAGCGACTGTGCAAAGTGGGCTACCGTACAGGCGCGCTGCATGTGGTCAGCCATTTGGGGCAAAAAGAGGTAGGGCAGGTAGGTCCGCAGGTATTGCAGGGTAGTCGCATCAAAGTCCCCCTGCTTGAGTATGCTAAACCGTAAAGCATCTGTTTTTTGGAGGTAAGCCTGACCGGGAAGGGGATCGTGTGTACCTGTGCCAAGCCCGATATAAACAACTTTGTCTCCGGAAAGCGGCTCATTAAGAGCGGCTTTGCCGGATGTGGAAAGGCAGGCAAAATGGACAGGCTGAGTGGTGCGTGACAGAGCCACACGCAATGCTAAAATCCCATTCCATAGCCCATCTGTCATTGTTTACAGCTTAAAAAGATGCCCCATTTCGTCCTGCTTGGTCTTGAGGTAATCAAAATTTTCTTTTTGTGGCTTAATGATGAGCGGCACGCGGGCGATCACGTCGATTTCCGCATCGTCAAAAGCATTGATTTTTTCGGGGTTATTGGTCAGCAGGTTGATTTTGTCGATCCCCAGTTCCTGCAGCATTTCGATGGCGATGTTGTACTGCCGGGCGTCTACTTCCAGCCCCAGGTGGATATTCGCATCCACGGTATTCATGCCTTTGTCCTGCAGGTTATAGGCCTTCAGCTTGTTGATGATGCCGATGCCCCGACCTTCCTGCCGCAGATACAGGACCACGCCCCCGTGCTCAGCGGCCAGGCGCAGAGCTTCCGCCAGTTGCTCCCCGCAATCGCAGCGTTTGGAGCCAAAAAGGTCACCGGTAATGCATTCAGAGTGCAGGCGCACCAGAATAGGGCCGGAGGGGTCAGCGTCTTTATGGATGAGCGCCAGGTGCGGCATCCAATCCTCATCACTTTCTGAAAAGGCGACCATATTGAACTCGCCCCAGGGCGTTGGGATCATGGCTTCTGCCTGCCGTTTCATTGCTGTTGCGTTTTTTTGCTGAATCTGCTTTACCATCCCCTTTGTATCATTAGCGCGGTGGCTGCCGGTTGTTAGAGCAGGCACCTGATCATTCTTTTATTTCTTTTCAAACCTTATTTCACGCGAAAAGTTTTGATGAGCGGAGAATGCAGGCTTCAGGCTTCTCCTCTTGGAAAAGGACGATCGTTCTGCAATTATTGTTTAGCGTAACTCCGTTAGTTGTGCTGTCTTAAGTTTAGGTAAGTAATCTGCAGGATCGGCGCATGGGGTTGTGAGGGTCGGTTTTTGGTTGCACCATGACCTTTTTCTTTTTATCTTAGTATTGACATAGATTGGGACACAAAAGCAGTATGTTTGTTATACGGCTTTGTCAATCAGCAAAAAGAAAGTTACTTATGAACCTCCAATATATTTCCGATAGCACAGGTAAGGTTACTGGTGTTTTTATTCCTATTGCTGAATGGAACGAGCTAAAAGCTAAGTACAAAGGTATTGATCAAGAGCAAATTGATATCCCTGGATGGCAAACCAGAGCGGTGAGAGAACGCCTCGAAAAGTATCACAACAATCCAGATCAGGTGCTTAACTTTGATGAAGCTATGGGCGATATTGAAAAGAATATGTGATGTATAAAGTTATACTATTACCTCTCGCTAAAGATGATATTTCAGAAGCAGCAGCTTGGTATAACTCGAAGCAAAAGGGGCTGGGAAAGCGATTCGCGCAAGCCATCCGGAAGAAGGTACAGTATATTAAGCAAAATCCAAAGGCTTCGCCTGTAAGGTACGACGATGTCAGAACTGCAGTTTTAGATGTCTTTCCTTTTTTGATTCATTACATCATAGAGGAGCAGAAGAATGAAATCATTATTTCTGCAGTATTCCACACTTCTCTTGACCCGGACAGTTGGAAGAAAAGAAAGTAAAACTACCGTTGCTTACAGTATCTGCACCGGAAGAATCAGGCGAAGGTAAGTGGCTGTAATTCCACTGTAAATAAGAAACTTCCTTTTACCTTCTGTGACGAATATCATTTTACCTTTAAAAAACTAATCCTACCTTTGAAGTGTATTTGAGATAGTCACCATGAAGAACATTGCTCAATTTATGGCGTTTTATTTTCTGCTCGGCAGTTTCCTGCCCGGAGCGGATTTTAGCCAGTTGAGCAAACTACCCTCGGCACTCCGACACTTTCAGTTGCATAAAGAACTGGCTGCCGATCAGGGCGACACAGTGTCATTCCACCACTTCATGGGTGCGCATTTCTGGAATCCTGACCATCACGACCATGGTGACGGAGGTCAAAGCCATAAAGATCTGCCGCTGAAGCATGTCCATTCTTTCGACCACCTCGTCTTGCAGTTTCCTTATGTCATCTCTCCTGCACCGGCAGAAATCAGCCATTTCCTTACGGAGAAGCCGCTTAACTTTCTGCCGCACCACCACCTCACAAACGTTTTCCGACCACCCATTCAGGCCTGATTAGTATTCTGCTTTACCGGTGGAGCGATCTCCGCTATTCTTTTTCAAGTCTGAATTGAACCACACATGATCAAAGCAATCATTGAGTTTTCCGTACGGAACAAACTCATCATTCTCCTGTTGGTAGCGGGGTTGATCAGCGCAGGTATTTACAGCCTGTCCCGTCTCCCCATTGATGCGGTACCTGACATCACCAACAATCAGGTGCAAATTGTAACCGTCTCCGGCTCTCTGGCCCCTCAGGAAGTCGAGCAGTTTATCACCTACCCGGTCGAAATCGCTGTAGCGAATATACCGGACGTTACCGAAATCCGCTCCATCTCCCGCTTCGGGCTATCAGTCGTTACCGTAGTATTCGAGCCCGGTGTACCTATATTACAGGCCCGGCAGTATGTCAAAGAACAACTAGGCATGGCCGAGCAGGAAATCCCACCCGGACTGGGCACACCGGAGCTGATGCCGATTACCACCGGGCTGGGCGAAATTTACCAGTATGTCCTGCGCGTGAAGCCTGGCTATGAGGATCAGTACAGCCCTATGGAGCTGCGCACCATTCAGGACTGGATCGTCAAGCGCCAAATGGCGGGCACTAAGGGAATCATTGAAATCAGCAGCTTCGGGGGCTACCTCAAGCAGTACGAGGTCGCCCTGAATCCGGTTACCCTGCAGGGCTACGATATTGCCATTAGTGAAGTCTTCGATGCCCTTGCCCGCAACAACCAAAACAGCGGTGGCAGCTACATCGAAAAAAACACCAATGCCTACTACATCCGTACCGAAGGTATGGTGCAGAGCTTTGAAGATATCGAGCAAATCGTAGTGGCTACCCGCAACGGCACGCCCGTGCTGATCCGCGATGTGGGCAAGGTGCAGCTCGGCAGCCCCAAGCGCTTTGGGGCGATGACGATGGATGGGAAAGGCGAAGCCGTTGGGGGCATTACCCTCATGTTTAAAGGCGCCAACTCCTCGGAAGCCATTGCCAATGTGCACGACCGGGTGGAACAGGTGCGGGAATCCCTGCCGGAAGGCATTGAGCTTTATCCCTATCTCGACCGCTCTGTACTCGTCGGCAAAACCATCAACACCGTCAAAAACAACCTGCTGGAAGGCGGACTGATCGTGGTATTCGTCCTGGTACTCCTGCTGGGCAACCTGCGGGCGGGGCTGATCGTAGCTTCCGTTATCCCCCTTGCTATGCTTTTTGCCCTTATCCTGATGAGCTACTTCGGCCTGTCAGCCAACCTCATGAGCCTCGGTGCTATCGACTTTGGTATTGTGGTGGATGGGGCCGTGATTATTGTGGAAGGGGTGCTCCACGGCTTATTCACTTACCATGTAGGCAAAAAGCTGACGCAGGCGCAGATGGACAATATTATCATCGACGAGTCTGCCAAGCTCTTCCGTGCAGCGGTATTTGGGGTATTTATTATCCTCACGGTGTTTATCCCGATCATGACGCTCACGGGTATTGAGGGAAAGATGTTCCGGCCTATGGCGATGACGTTCAGCTTTGCGGTGCTGGGTGCGCTTATCCTTTCGCTCACTTATGTGCCGATGATGACCGCCTGGGTGATGCCCAAGACCATCAGCGACAAGCCGACCTTTGCAGACCGTATTGTTGACTTTTTGCGCAAGCTCTACCGCCCGGTTCTGGAAGGTGCGCTTCGCCTACCTCAAGTGGTGCTTGGCGCCACACTCGCAATGCTGGTGGGTGCCGTGCTTCTGTTCCGCACCCTGGGCGCTGAATTCCTCCCTACCCTGGAAGAAGGCGACCTGGCCATGCAGATGGCTATTCAGCCGGGCAGCTCCCTGCAGGAGAGCGTAAAAACCGCTGGCAAAGCCGAAAAAATCCTCCTCGACAATTTCCCGGAAGTGGAGCATGTTGTTTCCAAAATCGGTACAGCCGAAGTCCCCACCGACCCTATGGCTATCGAGGATGCCGACATCATGATCATCCTCAAACCGCAGGGAGAATGGGTCAGCGCTACGGACCGGGAGGGGCTGGTTGATGCTATGAAGGAAAAACTGGAAGTCATTGCCGGTGCCTCCTTCGAGTTCACCCAACCCATTCAACTACGCTTCAATGAGCTGCTGACCGGCGCCAAGACGGATATCGCCGTTAAGATTTTTGGGGAGAATACCACCGTGCTCAAACAGCAGGCCGACCGGGCGGCGGACATCATCAAAGACATCCCTGGTGCCGGCGACGTCAAAGTGGAACAAACCGAGGGCCTGCCCCAACTGATGGTCGAATTCAACCGGCCGAAGATTGCGGAGTACGGGTTAGATATTGAACAGCTCAACACCCTGGTGCGCACTGCTTTTGCCGGTGAAACGGCAGGGGTAGTCTTTGAGAATGAGCGAAAGTTCGATCTCGTGGTCCGTCTCGATCAGGAAAGCCGTCAGGAACTTGACCTGCAGCAGCTGTTCGTCCACCTGCCCGACGGTCGGTCACTGCCGATGAGCGAGGTCGCCAAAGTGCATTACACCGAGGGCCCCATGCAGATTTCCCGGGAAGGCACCCGCCGCCGCATCAACATCGGGGTGAATGTGCGCGACCGGGACGTGGCAAGCCTGGTGGCTGATATCGAATCGCAGCTCAAATCCGGGCTCGATTTGCCTGCCGGTTATTACATTAAGTACGGTGGGCAGTTTGAGAACCTGGAGGCGGCCAAAGCCCGGCTTGGAGTCGCCGTACCGGCAGCCCTGGCACTGATCTTTGTTTTGCTCTACTTCACCTTTGGCAAACTGAAATACGCGCTGATGATCTTCACGGCCGTGCCTACGGCTGCTGTTGGGGGTATCCTGGGGCTCTGGGCCAGGGGCATGCCGTTCAGTATTTCGGCGGGTGTTGGGTTTATCGCCCTGTTTGGCGTGGCGGTGCTGAATGGTATCGTACTCATTAGCCACTTCAACCGGTTGCGGTACGAAGAAGGGTACACAGATATCCGGAAGGTCGTCATTGATGGCGGGCTGGCACGGATGCGCCCCGTGGTCATGACTGCGACGGTGGCAGCGCTGGGCTTTTTGCCGATGGCGCTTTCCACCTCTAATGGCGCGGAAGTGCAAAAGCCACTGGCGACGGTCGTTATCGGCGGGCTGATCACAGCGACCCTGCTCACCCTGCTCGTCCTGCCGGTGCTTTACTACCTGGCGAATAAGAACCTGAAACCGTCCGCCCCTGGTGCTGCGATGATTGCCCTGCTGCTCCTGGCCACACCGGCGATGGCTCAACAGCCACTCACACTGGACTACGCCACACAGCAGGCGCTGGAGCTTAATCCGGACCTCCAAAACGGCACACTGAGCATCCAACAGGCGCAATTGGGCATTACCGCAGCCCGCGAGATCCCGCAAACGGAGTTCATGGCCGGCTTCGGGCAGTACAACACCACGATGGGGGATTATCAGGTTTCGATTACGCAGCCCTTGTCTCCATTCGGGTTGAATAAAAAGCAGGAGGCGGCTGCCCGCGCTCAGCTGGCGCTGTCCGGCAGCCAACAGGCGTTACTCGAACATCAGGTCACCTTTGGCATCAGGCAGGCCCAACAAAACTGGCTGGCTGAAAGGGCGCGCCTGCAATTGTACCAACGGCAGGAGCTGGTGTTCCAAAATCTGGCCGACCGGGCGGCGCTGCAACTGCGGGCCGGTGCCATCGACCGCTTGTCGTACACCTTGGCTCAACAGCAACTCACGCAGGCCCAAAGCGCTACCCGCCAAGCCCGGCAACAGGAGGAACAAGCGTTCCGCCGTTTCCAGCAGCTGGCCTATAGTCCGGCCTCGGTCCGGCCGGCTGATTCCCTGCAGGCGCTCATTTCAGGAACGGCAGACACCACGGCTGCCCTGCAGGCTTTCCTGCGCCCGCTGGAGCAGGAAATGCAGGCCGCTACTGCAAATGCCGAAGTGGAAGCCCAACGCCTGCAGCCACAGTTGTCGTTTGGGTATATGCAACAAAGCATCCGACCTGACATCCCACTGAATGTTGTTCAGATCGGGCTACGGGCACCGGTTTTCCAAAAGAGTCAGCGCGCCCGCATCGCTCAGGCAGAACTGGAGGCGACCAAAGCCGCGCAGCAACTGCAGGGGCAGCGGCAGCAGCTCGAACAGGAACGGCAGATGGCTCAGGTGCAATGGCAGCAACTGGCCCGGCAACTGGAAGAACAGGGCCCGGCACTACTGGCTCAGGCCCGGCAGCTGCGGCAGCTCGCCCAACTGCAACTGGAGCAGGGGGAAGTCAACTACTTTCAGTACGCTCAGAGCCTAAATGCTGCCCTGAGCAGCGAGCTCGAACGCATCAACCTCACGGCCCGCTACAATCAGGCAGTGCTGTACCTCGAATTTCTATCTCAGTAATCCACTTTAAAACAACCACCATGAAATACGTATTTTTCATCTTCATCCTTTCCGCGAGCCTGCTGGCTTGCCAAAACGAAGCCGCACCGGCTGCCGGCACTGCAACGCCGGCAGCTACCGAAGCGGCTGATGGCCTCATCCACTTATCCGCCGCCCAACTGCAGGAGGCAGGCATCCAAACCGGACAGCCCGAGCAGCGGGAAATTCCGACTTACCTTTCCTGCTCCGGCACCATTGATGTCCCCCCGGCTTATCAGCAGGCGGTGCACAGCCCGGTGATGGGTTTTGTGCGCGACATCCGCCATCTGCCTGGTGAACAGATCCGGCGGGGCGAGCGCCTGGCCAGCATTGACCACCCTGATCTGGTGCGGCTTCAGCGGACTTTCCTGGAAACGGCTGCACAGCTGCCTTACCTTCAAAAAGACAGGGACCGTAAGGCCGAACTGGCTCAGTCGGATGCCGCTTCTCAGAGAGACTATGAGCTGGCGATATCGGAACTGTCCATCATGCAGGCCCGGTACGAAGGCCTGAAAGCGGAGCTGGAGCTCATCGGTATCGATGCTAAAAATGTGGAGGAAACGAAGAAGATTCAGTCTGCAATCGGCATTTATGCCCCCGCCGGCGGGCAGCTCACACACGTGGAAGTCCGCTCCGGCCAACTCGTACAACCGGAGACTATGCTTTTCCAGGTCACTGATGACAGTCATCTCCACCTGGAACTGCAAGTCTATGCCAAAGACCTGCACCGCGTGAAAAAAGGACAGCCGGTGGTCGCCAACCTGCCGGGCGAAGAGGCACCCATAACCGGTACGGTGCACCTGGTGAACCAAAGCATTGATATGGATCAGAAGACCGCACGGGTGCATGTCCACCTGGATGAAGGCACCTCCAAACTGGCGATCGGCAGCTTCCTGTTTGCCAAAATACAGACGGATAGCCGCATGGCGCTGACCGTGCCGGAAGAAGCGCTGATCCGCTCCGGGGAGGAGGCTTTTGTCTTCCAGGAAACCGGGAATGGCTTTCAGCGAATACCGGTAAAGCCGGGCACCGCTGCCGATGGGTATGTGGAGATTAGTGGAAACAATATCACCGACCGGACGCCGGTGGCGCTCAAGGGCGCGTATTATATTAATGGTACGGAGTAGAGAGAAGGGTGGGAGGCGCCTTTGATTTACGGGGGTGCCTTCTTTATCCGTTGTGATTCAGGCGGCGATTACGGAATCGCGACCTGAGACTGTCTGTCAGGTCGCGACTCTAAAGTCGCCACCTGACTAGAAGCGCAGAGGATATTCGATCTTGAAAATAGCGGATTCAAAGCCTAAAAATGAGCTTACTCTACAATAAGCTTCACGCTCCATCCTTGGTGTCTATCTGGCAAAAATAAAGCCCGGGCGGGTGCCCGGTGGCATCGGTGATGCGTATAGTAAGCTGCTGAATACACATTTCGGCTCGTTTCCGAATCGAAGATTCGTTATTTACCAGATTGAGAAATTTCCCGCTTTATCTCATCAATCAGTTTTTGGACTGGTTTCCTCAAGGGCTTTACATCTTTTGCTTCAAAGTCAAAGAAATCTCCGTAGTCTCCTTTCTGCCGCCAATCGAATAGGTCACCGTATAGCTTACCCAGGTCGGTGTCAATTTTCTGAGTCTTGATAAAATTTAAGAAAAATTGATTTTTAACTCCCGAATGCGACTTTGTATTATCAATCCCGGAGTGAACCAGTAATCCAGTTACTGCATAAAAAGCAGCATAGTAAAGACGATTAACCGCTGAATTCCACTTTTGGTTTTCAATCAAAAGCTGGGCTACCTCCAAGGTCTCTTCAGACTTATCAAGTCTGTACCTGACATAAACGGTTCTTTCTATTTCGTTCATAACCTGATACCCTCCTGTTTTATATTCTTATAGAAGGGCGTTACAGGGTATTTTTTTTCCCAGATGGACTTGGAATACACAAACGTAGAGAAAGAAGCTCCAAATTCCAGTTCAAGATCAAATAGTGTATGTCTGAATTTTTGCTCCGCCACCAAATCCACATCATACGGAACTAGTACTAGAAGGTCCCAATCTGAATCCGCTTTTGCATCACCTCTTGCTCTTGACCCAAACAAGATGACTTCTGCCTTTGGTTCAACCTCCAGAACTGCATCGTTGATCCTTTGCAATATTCTATTTTTATCCATCATACTTCAATTTATTGCATTTCCAGCATATTTCCAATATTCATAGCGATACTATGAAGTGGGGGGCACCAGGAAACAGGCCGCCCCTTTCCCATCTTTTGCCGAAGTATGTTATTTTTACGGCTAACTATCATAAACGACCTGACACCCATGACCGCAAAATCCAACCTTCCCAACCGCGCGGAGCGCAGAAAAGCTCAGCAGCGCAAACAACGCAACCTTATCCTTTTGATGGCTATTCTCGCACTCCCCGTCGTCGGGGGGCTAATCTATATGTCTATGCCAAAATCCACGCCAAAAGCTTCGGGGCCACAGTTTACCAAACAGGGCACGCTTACGTTTTATGCAGAGCAGGGCGATCAGGCGATCAGCACCATTGATATCGAAATCAAAGCCGATGATATGGGCCGGGCGGAAGGCATGATGTGGCGCAAGTCCATGGAAGACAATCAGGGCATGCTTTTCATTATGGAGCGGGCAGAGCCGCAGTCCTTTTGGATGCGCAATACTTATGTCCCTCTCGACATTATGTTTATCAGTGAAGACCAGCGCATTCTGAATATCCGCAAGAATGCACAGCCCCAAACGCTGAGCCCGCAGACGAGTCAGGGAGACGCCAAATATGTACTGGAAGTAATTGGAGGCCTGTCTGATAAGCTGGGGGTAAAGCCAGGCGACCGGATTGAATTTGAGCGCCAATAAGACTATGCTGGGAATTCGCTTTTGGAGTGAATTCCCAGCATAGTCTAAAAAAATCCCCCCGACGCGGTCGTGCCGTGCCGGGGGGATTATAACAATTGTACTAGAAAACCCGCTGAGCGGGATCAATATTATCCATTCTCGAGGGCAGCCGCACCACCCACAATTTCGAGGATTTCGTTTGTAATGGCTTCCTGACGTGCTTTGTTGTAGGAAATCTTGAGGTCGCGCAGCAGTTCCTGAGCGTTCTCCGTTGCCTTGTCCATAGCCGTCATACGGGCACCGTGTTCAGAAGCGTGGGTGTCAAGGACATACTTTTGGAATTGCGTCTGAAGGATGGTCGGAATAAGGTACTCCAGCAATGCTTCCTTACCAGGCTCGAAGATATAGTCAGCCAGCATGCCTTCCGTTTCTTCTTCACCAGCTTCCGCCTCAATCTTAGGGACAGGGAGGAACTGCTCCACCTGAGTAATTTGAGTAGCGGCATTTTTGAACTTGCCGTAGGTCACATCCACTGCATCAAAGTCACCATCTTCGAAGCACTGAATGAGCATTTTAGGCACCTCAGAAACGTTATCGAAGCTCAGATTCTCAAACAAGTCGATGTATCCGGGGATGAAGTCCAGGTCCGGATAGCGCTTTTTAAAGTACTCCGCTCCTTTCTTGCCGATGCACAGCATGCTCAGGTTGCCGCTTTCGCGTACAGCCGCATACCTGGTCTCCACCAGATGAGCTGCGGCTTTAGAGATATTGGAGTTGAACGCACCGCAAAGGCCACGGTTGGACGTTACCACGACGATGCAGGCTTTTTTCACCTCGCGCTCAACGCCAAGGCTGCTGCCGGCATCTCCTTCCAGATTGGAAAGGATGTTGCGCAGTACCTGATTCAGTTTATCAGCATAGGGGCGCATCTGCAGGATCGCATCCTGCGCACGGCGCAGCTTAGCCGCTGACACCATCTTCATCGCCTTGGTGATCTGCTGAGTATTCTGAACCGACTTAATACGGTCCCGTACCTCTTTTAAGTTAGCCATCTATAGCAATTTTGCCGGCAGCCACCAGGGGCTGCCGATCAAATAATGTATTGTCTTACTTCTTGTACTGTGCAGACAGTTCAGCTGCCAGTGCTTCTACCTTGTCTGTAGCGTCTTTGTCGAGTTTACCTGCCCGGAAAGTGTCAAGCACTTCAGGGTACTGCTTCTCCAGAGTGGTCAGGAAGAGCTCCTCGAACTCCTTCACTTTTTCTACCGGTACATTACGCAGTTTGCCTTTGGTTCCCAGGTAAATGATCGCTACCTGTTTCTCAACCGATACCGGAGAGTACTGTGGCTGCTTCAGGATTTCCACGTTGCGCTTACCTTTCTCCAGCACGGCCGTTGTTGCAGCATCAAGATCAGAACCGAACTTGGAGAACGCCTCCAGCTCGCGGTACTGTGCCTGATCGAGCTTCAGGGTACCGGATACTTTCTTCATGGACTTGATCTGAGCCGAACCACCCACACGGGATACGGAGATACCTACGTTAATCGCAGGGCGCACACCAGCGTTGAAGAGGTTGGACTCGAGGAAGATCTGACCGTCGGTAATGGAGATTACGTTGGTTGGGATATAGGCAGAAACGTCACCTGCCTGCGTCTCGATGATCGGCAGGGCCGTCAGTGAGCCACCACCTTTTACCAATGGCTCGCCTTTTTCGTCTTTGGCGTTGGCCAGGGTTTCCGGCAGGTCGTTCATATTGCGGGCAATCTCGTCGTTGCTGATGATCTTCGCTGCACGCTCCAGAAGGCGGGAGTGCAGGTAGAATACATCACCAGGGTAGGCCTCACGGCCCGGAGGACGGCGCAGCAGCAGGGATACCTCACGGTAAGCTACCGCCTGCTTGGACAGGTCATCATAAATGATCAGGGCAGGGCGGCCTGTATCACGGAAGTACTCGCCCACAGCAGCACCGGCAAATGGTGCATAGAACTGAAGCGGTGCAGGATCAGCAGCTGAAGCAGAAACGATAACGGTGTAGTCCATCGCTCCGTTATCTTCGAGGGTCTTCGCTACGTTGGCAACAGTAGAGGCCTTCTGACCAGAAGCTACATAGATACAGAAAACCGGCTCGCCGCGCTCGTAGAACTCGCGCTGATTGATGATGGTGTCGATCGCAATCGCCGTCTTACCCGTCTGACGGTCACCGATGATCAGCTCCCGCTGTCCACGGCCGATTGGAATCATGGCATCGATAGACTTGATACCCGTCTGCAGCGGCTCATTTACCGGCTGACGGTAGATTACACCCGGTGCTTTACGCTCCAGTGGCATTTCGTAAGTCGTACCTTTGATAGCACCTTTACCGTCGATCGGCTCGCCCAGGGCGTTCACTACGCGGCCAACGAAGCCTTCCCCTACTTTGATAGAAGCGATGCGGTTGGTACGCTGTACACGGCTGCCCTCACGGATGCCATCACTTGGGCCCATGAGTACCACACCTACGTTGTCTTCTTCCAGGTTCAGAACGATCGCCTGTGTGCCGTTATCGAAAGCCACCAGTTCACCAGCCTGTGCTTTGGTCAAACCGTACACACGCGCAATACCGTCACCTACCTGAAGTACGGTACCGTACTCTTCAAGTTCGGTTGCGGAGCTGAAACCGGAGAGTTGTTGTTTGAGTATTGCTGAGATCTCATCAGGTTTTACATCAACCATGTCTGAAAAATTTTATCACTGCGCGGTGCAGCGGGTTTTCTAGTATTAAAGTCGTTAATTGGATACCTGCGAAACGTAGAGGTTATCCTTAAACTGACGCTTAAGCCCGTCCAGTTTGCTGGATAAGCTGGCGTCATAAATTTTATCGTCGAATTCCAGTACGAACCCACCGATCAGGTCGGGGTCCACAACGGAAACAATCTCTACCTTCTCGTCTGTAGCTTTGCTTTCCAGCAATTTGGCCTTGATAGCAGCCAGGGTTTTCTCATCCAGCTCGGTCGCCGTAGTGACCGTAACAGTGGAGATGTGCATGAGGCGCTTGTACTGTGCCAGGTATTCTGTCACGATTTCCGGCATATAGCTTTCACGCACTTTAACGGCCAGGATATCCAGGAAAGCGGAAGTCAGCTTATCAAACTTCCCTTCAAAGAGGGTTTTGAAAATCTGCCTTTTCTTATCAGTTCCCACTACCGGGCTTTTGAGCAACAGGTACAGGTCGCGGTTGCTGAGCAGTTCCTTGAAGGTTTCCATGTCCTTCGTGACGGCTTCGAGCTTATTTTGCTCCTGAGCCAGCTCAATGAGCGACTTTGCGTAGCGGGAAGCTATTCTTTGTACAGACATATCAATTTATAGTTTTCGATAAGAAATGCCGGGGCAACGCTTACCGATGGCTTAGTTCATTTTGATGTCATCGACCAGTGAGCTGACAAACTGCTCCTGACCTTTCTTGTCGTCCAGTTGGCGGCGCAGCAGCTTCTCAGCGATTTCGATAGACAGCACGCCTACCTGATTTTTCAGGTCCGTCATAGCAGCCAGGCGCTGATTTTCGATGTCCTGCTTAGCGTTGTTGACGATTTTGCGGGCTTCGTCCTGTGCTTTTTCCTTAGCTTCTTTGACGATCGCTTCTTTGGTTTCCTTAGCCTCTTTCAGGATTTTAGCGCGCTCTTCCTGAGCCTGACGCAGCAGTTCTTCGTTCTTAGACTGCAGCGCTGCCATTTCTTCACGGGCATTGCGGGCCTCATCGAGGGCATCCTGAATGTCATTTTCCCGTTTTTTCAGGGCATTTTGGATAGGTCCAAAAGCCATGCGGCCGAGCAGGGCCCAAACCAGCAGGAAGATCAGAGTCGTCCAGAAGATCAGGCCCGGATCGGGCTTGATAACGGAGAAGTCAGCCAAAAACAATACGTTAGCCATTGTATCGAAAAAGTTTAGAAGGTAATTTTTGTTAATCCAGCCAGCTCACTCAAGACAGGAGGCGCAGACAGCCAACCGCTGCTGCAACCGCCCTGTGCTTTAATTCCGTGGCGTAGGGCTTAGCCCAACAGGCCTACAACGATCGCGAACAGTGCCGCACCCTCAACGAGTGCTGCTACAAGGATCATGTTGCTTCGGATATCACCGGCAGCCTCTGGCTGACGAGCGATAGCTTCCATTGCTTTGCTACCGATCAAACCGATACCGATACCTGCGCCGAGTGCTGCTAATCCAGCTCCAATTGGTCCCATTGTTATGAGATTTTATATGAGTGAGTAAAATAAAATGCTTAATGTGCGTGTGCCTCGTCGTGGTGGTGCTCTTCTACCGCTGCTCCAATGTAGGAAGCAGACAGGATCGCAAACACAAAGGCTTGCAACGCGGCCACCAACAGCTCAATCAGGTTCATGAAGGCAGTGAACAAGCCACCTACCACTGCACCCGCTGCTGCTCCTCCGGTATTGGCGCCGTTGTCGCCAAAGAGGAAGATCAAACCGATAAGGCTCAGGATAATAATGTGCCCGGCCGAGATATTCGCAAACAAACGAATCATCAGGGAGAAGGGGCGGATAAACAGGCCAAGGATTTCCACAGGCGTCAGGATGATTTTCACCCAGCCCGGAATACCCGGCATCCAGAATACGTGCTGCCAGTAGTCTTTCTTACCGTTCAGGTTCACCACGATGAAAGTAAACACCGCCAGTACCAGCGTCACGGCAATATTGCCGGTAACGTTTGCACTGCCCGGGAAGAAAGGAACCAGGCCCAGCAGGTTGCAGAACAGGATAAAGAAAAACAGCGTCATCACGAAAGGCTGGAAGCGCTCGTAGTGCTTCTCGCCGATCATGGGCTTTGTGACTTCATCACGCATGAATACAAAGAACACCTCAAAGAACGACTGAATGCCCGATGGTGCCTTTCCTTCGTTCTTCTTGTACCCGCGGGCTACCGCATTGAAGATGAAGATCAGCAGCAGGGCTGCCAGGAACATGGTAAAGACATTCTTGGTAATAGAGAAGTCGTAAAATGAAGTGATGCCGCCGCCCATCATGCCACCGTCGAGGGTGCTGGGTGCGTCAAGCTTATAAGATTCATTTTCGTAGTTGACGTAGTAAACGTCTTTTTCTTTTCCTGCTTCGTCCGTCTCGACCTTGTGATCGATGTGTCCAACGTGTACTTCGCCTTTAGGGAAGGAAGCATCGGCGACGCGGTTGATACGCCCGTGGTTGAGTACGTAGCCATCAACGGCGGTGTGGCCGTGCTCAAACATGGCAGAAGTACCGGTCGTCCAGCCATGGTCTGGTGCATAAAGAAAAACAGGAAGTGGGATGTGCACGCCTTTCCAGATATGGAACTCATTGGCATCGGCAATATGGTGCATGACGGTCGCTACCGGATCGTACCCTTCGCCGTGCTCTTCGTTCTGATTGTGCTCTTCGTGCCCTTCGGCATGTTCGTGCCCGGCATGGTCGTCATGGCCGTGATCGTCGTGTTGCGCAAACGCAGGGCTCATAAAGCCGGTGAGGGCCAGGGCCAGCGTCAGTATGCAGAACTTCTTGATGTCCACTTTCACTATTCTTATGCTTTAGTAGGCTTTGCTTAATAGAGGTGCAAAAACCAGGACCTTTAGAAATCGGCACAAAAGTAAGGCACTTTGGCATATTAGTGAAACGTACAACCTTTTTTTTCAAATGGACTTTTGATTTACAGGGGTTGAGAAACAGCGAGTTATAGTCGTTATTCTCCAATAAAATAAGGTGGGATTGCAAACAAGGTACTCCGGGGCGTTTTTTGTTTCCCGAAATACGGTACTTGCGGAATAATTATTTATACCACTCCCCCTTGACCTTAGCGGTATTTTTTAGGAGAGCTAAACGGCCGCATGGCTTTTGCGTAGTGGTTTGATTCCAAAATCTTTAGGGATTCCGGTATTAAGTCTAATTATTCCGGTCGTAGTATTTGTAGCCGGTGGTCGGTTTTTGGTCATTTCCGCCTTCTCCCTGATTTTCGCCTTTGCCTTCTTCACCGAATAAAAGATTGCTCCAGAAAGCTTTCCGTTTTTCGCGTCTTTCCTCGCGCTCCTCCAGCCGCGCCTGATAAGCCCGTATGCGCTGCACATAAGCTTCATCTGATTCGCCGGCCTGCCGGGGCGGTACGTTGATGACCCGGCCCTGTTCATCCTTGTAGGGCTGATCGGTCAAACGGCCGAACAAACTTCGGTTGTCTTCAAAGTAGTAATAGCCGTCCTCATGTGCAGCAAGGATGGGCATCTCCTCAAGGTAGGGCGGGCACTGCATGAGCGCCGTAACCGTGTCCGCCGGGGCTTCAAATTTGGCGTAGCGTACAGACTTGAAAGCCTTGTCCTGATACACCTTTCTCATAAACGCGCCGTAAATCGGCAGGGCTGTGGACGAAGCCTGCCCCCGGTACAAGGTGCGAAAATGCACCTGCGGCCAGGAACCGCCCACCCAGGCACCGGCGACCAACCGGGGGTTGAAGCCCATATACCAGCCATCAGACTGATTTTGGGTCGTCCCGGTCTTACCTGCCAGGTCGTTGTAAAGCCCGTAATGGTAACGGAGCTTCCGGGCCGTACCGCTATCGACCACCGACTCCAGCATTCTTATCATCATATCAGCCTGCGATTGCTCCAGCACCCGTGGAAAGCGGCGTGGGTTAGGCCGGTCAAATTCAGCCAGAATGGTGCCGTCAGCAGTCTCAATGCGGTCCAGATAGTGCCATTCCGGGCGGCGGCCACGGTTGGCAAAGGTGCCGTAGACTTTCGTCATTTCGTAAAGAGAAGCCTCCACTGCGCCCAATGCAATGGAAGGTACCGCCGGGATTCGGTTCTCAATGCCCATCGCCTGCCCCAGCTGACGGACCGAGTCTATACCGGTCCGCATCATAATTTCCACACTGACGGTATTGACGGAATTGCTCAGTGCGCCCTCCATAGAGTAGACGCCATCGTACTCCCCGTCTGCATTGCGGGGCGACCAGTTGTCGTATTTGGCGTAAGCCACCTGCCGGTTGTAAGTGTACTCACAGGGCAGCATGCCGCTTTGCAGGGCTGTGGCATACACCACCGGCTTGAAGGTGGAGCCGACCTGCCGCTTGGCAAAAACATGGTCATACTGAAAATACTTGTGGTCAATACCGCCTACCCAGGCTTTGATCAGGCCAGTGGACGGATCCGCCGCAAGAAAACCCGCATTCAGCAGGGTGAGGTAATATTTCACGGAGTCGAGCGGGCTCATTTCCCGTTCTTCCTCTCCCTTTTCCCAACTGAAAACCGTCATAGGGACGGGCTGCTGAAAGATAGCATCGATTGCTTCCTCTGAGAGGCCTTTGTCTTTTAGTTTCTGATAGCGCTCCGACTTCCGAACGGCCCGTTCCAGCACTTCACTGCTGCCCCAGGGTGTCCCTTTTTTCCAGTCCTCGTAAAAGTTGCCCTGTACTTTGGTCATTTCCTCCTGCACGGCCTCTTCGGCGTAGCGCTGCAGACGGGCATCGATAGAGGTATAAATGCGAAGCCCGTCTGTGTATAGATTATAAGGTGTGCCATCGGGCTTGGTGTAATCTTTCAGAATATCATCCAGTTCATGCCGCAGATGTTCGCGGAAGTAGGTCGCCAAGCCTTTGTTGTGGCCTTCGGGCCGGTAGTCCGTTTCCAGGGGCAACTGTATCAGTGAGTCTTTGACTTCCGCATCCAGATAACCATAGCGCACCATCTGCCCCAAAACGATATTGCGGCGGCGTTCGGCATTTTCGGGATGGCGCACCGGGCTGTAGTAAGTCGTGGCTTTGAGCATGCCAACCAAAACGGCGGCTTCTTCCAGATTTAAGGCTTCCGGGGATTTATTGAAAAAGCGTTGCGCTGCGACTTTGATCCCGAAAATTCCTTCGCCAAAGGATACGGTGTTCAGATACAGCCGCAGGAGCTCCTCCTTGGCATAGACCTTTTCCAGGCGGCGGGCAATCAGCATTTCCCGCATTTTATTCACCACCATCGACAGCATAAGGTAATCCTCTCTCGGATAAAGGTTCTTGGCCAGCTGCTGACTCAGAGTACTGCCCCCTCCGGAAGATTCGTCCATCAGCAATATCGACTTCACCAGTACCCGGGCCGCAGCCCGCACATCGATCCCGCTGTGCTCAAAAAAACGGGCGTCCTCGGTGGCGACGAGGGCATTGATCAAATCAGGAGAGATCTCCTCAAAGTCGGCATTGATACGGTTTTCCACATAGTACTTGCCCAACAGCACGCCGTCTTCCGCGTATACCTCAGAGGCATTGTGGTTGCTGATGGCCTCCAGCTCCGGATAACCAGGTACGGGCCCCAGTGCTTCAAAGTACACCAGCGCTGCAATCACAAGGACAGACAAAAAGCCTAGAATACCGAGCCCCCCCGTTATCAGCCCGGCAATAGCCCAGCGAGGGTGCCGGCCGTAAAAGGCTAAAGACCATTGACGGAGTTGCTGCCACCGCGCGGCGGACCAGGACTTCGCTTGTTCAAAAAGATTGGAGTTGGACTGCTGCATCTAAATCACTGCGTCTGTTTGTTTTCAAATGACCTTGTCTAACGCCAGGCGTTGCACTTTTATTCCCCCTTGTGCATGAAAAATTGCCTTTTCCGGCTGCGAACGAAGCGATCGACAATCTGCTCCGCAAAATAAACAATATTTGTTTTAAAATCAACCAAATAAAAACAAACGTCAGCTATAAACGAAACTGCCGCTCCCCACACTCAGGTGGAAAGCGGCAGCTTATCAGCGCATTACCTCCGTTAACGGATCAGGGACAAATCGCCCCGGTAGACCAGCCGGATGCCATCCAGGAATTCAACATCAATCACATAAACGTAGACGCCCATGTTCATGAACTCGCCTTTAAAGGAACCGTCCCAAAGCGGTAGCCCTCCTGTACAGAACAGACCATTGCTGACATCAAACCCACCATTTTGGTAGACCTGATTGCCCCAGCGGTCAAAGATATTCACACTTCGAATGGCCGTGACGCCGGTGCAGGGAAAAACCCGGAATTCATCGTTGGTGCCGTCACCGTTAGGTGAGAAAGCGCCCGGGATATAGATATTCCGGTTGGCATCAAGCTCCACAAATACCGAGCCTTCCGCATCACAGCCATTTATATCCACAATGCGCAGGGTGTAATCTTGCGATTCCAATGGGAAGACCGTGGGGTTTTCCACTGTATCTGAGGACAGGTAAATAGCAGGGGTCCAGATAAAGGAGTCAACCTGCGTGCCCGCCGGGCTGATGATCGGCATGAGGCTTGTGGTACTGTCGCCGAGCTCAATTTCCACCACCGGCTGAGGGAAGGTAACGGTGATCTCATCGGGCTGATCGATTTCCACAAAGAAGGCCGCAGAACAGCCATTGGGGTCGAATATTTCAATGGTGTGCTCCCCGTCACCGAAGATATCTGCAGGGACATCAGGTGTCAGTAACACCCCATTTCCATCAACCATGTACCGGTAATCATCCGGTGTGGTGCCTGCGCCTCCAAATACGGTGTCAATGAAAACCAGCGTAGTGGCATCGAAGCAGGGCGGATCTTCCGGATCAGGGATGATGGCCATGATTTCAGTAGGTTCGATCAGGCTGATGGACACAGAATCCTGACAGCCTTGCGTATCTGTGATCGTGATACCATAGGTACCAGCCGTCAGTCCGCTCGCGAATCCGGTAGCGGCATTGCCCGCCCCCTGCGGTACATTGGCTGAGAAAGAGAAGGGGGTATTACCAACCGGATTAATATTGTCGTTGAAATTATAAGTCACCGCTATTTGCCCGTCTTCCTCACCGAAGCAGGAAATATCTCGGGTATTAACAGGATCGATGCTCAGCTCCAGGGCATCAGGTTCGCCAATTTCGGGCAGGCCATCCTGCTCACAGCCATTGGCATCAGTAACAATAACGTTGTAGGCACCAGCCATCAGGCCCGACACAGTGGCAGTTGTCTCATTAAGGTCAGGCCAGAGGAATGTGTACCCTCCTGCACCCCCCGAAGGCGTCAGCGTTATAGAACCATCTGTGCCTCCATTACAGCTCACGCTTGAAGAAGATACATTGAGCGCAATCGGATCAGGGCTCGGGATGATGACTTCTGCAGTTTGTACGCATCCATTCTCATCTGTCACCACCACCGTTTGGGAGTCCCGGCACAATTGCGTTGCGGTGGACGTCAGTACATCCAGGTCAATCTCCCCGCTTTCCCAGTTAAAGTTGAAGAGGCCGGTACTGCCATCAGCGTACATGGCCGTTGCCGTTGCCTGCCCATCGCATACGCCCTCGAAACAACTGACCGGCAGGATATCCGTAAAGGACACCTCAATACTCGGCGGGTCAACCACCTCTGCTGTTGCCGTTACGCCTGCACAGCCATTCGCATCCACAACAGTCAGGTTGTAAAGGCCAGCAGAGAGCCCCGGATTGAGCACGGTGGAAAGCGTATCTGAGCCCCAGATGTACTGATAAGGTGCTGTACCCCCGCTTGCAAACACCGTAAGGCTACCGTTGCTTTGCCCCACACAGAGTGGCGAGGATGAACCAATACTGTCGATAACCAGTGGTGCCGGTGCAACAACCTGTGCCGATTCGACCAGCTCACAGCCATCCTCAGCCGTAATAGTCACAAAGTAGGTACCAGGTGCAAGGTTGGCAATAGCCGGTCCTGTCTCGTTATTGCTCCAGGTATAACTCTCGATTGGAGAGCCGCCGGGCGTCGCTGTGATCGTCAGGCTACCATTGGTATCATCAGAGCAGAGCAGGGTATCATTTTCAAACTCAATAATATTGGGCGGTGCCGGTGCTGTGACCGCAAAGGTGTCGATCGATGTGCAGCCATTGGCGTCCTCCAGATTGAGAATATAGAGGCCTTGTACCAGATCCGTCAGGATAGAGTCTGTATCCATATTCGACCAGTCGTAAGTGTAAGGAGCCGTACCACCATCTACGCCCACAGTAATAGCACCATCCATACCACCGCCGGTACAGCTCTCGTTGGCCAGGTCCAGCAGCGTCACCTGAAGCGAATCAGGCTGTCCTATATTAAAGGTGTCTATGGTGAAACAACCGAGCGGGTCCTGATCGGTTACGGTAACGACATACAGACCGGGCGCCAGGTCATTGATGTTGGCTCCGGCAAGGCTGCTTCCGCCGGGCAGTGCGGTCCAGTTGTACGTGAAGGCACCGAATGGCGGTTGGCCGGTGGCGGTGCCCTGTACCTGCAGGAACGCATCGTCTGCACCATTACAGCTAACATGGGAAGAATCTACCAGGGTCACGCCCAGCAGCTTGGTCGCTCCTACCGGGAAGCTGTCAATAACCACACAACCATTTGCATCCGTAACGGTCAGATTGTACATGCCAGGGTCGAGGTCCGTCAGTTGTGCCGTTGCAGCAGTATCTACCGGCTGCCCTTCCCACTGATAATAGTAACTGCCCATATCATTTACGCCACCGGAAGCGCCTACAGTAATGGCACCATCCATGGCACCGCTACAGGTAGCATCCGTAATATTGGTATTCTGAGCCAGGAGCAGCAGTTCACCGGGTTGGCTGAGGGTCGTACTGGCTGTGGCAACGCACCCATTATTATCCGTAACGGTAACGGCGTAGGCCTGTGGCTGGAAAGAAAGCCCGGTAATGGTTTGGGTGGAGTCCCCGGTATTCCAGGAAAAAGTGAAGCCAGGCCCGGGGTTGGGCTGAGCCACACCATCCAGCGTAATCTGAGCGGTCAGGCTGCCATCGCTATCGCCGTTGCAGGTAGGCTGGGTCTCCAGGAGGCTTAGCCCGAGAGCCGGGCCTTCGAGCACCTGCAATTCTATGGTGTCAATATTGGCAGGCATATCGCTGTCTGAAACGGTGATAGAGAATACGCCTTCTCCCAGCCCTGATGCGGTGAAGCTGTCGCCCGAAGCCGCAATTGTCCCGGTATTGTCCGGGCCGGCAGGGGGTACTGCATTCCAGGCATAAGTGTAAGGGGGCACGCCACCTGTAGCCGTGACGGTAAAGGTGCCGTCATCAAAACCGGCACAGGAGACACTATCCACGGTGCCTTGTACCAGTAAGATTGCATTGGTGATATTGACCTGCCCGTTATCAATGATAGTTGGAATATCCGCGTTTCCTGAATTGGCATTTCCGGCCTGTATATCCAGAGGGGAATCAATAATTGTCACCGCTGCCTCATCGCCCAGGTCCCCAATGACTTCAAAGCATACTTCAAAGAGAAGCGCGCCATCCGGCAAGGTACGGGGCGTGGCCAGAAAGTCTGCCCACCCCATGGTCAGCCGCCCGGTATCGGTAATGGCCGGAGAGATATTAAAAATGCCCTGATCAAAGGAGGGCAGGTCAGACGTCAGGTTGTCAACACCTATAAAATCAAGCAGCGCAGGGTCCCATGCCATGGAAAACTGAGCATTGGTCAGGTTAACGAAGTTGGTCGTCGTCACCGGGACACAGACGGTATCGCCGGGAGCGCCATTCAGGTCGCCTACATCAAAAAGCACAGGCATCACGAGTGTATCGATCAGGCCGCAGCTTTTGCCATCTTCCACGATGACTTCATAAGTGCCTGTCTCGGGCACGGTATAGGTGATGGTATCGTTGTGGCCGGGCGTCACCGTTTGGACCGTGCCCATTGCGCCGCCTCCGATTTCATTAATGGTAATGGTGTAGGAAGTGGAAGGGTCAAACTCCGGCAGACCGCCCTGCAGGACAAAGCTGCCTTCCAGCCCTCCGGCGGGGTCGACAAAGGTTTCGGTAATGGCAATGCTTTCGAGGTACACCACCGAAAAGGCTTCATCGATGCTGACACTCACACAGGGGCCGCCCTGCTCGTACTCCAAAGCCGAGGCGTTGTCCACGGTGATTGGGGCAAACCAAAACTGAATCGGCGCCGGCACGCCCATGTTATAGGCTTCCTGCAAGCTGCCGTTGTTGATCAGGTCGAGATTGCCAAAACTGTTGATGGTAGGTGCCAGCCAGATGCCATTCTCCTGATCAAACTCGAAACCATTGAGTATAATGGGCGAAGTCGTATTCAGAGCCGGGTCCGTCAGCACAGTGGTCAGGTCAGGCCCGTCAATAGTTGGGATATCATCGTAAAAGGCGTAAGCGATACCAGGCGCAGTAGCCGGGTTTGGATCGCCACCGAAGGAAAAATCCATGTTGTGGGTCAATCGCAGCGTATCGCCCATACACAAATAAATGGTGTCAGGGTCAATATCATTGGATTGCCCTGCGAAGGGGCCAAAACCCTGAATCGTCCCCGCATTATTCTGATTGCAGGGCACCCGAAAAGCACTTTCAGAAGAACCCAGTACAGAAACATTTTGAGGCACCTGCGCGTACAGCCCCATATTGGCGAGCAGCAGTAAGGCAATTGGAAGGAAAAATCTAATCATTGTTCCGGATTGATTTGAATATCGTTAATGGGATTTGGGTAAGGGCATATTTCAACAGGGCACAAAAATAGGCATCGCCCTCCGACTATTGTAATTTGTCGAAAAGTTTAATGGTCTGTAATACGGCTCCTTTACGGAAAGGTACCCGTACAATACTGAATTGAACGATGTTGCTGCTCAAAAAGTGTACAAGGAACCTTTTAATACGACAACAGTCGCTCCAACTGCGCCCGGAAGCGGGTTTTGGGTAAAAACTGCTCTTCCAAAACAGTCGAAAAAGGCACGGGGGTATCCAGGCTGCCCGCCCGAAGCACCGGTGCATCCAAATACTCAAACAGGTGCTCGCTGATGTAAGCGGAAAGCTCTCCGCCAATACCGCCCGTTTGGGTGTCTTCGTGCAGGAGTAGCACCCGGTTGGTTTTCTGCACCGTTGCCCGGATGGCGTCGTAATCCAGAGGCAAAAGGGTACGCAGGTCCAGAATATCAGCATCGACGCCCATTTCCGCACAAACCTCCAGCGCCCAGTGCACGCCCATACCGTAGGTAATGATAGAGACTTCATCGCCCTCCGCCGCCAGGCGGGCCTGGCCGATTGGCGTGGTGTAGTACCCGTCAGGCACTGCCGCCGTCAGTCGGCGGTACAGGGCTTTATGCTCAAAGTACAGCACCGGGTTGGGGTCTTCAAAACTGGCCAGCAGCAGGCCTTTGGCATCTTCCGGGGTGGAAGGGTAGACGATCTTCAGTCCAGGAGTGTGGAAAAACCAGGCTTCATTGCTCTGGGAATGGAAAGGTCCGGCACCTACGCCCCCGCCTGTGGGCATCCGGATGACCACATCGGCGTTCTGCCCCCATCGGTAGTGAAGCTTTGCCAGGTTGTTGACAATCTGGTTGAACCCGCAGCTCACAAAATCCGCAAACTGCATTTCCACCATCGCTTTGTATCCCTTCAGGCTGAGTCCGAGGCCAATGCCTATGATAGCGCTTTCGCAAAGGGGCGTGTTGCGTACCCGGTCGTGCCCAAATTTTTCTGTAAAGCCATCCGTAATTTTAAACACCCCGCCGTAGTCGGCAATATCCTGCCCCATGAGGACGAGGTTGTCGTGGGCTTCCATGGCAGCCTCCAGTCCTTTGGAGATGGCATCTACAAAGCGCAGCTCGGTGGACGGCCCCTGTGGTGGTTTTGGGACTGGTGTATCAGGTGCATAGACATCCCCCAATTCTGTTTCCAGTACAGCTTTTACAGCCGGCTCGGCGTAGGCTTTGTCCAGCCCTTCATTGATTTGCTGCTTGAATGATTTGCGGAGGGCTTTGACTTGTGCTTCATCGAGCACACCTTCCTGCAATAAAAAGCGCTCATAGTTGTCCAGGGGGTCGCGCTGCGCCCATTCGTCCATCAGCTCCTGTGGGACATACTTGGTGCCGGAAGCCTCCTCATGCCCGCGCATGCGAAAAGTGCGGCACTCGATCAGCACAGGCTCGGGGCGCTCCCGCAGCTCTGTGGCCAAGCGCGTGAAGGTTTCGTAAACCTCCAGGATGTTATTGCCATCAATGACCTCGGACCGCATGCCGTAGCCTTTAGCCCGGTCGGCAAGCTGCTCACAGCGGTACTGCTCGCTTGTAGGGGTGGACAAGCCGTAGCCATTATTCTCAATCACAAAAAGTACCGGCAGTTCCCAGACCGCTGCCGTATTGAGTGCTTCGTGAAATTCGCCCTCACTTGTGCCTCCTTCGCCGGTAAAAGCCAGGGAGACCTGGCCGGCTTTGCTTAGCTTATTGGCAAGCGCGACCCCTGCGGCCAGCGACAACTGTGGCCCCAGGTGAGAAATCATACCCACTATGCCGTAATCCATTGTCCCAAAGTGAAAGGACCGGTCCCGTCCTTTGGTAAACCCAAGGTCTTTGCCCTGCCATTGGGCAAACAAGCGCTCCAACGGCACTTCCCGGCTGGTGAATACGCCCAGATTGCGGTGCATGGTAAAGAGCAGTTCATCAGGGTGGAGGGCCAGTGCAGCGCCCACAGAGATCGCCTCCTGCCCAATGCCCGAAAACCACTTGCTGATTTTGCCCTGCCGTAACAGGATCAGCATCTTCTCTTCGATCATGCGGGGCAGCAGCAGCCCTCGGTATAATTTCAGGAGTTCCTCATCAGAAAATGCACTACGGTCGTAGGCAAGGACGGGTGTTGAGATGACGTCGGCCATGGTTTTAGTTTGGTTAAATTCGGGCACAAAGGTAGGTGGTTTCCGAATGCCCGTGCAAGAAAAACCGGGCTTTGTTTACGGTTTTTTGTTAAACATTTGGCTCCGTTCCCACCTTAAATAAGGTAAGACATTTCCAAGTTCAAACAACAATAATTATGCTTAGACACCCATTCCCCATATTTCTAATGGCATTAAGCCTGTTTTTCGCAGCTTGCCAGAATAGCGACAGCACAGCCAACAGCACTGACTCCACCAGCATGGGGCAGTTTGCGGACGATGACAACTTCAAAAACAAGCACGAAATACCCGGCGAGGCCACCCCGGCCAATACCGGCAAGCGCATCGAGTTTGATACGCCCGATGGCAAAAAAGGCAGCGCCTACGCTCTGATGACGGCAAAGCCCAGCGAAGAGTACCTCCTCGTTTTCCACGAATGGTGGGGCCTGAATGACCACATCCGGCAGGAAGCCGAGCGGTACTTCGACGAGCTCGATACCGTCAATGTACTGGCACTCGACCTGTACGACGGGGAGGTAGCCACCACCCGTGAGCGGGCAGGAGAACTAACTAAGAACGTTAAGGAAGACCGCGCCAAAGCCATCATACAGGGCGCCCTCGACCTGGCGGGCCCAAACGCCCGGATTGGCACAATTGGCTGGTGCTTCGGCGGCGGATGGTCCCTCAAAGCCTCCATACAGGCGGGCGACAGAGGAGAAGCCTGTGTGATGTACTACGGCATGCCTGTGCAGGACAAGGAAGCGTTGATGCCGCTGAAAGCACCCGTGCTGGCTATCTTCGCCCGTCAGGACGAATGGATTACCCCGGAGGTTGCCCAAAGCTTTGAGGACCTGGCGGTGGAAGCTGATAAAACCGTACAGGTGCAGTCTTATGATGCCGACCATGCTTTCGCCAATCCCAGCAGCCCCCGCTACGATCAGCAGGCAGCGCGTACGGCCAATCAGGCCGCACAAGCCTTCCTGAAAGCGAATCTCTAGCCACCAAAACTTGCGTAGCTTGCAACCCTGCTCTATCTTCAACGTAACATTAAAGCACAATGAGCAGGCAAAATGGAATCATCGCTTTTGCTGTTGCCACACTGCTGTTGTCCGGGCTTGTGCTGATTTACGTTCAGCAACTCGACCCGGCGGCGGCACAGGCCAAGGCAGCCGAAGTGCAGCTACAGGCTAATGAAGCTCAGGCACTGCGGTGGCTGGAGCAGGACAGCTTGTGGCTGGAACAGTGCCGGCAGCCCTTTAACCATTCGGTAAACCGCCCTTTGCCGAATGGCTTTTCTTTTATGTGCTATGAGGGTGAAAAACGGGTGTTTTGGACCGATACGCACATCTATTTTCCTGACCGCCTGCAGAGGCCCCAAGCCCTTAAGTTCCCCGGCAGAGCACCACAGTACTTCATTCCCCGTGAGCTTCCGGGGCCCTATTCCGTCGCAGTGGCCATCCCTTTGCCGGCTGTTGTCAATGACGAGTGGTCCCCTTCTCCTTACCCTGTCCACAATACAGCCAGGACGGTTATTGGTTACGTGCCCGATCAGGTGCAACACCTGCCTGCCTTTTGGCAAAAGGTGCATCTCGCTGCCGGGCTCCTGTTTTCGCTGGCGCTGTTTTTCCTGGTCGATAAAGGGAGTCGGTTGCTGATCCGCCGCCTGGGCCCTACCCCGGTTTTTCTGACAGCAGTCCTTGTTGGAGCGCTATGGCTACGGACGACAGGTATGCTGAGCTACCCTTCTCTGGAATTTCCGCAAAACCTACTGTCGATTCGCCTTCCTGTTGGCAACCTGGCGCAATTCACCCTGCTGCCGCTGCTTTTATTCTGGCTGCTAAGCCTGGGGCAACGCCTGCCGCTGAAAATAGGGGTCCGCGACCGGCATTCCTGGCAAAACGGTGTACTGGCAGCGCTGGGCTTCGGAAGTATCGTTACGGGCTTACTGATTGGTGGGACCCTGTTCCGTGCACTACTCCTGGAGACCGATCTGGATTTCGACTTCAGCAATGTGCTCATGCTGGGCACTGCGGAGCTGATTGCATTGGCGGCTATCGTGCTGCTCATGCTGACCTTTCTGCTTTTCAGCCTTTGGGCCGTCAAGGGTATTCACCGACTGCCCCTTGACCGAAATCAGCGGCTCCTGGCGATGGGCATTGCCATACTGCCCGGCATACCAACGGCCTTGTTCCTCAACCTTGGACTGGGATTGCTGCCGGTCTTGCTGCTACCCCTGCTCTATATCGCTCTGCTGGACCTTTTCGTGGAAACCGAAGCGGCCAGCCCGGCCTGGCTGATGCTCTGGCTGGCATTGCTCTCCGGTTTTGCCGCGGGGCTCCTCTTCAAATACAACCTCGACAACGGGCACGAACAGCGGCTGGCTTTCGCCAAACAGCTTACGGACCCCGAAGATCACCGGGCAGAACAAGCCCTGCTGGAACTACAGGTGCAACTCGCTGCCGGCCCGCCTGCGGATAGCCTGGAGACGCTGCTGCTTTACACACCTTATTTATACAAGAATTTCAACTGGCACCTTCTGCCGGAAAGCGACATCCGCCACCACCAAACGGCGGACCCTGCCTTCCGGCTGTCCCCCAACCGCCATTACTATACCTACAGCTTGCCATGGCGCCAGGATAGTGCGCTGGTTTTTCAGCCTGCCCTGCAGCCCAACCGCCGGGTACTGCAGGAGCTCGTGCCTTCCGCTCCACATCAGCAAACCCGTTATGCCATCAGCTTATTTAAAGACTCCGTGCGCATCGCCCAGCGTGGCTACTTTCTGCGGGAATGGCTGTCTGCCGACCTTTGCCCGGCGAAGGGAGAAAGCCGGGAACGCCTGAACAGCAAACGGGCCAATCTTTACTATGCCCATCCGGATGGCTACACGATCATCGTTGGGGAAGCCCTGGGCGGTTATTTGAAACCCATTTCCCTGTTTTCCTACCTCTTTGCCCTGCTCACGGTGCTGTCGCTCCTGGTCTTTGGGCTCAACCGGCTCTACCCCATTTTGCCGGCCACACCGGGCAGCCTGCTTTTCGGCACGCCTTCTCTGCGCCACCGCATACAGCTTTCAGTCATTGGGCTTACGCTCTTTGCTTTCCTGTTTATCGGTGCAGTTACGGTAGCTTCTTTGCAGCAGTCTTCGGTCAGCTATCACGGGGAACGGCTGCTGGAAAAAGTAGATGTGCTGCTGCGTGATTTGCAGAAACAAGACTTTGACCCGCATGATCAGCATGCGTTGCGGGAGCTATCCGAAATTCATCAGGTCGACCTTTCGGTTTATGATGCCGGGGGCAGCCTGATCCGGACTTCGGTGCCCTTCTTTCTTTTCCAGGGCTGGCAATCGCCCCGCATCAACCCGGAGGCTGTACGGGCCTACTACCGGCAGGGGTTCAAGCCGGCTTTACTGGAAGAACGGGCGGGGGAGCTCCGTTATCTGTCGGCCTATGTGCCGGTGGCTGAGCCCACGCAGGGGCTGAGTTACTTTTTCCAAATCCCTTTCACTTCCGGTACGCGCAACCTGCAGCAGAATGTGCTGGGCTTTATCGGCAACCTGCTCAACCTCTATGTTTTCCTCCTGCTCATTGCCGGTGCCATCGCCATCACCGTCGCCAATTCCATTACCCGACCGCTGATGAAGATCGGCGAGAAACTGCGCAGTTTCCAGCTTGGCCAAAATGAGCCGCTGGAATGGGAAAGCGAAGACGAGATCGGTAAACTGGTGAACGAGTACAACCTGATGATCCAAAAACTGGAGGAAAGCGCCGAGAAACTCCGGCAATCAGAACGGGAAGGGGCCTGGCGCGAAATGGCCAAGCAGGTGGCGCATGAAATCAAGAACCCGCTTACGCCCATGAAGCTAAGCATTCAGTACCTGGAGCACGCCCGCAAATCGGATCCCGAACGGGCAGCCGCTATGATCAGCAGCGTGGCTCAAACCCTGATTGAGCAGATTGACGGGCTGGCGCGTATTGCCACCGAGTTTTCCAACTTCGCCAAAATGCCAAAGGCGGAACCGGAATCCCTGGATTTGAATACAGTGGTGGAAAGCGTTTACCGATTGTTTACGGAACATCAGGAACCGGCAGAGCGCATTGAGCTTACCTTACCGGATACGCCGGTGCCCGTCTTTGCCGACCGGGGTCACCTGGTACGCGTCCTCAACAACCTGATCAAAAATGCACAACAGGCCATTCCGGAGGACCGGCAGGGGCTCATCCACATCCGGGTACAGCCCGGCGCAACGCAGCACCTCATTACTGTTACTGATAACGGGACGGGCATTCCGGAGGAGGTGCAGCCCAAGGTATTCCAGCCCAACTTTACCACCAAATCCTCAGGTATGGGGCTTGGGCTGGCCATGTGCAAGAATATGATGACCGCAGCGGGCGGTGACATCTACTTCGAAACGGAACCCGGCAAGGGCACGACTTTCTTTATGGCACTGCCGGATGCTTCAGCAGCCCATTAATAAGGTGGAGAAATTAGTTTACCCCGACTTGCTGATTGTGCTTAGCCACCCGCTTGTCCATCACCCGGAACCAAAGCGGAGGCACAAGCGACAGCAGGATCGCTCCCGGATAACCGGTAGGCAGCTGCGGGCTCTCGTCCTGATGCCTTAGGATCTGGTATTTGCGTGATGCCTTGTAGTGGTGGTCAGAATGACGGGTCAGCTCATACAGAAAAATACGACCCAGTTCATGGTCAGAATTCCAGGAATGCTGCGGCCCCACACGCTCGTACCGCCCACTGTCGAGCTGACGGCGCTGCAGCCCATAGTGCTCAATGTAGTTGACCGACTCCAGCATTAGAAATCCAAACACGGCAACCGCAATCGCAAAAGGCACTAATGCCCAGCCAAACACCCACCCAACAGTAGCCAGGTAAGCCAGCTGCAGCCCTGTAAACCGAATCATCTCGTTGTGCAGGCTGAGTGTAGGCTTACCCTGCCTTTCCAACCGTGCGGCTTCCAACCGCCACGCACTGAAGTAACCCCCGATGACCGAGCGGAACCAGAACGTGTAGATCAGCTCGCCCCGGCGGGAAGTAGCCGGGTCTTGGGGCGTGGCCACATGCTTGTGGTGTCCCAGGTTGTGCTCAATGATGAAGTGGGTGTACAAAGCCGGCAGCAGCAGGGCTTTCGCCAAAAAGCGCTCGAAGCGATCAGCGCGGTGCCCCAGCTCATGGGCGACGTTGATGCCCGCCGTGCCCAAAATGAGCCCCACGCTGCAGGTCATGCCCGTGATTTCGTAACCGTCGAGCCCGCCCTGCGACAGGGTATAGAGGTAGTAGCCCACCAACCCGTACACCAAAGGCACATTGAAGTACAGCAGGTAGTCAAACAACCGGGCCCGGGCACGCTCCGGTTCTGCGGCCTGCGGGTGGTTTTCCGGTGACTGCGGCACAAACAACTCCACAACCGGAATGACAATAAAGCCCAGGTAAATGGCTGCAAAGGACCAGATGCCCCCAATGTAAATGGCAGCGTAGGCGGACAGGGGCAGTAGGTAGGCGATCAGGTATTTGGTGTCGCGGCGGTTCATAATTTGAGATTTGGTTGGCTTTTTAAAAATACGGTTTTTCAGTCAAAAAAGTAGTGTCCGGTCATGGAAATGGAACTATGTTTCGATTATTTCGTTTATATTAAAGAAATGATTTCAATATGAGTAAAACATATCCGGTATTATCCAAGGAAGAACGTCAGATGGCAGCGTTTTCTGCGAAAGCAATCACATCAGCACTGGAAAAAAAAGCAGATTCTCCGACTGACTTATCAATTGATGCACAGGGCCTGCCATCCCTACAACTGAAGCTACCCAAACAAGCTTTGCAGGTGCTTCAGGAGGTGCTTTCCCTTATTTCTGAAGGCAAGCCTTTTTCACTTTTGCCATCAGATGTAGAGCTTAGCACTCAGGAAGCGGCTGATTTACTGCAGATATCAAGACCACACCTCATTAAACTATTAGAGGATGGAGCAATGCCTTTTAAGAAGGTGGGTACCCATAGAAGGATCAGCCTGAGTGCTATTATAGCGTACCAGCAACACCAAAAAGAATTACAATCAGAAGCGTTGGATGCCTTAGCTGAACAAGCGCAAAAGCTCAATTTTGGATACTAAACTTTTGATTTGCACAAATGATAAGAGCGCTCTTAGACGCAAATGTGATTTACCCTGCCCCGCTGAGGGACCTCCTGTTTAGCATTGCTGCGGAAGAGGTATTCCAGCCGCTTTGGACTAAGCAAATTAATGAAGAATGGGTAAAAAACTTACTGCAAAACAGACCTGATATAAGCAGATCCCAACTTCAAAGAACTTGTGACCTCATGGACAAAGCATTCCCTATGGCACTGATTGAAGGCTACGAAAACCTAATTTCAAAGCTTGAATTACCTGACTCCGATGACAGACATGTACTAGCTGCTGCTATTAAATCTGAAGCAGACATTCTAGTCACTTTTAATCTAAAAGATTTTCAACAAGGTTACATTAATCAGTTTGGAGTAGAAGTCAAACATCCAGATCACTTTTTATGTACCTTATTTGAGCGTAAACCAAACAGTTGCGTGACGGCTTTCAAAAAAATGCACAACCGGCTAAAACATCCTCCCATACCAAAAGGGAAGCTCTTAGACACCTTGAAAGTCAATGATATTAAGCAGTTTCCAGCTCTGCTGAAACCTTTGCTCTAAGAAAACACTACCTTCACCACAAAAACCAAGCATGCCAATCACTTTATACCAAACCACTGCTCAGGGCCTCATCTTCGATATGGACGGCACGATGGTCGACAACATGATGGCGCACCACGAAGCCTGGCAGCGCAAACTCAGCAGCCTTGGCATGGACATGGAGCTGGAGCAGGTCCGCCGGGAAATCCACGGGGTGAACGAGGAAATCCTGCTGCGCCTGTTTGGAGACCGCTTCAATGACGAGGAGCGCCAATACCACGCGCAGGACAAGGAAGCTGAATACCGCCGGGTCTTTCAGGAGCAATTGCAACTGATCGACGGGCTGTCGGACTTTCTGGAAGAAGCCTGGGAGGCGGAACTGCCTATGGGCATTGGCACGGCGGCACCTCAGGCAAACGTGGACTTTGTGCTGGACAATCTGGAGTTGCGCGACTACTTCGCCACAGTGAAACATGCGGGCGATGTTACAAAAGGCAAGCCCGATCCGGAAATCTATCAGCTGGTCGCCGCCGGGCTGGGCATACCGGTCAAAGACTGCGTTATTTTTGAAGACAGCCCCACCGGCGCCGAAGCCGCCCACAACGCAGGCAGCCCGGTAATTGTCGTCACCACAACGCACAAGCCAGCCGAGTTTAGCCACCTGCCCAATGTATTGGCGTATATTGAGGACTTTAATGCCCTGGAGTACGACATCCGATAGATGCCGGACTTCTGTTTTGACCAATAACACTTTCGATTAGTATGAAAAAACACATTCTACAGGCCTTGCTATTTCTGGGCCTGCTTGCCGTTGCCCTGCCTGCTTTTAGCCAGGACGAAGCTGACGCCTTCTGGGCAGAAGTGCAGGAAATCGCCATCGTGGAGCAAAAAGTCATGATGCCTATGCGCGATGGCATACGCCTGGCCACCGATATCTACCGGCCCAAAACGGACGAGCCCGTACCGGTCATCTTTTCCCGCACACCTTATAATTTCAACCTCTATTCGGAGGGTAAGCTGAACAAGCGCCAAATCCAACGAGCCATGGAAGCCGTAAAGCGCGGCTACGCCTACGTGGTTCAAAATGAGCGCGGCCGCTATTTTTCCGAAGGGGAGTGGGACATCCTTGGCGTCCCACTGACTGATGGCTACGATGCCTTTAGCTGGATGGCCGATCAGGAATGGTGCAATGGGAAAATTGGCACCCTCGGCTGTTCCTCCACGGCGGAGTGGCAAATGGCCGTGGCTGCCCTCGACCACCCTTCCCATGCCGCTATGATACCACAGGGTTATGGTGCCGGTATTGGCACGGTGGGCGACTACTACGAGCAGGGCAACTGGTACCGGGGCGGTGCTCAGCAGATGCTCTTTACCTCCTGGTTGTACTGGGTTCAGAATGGCCGTATCCGCCCGATGTTTCCTAAGGATGCGACGCAGGAAGAGCTCATCCGCATGTCGCGCTTCTTCGACCTTGTGCCCGATCCGCCTGATGTGGACTGGAAGGAGGCGTTCAGGCATCTGCCGGTAAAGGACATCATCGAAAACGTAGATGGGCCACGTGGTATTTACAGTGAAATGATTCAGCGCAAGCCTAATGATCCGGCCTGGTTCGAGGGCGGCTTGTACCACGATACAATGGGCTTTGGCGTGCCGAGCTTTTGGTTTACCTCCTGGTATGATGTGTCCATCAGCCCCAATCTTGCCTTGTTCAATCACGTGCGTGAAAATCCGGAAGTGGGCGGGGACCAGTACCTGGTCATCGCCCCCGTGCTGCACTGTGCCTACACCCGCGCCACCGAAAATACGATTGTGGGAGAGCGCAGTGTAGGCGACGCCCGCCTCAATTACGATGAGCTGATCTACGGCTGGTTCGATTACTGGCTGAAGGATGATAAAAGCAAGGACCCTGCCCAAATGCCAAGGGTGCGCTACTACACTATGGGCAGCAACCAATGGCAAACCGCCGAAACCTGGCCCCCTCAATCGGCGGAAATGACCACCTTCTACCTCGACAGTGAAGGGCAAGCCAACAGCCTTTTCGGCAACGGTGTGCTGACTACCCAAATGCCCGATGCAGCGGATCAGCCCGATGCCTTCACCTACGACCCGATGAACCCGGTGCCCAGCGTAGGTGGCAACGTTTGCTGTACTGGTGGTGCCATCGACGGTGGTGCCTTCGATCAGCAGGAACTGGAAGCCCGGCAGGATATTTTGGTCTATACCACCCCGCCCCTGGAAGAAGGTATGGAAATCAGCGGCTTTATTGAAACCACCCTCTACGTCTCCTCTGATGCCAAAGACACCGACTTCACGGTCAAGCTCATCGATGTGTATCCGGACGGGCGGGCTTACAACCTGGACGAGACCATCCAACGTGTGCGCTACCGGGAGGGCTACGACAAGGAAGTCTTCATGGAGGAGGGGGAAGTATACAAAGTCGACCTCACGCCTATGTCCACCAGCAACTACTTTGAGAAAGGGCACCGCATCCGCATTGAAGTATCGAGCAGCAACTTCCCGCGTTTTACCCGCAACCTCAATACCGGTGGCAACAACTGGGACGAGACCGAAGGCGTCAAAGCCCGCAATCAGGTGCACCATTCTGCAGCGTACCCCTCGCAGGTACGTTTGCCGATTGTGCGGTAGCACCTGAACCCCTCTAACTCTAGCCTCCCAATGCCCTAATCAGCTGATTTTGCCAGATCAGGGCATTGGGAGGTTCATTAGTGCTCCTCTGCTGATAATTCATTTAATCTCCGTTTAAATATACCATGTTTCCTACCTTTGCGTTCCTTTACAGGAAAGACAAACTTTAGCGTTGGATAACATGAACATCGTGAAAACATATACCTGGGCCGTACTGGCCTTCGCCATCCTTTGCACCACCACTGCTCATGCTCAAAAGGGCTGGGAAGCCGGTGGCTGGATCGGCAGCTCCTTCTACCTTGGGGATTTGAATACCGATTATGATTTCAGTAACCCCGGGCTGGCGGGCGGACTGATTGCCCGTTACAATTTCAACAAGCGGTTGTGCTTTAAGGCTTCCGCCAATTTCGCACAAGTCTCGGCCTCCGATGCGGACTCCCCGAATGCCTTTGAAAGGGCACGTAACCTGAGTTTCGAAAGCAACATCATCGACGGGACCTTTCAGTTCGAGTTCAATTTCCTGCCTTACAAGCACGGTGACCCGGACGAATTCTTCACCCCTTATCTGTTTGCCGGCTTCAATGTTTTCCACTTCAACCCCATGACGGAGTATCAGGGGGAAATGGTAGAACTCCGCCCCCTGGGCACTGAGGGGCAGTTCAAAGGTGAGGAATACTACAGTGTGAGCGGCGGCCTGGCTTATGGCTTCGGCTTCAAGGTAGACCTCAGCTACGAGTGGAGCCTGAACTTGGAGCTAAATGCACGCACCCTCTTCACCGACTACCTCGATGATGTTAGCACCGTTTATGCCGACAAAGACGACATCCTGCAACTCCGCAATGAGCTTGCGGTTGCCTTGTCCGACCGCTCCATCGAAGTGGAGGGCGCGCCCAATAGCCAAATTGGCCGGGAAGGCACACAGCGGGGCAACAGCAACAACAATGACACCTTCATCACACTGGGGATAGGCTTGCTGTACTACTTCGGGGATGTGCGCTGCCCGGAGTATAGCCGGTAGGATAAAGGTAAGTTAGGTTGCTTTGAAAAGGCAGAAAAACGCCTGATTCATCTTTTATTTGAGTAGGGCGTCAAAACAGAAAGGCACACTTCAATCTAGCTACCAGCAAGCTGCCCAATAAGCCGGTTCAGTTTCTCCTCGTCCTCTTTACTCAAAGGAATATCGGAAAGTAAATCTTCGCTCACGTGCTTGTGCAGCGCGGCTGCATCGCCCTGCGCCAGTACCTCCAGAAAAGTGCGGACCGTACCGGGCTCTATTTCTGTGAAGTCGGACAGTTTGATGGCAGTCCAGTTCGGAAAGAGAAGGACGGTTTTGAGGAGGTTGAATACACGGTTTTTGAAAACCCCTTTGTCCAGTCCCTCCCTTCTGCCTCTTTCTAAAATTTGCTCTAATGTACTCATCACTTCAGGTTTTACGCTCAACGCTGTGTTCTTGAGTTTTTCTAAAAATGTTTTTTCAGATCGCTCCCCTACACCAAGAAGGTAGGTCGTGATCGCCATGATTTTTTCTTTTCCTAATGCCCCTCCACAAATAGGTTCTATATGTTAGACTTGATACCTGAAAGTAAAGATTCGACGGAAAAAAAGGGTGAAGAACCTTCCACAACCACAAACCATTACCGAAAGTCTACGATTCCTTAAAAGGCGAATTCTCCTGCTGCTCCAACAGCAGCTGCCGGGCGAAAATGATACTGGCTATAAGCACAGCTATGGCGAGCGCAATGAGCCCCTCGTAGATTTCCTGCAAAATAAGGAAGTCGTACAATCCGTGGATGACAAGGGGCGCAAACAAGGCCATGAGCAGCCGCTTCCGGCGTATTTTCGGGTCGGGCTCAAACTTGGCTTTCCCAAAATAATAGCCCATGATGATGGCAAAGGCTGCGTGGGCAGGCACCGCTGTAAAGGCGCGCAAAATAACCGTTTCCAACCCGTACTGCAGGGCGTACATCAGGTTCTCCAGCGTTGCAAAACCCATACCGATCATCACCGCATAAACGATGCCGTCCATGGGCTCATTGAAAAAACGGGATCGGTAAGGATACAGGAATAAACAAAGGTATTTGACCAGCTCCTCCGTCAGGGCCACCACAATGAAGGAGGAAAAGAGGGTAAATAATACTCCTTCCCCCTGAAGGAATGGCGAGTAAGTCGCCCAGGTCTCAATCCTGACCACGCCCAGGGTGGCAAAAGCCCCTAACCAGAAGGTGGCGAATAGCGGAAAGGGCTGTTCCCGCTCGTATTTATCCATTTTATAGATGTACCAGCAGATGAGCAGCCCGGGGGCGATGGCCGCCAGAAAGAGGAGCACGTCCCTAAAGCCCATCAGCTGTTGGCTTTCTCTTCGCAAAAGGCTATGAACTGCCGCACGTAGCGCTGCGTGGCCTTCCGGGCTTCAAACTGCCCCATATGACCGGCTTTTTCCAGAATGTGGATGGAAGCTACCGCCGGCAGATGGGTTTGGGCTATGCTTTTCTCCGCCGGGATAGCGCTGTCCATTTTCCCTACGATGAACAAAACTGGTACCTGAATTTGGCGCAGTGTTTCGGTTTCATCCTGCCGGTTTATCATCGCCTGCTGTGCCGCAATAATGCCTTCACTGGGGAATTTGGCCGCCCGGTAGATGAGCTTTTCCAGCAAAAAGGTGTTGCTACGGGCAAAATTGTCGGCAAAGAGGCCAGGTATCAGCTGTTTCACAAAAAGGATATGGCCCTGCCGCTGAATGAACTCCACGCTCTTCTGCCGGGTCGCTTTCTTTTCCTCCTCATCTGCATAGGGGTGCGAATGGAAAAGCCCCAGTCCCAGCAGAGCTTCCGGGAACAACCGGGCAAAAGCCAGCCCTACGTAGCCGCCCATAGAATGCCCGATGAGCACCGCTGGCCCTACACCCAGCTCCTGCAGCAAGGCGTGTACCCGCCTGGCCATCCCTTCGATGGTAATCCCCTCTACCACATCGGAAGCCCCAAAGCCAGGCAGGTCGATGACAATAACCTGATAGGGCTCTTCGCGCAGATCGTTCTGAAATTCTTCCCAAATTTTGTGGTCTTCGCAGAAGCCGTGCAACAGCACCACCGGAGTGCCTTTACCTTCTGCATGGTAGGACATTTCCTGCCCTTCGTACCGGAGTTTTTTCATATCTAGTGAGTTGTAGGGGGTTCAAAAGCCCCTGATCCTGTTTGATTATGGCTGTATCAGCTGCACGAACCGCTTGTCGTAAGCCCCGGCTAAAATACTCCAATCGTAGCGGGCTACAAAATCAGAGAGCTGAGATGGGGCGCTGACGCTGCCTTTCTCTAGCAGTGTTTTGGTCTTTTGGTACAGCTCTTCTGCCGTGGTGTATAGATATTGCTGTCGGTCAGCGGCTGTCAAGTGCTCCGGAAAAGCGAGGCGGTCGGGCAGAATGGGGTAGCAACCGGCATGAATCGCCTCCACCACGCTCCCGCCAAAGAAGTCCTGCCGGCTCGTGACAGGAAGCAGATCGGCTTGCTGCAAAAGGCGGGCGTAATCCTGACGGCTTTCTGCGTAGCCCCAGTGCAGGATGTGGGCGGACAGGCGCGCTTTCGCTTCCGCAAAAATAGGCGGTGCACCCCGGTAGTTTTCGCCAAGTACAATCAACCGGAAGGGTAGCCCTTCTGTCTGCAGGCGAAAGAGGAGCTGGAAAAAATCTAACGGCCCTTTGTCGTATTCCCAGCGGTGGTTCCACAAAATGACCGGCGGGCCTGCCACCGGACGGGCATCGCCCTTCAAAGCCCGGAGGGATAGCCCAAGGTGCAGCACTTCGCTCTTGGCTGCCAGACCGGGCAGATGAGACAAGCCGCGGGTATCCGGGAAGGCCCGCAGAAAGCCAGGTAAAGCCTCCAGAAAAGCTTTGCGGTGGTAGTTAGAGTTGAAAAACACTGCATCAGCAGCCAGGGCTGAGGTGAAATTGAGGTAGGCATAGTGCCGGTCACGCTGCTCTTTTACGTCTTCATCAGTCGGAGACCATGGATAGGTGAGCTGATTTTCGTGGAAGTAAAGCGCTACGGGTACTCCATGCACCTGATGGCGCACCTGCCCCAAAAAGCCCGCAAGGTCCAGCATATCAGTCGCCAGGATGAGATCGGGGCGCTCATCCTGCTTTCGCAACTGCTCAGCCAAAGCCGGCGCTCCGCCAAACATCCGCCACTTCCAATGCCGGCCGGGCAGGGTCATCAAAGTGACCTCATGAGCGCTGTGGGCCTGATACCCTTCCGCCCATTGCCGGTGGCTGCCAGAAAAAAAAGGTTCGAAAAGAAAAATTTTCATGTTAACAGGTTGCTAAATCAGGCCTTGACTTTAGGTGCCGAAGCGGAGTTTACTATATTTACTGCACACTGGCCGGGAATACCTCCGGAAAACTACAAAAATAACCATGCCTGGTTTCTCAGATTTAAAAAAAGGACTGTCGAGCATCGAATCCCTGGAGCGTGAGCTAAACCTCAAACAGCTCCAAATCAACCGATTGCTGAACATTACCCAAGCCATCAACAATAATGTGTCGGCTGAGGGGCTGTTCAATATGTACCGGTCTTTCCTGAGCTGGGAAATCGGCGTGAAGAAAATGGCGCTCTTCGTACAGGATGAGGATAGCGGAATGTGGAAGTGTATGGCAAGTATCGGTATTGAGGAGGAAATCCCTACCCCGGAGGTCAGTAAGCAATTCCATAAATATACCCGCCTGATCAGTGTAGACGAGGAGGAGCACCCTTTCATTCGCCGTTTTGATGTGGTCATCCCGGTGCGGCACAAGGAAAAATCCATTGCCTACGTCTTTATTGGTGGCTTTAACGAGGAAGATGACATGTACAACAAGGTACAGTTCATCACTACCATTACCAATATCGTGGCTGTGGCTATCGAGAACAAGCGCCTGTTCAAGCGCCAACTGGAGCAGGAGCGCCTCAAGCGGGAAATGGAACTGGCAGGCGAAATGCAGCGCATGCTCATTCCCAAACAACTGCCTTATACCAGCTGCTATCAGCTCGACAGCATCTACAAGCCGCACTACGGGGTGGGCGGCGACTACTTCGACTTCATGGAGTTTGACAACGGGCGCATCATTTTCTGCATAGGCGATATTTCCGGTAAAGGGGTGGCTGCCGCGCTGCTCATGGCCAACTTTCAGGCTAACTTCCATACGCTGATCAAGAAGCAGGCCGACCTGGGCGAATTTGTCCGCGACCTCAATCATTCCGTCAACCTCATCACCAAAGGCGAGCGGTTCATCACCTTCTTCATTGCAGCCTACGATATGAAGACGCAGACGCTGAGCTACGTCAACGCCGGCCATAACCCGCCCGTACTGGTCAACGATGGCGAAGTACAACTGCTGGACCGGGGGTGCACCATCCTGGGGTCCTTCCCCGAGCTGCCGGAACTGGAAGTAGGTGCAGTCAATCTGGACGGAGAGGCTATCATCCTGACTTTTACCGATGGGCTGACTGACCTGCAAAACGAGAAGGAAGAATACCTGAACGAACAACAGCTGTACAGCTTCGTCCGCTCCAACTACAAGCTCACGGCAACAGACTTCAACCAAAAGCTGATGAGCTACCTGGAGGCCTTCAAAGGGGAAAATATCTACCCGGATGACTTTACGGTGCTCACGTGCAAGATTTTCACGCCCGGGCACAGTCAGGGCTAATCCACCTCTTCGTAGTCAATGTAGTCCTCATCGTTATCCTCACGGCGTGACGCCTTGCGCTGGTCATCGTAACGGATTTGGTCCCGCTCCTCCTTCTGTCCCCTGCCAATAGCATTGGGGCCAAAAAAGAATTTGTAGGCAGCATAGAGGATCAGTCCGGTGACAAGAAGCTTGAGCATATCAAAACAGATTAGGCATGAATTTCCGGAAAGGAATTGAACCCTGCCGGTTTTCGGGTTTATGAAGAAGCGAAAATAAGCCTTAGTTCGGACTCCCCCGAAAAAGAAGGCCTAAATCAGGGAAGGGAGCCCCAAGTATTCAGCAGGTATTGCTGCCCTGCACTGCCAAGATTTTTTTACTTTTGCAATTCTTACTGCCGGAGCCCGGGCTAAAGTTACCATTGCCCATCAGTAGCCGGCGAAAAAAGAAAAACATAAATGGGATCAACAAACCGCTTACACACTATCGCTGGCTGGCTGGTATTTGCTATCGCGCTGACGGTCTACTTTTTCTCCGCCGAGCGCACCGGCAGCCTTTGGGACTGTGGAGAATTCATCCTTGGAGCCTATAAGCTGCAGGTGGTCCACCCGCCGGGTGCCCCCCTCTTCATTCTTGTGGGCCGGTTGTTCACCTGGTTCGCAGAGCTCTTTTCGGACAACCCCGCTGATATTGCCTTTGCGGTCAACCTGATGTCGGGTATTTCCACGGCTTTTGCTGCCGCCTTTGTTGCCTGGACAACCATCATCCTGGGCAAGATGGCGCTTGTAGGCCGGGAAGGTACGCCGGACAGCGGGCAGAATATTGCACTCGCCGGTGCAGGAATTGTCGCCGGTCTGACCACTGCCTTTGCCACCTCTATCTGGTTCTCTGCCGTAGAAGGTGAAGTCTACGCCATGTCCACTTTCTTCACCACCCTTACGCTGTGGGCAATGATGAAGTGGTACAATCTGCCGGACACGCCCTCAGCCGACCGCTGGCTGCTGTTCACAGTATATGCTGCCGGTCTTTCTACCGGGGTCCACCTGCTCAGCCTGCTGACGTTCCCGGCACTGGCGCTGTTTTACTACTTCAAAAAATACAATGAATACACCTGGAAGGGCATCGCTATCGCTGCTGCAGTAGGCGTGGCGATCATCGTGGCCGTTCAAAACTTTGTGATCGTTGGCATTCCGGGGCTTTGGTCCACCTTCGATCTCCTGATGGTCAACGGGCTGGGGCTGCCTTTCCACTCCGGCATCATCCCGACTTTCATCGTGGTAGCTGCCATCATCGTGCTACTACTCATGTATGTGCACGGAAAGATTACCTCTCCGGTACCGATGTACGTGCTGGCGGGCGTATTCCTGCTGATCGGGCTGTACGCTGAAAACAGCATGGGCGGTGGCCGGTTTATCCGTATGGTGGCCCGTGCTGCAGTTATCGGCGCTTTAGGCTTCTTCATGAGTTCACTGCTCAACCGCTATCGGCGGGAAATGCAATTGTTTGCCATCGGTGCTGCGTTGGTCATCGTCGCCTTCTCTACTATCGGGCTGGTGGTGATCCGTGCCAATGCAAACCCGCCCATCAACATGAACGCGCCAACCGATGCTATGCGCCTGTTGCCTTACCTCAACCGGGAACAGTACGGCGAACGCGCCCTGCTGCATGGTCCGCACTTTGATGCGCGCCCCATGAAGACAGAAATCGAAGACCGCTACGGCCGTAAAGGCGACCGCTATGAGATCGTGGACCAAAAAATTTCCTACGTCTACCGGGATCAGGACAAAATGCTATTCCCCCGTATGGGCGATTACAGTCAGGGACGCCCGGGGCTGTACAAGCAGTGGGTAGGCATGGACCCAAGCAAGCCGCTGCCTCCGGGCCGGCCTAATCAGGCGGACAACATCAGCTTCCTGGTAAATTATCAGCTGGGATGGATGTACTGGCGCTACTTTATGTGGAACTTCTCCGGCCGGCAAAATGGAGAACAGGGTTTTTATCCATGGGATAAATCTGCCGGCCACTGGATTTCGGGCATCAAATTCCTGGATGAAGCCCGCCTGGGCAATCAGGATAAACTCCCGGAAGCCGAGAAAAATGCAGAAGGCCGCAACGTCTACTATATGCTGCCGTTCCTGTTCGGGCTGTTGGGGCTGATTTTCCACTTCCGGAAACGGCCTAATGAGGCTACGGGGCTCCTGGCCTTGTTCATCATTACCGGTATCGGTATCATTATCTATTCCAATCAGCCTCCGAATGAGCCCCGGGAGCGGGACTATGTACTCGTAGGGTCTTTCTTCACTTATGCGATTTGGGTTGGAATGGCAGTATTGGCATTGTTCGAGCTGCTCCGGGAACGTGTCAAACTCGCTGGCCCGGCATCAGCAGCGGTAGCCGCAGCGGTTATTCTCATCGCGCCTGCACTCATGGGCACGCAAAACTTCGATGATCATAGCCGGATTGACCACTCTGGTGCCCGCGATTATGCCAACAACTTCCTGCAGAGTGTGGAGGAAAACGCCATCATCTTCACTTATGGTGACAACGATACCTACCCGCTTTGGTATGCACAGGAAGTGGAAGGCATCCGCACCGATGTACGGGTCGTTAACCTTAGCCTGATCGCCGTAGACTGGTACATTGATTTGCTGCGCCGGAAGGTCAATGACTCTCCACCGATCAAAATGACGATCCCGAGCGAGGCTCTGCGCGGCAATATGCGGAATCAGCTGTTCTATTACAATACGACCGGGCAGGACCGCCCCAAAACGTTGCAGAACTTCCTGGAGTTTGTGGGCAGCGACCATCCGATCACCCTGCCATTTTCTTCGGGTGCCCGCGAGGTGGAAAGCTACTACGATACCAAGCAGGTTTATATTCCGGTCAATAAGCAGGAAGTCCTTGCCAAAGGCGTCGTCAGTGAAAAGGATACCGCCAATATTGTAGATGCCATACCGCTCAACCTGCAGTCCAAAGATTACATGATCAAGGATGAATTGGCGATACTGGATGTAATTGGTAGTAACCTCTGGGACCGCCCCATTTATTTTGCGGTAACGGCCCGGCAGGAGAAGCTCTTCGGCCTGGATGACTACATGCAACTGGAAGGCCTGGCACTGCGCATCGTCCCCGTAAAGTCGAGTAGCGAGCAGCAATACGGCATCATCGGCAGTGGACGGGTGGACGGCGACAAGGTCTACGAAAATGTCATGAACGAATTCATGTGGGGCAACTTCGATCAGAAGGAGCTCTTCGTGGACCGCAGCTACGCACCTAGTGTACAAAGCCATCAGCTGAGTATGCGCCGCGCCGCCCTGCAGCTGCAACGTAACGGGGAAACAGAAAAAGCGGTTGAGCTCATCGATAAATACTTTGAGGTCTTCCCGGATATGAACTTCCCTTACGATTACCGGGCCTACTACATGATTAGCGTTTACCTGGAAGCCGGGGCGTATGAAAAAGCGAAGCCGCACCTTCAGATTCTGGCAGAACGCACCGCTGACGAGCTGGACTACTACAACTCCCTCGATCCGGAAATTCTGGAGAGTAGCTTCCAAACGGAATACATGCTGGCGATGCGCACCATGGATGATATCGTGCAAGCCGCCCGGCAAAACAATGACGAGGCATTTGCGCAGGAGCTACAGCGCCTGTTTGAGCCATTCCAAATGGAAATGCCGGAAAATCTGATGCAACAACGCAATGGAGGACGCTAAAAAAACAATCGCCATCGGGTGCGATCATGCCGGCTACCCTTACAAAGACCGGATCATTGCTTTCCTTGAATCGGAAGGCTGGACGGTCCGGGATTTTGGCACGGATTCACCGGATTCCGTTGACTATCCTGACTTTGTGCACCCAACCGCCGAGATGGTGGAATCGGGCGAGGCACAACTGGGGATTGTCCTCTGCGGCAGTGGCAATGGTGTGGCGATAACCGCCAATAAGCATCAGGAAATCAGAGCGGCGCTTTGCTGGCTTCCGGAGCTGGCGAGCCTGGCACGGGAGCACAACAATGCCAACATGCTCGCTTTGCCGGTCCGTTTCATTGAGGAAGAAACCGCTGTTGAGATTACCCGGGCTTTTCTGGCCGCTTCCTTTGAGGGAGGGCGGCACGCCCGGAGAGTCGGCAAAATAGCCTGTGGATAGCCCTCTACAATGGTCCTAGAAAAGCCCCGCCTGCAAAAACCAGACGGGGCTTTTTTTTGCCTGGAGCTCATCTCCAACTTCCGAAAGCAAAAAGCCCGGAATTTCCATCCCGGGCTGCTGTATATTGAATTAGTATGAAAAAACAAACCTTCTAAATGCAACGTCGTTGCAATAATTCTTATTGTGTACGCCTCCCATTCAACCTAATCCCCCTCAATTTTGTACATTTGAAAGGCAATTAATTTATAAACCGCGCAGTATGGTCCGGGAAGAAGACATTCTCCAGAAACTGGAATCGCACCAACTACGGAAGACCGCTTTCCGAAAGGAAGTCCTTGAGCTTTTCATGGCTTCTGAAGGGGAGGCACTTTCTAATCAGGAACTCGAATCTCAACTCGATAACCCGGACCGCATTACCCTCTACCGCACCCTCAAAGCCTTTGAGGACAAGGGGCTGATCCACCTGGCAGCAGACAGTGGTGGCATTAGCCGGTATGCACTGTGCCTTGCCGATTGCACCACTCACGCCCACCACGATCAGCATGCGCATTTTCAGTGCCGGACCTGCGGCAGAACCATCTGCCTCGAAGGCGAAGTCGTCATCCGTGCCCAAGCCCCGAAGGGCTATAAAGTCGAGCGGGAAAACCTCACCCTTGAAGGGCTCTGTGATGAATGCCTTTAGTGCCTCAAACCATAAATCCTTGACACCCCAAGCTTCAGAGATCTATACCTTGAGTCACTAGTCCGTAACGACCACTTCGAAAATAACCGGTTCAGCTGTATTCCGCACCCCATCGTGTGCGTCCACCCTAAAGCGAAAGTTTCCGGCTTTCAGTGTTTGGGGAATGGTATATTCAAAATCGAAATTGTAATCTTTTTCCACCCCTGCCTCAAAGGCGACATAAGCGCCTGTGCTAAAAGTGTTGCCTGAACTCAGGTCTGTATAGCTCAGAAAGACAATGCCATTGCCCCCTTCGCTCAGGGAGTAGTTGTCGGCAACCGTCCCGGAAAAGGTGACGGTACTTCCCTTTGCGGCAGTAAAACTGGCCTGAGAGGGGGAGCTGACCGTTAGCGTTGGTGATTCCCCATCTGTAGGATTGATCGCGCGGATGCTGTAGAAATTGGCCAGAGGATTATCATTACCGGCTTCATCAATGACTTGTATCTGAAAATGATAAAGACCAGAGGTAACGTCCGTAGGCACCTGCAATTGCAACTGCTCTTCGGCAGCTTCACCCGAAAGCCCCTTAATATCGAGCACCGTCCAGTCTTCCGTCTGATTGCTCACATTCGGTACGGCGACGCCTGGTGCAGCACTACCTCCATGCCCGTGGCAGTCGAAATTATTATGGATATCCACTTTGTACTGGGACAAAGAGCGGTCGTCAGCAAAGCGTAAAGATGCCACCAGGGTCTCTCCACCAAGAACTGTGAAGACCGTGTCTTCAATACTTCCGCAAACAAGGCCGGCCTCAGGAGCAGGAGTCAGGGAGAGTATCTGCATAGATGGGGCAGATATATCCACTTCATCAGATCCGCCACAGCTCATGGCGAGCAAAACGAAAAGGACAGTTCCGGTAAAAATAGTTTGAATTGAATTCATAAGTCAAAAGCGTCATTTACTTCACAAAGATAACCTTCTCAAATGCAACTATGTTGCATCAAGTGCGTTATTTTGCAAGCCTGATAGCAAAATGGGCTAACTTAGGTCCTTACAAGCTGCATATGAGAAAAAGAGCCTTTTCAAAATACATACTAGCCGTACTTTCATTTCTGCTGCTACAGACCGCAGCCGCGCAGGTTTCCGGCCGGGTGGTTGACCCACAGGCGGCACCACTGACCGGAGCCACAGTATTGCTGTTGCCGGACAGCCTGGTCCGGATTGCAGACGAAGAAGGGCGGTTCCGGTTCAGCACATTGCCCGCCGGGGTGCATCAGCTCCGGGTATCTTTTGTAGGCTATGAGACGATAGAACAGCCCATCCACTACAAGGGCGTTCCCATTCAGCTCCCCCCCGTCACGCTGCAGGATGCGCAGGAGCTACTGGAAACTGTGGTCGTCACCGAAGAGCACGCCAAGCAGGAAGAAACCCTAGCCACCGAGCACTTTACCGGGGCCGTGATCGAAGAAAACCTGCAGGGTACCTTCGCCCAATCTATCGATAAGCTCCCCGGGCTCAGCGCCATCAACATAGGGACGGGCATCGCCAAACCGGTAATCCGGGGTTTGTCCTCCAACCGCATCATCGTCAACCATCAGGGCATCAAGCAGGAAGGGCACCAATGGGGAGCGGACCACGGCCTGGAGATCGATCAGTTCGGGGTGGAACGGGTGGAAATCATCAAGGGGCCCGCTTCGCTGCAGTACGGCTCAGACGGGCTGGGCGGCGTGATCAACATTATGCCTGGAAGAGTGCCCCCGGAAGGCGTGATACTGGGCAGCATAATGGGCCTGCACCGCACCAACAACGCCCACTGGGGCGGCTCTGCCAAGCTGGGCTTCAACCTCAATGGCTTTTTTACTCAGGCCCAGTACAGCCATCAGGACTTTGCCGATTACCGGGTGCCGGCAGAGACCTTCGACTACAACACCTTTAGGCTGCCCATCATCGACGAAAGGCTCAAAAATACGGCAGGCAATGAGCGCACCATCAGCGTCACCACTGGGCTCAACCGCGACTGGGGCATCACCCGCTTGACCTTCAGCCGCTATCAGCTGGAAGCCGGGCTGTTCTCGGGCGCCGTAGGCATCCCCCGTTCCTATGCCCTCACCGATGATGGCAACCGCCGGGATATCGACATTCCCAAACAGGAGGTGGAGCATACGCGCCTGAGCCTGCATCAGGACCTGGTGCTGCCGCAGGGGCACATCAATTTCAATATCGGCTATCAGCGGAATCTGCGGCAGGAGTTTTCCTTTCCGGAATTCCACAGTATCCCCAGTTCGCAAATTGATCCCGGCAATACGCTCGGGCTGCAGTTTTTGCTGGAAACGTTCAGTGCAGACCTCCACTACGAGCGCGAAGGCACCAACGGCTGGCGGGAAGTCTACGGCGGCAACGCGCAGTGGCAGTTCAATGAACGGGCAGGCTTCGAGTTCCTGTTGCCTGACTTCCGCACCTTCCGGGCGGGGGTATTCGGGCTGGTGGAAAAGCAGCTTTCGGAGGACCTGCTTGTCAACGGTGGGCTGCGCCTCGACTACGCCACCAATGATACGGAGTTCTACCGGCAATGGGTGTGGGACAGCAATGAGAATATCACCGATTCCCTAATTGCGCCGGGTACTTCACCGGAATTTTTCAACTGGTCCGCCTCGGCGGGGCTTTCAGCTGTGCTTTGGGAAGACCGTGCTCAGTTCAAAGCCAATATTGGCAAAAGTTTCCGGGTGCCTTACCCGGCGGAGACGGTTTCCAACGGCATCCACCACGGCACCTTCCGCCACGAGATGGGCACGCCCGGGCTGGACTCCGAGCATGGCTATCAGCTTGACCTCAGCCTGGAGTGGGAACGCCCCCGCTTTTCCGGTATGGTCGCGACCTACTTCAATTATTTCGACAATTACATCTACCTGGGCCCAACTTTCCCGGCCCGTTTTTCGCCCCTGCCAGAGTCCGGGCAGATTTTCCAGTACCGGCAGGATGATGCCATTTATACCGGTTTTGAGGTGCAGTACGACTGGGATTTTTTCCCCCGCTGGCGCTTTTCGCAAACCGCCGACTTCGTGCAGAGCTACAATATTCGCACCCAACTGGCGCTGCCCTTTACGCCTCAGCCCACGGTACAAAGTAGCCTACGCTATACGGTGGAGCCCCGGAACAGCCGGGTCGCTTCCTTCTACGCTGAGGTCAGCCATCAATACGCCTTTGCTGCGAAAGGCCCCTACCGTGTAGACCGGTCGGAACGCTCCACGCCTGCTTATCAACTATTCGGGGCAGCACTGGGGCTGAAGTTGCACTGGTTTGGGCCGCAGCCGCTGCAGTTCAATGTGCAGTTGCAGAATGCCCTCGATGTCTTCTACCTCAACCACCTGAGCCGTTATCGCCTGATCAATGTGCCCGAGCAGGGCCGCAACGTCAATATCAGCCTGAAAGTGCCTTTTTGGGGCCGGTTGAAAGGATGAGAATCTCCCGCATTTTTCGCAACTTCGCAGCATGAAGACATCCCTGCTCGAGAAGCACTTATCCGATCTTTTTGAAGAATGGGCAGGCGTCAGCCCGGAGCTGATGCTGCCCCTTGCGCCTTCCGGTTCAGCGCGCATTTACTACCGCCTGCAGCACGATGGCAAAAGCGCGATAGGCACCTACAGTCCCAACCGGCAGGAGAATGAGGCTTTTGTGGGCTTCTCCCGCCACTTTCATGCTAAGGGGCTACCGGTACCGGAGATTTACGTGGAACAGCTGGACAACAACGTTTACCTGCAGGAAGACCTTGGGGCGACGACCCTATACAGCTACCTGCTGCAGCGCGACGATGGTCCTTTCCCCAATCACCTGATGACCATCTACAAGCGGGTGGTGGAAGACCTGGCCCGGGTACAGATCAGGGGCGGGCAGGGGCTGGACTACAGCAAGTGCTTCCCCCGCGCTGTATTTGACCAACAGTCGATGCTATGGGACTTCAATGCCTTCAAATATCAGTTTCTGCGGCTGGCGGGCACCGATTTTAATGAGCAGCGGCTGGAAGAAGATGCCCATCGCCTGGCAAATTTCCTGCTGGAAGCCGGCACCGATCACTTCATGTACCGCGATTTTCAGTCCCGCAACATTATGGTGCGGGGTGGCAAGCCCTTCTTTATCGACTATCAGGGCGGGCGCCGGGGTGCGTTGCAGTACGACCTGGCTTCCCTCCTGTATCAGGCCAAAGCCAATATCCCGGATGAGCACCGGGAAGCCCTGCTCGACCACTACCTCGACACCGCCACACAGCTTACGAAGATCGACCGGGCGGCATTCCGGCGCTACTACTACGGCTTTGTGCTGATGCGCAGTGTGCAGGTGCTGGGCGCCTACGGGCTGCGCGGGCTGTACGAGCGCAAAGAGCATTTTCTCAAAAGTATCCCCTTCGCCCTCGACAACGTACAGGAACTCTTCAGTCAGGGCCGCATAGCGGTGGAACTGCCGGAACTGAAAAAAGCCATCGAACAGGTGGTGGCTTCCGGTCAGTTTGAGCCCTTCGATACGGAGCGGGGCGCGCAGAGCCTGCTCACGGTGCGTATTCACAGCTTTTCCTACAAAAAGGGCGGCATCCCGCCTGATCCTTCCGGCAACGGCGGTGGATTCACTTTCGACTGCCGCTTCCTGCATAATCCCGGGCGCTACGAGCCTTACAAACAGCTCACGGGCCGGGACGAGCCGGTGATCAACTTCCTGCAGCACCATAGCAAGATGGGGGAATTTCTGAACGATGTCTTCCGAATTGTGGACGAAGCTGTGGAGAACTACATAGAGCGCAGTTTCACCAACCTAATGGTCAGCTTTGGATGCACCGGCGGGCAGCACCGCTCTGTCTACGCAGCCGACGCCCTGGCTAAGCACCTGAAAGAGAAGTACGGTGTGGCGCTGGAATTGGAGCATATCGAGCAGGAGAAGAAAAACTGGATTAATAAGTAGGGGGTTCCGGTAGGGATCCCAAGGGAGGTAGAGGATAAGGTTGAGACCAGGTTTGGGCTGCAGGGGAGAGGAATAGCAAGCTATTCCCGCCTGGAAGCCATCGCAAAGCCACTCAACCTTAGCCTCAACCTCAACCTCAACCTGGCTCTCCCCTAGCTCAGCACCCCCTGCATCAGCTCTCCAAACTCGGCAGGGGCTTTGAAGAGGCTATCGTTGTAAGTGGTCGCCCGGAAGCGCAGGTTGTGCACCCGGTCGTTGCGGTGCTCCAGCTCAATCATGATATTGCCAAAGTGCTGTACGAAGCGCCCATCCTCTTCCTGATTGCTTCGGATGCTCAGCCCCGGCTTCAGGTAGTGGCGCTCGATGGTTTCCACCCAGTTGGCGCGCTGATAGCTGCGGCGATCAGAAATCTGCGTACGGTATTTTAGTGCCAGTACCTGCTCTTTGAGGAAATCAAAAAAGTGCTGCACATCCCGCTGACTGTAGCCCGTCTGACTGAAGTGGACCACAAACCCTTTGGAGGAAGGCGTATTGAGGAAATCCAGCGCCTCGTCGATATCATCCGGTCGGATGCGGTAGATGGCATACTGTTCGTTGAGCCAGTTGAGCAGGCGGCGCAGCACCAGCGTTTCCTTCCAGAACTGGTAGTCTTCCCATTCTTCCGCACTACGCTCAATCATCTCATGGATAAGCGGCTGGGAAGGCGAGCTTTCCTCCGCTTGCTGGAATAGATTCTTGAAATATGACCACAGCTTATCCATCGTGCTTTTTGGAATGTTCAACAGCGGGGCAGGCGGTTTGTTTTGGGAGGTGTTGCCGGGCAGGCTGCCAGAACTATAGGTGAAGCTGTCTCGCCGGGCGCTCTCCTTTCGCCCGGCGTGCTGACCAGGAGCAAACCAAGAGAACACAGGGTGAATGCCCTGGCAAGGGCTTAGATGAGTGCACCCCGTGAGCTTCCTACCACTTTGCCCCTTTAACCTTATTCTGCCCTCACTCCACCAACACCCGCAAGACCTGCAAAGCCCGACCCGACTCCTCCATAAGCCGCAAGAAGTAGACGCCCGGCGGCCAATCCCCAACCGGAATATTTTGAAGCGGCAAAGAATCAAGCGCGTGCTCCGCCAGGTGACGCCCGTACGCATCCAGCCATTGTGCCCGCGCGGCCTGAGGCGTATCTACCAGAGCTTCTAATTGAAGGGCTTCCCCGCTGGAAACCGGATTTGGATAGGCACGGTAAGTGCTTACGCTGTATGGCGGTGCCGCAATCTCCTCCACATCTACAAACTGTAGTCCCTCCTCACAGTTGGGATGGTAGCAGCCGGCGCTGTCTAGTTTAAGGAGCCAGGCGGTATGTTTAAAAGAAATACTATCCTCAAGATAACCGCCAAAAACCAGACCTCCCTCATCTGTCTCAAGCCCACAGTGCAATACTCCAATATGGAAATTACCACTATTGTCCAAAAACATACGTTCCCAGTTGAGCTCCCCCGACTGCGTCATGGAAAACACCCATCCAACGCCACCATAAAACTCACCTTCAATACTTGTGTCTAAAACCCCTAATCCAATTATATTACCTGACTCAGTTAAAAATAATTCTGTAATGTAATTGGAAAGACTTATATACTCATCAAAGCTATATTGTTGCAAAACTTCTCCGTTGGGGCTTACCCATAGTAAAATTGGTGGGCGGCGAATTCCCTGTCCAATCTCTCGAAAAAAGGAGACCAAAAACTGCCCATTATCCAATTCGATAACATTACTGCTGAGTGCTCCCTGTAAATAATATTCTGCTAAGGTTGTTGTCCAAAGCTCATTTCCTTCAGCATCTATACACAATAGTCGTAGTCTTTTGTCTACCCCTGAACCACATGATTCATATGAAAGGCATTCATTGTAGAGAATGACTATATTCCCATTTTCCAGAACTGCGATGTCCCTTTGAGTAACAAATCCATACTCCCCTGCATAAAACCTTTCCCATAGTACATTCCCCTCTAGATCAACGGCAAAAGCCCAAATCTGGGAAGGTTCAGAGGAAAATTTATTGTAATTGCCATAGATAAGCAAAGTGCTATCATTTAGTGATTCAACTCCACCAATCAAGTCACTAAATGGGCTTCCATAAGTTTTCATCCAAATACTATCGCCCTGTATATTAGTCTTCATTAGAAAACCATCTGAGTAGCCGTTCTCTTGTTCTAAATGGTTGCCTGCTAAATATACTTCAGTCTCACTATGTTTATACAATCCTTGATTTCCCCATTCTTGAGGTGGCCCCATATAAATCCCATTAGAATAATCTTCTTCCCAAATTATTTCACCTTCCGTGGAAATATTTGCGAACTTCAAAATACCTCCAAAACCTGACGATCCTGTCGGTTCACTCAAAGCAGTTAGATAATAAGTACTATCATATACCCTGATTGATGCGATTTTCGAATAATGTTGGAGCTCCAGGGGCATGCTAAATTTGGACTGAGCAACTATAAACATTGGCAAACAGATACACAAACTCAATAATAAAAACTTCATTACTGTAGCTTTCAGTTAAAAAATCGCGTAGAGGATTCGTAAAACGTTTCTACGAACCCTCTACACGCTTAAGTGCTTTAGTCAATTATGATTTTTGTAGAACCAATTACCTGTTCTTTGGAACATGCCTGAAGAATATATATTCCTTTAGGCAAGGATGTAAAGTCTACGTTAAAGACTTTCCCTGGAAAAAGTTCAATAGTTTGGATACTCCTCCCAGTCAAATCGACTGCTTGTAAAACTGTTGTTTCTGAATTGAAAGCCGGGAGCTCTAATCTGACAAGTCCATTACTTGGGTTTGGAAAGACAAGCATCTCATTGTTTGAAGCTCCTTTTACTTCTGGTAAGTCTATTTCTGTCGGCAACTGATAACCCGGCCAAAACTGCCGGTCTAGCAGCAGCCCCAGCAGAGCCCGGGCGTAACTGCTTTCGGGGGCTGAATGTATATAGAACATGTTAAGCTATTTT
>ENA-UENT01000076-UENT01000076.1-marine-metagenome-genome-assembly--contig:-NODE-76-length-77900-cov-7.571179_pt1 | contig 77900 bp, 59 predicted proteins | sample MGYA00237879_ERZ529330 | MGnify/ENA primary metagenome ERZ529330 (study PRJEB26372, sample SAMN05368345) | marine metagenome | biome: cultured habitat; feature: ocean water; material: water; isolation... | reverse complement strand
ACTGCCCACTGCAAGACTGCCCACTGCAAGACTGCCCACTGCAAGACTCCCCACTGCAAGACTCCCCACTGCAAGACTGCAATACTCCCCCCTCCCAATTCTCCCCCAAATTCCGTACCTTGCCCTTCCCAAAAGAAGAAAGGACCACATGGACGAAATACAACAACTACGCGAAGCCCTCAAAAGCGCTCCTGACAACCTCCCGCTGCGGAAACTCCTGGCCAACGCACTGATGAAGCAGGACCGCCATGAAGAAGCGGAAGCCGAATACAAAGCCGCCCTCCGCCTCAATGCAGCCGACACCGACCTTAAAATCGGCCTCGCCGATGCCTTCCGCGCCCAGCAGAAAACCGGCTCCGGACTGGTACTGATCGAAGAGTTAGTAGAAGCCCCTGCCCCACCAGCAAAAGCATGGCTAGTATACGCCAAACTATTGCTGCAAAGCCAGCAAGCCGAAGCCGCTAAGGAAGCCTACGAAAATGCCATCGCCATCAACGATAAACTCCGGGACGCCTACCTGGAATCAGAGATCAATCTGCAAATTAAAGACCAGCCGGAACCGGAAAAAATCAAGCTCAAAACCGGAGGAGACGAAGGCGAAGACCAGGATAAAAGCATAGACATAGAGCGGCCCGAGACTACCTTTGAAGACGTCGGTGGAATGGAACAGGTAAAAGAGGAAGTCCGCATGAAAATTCTCCATCCGCTGAAACACCCGGAAATCTACCAGGCCTATGGGAAGAAAATTGGTGGTGGCATTTTGCTGTATGGCCCGCCCGGTTGCGGCAAGACCCACCTCGCAAGAGCTACTGCCGGTGAGGTTGGCTCCAATTTCCTGGCCGTAGGGATCAGCGATATTCTGGATATGTACATCGGGCAGAGCGAGCGCAACCTCCACGCTATTTTTGAAAAAGCCCGAAGCCTGAAACCCTGCGTTCTCTTCTTTGACGAAGTGGATGCCCTGGGGGCCAGCCGGTCGGATATGCGCCACAGTGCCGGACGGAATGTCATCAATCAGTTCCTCGCCGAATTAGATGGTGTGGAGTATAATAATGAAGGCGTACTGGTATTGGCAGCCACCAACGCACCCTGGCACCTCGACTCCGCTTTCCGTCGTCCGGGGCGCTTCGACCGTATCATTTTCGTGCCACCTCCTGATGCAGCTGCCCGCGAAGCCATACTAAAGCTGAAGCTCAAAGGCAAGCCGGTAAGCGAGCTCAATTACAGTACATTGGTCAAAAAGACCGGTGACTTTTCCGGGGCCGACCTGGAGGCTATCATCGACCGGGCCATAGAAGGCAAACTGGCAGAAGCCATTCGCACGGGAACACCTCAGCCTCTGCAAACAAAAGATCTGGAGCAAGCCATCAAAAAGCACCGGGCCACCACTAAGGAATGGTTCAGTACCGCCAAGAACTACGCCCTCTTTGCCAATGAGGCGGGCATTTATGACGAAATCCTCGACTACCTCAAGATTAAGAAATGATCAATATTCATCTGGAACGAGGCAAACTGCTCCTGGCCCAAAAGCGACTGGCTGATGCCGAAAAGGAATTCAAGCAGGCCCTAAGCCATGCGCCCAATGACGCCTACGCCATGGCATGGCTGGCGGAATGTTACCTCAGCGGCAAACGCTATGCTGAAGCCCTGGAACTCGGCGAACGTGCCATGGGCCATGCCCCCAACGATCCGTTCCTGCTCTACACTATGGCAAGGGCGTACTTTTACAATCAGAACACGAAAAAGGCACGCGAAATGATCCGGCAGGGGCTTCAGCTCAACCCGGCGGATGCAGACTTTTTCCTGCTGCTCGCTCATGTTGCCTTCTACGAGGAAAAATGGCAGGAAGCCCTCGACGCTGCCGAACAGGGGCTGGAACAGGATGCTGAAAATGTCAACCTGGTCAACATACGGGCACAAGCCCTGGTGAAACTCAACCGCAAAGCCGAAGCCGCTCAGACAATCGACTACGCCCTGCACAAAGCCCCCGAGGACAGTTACTCCCACGCCAACCGTGGCTGGGTGGCTATTGAGCAAAGCCGCTTCAAGGAAGCCCAGCAGAACTTCCGGGAAGCCCTCCGACTGAACCCCAATAACGAATATGCCCGGTCTGGCCTCAAGGAAGCCATCAAAGGCGAAAACATCTTCTACCGCGGCCTACTGAAGTATTTCCTTTGGATGGCCAAAATGAATGAGCAAAACCGCTGGGCAGTGGTGATCGGAGCGTACATCATCTACCGGGTAGTACTGGGCGTGGCACGTAGCAACCCTGCGCTGGCGCCCCTGCTCTATCCTATTATCGCCCTGTACGTACTGTTTGCGCTGTCTTCATGGATTGCAGTGCCGATAGCTAACCTCTTCCTGCGCCTGCACCCTATCGGCAAACATGCCCTGACAGAAGATGAAAAAATGGGCTCCAATATCGCTGGTGGCCTGGTTGGGTTATCGCTCCTCTCCCTGGCTGGCTATTTCATTAGCAATGCCGGGCAACTGCTCTTCCTGGGCCTTGTTTTTGGATTGCTTTTAGTCCCTGCCGGCGGCACTTTCTCCGTCAGTGAAGGCACCAAAGCCCGGCGTTCCCTGACCATTTACAGCCTGGCACTGGCAGCTGTTGGCATCACCGGAGCGCTCATCCCCTCCCTAGGCAGTTGGCTAATCATTGTGTTCGCACTGGGCATATTCGCTTACGGCTGGGTGGCGAACTATTTGATTGGGCAGGATGCGAAAGCTTTTTAAGTGGATTACAATGGTGATATTGCTTCAAAGCTTAAAACACAGTATATTTGTACACATAACCTGTGTAAAATGAAGAATATCACGCTATCTATTCCTGATGAGCTACTGGAGAAAAGCAGAGCTTATGCCAAGCTGCACGGTACAAGCCTTAATGAGTTTGTAAGAGAACTGCTAAGACGCCATGTGGCTACAAGTACAATAAGCCCTGCAGAAAAATTACTTGAAAGAAGTAATTCCCTCAGTATATCAACAAAAAAATGGAAATGGAACAGAAATGAATTATACGACCGGAAAATATTTTCTTGACACCAACTTTCTGATTTATCTATTCAGTGGAGATGAGCAGAGGAAACAGCAAATATGTCGGGAAATCCTCCAAGCCGGGGCTAAAGAAGCAGTTTTTGTACTTTCGACTCAAGTGCTAAAAGAATTTGTAAGTGTGATGATAGGTAAGTTTAAAGTACAACCCAGCTTAGTAAAAGAACTGGTTGATGACCTATGTCAATTTGAAGTAATTCAAATTACCCCTTTGCTTATTCAGAAGGCTGTAGATATTCACACTTTACACCGCTTCTCGTTTTGGGACAGTTTGATTTTAGTAGCTGCTCAATCTGCGGAAGCCAACATATTGCTCTCTGAAGACTTACAGCATAGTCAAAAATTAGGCAACCTAACCATTTGGAATCCTTTCCAGATAGAAGGATAGCGAATATATTACCCTTTCAACCTACCCATCACGCCCTTCCGGTACCCCTCACTAATCGGCAGGCGCTCCTTCCCAATCACTACCCGGTTGCGCTCTATGTAGTCTATTTTGGGAATGGATACGATATAGGACCGATGGGTGCGCACGAATAAAGCTGGCGGCAGCACCTCTTCAAAATGCTTCATGTTTTCCAATGTCATAATGCGGCCGGCGGGCGTGTGGATGGCCACATAGTCGCCCTGCCCTTCCAGATAGGCAATATCAGCGTAGTCGACGCGCTGCAGGCGGTATTCCGTTTTCACAAATAGGTAGGAAGCGTTCACTTCTGCCTCCTGAGCTGCTGAAGCCGGATTCCTTTCACCGGTCTCTACCTTTTGCACGGCCTGGTAAAAACGGTCGTAAGAGATCGGTTTCATCAGGTAATCCACTACGTTGTGTTCGTACCCTTGCAGCGCATACTGCTCGTAAGCAGTGGTGAGGATGACCGGCAGACGCTGATTTAGGATTTTCATCACCTGAATGCCGGTGAGCTCAGGCATTTGCACATCCAGAAAAAGCAGCAAATCCGTCTGCCCCTGCAGGTACTGTAAAGCCTCAATGGGGTTGGAAAAAGCCTCCGCCAATTCCAAATCCGGAGTTTTCCGGACATAGTCGGACAACAACTGTATGGCCAGGGGCTCATCATCCACAATTACACATCGGAGCATAAGGCAATGGGGATTTTCAGGGTGACTTCGAATTGATTTTGGGTTGCTTCGACGGTCCACTCATGCTGATCTTCATAAATCAAAGATAAGCGTTTGCGGATATTGGCCAGGCCGATGCCGCCCACCTGATCCTTTTGCTGCACCCGCAGGGCATTTTGGGTGTGAAAGACCAAAACCTCTGCCGTACGCTCCAGCCGGATGACTACCGGATGCTCCGGATTCCGCAGCTCGCCGTGCTTGAAGGCATTCTCCACAAAGGGGAGGAGCGCAAATGGAGGGATGACCAGCCCGTCCAGGTTGTCGGGCACCTCAAATTGCAGTTGCACCTCGTACCCGTACCGAAGGCGCTGTAGGCTAATGAAGTCCTCAATGTACCTAACTTCCTGCTCCAGGGGCACCTGTTCGGCATTCTCATACAGAGCGTACCGGAGCAGGCCCGTCAGCTTTTCCATGGCTTCCAGTGCTTTATCTGATTTTTGGTAAACCAGGGTATAGACATTATTCAGGGTATTGAAAAGAAAATGGGGATTGATCTGCGACCGCAAAAAGGCCAGCTCCGTCTTCTGATTTTGAATGAGCAACTCCTGGCTTTGCCGCTCCCGGAATCGGGAATACTGTGAGAAGTAAAACACAATACCTACGGCTGAAAATGGAATGGCGTAGTACAAATTATCCAGCAGATAAGTGCCAGTGCTCATCTGATCGTAGTAGTTGTCGAAGCCAAACCAGCGCAGGTAAAGTACCTCCTCGATCAGAAACCGAATAGCAGCGGTAAATGGATACACCGCGAAAAGTAATACACCAAGCAGCAGGTTAGGCTTGCCCTTAAGCCAGAAAAGCACAGAATAGCAACCAAAGGCATACAGAATATCCGCAATCAGGGAGGATAAAGAAAGTAAGACGCCCTTTTGGCTGGTCCAGGTATCCACAAAGCTTTGAATGCCATCGTCGGCAATATCCCTAAGCTCTACATATACCAGGAAAAAGGCCACACTCCAGATGAGTAAAACGCCGTATTTAGGTTTCATCCCGGATCAATTTTAAGCTAAAACTAAGCAATTCATGGGCAGTATCCCCCCGAAGGATAGGCTGGCCGGGAGATTCTATCGGTGAATGGGCAGGATTGCCCGGTGAATGCCCACTATTTTGAATTTTGGGATTGACCGGGGAAATCCTCAGGGTTACCGATTGCAGTTGAAAGCCGTGGATGGGGGCTGCACTTTTGTGTTTGTGCTTAGTCATCTATAACAATACCAATCAAAAGCTGAATTGCAAGATAAAAAGTACTGAGAGCCGGTCGGAGATAAGCTCCCAGGGGCATTTCCTATAATAGCGGGCAACATGCGACTTCTGCGAAGTCGGTCAGCTACGGTGTTTAAAGGGATACTAAGATGTGACTTCTCCGAAGTCTTGCTGCTTCAACAGGACTGGCCCATAAATGCTTTTTTGACCATTTCTAAACTCTAAAATTATCACCAATGAAATCCATTATCCCTATTTTCATCGCTTTATGCTTCTTTCAATTGTCCACTGCCCAGGAGATGCCCTACAAGGGGCCGGACGAGTTTCTCATTGGCGACCGGCAGGTACCCCAGGTACTGCTCATGGGCACCTGGCATTTTGCTTACCCTGGTTTGGACGAGCACAAGACCAGGGAGGAAGACAAGATCAATATTTTCACACCTAAGCGACAGGAAGAACTGCAGGAACTCCTGGATTATATAGCCCAGTTTCAGCCCACCAAAATCATCGTGGAATCGGGTGCCAATACGGGCTACCTCATGAACCGCTACCGCCGCTGGAAAAAAGGCGAAGAGGAACTATATGCCAATGAACGCGATCAGGTCGGCATACGCCTGATGGATCAGCTGGGGCTGGATACGATCTACGGCTGCGATGCATGGGGGTTACTGGGCGATCTGCATGACAAAATTGGAGACTCGGAAGCCGATCAATACATTAAAAGGGTTGGCGACCGCCATTACTTTGGGGGCAAAGATGAGTGGATGAAGCGCTACAAGGAATGGTACGTTTACAGCGACAAACAAATGCCGCACAATACCCTGCTGGAAAACTTCCTGTACCTCAATCAGGATAAGGTCATCGACCGTTACTTCGGGGCGTACATTTCCGGTGGGCAGTTTGACTCAGATGCCTTTGAAGGACCGGATGCTTTATCCCTATACTGGATGAACCGCAACCTGCGCATTTTCCATAAAATCCAGCAATTGGATATTCAGGACGATGACCGGGTACTTATCCTCTTTGGGGCCGGGCACATGGGCATCCTGCGCTGGCTATACAAGTGCTCCCCCCGCTATGAATTAGTAGAATTCGACAGCCTGAACGACTTTACCGTTCGATAAATCACCCGACTGAATTGCCCGGTGGCCACAACAGCTGCCGGGCACAAACTACTCCAGCTATGAAATACCTGCTATACTTTTCCTTATTCGTGGTTTGGGCCTGTCAGACTCCCAAAACCAGCATCCCAACCTCTGCATTGCCCGCACTGGACAGTGCCTTTGTCGCATCCCATACGCACTATTTCCAGCTTACGCCGGACGGTTTTACCGGTGAAGGGGCCCAAACGCTCGAACAGGCCGTACGAGCTGCCCAAATCCTGGTACTGGGAGAAACCCACGGGTCTCCTACCCTGTCCCGCTTTGTGGAACAACTGGCCCCGCTGCTCCGCGCAAACGGTTTCCGGCACTTTGCGTGCGAAATCGGGCCTCATTCTGCACAGTACCTGGAACAACTGACCACAGTGCCCGAAAATATACCGGCCAACCTCGCCGCATTCTATGAGCAGTACCAGTTTGAAGCTATTGCTGACGTACCCATGCCTTTCTTCGAACTGCAGGAAGATGCCGCCTTTCTCAAGGCGCTCCGCCGGGAAGGCTTTTCCATTTGGGGGCTGGATCAGGAGTATTTTTCATCAGTATTTTTTCTACTGGATTGGATGCAAAGCCAGTTAGAACCCGAGGACGTACCCACAGCACTCCATCAAGCCGCCGTTACCACCATCCGGAAGTGGATGATACAGGAAGATCAGGACGATGAGGGCTTCCCTGTATTTGGACGCATTTTACAAGAGCCAGCGGTGAAAGCCTATTTCAGTGCCCTGGAAGCCCATTCCCCGGAAGCCCAGGCCCTGTTGCACGACCTGAAAATCAGCTGGGATATTTACGACCGCTACCGGGGCGGTGCCTCACACGGAGACCGGGTGCGGTACATCAGGGACAATTTTCAACAACAGTACGACAGGCGCGGGGCGCCCAAAGTTTTTGTCAAAATCGGCCGGCTGCACGCCAGTAAAGTCGAATCAGGCGGGGAGCTCGACCTGGGGGAACTCACCCACACACTTGCCAGCAAAGCGGGTCTGGAAAGCATCAACATCGCGGTCTGGAACCGCTACTACCGTGCTGAAGATGGAGCAGTGACCGACTGGCTCGAAAAACGCAACCGCTACTATTGCCAAAACCTGCCCTTAATCCTGCAAGCCCGGAAGGATGCCTTCGCGCTTATTGACCTCCGCCCAATCCGGGAAGCGGTCGCTAATGGCCAGGTTGCTCCACCTGAATCGGAGCGCCTGCAAGCTCTTTTGGATGGGTTCGATTATGAACTCCTGCTGCCAACTGATTATGCAGGCACACCACTCGTGAAGCCCTAAGCAACCCACTATCGCAGGAAGCTCCGCACATCCTCCGCCGTGCGCGCCGGCCATTCCTCCATAGGCACATGCCCGGCATCCGGATAAACCAGGAGTTGGCTGTTGGGCAGTACCTCGTCAAACCGGTACGCATCCGCAACAGGAATCCAGGCATCCTGCTCACCCCAGAGTATGAAGGTGGGAATGTTAAGTTCGGAAAGCTGATTCGGATCGGGCTGATAAGACTGATTTAAGCGCTGCACGTAGGCCCGGCGGTTGCCCTCCCGCAGGAAGAGATCAAAGTACCGGTCCACCAGCGTATCCGAAATACGGTCAGGATTGGCGTACACTTCGCGAAGGGACTTCCGGAAGAGCGCCTTGGGCGTAATCCGCTGCAACAACTGCCTGAATACCGGCTTTCTGGCCAGGCGCATAGCCAAAGGCATTTCTCTATCGCGGGGCCAGCCGGATGCATTAAGCAATACCAGCTTTTGGACGCGCTCCGGGTGGGCCAGGGCATATTCCCAGGCAATCAGCCCGCCCAGTGAGTTGCCAGCCAGATAAAACCGCTCCAAGCCTGCCTTTTTGGCGAAAGCCTCTACAAAATCAACATAGGCAGGGATAGAATAATCCTCATCCGGACGTGGGCCGGTAAGCCCGAAGGCAGGTAAAGTCACACTAATGACCCGGAAGGAATCCCGCAATTCAGCTGTCCAGCCTTCCCAGGTGTGGAGGGTTGCGCCGGTACCATGCAGGAGCAGCAGAACCGGGCCCTCCCCAGCGGAGCGATAGTGCACCGGCATGCCCATGACTTCCGTGAATGCAGACTCCGGATAGGTATAAGCCGCACGCAGAGCTTCCACCGGCTGCTCCGAATGGTAGTTGAAAATCACCGGCAGGGCCAGTACTGCAATCAATATAGCCAGCCCCCACTTTCTCATGCTCCTCATTTTTTACTGCCGGCAAATGATCGGCAGCACCGCATCATACCAGGTTACGAGGGAGATGGACCGCGCCAGGCGCAAGTCAGAACAAGCCTCACTGTAGCGCTGCATGTCCAGATAAGCCTGCCCCCGCATGAGCAGGAATTCCGCATTGTTCGGAAACATATCAATGGCCTGCGTCAGTTTAGCGAGACCCGGTTCCTGTTCCTCATCAGCAAACAACTTGGCACCTTCCTGAGCCAGGGTATTCGCAGCTTCGTACTCTTCCACCAGAGTAGCACAAGCTGTGTTTTCGGGGATAAAGGGCAAGCTCAGATCGAATGCAGCTGAAACTCCCCGCCCCTCATAGGTGGCAATATCCCATTTACCGTAAGTGGAAGTAGCCGCATCTATTGCTTCGTACCAAAAATCGAAGCCCAGGTCGTTGTAATCCACCAGGTCAAGAATGCGTACCTCTCCGGAAGGCCGTACCAGTAACTGTAGCTCCACCCGCCCTACGATACAGGTATCTTCCGGCACTTCGGGGTATTCCAGGTTTTCCTCCAGATAGGCCCGCAGCGCTTCCTGCCCGCCTGTAAAATCAAGTGCCGTATCGTAAATGGTATACACCGAGTCTCTTCCAACCATCGTGTAGGGTGGTACTTCCTCCAGCTTGAATTTTATAGGCATGGTATACTGAAACCGGACCGGCTCCCCGTCTTTTTCGGCAGGCACCCAGCGGATCTCCGCCTCATTCATAGCTTCCACTACCCGAAGGACTTCCAGCCCGGCGCCACCGCCAATGTCTTTCAGGACGGACAGATTGGAAAGGCTGCCGTCTTTTTCCACCACGAATGTAGCTACAACATTACCCTCCAGGTTCTGCTCCCGGGCTTCCTGAGGGTAACGGATATTGCTGTACATAAACTCCAGCAAAGACTGCTCTGCACATTTCTGTATGACCACCAGTGTGGTGTCCAGTTGTTCACATGCCGGAAAACGGGGAGGGGCCTCCAGTGCCCGGTAAATCGTGGTATCCCCTGACGGCGTTTCTTGCGCAATCAGGACGAAAGCATTGAAGCTAATCGCCAGAAAAATCAGCAAAATTCTCATAGCTCTGTATATCTTTTAATTTTCACTTGCATTCATCCACTGCTCCAGGGTTTGCAGGAGCTCCGCACGCTCCGCTTCGCTCATATTGCCGATGCGGGCACTGCCGTGGTCTTTACCTTCCATGACGAACCACTTCGCATCTACCTTGTCGGAAACAGGGACGCCGGTAGCGGTCCAGGTATCGATCGCACCGTAGATGTAAATCATCTCATCGGCTTCTCGCTGTGTCCAGTTGTAGACGGATTTTACGAAAGCGGGGTCAAAATTCATCGGGGCTTTGCCCGGCATGAAAATGGCGGTAGGCTCTTCTTCGGTAATTTCCTTCAGCAATCCCTCGAAAGGTTTAGTTTGAAAGCCATAGTAGCCCATCTCATCGCCCGCCTGCCAGTAATGCGAGGCGTAGCCAAACATGGAGGCATCAGCGTAGAAATCCAACCCTACAACCTTGACAAAGTGCTCCAGCAGGGTTTCCAGGTCAGCCGATTTGCCCGGGATCGCCTCACAGTCATGCCCCAACTGCCAAAAAGAAAAAGGGTATTCCAAAACCGCGTATTCGAAAGCTTCTTCCAGGCTTAGATAGGTGAATTCCATACCTGCGCCTTTGGCGTGCCAGCGGAGCAGGGGCAGCAATTCCTCCCGGTTTTTTAACACGCGCATTTGCACATCGCGGATACCTTTTCGGCATTCTTCCGTGCCTACATTCGCCAGGAATTCGTAAATCCGGTCGTCCGTGAGGTCGAGGTTGAGGGGCGCTACGTAGGGCACGGAAGCAGCCACGTCATCGGGGTAGAAGTAACGGTAAAAAATAGTCGTTTGCCCCCCTTTGCTAATGCCCGTACTCACCCAGGGCTGTGTGTACAGTTGCCCTAGCAAAGTACGGATATGGTGCAAATCGGCCGTCACCTGCTTCAGGTTCAGGTAAGTATAATCCAGTGAATCCGGCGAAGAAGTGCCGAAATATCGGTGCTCCACATCCACCTGATTGGCATCGAGGTAGCCAGTGAGTTCGTACATACGGTTGGAAGGGCGCATATAGCCCTCGGTGGCCAGAACCATTGGCGCTTTGAAACTGCGGTGCGACAGGTAGGCACGCTGGTAGAAGTGCCCTTTTTCCGGATTTTCGTGATCAATGGGCTGCTTAATGTGCAGCTCGTAGGCTGCTTCGAACCCATCGGGCGCATCAATGGCTTTGAAAAGCACATCTGGCAATTCATACAAGCGCTGCTCCAGCGTACTAAACTGTGCTTCTACCGTAAGGGACGACAGGAGCAACAAGAAAAAGAGAAATGAATTCCGCATGGCGATTTGGTTTTGGACTTGACGGGCAAAAATAGAATTTTTGGCGGAATTCAGTGCTTCAAAGGCTGTAGTTAACGGCCTGCCGCCAATATATGCTTGAGGATGTTCGTCAATTTTTCTTATTTTGAAAGCCTAATACCCCAAGATCATGCGCCCCACAACCATAAGAGAGGTTCTTGATGCCCTCGATCGTATCATAGACACATCGATTGCCAACGGTGATCCTGCCGGGCTGTTTGCCTATGTTTACCGCCGGACCACCGATCAGGTACAACGGGCTATTGCCCGGAGAGCTTTTGAGGACGGGCCCCGAATGGAGCAATTCGATGTGGCTTTCGCCAATCTTTATCTGGATGCCTATGAAAACTGGCAGCGCGGTGCGCCCACCGCCCGGTGCTGGAGCCTGGCTTTTGAAAGTACCCGTTCCCCTCTGGCTATTATTCAGCATATCTTGTTGGGCATGAATGCGCACATTAACTACGATTTGGCCATCGCGGCCTCCCAACTGATGAAAGACAAGCCCCTGCTCCCTCTGAAGCATGACTTTGAAAAAGTCAATGAAATCCTGGCTGAAATCGTTGACGAACTACAGGACAGGCTGGGCCGGGTTTCGCCTTTCTTTTTTTTAGCAGACTGGCTGGGCAACGATAAAGATGAAGCCATCATCAACTTCAGTATGGGCAATGCCCGGGCGTTTTCCTGGGAACTGGCCTGTGAGCTTTGGCGCCTGAAGGGCTCAGCCTACGAGCAGCGGATTGAACAGGCAGACTACTGGGTTCACCAGCTTGGAGGCCTTGTCGCCCGTCCGCCGGGGTGGGCACTAAGAAACGGGCTCAGGCTGATGCAAACCTTTGAACGCCGGAATGTTGGCGATATCATTGAAGCCCTTCGGCGATGAAACGCCAAACTGTTGCCCTTGCTACACCTTATAATACTTGAAACCAATCCTCATGCCCAACGCCATACGCATAGCGGCCCTTATTCATCCAGGCATGGAAATCCTTGACTTTGCCGGCCCGGTTGAGGTGTTCACCAATGCAGGATGGGAGGTTTTCATCGTTGCCCGGGATAAAAGCCCAGTAACCAGTCAGGGGATAGTGAAGATACTGCCACAGTACGACATCACGGACTGCCCGCCGATAGATATACTCGCTACTTTCGGGGGCAATTCGGAGGAAGCGGTCCAACAGCAGGAAGTTATTCGATGGATACAGGAGACCGCCCCAGCCTGCCAGGTACTTTTCAGCGTTTGCACTGGCGTATTTTACTATGCCACCGCCGGGCTGCTGAACGGGCACCGCGTGACTACCTTCCACGGGGAAATTGAGCGCTTGAAGCAGGAAGCGCCACAGAGCGAAGTATTAAATGGCGTAAAGTATGTAGACTCCGGCAAGATCGTCACCGCAGCCGGTGTTTCTTCCGGGATTGACGGGGCGCTATACCTCGTAGAAAGGCTTGAAGGAAAAGCCAAAGCAGATGCTATCGCCAAATACATTGAATACGCCCGCTGGTAACAGGGGTCACTCCGCTGCATCCTCTACCGCCTGCCATACCCGCCACACATTTTTATAACAGATTTTTTCAATGTCAGATTCTAAATAGCCGCGCTGCAGTAGTTCGTAAATGAGGTTGGGGTACTGAGAGACATCCTTCAGACCAGTAGGAAGGGTATCTCCCACTCCATCGTAGTCCGACCCAAACCCAACGTGGTTCACGCCTACCAGGCTCACCACATGGTCAATGTGATCGGCCACGGTTTTCACATCCGCCATCAGCACCTCATTGTCTTCCTGGAATTTGTCAATCACCGGTTGGGCTTCCTCGTCGTCGTAACTTAAGCCTTTTTCTTCCAGTAGCCGGGTAAGTTCCGCCCGTTTTTCATCCATCTGCTTTGAGATATTGCCATCGAGGAAAGTGGAGCCGAAATTGATCTGCATGACGCCGTTGTTCTCTGCCAGGCGGCGGATCATATCGTCATTCATATTGCGCTCAAAACCCGGGGTAAATTTACGGCAGGAAGAATGTGAAGCGATGCAGGGCACGTCCGTCATTTCCATCACCTGCCAAAAAGTGCTATCGGAGACATGGGAGATATCCACCATGATCCCTACCCGGTTCATCTCACGGACTACCTGTTGCCCGAAAGGGCTGAGGCCGTTCCAGGTGCCGGTGGTGTCATAGGAGGAATCGCAGATGTGGTTGTCTTTGCTGTGCGTGAGGGTGATGTAACGGATGCCACGGTCATGCCAGTACTGCACATTTTCAAGCTTCCGCTCAATAGGCGAGCCATTTTCCATGCCCATGGGCAAAGAGATGATGCCTTTTTTAAAATTAGCCTCCACCTCAGCCGGGGAATTGGCCAGGGCAAACTTATCCGGGTGGGCTTGTGTAATACCCACCACCATATCAATGAGGGAATCTGCCAGCGCCCTTGCTCCGTTATCTTCCCGTGAAGCAGGAATGAATATAGACATGAAAGGAGCATCCAGCCCGCCTGCCCTGGCCCGAACATAGTCAAAGTCGCCTTTGTCCGTTTCTACCGGGATGCCCAGATACTCCCGCTCCAGGCGGAAATTCTGTACCCGCAGACGGTATGGCAAGTCCACATGCCCATCGGTGATAATAAACTGCCGGGCGAGCTCATTGGCTTTAGTACGCAGCGGGTCATCGGGTTGAGCCAGAAGAAAAGTGAAGCTGAAAGCAAGAAATAACAGTAGCAGCAGTAAACGATTCATTAGTCATAAATTGATTCTGGCAGGAAGATAAAACGCCTAACACTATTATTGCAATAAAATCGTTATTTTGCCTTGGTCAATACACAGACAAAAAGCTGTGACACCATAAACAGACTCTCATGAATATAGCTAAATATTTTGTACTCCTGATCAACATTTGCCTGTTGCCAATTCTAAGCCAGGCACAAGAGCGCCCCTCTTATTGCGATGAAATCCCTGTGATGTATGACAAGGGGGCTATGGCAAAGCCTCCGGCCTTACCGAAGTTTGAGACCACTCCTGTAACCGAATACAAGGTGCAGGTGGCTATACTAAAGTTCACGCATCCCAAGGACTACCCTTTCCACAAATATCTGGTGGCACGCTACCGCCCCTGTGAACAGGTATGGGTGGTGGAAACTAAGAAGTGTTTCCGTTCCCGGCAGGAAGCAGAGGATATGCGCAGCGAGCTCAAAGACTTAGGGTATTCCGGTGCTTACCTGGTGGAGGTACTGGCGTACGAATAGTGGTCATTGCTTCATGAACACCAATACAGTACCCCCACTTAAATCAAAACGCCATGTATTCACAAGGCACCTTCCCTACTGCTTGAAATTGAATTAAATTTGCATCCTGCTGGCTGATCTTCCGTATATATTTGAGGAAAAAGCACAGAAAGCTTACAATATGGGTTTTCGATTGGAAATTAACCCCGGATACTGGACTCATGATCAAAATACTTGGTGTAGAAGACAATCCGATTCATCAGGAGTTCTTGTTTGTCGTTACTCAGGAGCTGGGGTACGAACTGGCAGGTCTGGCCGACAATGCCAGACAAGCTCTGGAGTTGCTATTCGCTACTAAGCCGGATGTTGTACTGTTGGATATCGAAATCAATGGGCAGCAAGACGGAATTGAACTAGCCAACCGCATCAACCAACTGCGACCAACACCCCTCATTTACACTACCGCCCGAGCTGATCAGGCTACGCTCAACCGGGTGAAGGGTACCCTGCCCTATGGCTATTTGGTAAAGCCCTTCACACAGCAAGACCTACAGGCCGCTTTGGAACTGGCGATTTACCGCTTTGCTGCTGATCAGATAGAGCGGGAAACCCTGCAGGTCAGTCCGGATTGGGAAAGTGGCATTGCATTGCAGCAAGCTTTGTTTGTCAAAGCCGCGGATATGATCCACAAGGTCCGTTTTGAAGATATCCTGCTGGTAGAGGTTTCGAAAGACCGCTACTGCACGGTAACCACAGCCGAAGACACTTTTTTGGTCAGAAGCCCGCTTAAAGAAATTGCCGCCAAACTACCGATGCAGGATTTTCTGCAGGTGCACCGCTCCGCCATCGTCCGGGCCTCAGCCATCGAGCGTATTGAAAGCAGCGGCGCCTGGCTGGTCGTTGGCAATAAGACCGTGACCATTGGCAAAACCTACCGTGAAAAATTACTGAACAATCTTAATTTATTGTAGTGTGAAACAGACTTATTGGCTGCTCATCAGCCTGAGCACCCTGCTAATGCCGGCCCTTCTGAGCGGTCAGCCTGCCAGCCTCGACAGCCTGGAGCAACTTTTGAAGGATGACCTCTCACAAGATGAGCGGTTTACCATCAACCTTCAACTCGCCAACCAGTACCTCAAAATCAATCCGGAGTCTGGCTTCACCTTTGCGGAAGCTGCTATGGCTATAGCGGAAGCTACTCAGGACAAAGAACGGCTCGCCCTTGCTCAAATCTGCCTCGCCGATTACGAGTGTATGAATGGTGGATTTGAACCTGCTAAAACCATGGTACACCAAGCGCTTTCGCTTGACCCCAACCCCTCAGACAAAGTCCGGCTCGAAGCCTGTAACCTGCTCGGGAATATTTTCTTCTATCAAAGCCAGCCCGACTCCGCCAGATACTACTACACACTAATGGAAGCCATTGTATCCGGTATGGAAGCCCCCAGCCCGGACTATCGCAAAAAGGCAACTGCTGCCTTGTTCAACCTCGGCAGTACCTTCCGGCAGCTGGGGCAACCGGATTCTGCTATACTCAATTATAACCAGGCACTTGAAGCAGCAAAACGTATTGATTTCAAAGAAATACTGCCCTATATACTGGAAAACCTGGCCAATATGCAGATTGATCAGGAAGAGGGGATCAGTTATCTGCTGGAGGCTATAGCCATTGATGAAGCGCTGGGCAACAACAACCACCTTGCCGGACTATATGAGAACCTTGGCACCATTTATGGGAATATGGGCGATACCCTGCAGGAGGGCCGCTACCGGGAACAGTCCTGGCAACTGGTCCGTACCCATCAGTTCGTCAACAGAGACCTGGCGATAGGCCTGTCAGACTATGGTGTGTACCTGATTGAAGTGTCCAGGCTGGAAACCGCCCGGGAAGTTCTGGATTATGCGCTGGACATGGGTAAAAAGATGCAGGACCCTTCCAGTACCAGCTACGCGTTGTCCATTTTAGGCCTTTTGTCCCTGAAGCAAGGCGCTAAAGAGCAGGGCATGGGCTACCTTTCTGAAGCAGAAGCTCAGGCCAGAGCAGGTGCGGACCCCGGATACTTCATTTACAGTTTAATTAATGTTGCGGATGGGTACATACAGCTGGGGCAGCCTCAGCGTGCCATTGGGTTACTTTTAGAATGTCAGCGCACTGCCGATCAGATCGGGCTTCCTCACCTCAGGGGGGATGCAGCCAAACTACTTTCTAAGGCGTACCAGGAATTAGGGGATCATGTCAATGCCTTAGTGGCCTATCAGGAAAGCACTGCCATCGCTGATAGCCTTTCCAAAGCTGAAAACCGCGCGGCGATACAGGAAATCCGGACCCGGTACGAAACGGAGCAAACAGAGGCAGAGAATGAATTCCTAAGGCTGGAGAACCAGCAAACGATCAAACAGCGCAACCGTATTCTGGCCGCCGTAGCCATATTATTGTTGCTCCTCTCCGTTTTGGGTGTACTGTACCACAAGGTCCTTCAGGGCAGGCGCCAAATTGCCGCCCAAAACCTAAAGCTTGCCGAGCTCAATCAGACCAAAGACCAGTTGTTTGCCATTATTGCCCACGACCTTAGGGGAGAAGCCAGTGCCTTCCAGCAACTGGCACAAATCGTCGGTTTCCATCTCAAAAACCGCAACCTGGACCGCTTAGAACAGGTATTTGGGCAGGTCAACAAAAGTGCAGCCAACCTCAACACATTGCTTGATAACCTCCTGCAGTGGGCGCTCACTCAACTGGAAGGTGTTAGGTTGAAGCCCACTTCTGTGCATCTGCAACAAGAAGCTGCACATACGCTCCAGCTGTTCGAATCCCATGCTGAACTGAAGGACATCCAACTGATCGATGAGGTCCCGCCCAACCTCAATGCCTTTGCCGACCAAAACAGTGTGCAGCTCATCCTGCGCAACCTGATCAGCAACGCCATTAAGTTCACCCCTCCATCTGGCCGTATCCGGGTATCGGGAAAGCAGGATGGGCAGCAGGTAGTGTTATCTGTAGAAGATACCGGGCAAGGCATGTCTGCTAATCAAATTGCTGCCGTAATGGAAGGGCGGTCTGTTGAATCCCGGGAAGGGACCTCCGGAGAGCGGGGTACCGGGCTGGGCTTACCCCTCTGCAAGGCTTTTGCTGAACGCAATCAGGGCGCATTCACCATTGAGCCCCAACCGGGTGGCGGTACGCTATGCCTTGTCCGGCTGCCCGTTACTGGTTAAAGCAAATGTCATTCATGCTCCTGGTTTTGACATTCATGCATCTACTTCAGCCCTTCGGCGACATCACCGTTTAGCTGCAATCACCGGCATTTAGTTTTGTATTGTTCAGTCCGGGGCCGCCCCCTTTATGGCCCGGAAAAGTCACATTATCAAAACTAATCAACATGCACTATTTTCACCTCACTACATTCCGGGCATTCCTGCTTGTGCTTGGTATGATCCTGCCTGGCCTATCCTACGGGCAGCAGACTGCAAATTTCAACCCTGTTTTTCAAGCCAATGGACAGAGCTTATTCGAAGCCAACGGCGGTACGCCAGCGGGCCTAAACCTCGATAAGCAATTTCTCGGCGATGGGAAGGTCTCTCAGTTCGTGGATGAGAAGATCCTTGATCTGTTGTTCCTCAAGGGAGGCATAGAGTTTGGGGCCTATTTCCAACTCAAAGAATTGAATGGCGGACAGGTCGACATCACCTATCCTCTTGACATCACTATTCAATACCCGGATGCCAATACGTTTGGCTGCAACGACTGGATCGAAATCACAACCGATTGCACTGTCGGTGCAGGGTACGACCTCGCGGTTACCCCACCTACCCTCGACTTTGAGCTGGGGACTTCTTTTACCGGTGGGGTTTCTGCCTCGATTGGCAATCTGGAGGAAATATCGGCTCCTGAGGGCTTTGGAAGCGCTACCTCAAGTAACTGGCAGGACTTTGGCGATGGTTGGGAAGATCCTTTCTTTGGCCTGAATACCAATACCGGTATTACCTGGCCCTGGGACTACATCCCAGGCCTGAGCGCACCAAGCGGGGCAATACCTGGTTCCTTTCCGGTTACCATCCCTGCCTTCATTGAAGATGCTATCTTTTTGGGTGGAACAATCGATAATCCCTTTGCCGGAGATGGCCCGGACAACCTGACGGGAAAAAAATTAAGTGACAACTCCCTGAAAAACTTCGTTAATATTCACTTCAGCCCACTCAATTTCCAGCAGTACTTTACAGGTATCCCTCTGAGTATCGGGTTTGATGCCGGCATCGCCTCTGTCGATTTCACAGCATTTAATACGCCCCTGGGGCTGGAAATAGCACAGCGCAGAAAAGTGGAGTTTGAAGGGGAGGTCAATATCCAATTTGCGTTTAGTCAGACGCTGCAATACGAAGAGGTTGACCCAGGTACGAACAGTGTGGTCAATACTGGAACAGGGTCAACAGCGACTATTAAAGCCGGCCACACATTGCGGGTAAGGTACCCAGACGGTGCCCCTGAGCCAACGATGGTCACCCCTTCTTTCATCATGGTCAACGACAAACTGTCTACCGCTATCACCGAAGAGGTAGTTTTTGAAGTGGGCCTTGAAATCCTGAAGGGGGAACTCGAAGTTGGAGGCTTTGAGCAGGAAATCTGTGAGCCCAATATTCCTCCGTTTAATTTCGACGGCGTACAGTGTTTGAACATTGAGTTCGAACCGATAATGGAGGAGTTTTTCATCTTTGATGATGACCTTCATTTCCCGGTTGAAGATATCGTTATCTATGATGAGACCTTTGATGTCACCGATGGCGCATTTGAGGACATTCAGGGCACGCCCATACAATTACAGCCCGACCAGCAGGCACCGGTTGCCACCTACACCACCGGCTCCCAGGTCATTAACCTGAGCACCCCTACTATTGATTTGGACCTGGATGACTTTCTGGATTCCTTTACCGATCAGGAAGGAGGAGGCACCCAAATCCTTGAGGCATCCGCTCAAACCTATTCCTGTGCGGATGTTGGCCCTACCGTGTACAGCTGGACAGGTTCAGACAATCGTTGCAATGAGGCGGACTATGACCGAAATTTCACCTTGATGGACACCGGTCTGCCAGTCGTCAATACCAAATCCTATGATCTGTACCTCAACGCTAATGGAGAAGCGGTACTAAACCCGGAAGATGTCAACAACAATTCGACCGACAACTGTGGCATTGCGGACTATGAACTGGATAAGTCCGTATTCAATTGCAATGACCTTGGCCCTCAAACCGTGATGCTAAAAGCGACTGACCTCAGCGGGAATGAGGCTTCCAATTCAGCATCCATTCAGGTTATCGATGCTATAGCGCCCACGGCCAACTGCAAAGACATAACGGTTTACCTGGATGAAGAGGGCCTGGCATCCATCACGCCCGGAGATGTAGACGATGCTTCCTTTGACGCCTGCGGCATTAGTGAGCGTAGCATTTCCAAGGGCACTTTTGACTGCGATGACCTCGGCTCCAATACAATTACCCTTGGCCTGAAGGATGGCAGCGACAATCAAAGCCAGTGCAACGCCACGGTTACGGTACGGGACAATATTGCCCCCGTTGTATTCTGCAAGAGCTTTGTCAAAGAGCTTGATCCATACGGCAATGCCAGCCTTACTCCTGATGATCTGTTTGATGAAGTTAACAGCTTTGATAACTGCGCCATCAACCTGCTTTCCATAGCGCCCAACACCTTTAACTGCTCCACCCGGGGCGAGCATATTGTCACCCTGCAAGCCACTGACGATGATGGCAATAATGTAAGCTGTGAAGGCGTAATTACGGTAGTGGAAGGTACTGCACTTCCAGCGCCATGGACTACTGCCGACATCGGTGATCAGGGCGATGGCAGCACCTATAGCTTCGACCCCTGTACACGGAACAACCCTGCAAACGGAGACTTCACCCTTAGTTCAGGTGCCAACAACCTGGGCGACGACACCTCTGATGATGTAAGCTTCATTGGTCAAACCTTATGCGGCAATGGCGGTATACAGGCACGAGTCCGGGAAGTCACAGGCGGATACGTTGGCCTGATGATTCGCGAGAGCGATGCTCCGGGTGCCCGCAAGATTGCATTCTACTCTAATGGCACGAACATGACCCGCTGGGAAACACGCTATCAGACCGGTGCACCACACAATGACACCCATCTGTATGCTTCTTTCCCCTTCTGGCTACGCATCGTACGGCAGGGCAACTGGTTCCGGGGGTACTACAGAAACGCTGGCAATAACTGGGTACTGATCCATCAGGTATACATGGAATTGCCGGAGTGCGCTGAAGTAGGCATCGCGACCTTCACCCATACTCCGAATGGCACTGTCAATGCGGTTGTCAGCAACGTAACTGTTCAGGGGGCTTCACCAAGCCTTGTTGTGCCTCATGATGGCCCAGAAGTAGCCGCTGACCACGAAACTCTGGCGCGTATTTTCCCCAATCCTTCCAACGGGCAATTTACCGTGGACCTGGGCCAGCCAACACTGCTCCCAATAACTGTTTCCCTAATCAATACAATGGGACAGCTGATTGAGCAGCGGCAGTTCGAACCAGGTGCGCAGCAACTACCCTGGCAAACTCAAAACCTGCCAAATGGCTTGTACTTCCTGGAAATCCCCAAATCAGATGGTACCACTCAAACTCTGAAGTGGATGAAACAATAAGAGCCATAAAGGGGAATTGACTTACAGCCCTGAAGCATGCTTTGTGCTTCAGGGCTTTTTATTAGACTTGTTCTGCGGGGCATCAAAAAGATCCTGCTGCCGTAGGTTCACTGTCAAATGGTTCTCCTGCCTTTGGATGGTCAGCTCAATTGGGTCAGTCGCTCCAAAGAGTGCTCTGGCTTCGCAAAAATCCGTTGCATCTACCGGGCGGCTATTGATGGCCACGACTGTATCCCCAAGCACTAGACCGGATTCCACCGCCAAAGATGGATAAACCAGTTGGGCGACTTCGAGTATCTCCCCATTCGGCTGCAGCGCGCAACCAAAATTATTCCAGACCGGGCTCCTCTTTTCGCCCATAGGCACAGGCTCAAGTACCAACTCATTGTTTTTCCAGTCGATCGTAGAACGGAACTCCCGGAGTATTTGTGTGCCAAACAAATGGCCTCCTTTACGCCGGATGCGCGCCCGGACATCGGGTAAAATCAGATCCTGACGGGAAGTAAAAAGCCCTTTCGGAGACATAAACCAAATGGAATCCAGTTCCACCCCATAGAGCCCTACACCGGCTGCACCAGCGGTAAACAAGTCTGCTCCAGCAGGGTCAAACATCTCCTCCACGGCTTCTAAGTCAAGCGACAAGCCACTGGAAGAACCAAAATCCAGGGTAACGTCACTTAGGCGCAGACTATCACCGAGCGTTACCGACAGCTTAGGCGTTCCCTGATTATTGACACGGAAGGGCATCACGATCCAATCTGCGCTGTAAATAAAGCCCTCGCAATCTTCCTGAATGCGAATCACTTCATTTTTGTAATCCATTTGCCAGCAGGCATTGCGCATGAGGTTAGCCCCCAGCAACCCATCGATATCAAGGCAATCGAAGACGGGTACACTCCGCAAATCAGAGATCAGGGCGCCCTGCCGGATAAAGTTGATGCTGTCTATCGTTATGGTTTCCAATACGGTGTAGTCAATACGGTTACGCCGGTCGTAAGAATCAACAGCTGTACCGAATGCTTTGGTTTTGAGCCCCAGTTCCTCCACCAATTGGGCATCTATCAGGGTAGGCGCACCGGTATCCATCAGAAAATTGCAGGGCCTGCCATTTACAAATACCTCCACGAAAATCAGCCCGTTTTTGATCTGTACCGGGATTTCCCGGGCAAACGATTTTTGCTGTACTTTTCCTTTGACCCACAGGCGTTGCTTACCGCAGCTGAACAGCAGCAGTATAAGGAGTACTCCAATTACTTTTTGCATGTCTATCGTTTCACAAGCTTGTAAGTTTGCTGACTTTCAGCAGTTTGAGCCGTCAGCAGGTAAAAACCACCCGGCAAGTCCCAGGTGCCCACTTCCATATGAGACTGCCCGTTAAGCACAGCAGACCTGAGCACCTGCCCATTCACATTGCTGATACGGTACTGAACGGTCTGATCGGAAGTGTTGGCCACGGTGAGACTTTCCCGGAAAGGGTTGGGGAAGACCTCCAGCATTTTAGTCATTGCTATTGGCTCCTCAACGTCTACCACATTAAGCGTTTCATCAATGGCGCGCAGTAAGGACAGGTCAGAGAAATGATCCTGCCCCAACTCCCAGATCATGATGCCGGATAGCTGAGCTTCTGCCAACTGGGTTTTCTGTACAATCGTAGGAATGCCATTGTAGTATACCTGATTTACCTGATCCACCCAGGCATTAGCCGGATCCCAGTCCACAATAGTGCCATAGCGGTAGGAGGAAACCGGAGTGCTCCCAAAATCATAACCATAAAATGGCACGCCGAGGGTCAGCTTTGACTTGGCTACACCTTGTCCCTGCCAGTAGAACATCGCATTAAGGGCGAAGGAGTATGGGGAGTGTGGCCCGGGGTTGCCGGGGTCCCAGGAACCGGTCAGGTCATACACCATCATATTGATCCAGTCATAGGCGGCCAGCGCTTCGTCCGAAATATCGGGGTAGCGATAGGTACCGGGCAGGGCTGCAGTGAGCGTAAGCCCGTGGGCATCTACAGAGTCGCGCAATTCCAGCACAAAGGGGCTGTACTTTTCATTGACATGCCCCCATTCCAGGTCAAAATCAATACCATCCAGCCCGTACTGCTCGACGTACTGCATAATTTTGTGAATGAAAGCTGACCGGTTTCCAGGCAGCATGAGGTGTTCCCAGGCCTGTTCCCATTCGTCGGTCAGGGCACCGCCTGCCAGAGAAATATAGACTTCCACGCCCTTCGCCTTAGCGGCATTGACAATCGGGGTGATGTCCTGTCCACCGATATCCAGGTTGCCCTCCATATCCGGGTTGGCAAAAGCAAGGTTGAGGTGAGTCAGTCGTTCGTATTCAATCTGACTGTTGTAGTTGAACCGGTAGTAAGGCAGATAGCCAATGACTTTGAAGTCTTCCTGGGCGGTCAGTGGACCCAGCGCCATAGCGAAGGTCAGGAGTAGCAGTATACGTTTCAAATCAATAGGTTTTAGTGATTCAGACGTATAAAGCTAACCAAAATTTCGGGAATCTATGGTAGGCGTCTTATGAGCAGCCGGATCAGAAGCACCCAGGGAAAGCCATGCAGAACGACATCAAACCAGTCAAGTGCCTGCATGCCCACTGCCCCGCCACGTATCCACTTGATCTTGCCCCAGATGTGGGGCTCGGGATAGAAAGGCGCCAGGCCGAGGGTGAGGCAGAGCAGGAGGACGAATTTCCAGTCGTTTATGATAGACATAGCCTGAATTTCATTAGTAGGGCATAAAGGTAATGAAATATGCCATTAACCTTTATCAGGCTTCTTCGGAAATTCCTACATTTATGACCATGGCTAAACGATCTGAAACTTCCTTGCTTTCGTTGATACAAAGGCTACAGCATGCCCTGCAGGAGCACCCCAACCAAACCCTCGCCGAGTTTTGGAATACCCACTCCGATATCCCCCCCGGCCAGGCGCAGCTCCTAACCCCTGCGTTCCTCCAGCAGCAACTCTATGGGCAAATCGCCCGCCCCTGGGAACGCCTCAAGCGGAACAAGCCCAAAAAGTCTGTGCTTAAAAAAATGATGGCTACTGATTGGGCGGACTTCGAAATCCTCAACCTCCACCCTTCCCTCTCCAGGAAGCCGATGACGCTGAGCTTTGTGCTGGAACTGCTGCGCAACGCCATCAGTCACGACAAGGTACGATGGGATAAAGACCTGAACGCTACCTTTTCAGATTGGGACAGCAACAAACTTCGGTTCTCCTTGCCGCAGCTTATCCGGTTCATGGAAGCTTTTGAAGCCTTCCGGAAAGCCTAAAAACCTGCTACTTCGTCTTTTGCTGCACTTCCCACTCAATATTCCATCGGCTCAGGTAATCCTCAATTGGTCCCAGTCCAACTTCTGCGCGCCGCTGATTTACATATTCCGGCTCCAGAATAGGAAAAGGCTCGTAGGTTTCTGTTTCCGGATTGAACCGTACCTGAGAACCATACTTCTGAGGCTTATCTTCCCGGGTCTGTATGCGGTCGTACATCAGCGCGTAACTCGACCAGCTTGCCTCCCCCTCTTTGCAGGCCGCTTCAATCATGGGCAGGTAGCGTTTTTGCAGCTCATAATCCGCGTGCTGAATGACCAGGAAAGCAGCAGAAGCCGCTGTACCGCCCACCTGCGAACGCAAGGGCCAGCCATTCTCTTCTATAATTTCAACCAAAGCTTCCTGATTCTCTTCGTTGATGCGGTGTTTGAGTTCCCAGATTGCCGGTGTCATTATATTGCGGCGGCCCAGCTTCCCTTCTGCTACCCGGGTATGCCCGTAAAAAGCCTGATCGGTTTGCATCATGCGCCACAGCGTGCGGGCCAGCTCGGGTTTTTGGTACTTTCCGTGCACGGCTTGCACTTTCTCTATCTGCTTTTCTGCCAGCGCCTGATAGCGGTCATCTTCGTACAGGAAAACGAGATCGGGGTCGCGCATCATCAGCACAGTGGAATCAGAGGGCAACGCTTGCTCCAAAAAGTAGAATGCCGAATCCCGATTATTAAGTAGGGCATAAGCACAAGCCATATTATACGTATTCGTAAAATCGTCCGCATCCTGCTCATAGCCCTCCCGGTATAGGGCGATGGCTTCCGCCAAATCCCCTGCCTGCCGGAGGGAGTCTGCCTTTATGGTAACGGGCATCTGGTTTTCCTGAGCTTGAGCACAAATTGTAAACAAGAAAAGGAATAATAAAGTCAGGTGATTTCTCATGGTAAATGGTTTTTATCGATAATAAATTATTGAAAACGGCTCAGTACCAGCGCACGATAGGACTCGATCGGCATCATACCTACTTCCATCCGGCGTTGGTTGAGGTTGTCCGGGTCTTCGACCGCTGCCAGTTCGATGGTTTTGGTGGCCGGATCAACTTTTGAAAACTGCGTACCGTAGCGCTGGGGTTTTCCGGCATTGACCTGAATCCGGTCGTACAGGTAAGCATAATCCTGACCATCCAGGCCGCCATTTTTTACCGCTGCTTCAATGTAAGGCAGTTGGGCCTTTTGCCATTCCGGGTCCCGGTCTGCATGCTGAATAAGGATGAAAACAGCGTGCATGCCTTCCTCCCCCACCTGCTCGGCCGTGGGAAAACCGTGCGCTTCAATGATTGCCTTTAGCGCTTCCCGGTTTTCTGCATCCACCTCTACCCCATCCGCATAGCTCATACCGGAAGTATCAATACTAAACGCTTCTATCAGATAGTCTTGCACATTGCCGCGCGCCAATTGGTCCCGCACTTCCATCGCGATCAGTTGCCGCTGAAGCACGGTATCCTGAGGTTGCTGATCCTCCCTCGTACACGGAATAGGGTTAGGCTTTTGTTCAAGGTATAACCCCTTTTTGCAAAATGTACTCCAGGTATGCTCTGACTGCAACGCCAGAATGGAATCCCGTTTTTCCACTTGTCCAAGATTCTCCAGTACCTCCAATCCGGCAATTAAAAACCGTAACTCTACGGTGTCCGAATAGGCCCGAAGCGAATCAAACTGCTGAGCAGCAGTACTAAAGTCTTCCTCAAGAGTACTGACGATCATACGCCAGCCCAGTTGCCACTGTTCCGTTTTGCTCAGCGAAGTTGTTTCGGTTTCAGGTGCCGTTTGACAGGCCATCATCAATAGGATGAAGGCCACAGCGACAAAGCTTCTTTTCATTGTATGGCTACTTTAAATTAAAACTAAAGGTGACGGGCAGGCGTTTTTGCTGCCCATCGGTATCCTGAATGACCATATCCGTCAGGAATAAGCTACTGTTTGGCTTGAGGTCAGCAAGGTGTCGCTGCACTGTGGTATCCTCAGCAGACTTAGATTTCAGCGTTACGCCCTTCCCCTCTTCCGGTATAATGACTAACTCGAATTGCAGCACCGGGTACTCCAAACCTCCAATTTCCAGCAGCATCCCGTCCTCAGTGGCATGCTGAAAGGCGTGCAGGGACTGCACCTCATTACTCCGGGTGCCGCTCAGCCCACGCCAATGAAAGGTCATTGCCTTATCGTACAACTCATAATACTCCGGTATGGTATCCGTATCGATATATGTGGCATGCAACAGTTCCACTCTGTTAATTTCCGGCTCCGGGACTACAGCCTCCCCTTCCCGGCGCAAGCGCTCTACAGTACGAAAGCCGGGGATAGGCAACACATTGACATTTGGATCATTGGCGTACTGTTCGTACATCCAACGGTGCTGGACCACACTCGTATCCAAACGGATGAGGGTAGGCGCTCCCGGCCGATAAACAAACTGAAAAGGGTCCAGAGATGGCTTCAGCCGGAGTGTATCAGCTTCGGCCGCAATGGGCCGTTCCTGGTTGATTTTTAAAATAAGCCGCCCACGGTCGGCGCCGTTGTCTAAACCAAAGACCACCTGCAGCTCGAAGGCATCTGTGCGCTGAGCAGCTACCCTTAGCCTGCGCTGCCCGGCTTCAGAGAACAAAGGCGTAAACTTCATACCTTCATCTGACCGGTCATAACTCCACAACATCAGACTATCCGTACCCACCGCTTCGCCATTAAAAGTAGCCGACCACGCTGCCGTCGACAAGGCTGTCAATGCTTCTGCCGGGAGGTAACGAACCGCTTCACTCGCCCGCCCGTCCCGCTGCCGGAGAACCCAGTGGTAATCCCCCCATTGGATTTCAGTGCCGGAACGGCGCAGCCATGCTTTTGGCCGGGGCAGCTGATCGACTTTACGGCGGGAGAACTCGCCATAGCGTTCACTGAATAAACCGTCCTGAAAGACCCGCCCGGGCTCTGGTGAAATGCCGACACCCAGGCTGGTGTAGAACGCTTTTTCATCTGTGGTACGGGCAAGAAGGTGCAACTGATCTCCTTCGCTTAAGGCTGCCGTTGCCTGCCTCCAGATTTCCTGAACTTCACCGGGCGAAGCCGCTTCCAAAATCCGGTCAGGCCCGCTTTTTTTGATGAGGTTTACACACAGCTGTTCAACATCCAGGCCCTGCCCTCCTTTGGTAATCTGAAAAGATGTGTTTTTTATCCTCGCCAATCGACCTGGCTCAACCTCCTGAATGATCGTTCCGGCAGTACTGGCAAACGGATGATTGTACCATTGCACCCCCAGCAACTCCTGTCCCAGTTGCAACCGGTAGGGGCTGCTTTCCCAGGGATGGTGGGTATTGATTTTCCGGATATTCTCATCAGCTAAAGCCACACAAAGTTCGGTCTTCTTGCCTTCCGCCTTGGGGTCAGCAACCTCCATCATAGCGTACACTCCTGCCTCCATCATAGCCACCCGGAGATCATCAGAATACACCTTACCCAAACCAATAATACCGCAACTCAGGCGCCCCCAGGCATCTTCCACCGCCAAAACGAGTACCAAATCCTCCTCCATGCCAACCCCGGCTGGCCAGCAGTCATTTAGCCTGCCCTTTACCGAAAAGGAATGGACCAGCTGACTGCCCCTGTAAAGCAAGGCCTGCGTCTTATTGCGCCACAACACCTGCTCCCCCAGCACCAACTCGAAGCGCTCAGTGCTCAGGGCACGCAGGGCAGCGGGAGTCAGAAAGGTAGCTGACAGAGCATTGGCCGTACCACTGAGCTGCGCCGGGCTGAATAATGGCAACCGATAAGGTCCCCAGGCCAGGGCATCCGCCATTTCTTCCGGTTGTTCGCCCCAGGTGGTAAACACGTCCTGCCGGGCAAAGGCATCCACTGCCTGACCTGCCCGTTCGAAGCCACCTCCGGGGAGTTGTTCTGATAAATTGAATGCAAACAGCAACACCAATAATCCTGTAACAGGCAGCACCGACAGGTACTTCACCGCCCGCCACGGAGCCGAAGACCGTTGTGCCAGCATTTGCAACCGGCTTCTCAGATGAGCGGCAAAAGTATTGGCTAGTGGATGACAACTGTGCCCCATACGCTGCAGGGCCAGAAACTGTGCGTAGGTATGGCGGCTGCCTATTTCCCGCGACACGTAAGCATCCGCTATATATTCATGTACCTGCTGAAGCGCTGTGCGGTAGGCATAGACCAGTGGATTGAACCACTTCAATATCAAATAACATTCCATCAGCAGTACATCCAGGCTGTGACGCTGCCGGACGTGTACCAGTTCGTGCTCAAGGATAATACGCTTGGCTTCAGGCAGGACTTCGCCTTTCCAAAATACGTAACTAAAAAAACTGCTGGCCGGAATGTCCCGGTCGGGCGTCAGCAAAGTATAACGTTCTTTTTGCTCCCGCCGGCTGCGCCGGATCAGCCCCCGTAGTGCAAACAAACGCATACTGAGCCGGCCAAGCATGAATAAGGCTCCCGCCATATAAAGCCCCAGCAAAATATCAGCCAGGCTCAGGGCAAAAGCAGGCGTTGGGGAAGCCAGCTGCCCGTAAATTTGCAATTTCGTTGACTGTGCTTCCCGCACCATTGGCAACAGCACCTCCCCCGCAATAGAGGAAGGAGCTGAGGCCTGCTCAATGTGAAGTAAAGGTATAGCAAGAGACACCGCGGGCATCAGCAACAGGTACGCCCGGTTGAACTGAAAAAAGGTTTCGCGGCGGAGTAAAAAGTAATAGAGCGCGTAAAACAGCGCCAGACAAATACTGGACTCCAGTAAATACTGCGTGACGCTACTGGGTATCATGATCCTCTTGTTTTTTGATCTTGTCAAGCAGGGCTTCCAACTCACCGTAGGAAACTTCCTCCTCCTGTACGAAATGGGACAGCAAGGCCTCCGCAGAACTTTCAAAATAGGAGGTCATCAGGTGCCGGAAGGCTTTGCTCCGGTACTCCTGCTTGCTCACGGCCGGATAATAGCGGTTGCTTTTCCCGAAGGCTTCATGCCCAATGAAACCTTCCCCCTCCAACTTGCGCACCATGGAGGAAACCGTGGTAACTGGTGGCGGTGGCGGTGGAAGCTCCGCTACTATTTCTTTCAGAAAGGCCCGCTTTAGCTTCCAAAGCGCCTGCATGACAGCTTCTTCTTTTTCGTTCAATTGTCTCATAGGACAAATATACAACGAAATTTTCGTTATGTCAACTAAAATATCGTTTTTGTAACGAAAAAATCGTTACCCTTCGATTTGCTGCCGGATATAAGCCTCCTGCCGCTCCTGAATATCGGTGTCTGGTGCATAGGCAGTGATGCGATAGGTATCGGGCCCAAGCTGTACGACGTTAGCCGGATAAGCCGGTGCTGTCCAGGGTGAGGCGGCCAGCCATTGCTCCAGGCGCTGCTGGGCATTGGGGCCTTCCAACGTTACCTCAAAGGAAAACGGGGAGAGTGCTGTTTTTTCCACCGACCGGTAAATTGCAGGTTTCTGAATCAAATGATAAGGCAACACCAGTAAGCCACCATCTTCTCCGGCCAGCTGGACACTTCTCCCACGCAGCTGCAAAATTTTGTAGGCCCGGCCTTCATGACTCAGGTAATCCCCGGGGCGCAGGTCCCCTTCCAGCCGCAGCAAAAGCCCGGGGTAGAAATCCTTCCACCAGGGCCAGCCCAGCACGATCAGCAAAATGATCGTTGCCAGTGCAAAAACCGGGGAGGCCAGCAACAGGCGGTAAAATGCAAAAACGGCCCAATTCAGCCATAAGGCCACGCCCGATCTCAATAACAAGCCCTCCAGGCGCTGCCGCTGCCGCCGGCTCTTCACAAGAGGCAGCCCATACTTTTTAAGTGCGTACAGCAATGCCTGGAGCAGCAAGGCTAACAGGCCAAGCATAAGCACTAACCCTAATGGCAAAGTGGACAATTGGATCATAGCATGCCTTTTTCGGTGAACAACTGCCCCAGGTAATATCGGACCTCTGGCTTTAACTCCAGCACCTCACGCTCGTGGGGGACCAAAAGCTGACTGCGCTGTAGTTCTTTGATCCGGCTCCCTGCCCAATCTACTCTTTCTGACGCAAACAAACGGGTAAAACGCCGGTGGGTCAGCGCCCGGTGCAAATACAACTGCAGCAGAATAAAGTACCATGTGGCGTCATCCAGAACCGGAAAATCCGGGCGGTGGATCTTGGTTTCCAGCCTGTTCCGGCCCTGTCCATTAGTTCTGAGATGGGCCAGCCAAAGGCGCAGCGCTATCCCGATATTCCCATCGCTTTGGCGGTGCAGGCGGCCAAACAACTGATCCCACGCCTTCATCCGCACCAACTCCTCGGATTGCCCACCAATATACAGGGGCACTCCGCCGGTCTTATGACGGGCCCAAACGGCAGCGCGCAAATGCTGAAGCGATAATGGCCGGAGGATAACCGTGGCAATCATGGCTTCATCCACCGGGCTCTGTGCCCGAAGCACCTTCAGGGTATTCAAATTACAACTCAACAGGAAAACATGGCGCTTTCCAAAAGTCTGCACCGCCTCCAGCAGTTGCCCGAAGGCCTGCCCCTGATCTGCCCCGCGCTGCCACCACAGCTCAATATCTTCGAGTAGAAATACGGTGCTGTCCGGGCTTTCTGCCAATAAAGCCGAAAGCACCCCTCTTTTCCCTGTCGCCTGCTCAAAGGCTTTTTGTAAAGCCCGGGGCGAGGTGGCACCGCCCTGCGGAGGAATGACTTTCAGGTAACTGCCTCCGAAAATCTGCCGTGTGGCATACTCCAAAAAGTAGCTCTTGCCACTTAGTGCTTCCCCGGTAATCAGAATACCGCCACCGGGCCCTTGCTTCCGGTCTTCCAGGGCTTCCTGCACCTGCAACAACTCCGCATCCCGGCTTTCCGAACGGGTCCGTAGATTGAGGTGCTTGCCCGAGAATAACTGCCGGTAATAATAAGGATAGGCTTCGCGTACAGCCTGAACCGGGCCAACGGATTTTGCAAACACCCGAAGCCGGTCCCGGTCACTGCGCAGGGCTTGCTCCCGGCGCTCTATGGCAGCCTGTGCCACATCTTCCTGCTTTTGAGCAGCATACTCCCGCAGCCGGTCCCAATGCATCGTTACGCGCTCTTCCAGCTTGCGGCGCCAGGCGACGATACCGCGGCGGCGGCTTTCCTTGCGTACATACTGAGATAAATCCTCTGCCTGTGCTATGATATGATCAATAGTCAGTGCCGATTCCGTGGCTTCAAATTGTTCCTCCAATTCTGCCTGAAATGCCGTGAATACATCTGACACCTCCTGTTCGAGCTCTGCGAGTTGCTCCTCAGATTTATCCAGAATACTGGAAAGGGCCTCATAACTTTCCGCATCCTCAGCCGCATCCACACCGTAGTGGAGCAAACTCCCGATATTGAAAATCTGCCCGCTCAGTGGGTTCAACTGCTGCCGCAGGCGGATGAGTTCGTTCTCCAGCGTTTGGGAAAACTGCGTGTCGACCAGGTAGTCGGCAATTTCCAGCAGGGATAACTTCAGTGGGGGCTGCCCTTTGGTTTGCAATGCTCTGAAGTCACGGCGTGTAGCCTGGTCCATAAGCTCAACTTCAACGGGAAGCGGCGAGGTGATACGCCCGGTTTGCTCCATAAAGTGCCAGAGTACGGATTCTGTATTGTCCAAATCCTCTTCATCGCGCTGAAAAGGAGCCATGGTCAGCGCTTCGGTAGCCCCATTTTCCAGTTGGGTCTTTAAGGTATGGCAGGCTCGACTGAGGCTTGCCATTTGTGTAGTCAGCCCGCCTACGTACACTTCGCTCAGAGCATTCAGGGCATCGGTTTTGCCAGACCGGAGCAAAAGGGAGGTATGGGTCAGTTGCTGATTGACTTCAAAATTGCGATGGAACAACTGCTGATTGCTTTTCCAGGAAACGCCGAAAGCTTCAATGTCCTGTGCAGCCGCCTTAGCAGGTTTCCTGCCCCACTTTTGTTTTTCCTGCTTTAGCCATTTGCTCAGTTCAGCAGGCTGCTCCTGACGGCTAAGGGCGTTGCAAAGGGCGCGGTCTTCGTTGCGGAGCCTTGTGAGCGGTTTCGCTACCATCCCTTCCACCTGCTGCCGGAGTTGTTCAAAGCCTTCCTCCAGCTGAGTAGCGGCTTCTTCCAGCAACACTGCCAACGGGCGGTTACTATTAGGCTCCAGCTGTTGGTGAAGTTTGCGGGCCAATTGCCGGGTAGCCAGCATCAGGCGGGCATTCAGCTGCCCAAAATCCAGCAAGACTTCCTGAAGGACCATTTGGTTTCGGCGGCGGGCCCATTTTAGAATAGGCCGCTTAAGCCTGACTTTTTTTGCACGCCCGGCGCCATTTTCCAGTACGACACGATGCGGCAAGGCTTCTAGTACCTGCTCACAGGAAGTTAAATACTGCTCCAGCGCTTCTGCAAGCAACTGCGACAGGCTGTCCAGTTCCTGATGCCGGAAAACAGCGGAACGCCCGCGAAGGTCCTCCAAATGGCTGACCAGCATAGGTATGGAAAGGGCTTGGTGTTCCGCTGCCGAATCTAATAATGCCTTAAAAACGGATTCCTGATCTGTCACCCACTGCTGATAGTGCTGCTGTACCACTGCCAGTGCCCGGGCTGATAGCTGATCCATAGCCTTTTCCAAGCCTGAATCCAGAGCCTGCACCACCTCCGCCAGCTGACTTTCTTTGGGTATTTGCAGGTCATCGAGTGCCTGGTTCTTTCCGGGTTCAAAAATTTGTTTCTGTTCTAAATCTTTGAGGCCCAGCTCGGTCGTTTCAAAAGTAGACGATGCTTTGACCAGTAGCGTAGTGCCAATAAGCCCGACCAGTTCGTTGGTCTGCTTTACGAAAGTGGCTTCCGTTCCGGTTTGAATGTTGGGAATGCCGATGAAGATCAAATCCGCCTCTGCTGACATGGTCTTCATCAGATCGTAAAAAGGGGTGCGGTCCAGTGCGTTGTTAATGACCTTAATCTCGGCTTCCACGCGAAACTCATCCAGCAGCGCCTGAATGCGCTTCTCGATCATCCGCCGGTCTACATTAAAGTCGTTGACCAGCAGCACCCGGACGCGGGCATTGCGCCATTCATTGGAGGCGCCGATGAAGCGGGCCAGGTGCAGCATTAGCTCGGCATTATTGCTGATGCCCCGCCACCACATATCGATTTGCTCCCGTTTTCGGAAGCCCCAGCGCTTGTCATAGTCCAGGTAAAGCACGTTGTAGTCCAGGTCGATCAGCCGTTCGGTCATTTGGGCAAACCAGATGGGATCCTGTGTGTTTTTGGCCCAGCCCATGAGCACAGTATTGGGCTCCAGCCCGGAAAAGCCAAAAGTAGTAGCTATCGTCTCAATGCCTTTGTATACATTACTGACCTCAATGCGCCGCCCAAATACGCCGTACTTTTGCAGGAGGTCATCATTGACTTTCTGTTTATGCTTGGGGAAGAGCACCTTGGACTGCCGGTTCTCCACCAGGTCGAAGTTAGTCACCATCCCCACCTGACCAGCCAGCGTCTTCCCAAACTCGATCAAATGGGGGCGCTGCTCAGAGCTGCCGCTGAAGAGCATGATATTGGGCTTCCAGTTCCGTTTGTGGTCTTCTGTAACTTCCATGCGCTTGAGCCCGGATTTGACGACCGTAGACCAGACACTCTGCCAGACATCGCCAGTACCCAGGCTTACCTGTCGGCGCTGTAGCCAGAGAAATACACCCCCAATCACCACCAACGCCGCCACCATAGCCAGCATGTCCAGCTTGAACATAACCGCAAAGGTCGCCATGAAGCCCACCAGCCCTATCCATTTGCTTACGCGAAAAGATGGCTTAAAGTCAGAACTGGCCCAGCTTTCCAGAAAAAAGGCAATATTGATGAAGCCATAGGCCGCCAGATAGAACATGGAGACGATCCGGGCAATGAGGTCCAATTCCCCGATTAGAATGCCGCCCTCCGCAATCAGGATGGTGAGGATAAGCCCGTTGCGGGGCTCATTGGCCGCCCCTGCACCTTTAGCAAAAATGCGGGGCGTAATCCGGTCAAGCGACATGGCCTGCAGTATCCGGGGAGCACCCAAAATGCCACCAATAGCAGAAGACAGCGTTGCACCCCAGATGCCGGCAATCACCGCCGGGGCCCAAATCGATATTTTGCGCAAGATATTGTAATCCGACCGGAGGACTTCCAGGTCTACGTTGCTGTAAAGAAAGATGGCCAGCGCAATGTACACCACGAAGCCCACGACGATAGCAGCAATTGTACCGACGGGGATATCCCGCTTGGGGTCAGCCAAATCTCCCGACATCGCAATACCTGCCGTGAAGCCAGTCACCGCCGGAAAAAAGATGGCGAAAACCGTTTCCATAGGCACTGTATCGCTGACCAGCGTTTCCGGAATAGCGGCTTCGGCCGGGCTGCCGCCCATAAAAATCACCACCAGGGAAGCTAAAATCGCCGCCAGGATAAAAAACTGCGTTTTGATAGCGACAGAGGTGCTAATGAAAGCCAGCACCATCAGGAGGAACAGGAATAAACTCCCGGTGCTCCGCATACCATTGATATCGGTACTCAGCCCCAGGAAAGCATTGAAGCTCTCGGCAAAGCCCACCAGGTACAGCGCAATGCTCAAAGCCGTGCCCACGAACAAGGTCAGGCCTATCGCCCCACCAATCGGCAGCCCAAGACTGCGCGACAAAACGTAGTACACTCCACCGGCGCCTACTTTCTTATCCGTGGCGATAGAAGAGATGCTCAGCCCCGTACTAAAGGAGATCACGTGCGCAATGACCACGATGATAATCGAGCCCCAAAGCCCGGCATTACCAACCACCCAGCCCATCCGCATGTACATGATCACACCAAGGATAGTCAGAATGGAAGGCGTAAACACCCCATCAAAAGCCCGGAATTTCTTTTGTCTGCTCATTGTTGCCGAAGGTAAGAAATCTGCGCCTTCCGGGAAAATCCGTAATATTTCGGCCACGGAGAAAGTAAAAAGGGCGGAAAAGCGTTTATAAAGAGAACGATTCTATCAGCAAGACTTGCCTTACATGCGACTGACTGCCCTAATCCTTTTGATATTGCCCATTTTGGCCTTTGCCCAATCTGGCCTGCCCGAAACCGAAGACCTGCAGCAACAGCTGTCCGCACCGGATGCCGCACCGGAAGAACGGGCCTGGACCTACATTCAGCTCGCCCGTCAGTACCTTAGCCCGGACTGCCCCTGCTATCAGCCCGACTCCGCCTATCATTACCTGCGGGAAGGGCAACGGCAGTACCGCAAGCTTAGCAACCGGGAACTGCGCAAAGCCGGGCAACTGGGGTACGATGAGCAGCAGGTCAATCAGTTGAAGCAGGATATACGGGAAGAGGGCCTAAAGTATTATCAGGCCAATGGCAGCAGCGCAGGGGTCGCCTATTACCTCGATAACTATGGTCGCCTCTCCCACGAGCTGCGCACAGAGGGTACGAAGTACTTTTTGGAACTTCGGTTCAAAGAGCTGCAGGCCGAAAGCCAGTATGATAGCCTGAAGGCGTTTGCAGAGACCTTCGCCCCCCAGCTCAAGGAATACCTGCCGTCCCTGCAACCTCAACTGGAACGCGCCGTATTTGAGGCATTCTTCACCACTAAGGACAGTACCAACCTCAATGACCTCTTCCGGTTGCTCCGCGATTTCCCCGATGCCGCTCCCCTGCTCGATGCCCCCATCAGCCGGGCTCTTTCGGAATTTCCGCTGATTACAAAAACCGAAAACATCCTCCGCGAAGCCGACCACCGCGACCTGCCCCAAACCGTGCGGGTCATCTACCTGTACCACTACTTCACCGGCGACTGGGGCGACCTGATTGGGTTCCAGAACCGCTATCCGTTCTATTCCGATAGCTTCAACCTGAAACGGGCCGTTACCGTTGCTCAGCTGGCTCCCGACCTTGACCTGGGTTTCACGGACGACCGGAAGGATGCCTTTGAGCGGTACATTGAGCTTGGCGCGCCCACCCAAAAAGCCTACTTCGCCCTACAGCATTACATTGCCCGGGATGTGGAAGCTCAAAAATGGGAACGCGCCCTGGCCAAAGTCGAACAGTTTGCCGGCTACTTTGGGGAAAAAGACGAGCGCATTCAGCAGTTGCAGCAAATCCTCCGCGCGCCCTCCGAAGGCATTGCGCCCCGCAGCCTGGGCGATACCCTCAACTCCATTGACGGGGAATACGCCCCCGTGCTCAGCGCCGATGGACAGCGGATGTACTTTTGCCGCAACCGCGACGGGGACGAAGACATCTACTTTGCCGATCGCAATCCGATAGGTTGGAATTACCCGCAGCCCATCACCGCCCTCAATACCCAAAGCAGCCACGAAGCGCCTCTCAACATCTCCCCCGATGGCAGCACCCTCCTGATGTACGATGGTGGCGTGGTGGAATATACTGAACGCACCGTGGACGGATGGTCGCCCTCTGTCCCCTTCTTCCCGGAAGACCGCCGCCCGGACTGGCAGGGCATGTCTGCCATTACCGCTGACGGGGAAGCTGTGATTTTCGCTGCCCGCTCTATCGATTGCATTGGCGCACGCAATGAGGACAATATCGACTTATTTGTCGCCTACCGGCAAGCCGACGGGCAATGGGGGCCGCCCATCAATCTGGGCACCACCCTCAATACCCCGTTTGAAGACCGCAGCCCTTTCCTCCATCCCGATCAGCGCACCCTTTACTTTAGCTCCGACGGGCATGGTGGTTTTGGGGAACTCGACGTCTTCGTCACCCGCCGGATTGGCGATGGCTGGACCGAATGGAGCCCACCCGTCAATCTGGGCAAAGACATCAATGGCCCCGGCTACGACTGGGGCTATCGCATCAGTACAGATGGGCGCACCGCCTACTTCTCCGGTTTTGAACCCGGCTGGAAAGAAGAGCTGTATGAAATTGGTGTACCGGAAGCCCACCGCCCCATACCGGTCGCCACCGTTACCGGCACCCTCACCCGGCAGTCCGGCGCACCAGCAGAGGCCTTGCTCATCGTCAATGACCTCGAATCCGGGGAAGAAGTCGCCAGGGTACACCCTGACCCGCAGACCGGACAGTACTTTATCACGCTGCCGGTGGGGAAGCGTTACAGCTACACCGTTACCGGCGAAGAGCTCTACCCTATCGGCAACCATATTGATCTGCGGGAGGCTACAGGCACGCTGGAGAGAAAGGAAAATATCACCGTGCCCAGCATTCCCGAAGCCCGGGAGGCCGGGCTGTCCCTGCCACTCAGGAACCTCTTTTTCGAGACCGACAGCCACACGATTGACCCCGCTTCCCACCCCGAGCTCAACCGGCTTGCCCAACTCGTGCAGGATTACGATCTTAAGGTAGAAATCGCCGGCCATACGGATAATCAGGGCGGAGCGGAATACAATAAGGCCCTTTCGCAACGGCGGGCTGATGCTGCTAGAGCTTACCTGTTACAACAAGGCTGTACCCCTGCTCAGGTAGAAGCTACCGGTTACGGCCTGGAGCAGCCCCTTGAGGACAATGCCACGGCTGAGGGCCGGGCGCAGAACCGGCGGGTGGAGATTCGGTTTCGGAAGTGACTTTTAAATTAGGCGGTTGTGGTACACGAGCGGAGCGACTGATGAAATAAACACCCGCCTAATGCTTAATCTAAAAACGACTTCACCGCCTCAACAAACTCCGATGGCTTCTCCATCCAGGGCAAATGCCCCGCCCCCGGCAAGATCACCAACCGGCTGTTTGGAATCAGCGCTGCAGCCCGCTCGCCGTGGGCAACGGGAAAGAACGCTTCGTCCTCGCCCCAGATAATCAAGGTGGGGACTGGTACGGCTTTCAGCTCCTCATCTGAATACGTTTGCACAGCTTTGCCCCGGCCCAGGAAAAAGGGATAGCGCCCACCAGGTTTCCGGATAACCTCCATAGAATATTGGTGCCAGGCCGGATCAGCGACGAGTGGGTCTTTCATCACATTACTACCCAGCATACGCCCCCAAAACGGGGTTGGGAACAGCCGGTACAGGATCATACGGGGAATAATGCGGCGGTCCCATTCATCGCTCATCCCTGCTGTATCTACAAGGATCATTTTACTGATGTAATCGGGAAAGCGCAGGGCAAAGGCGATGCTCACCGAGCCGCCCTGTGAGCTGCCTGCCAGGTAGCAACGGCTGACACTCAGTATATCCAAAGCCGCTTTCAGCCAATCGGTATAAAACGACTTGCTGTAGTCCGCCCAGGGCTTGTCTGATTCTCCGTAGCCCGGCTTGTCAAAAGCGATGACCCGGAAGTGGCGCGACAGCGGGCCAATGACTTTGTACCAGCTTGTAGCGCCGCCCCCGGCTCCGTGCAACAGGACCAGCACCGGCCCATCACCGGCTTCCAGATAGGAGGTACGGATACCGTTGGCTGTGATGAAGTGATGCTGCGCCGGCGGGTCGATCAGGCTTAGCAGCCGCTGAAAGGTGGGTGTGGATGGCACTGTAGTAAGATTTTTGTAGGATATAACCCCGAGGCTGGGAAATTGGTTGAGCAGCTAACTCTACCTGGCCGGTATGCAACAGGAAAAGGTTGGTTGTCTCCTCATCCGAGGCATGGATTACTTTGTATTTTGCTCTGGGGTATGGAAAACGCACCACCTGTAATCCTGTTTAACACATCACCATTTAACGATTTTCCCAACGCCCAGCACCTGCCCGCTCTGCACCACCCGCCAAACATAAACTCCACCTGCCTGCCCGGCCAGCTCCACGCCATTTACCCCCGCCCGCAGCGGCTGACGGCGTACCCGCCGGCCCACCGCATCGTATACCTCCAGCCAGGCATCCACCGGCAGCCAGCCGGGGCGCAGGGAGAGGCTGAAGCGCTCCTGGAAAGGATTGGGGAAAGCAGTGGCTGATGCTTCTGCTTGTTCTTCCTCCGCCGTGCTAGTGGGCATGGTGAATTCCAGCTCCTTGCACTGTGTGCCGCTGCCGTTGGGGTTGCTCACGGTGAGGCAGACTTCGTAGGTGCCGTAGCTGGGGAAGGTATGTTGGGGCAGCGTATCTGTGCTCGTGCTGCCGTCGCCGAAGTCCCATAGCCACTCAGCCGGCTCGTAGTCGCTCAGGTCGTAGAACTGCACCTGGAAGGGCTCCAGCGTATCCTGCTCGTAGCGCCAGCGGGCCAGCGGGATATTGTCGATGCCGAGGGTGTCGCAGGGGCTGCCGTCTATGGGACCGAGGCGGTAATTGGGCTGGTTGGGGATGGAAAAGGCATTGAAGGTGGGCAACTCTATGCCGTGCTGCTCGATGCGGCAGTCGGGGCAGTCGGCATCCGGGTTGTGGATGACGTGCAGGCTGGTGACGCCGTTGTTGGAAGCGATATAGATTTTGCCATCGGGGGCGAGCTGCCCCTGGAAGAAAGTGGTGGGTAGGAAATCCAGATGGCCGTCGTATACCGCTACCAAGGTGCGGGTGGCTTCGATGTCTTCGGCCCAGAGGTCATATTGATAGAGCGTGGTGGTGGAAGAAGTATACAAATAGCGAGCGTTTTTTGAGATGAACGCTCCGCCTCCGCTACCGCCTACTGGGTAGTTGAACTGCCGGAAATTGCTCAGCAAGCCTGTACAGCGGTCAAAATCATAGATGGTAGTGTATTCACCGGCTTGTTCGCTGATAGCATTAAAGCGGATATGTTTTGAACCGTCTGGAGAAAATAAAGCTTGCCCTACACCAGATGGAACGATTCCCCCAATTTCTTGTATACCATCCAGTGCTATACCTGAAGGCCTAAGCAAATAACGGTAAAAACGGTTGCTATCAAATTCTGGCATAATTATCCACCAATCTCTTCCATTGGCGTGGCGGCAGGCACTAAGCTTACCAATATCTAGAGTATCGCTCAAAAGCAGTTCTTTACGCACCACTACAGCCCCTAAGCCTTCGGCAGCTGACTGATCAATTTCAGAAGAGTATATATTCTCACCTACTCCAATCATCTGTCCGCCAATCTCATATCTATTGGTCTGTGTGTTGATTAATGCAGCTCGAGAGGAATCTTCTGGAAATGGCAGTATCAAACCCGATTGAGGGTATAACCAACCAGCTGAAAAGTCTCCATCAAACCATTCATCTCCATTTACCATTGCTGCATGGTCTTTATTATAGACGCCCTTGCCGTTAAATGAGCAAAATAAAATACCAGCCCTGTTGCTATAACTTGCGTTGTTGGTGTTGAAAAACATACCCCCCTTTTCCTCCTCTGCTACGATAGCCAACTTTTCCTCAGTAAATGTAAGGATTGACAGCCCAAACGAATCTCCAATAGGCATATCCGGCCCACCATCGTATCCGAGTATCCAATTGTAATCATGAAGTTGGCTAAATACTGGATTGACAAACCAAAAACTAAATAACGAAATTAGAACCAATCCACTATATGTAAAGCCAATTGAGGGTTGGCTAAGAATAACCTTTATTTCCGTAGACATAAGTTATTGTTTGAAAGGAGAGAATGATACGGGCACGGTTAGACTAATCTATCCGTGCCCGTCATCAGAGGAGCTTATTACTGCTTAATCAACTTAATCGTAGAAGAACTACCATCGCTCAACTTTAAAGCCAAGAAGTACAGACCCTTAGGGTAGCCTTCTAAACTTAACTCAAAATTGCGTGCTGCTCCTTCAAGTGGATACTGCGCCATGAACTGCCCAGTAGCACCGTAAATTTGAAGTTGTCTAGCATCAGCTGCCCACTGTAAAGTCACTTGCGCTTGGGCTGGATTAGGGAATACTTTTAATTCGGCAACTTGCTCTGAGCGGATCGTAGTATTGCCTGGCTGAGCGATCAGCTGTTTTACACTGCAAAGCAGGCTGTCATTGTAGCTTGTAGATTGGTAGGCAGATAGCACAGCACGGGCGTGCAGCACTCCGGGGCCACCAATATTAGGGCATTGGTTGGCGATGCCCTTTAGCGTATCCAACTGTAAGCTATCTAATACCCAATCCCCTTGGGCAACATTGGAGAGCAGTAATTGATAGACCTGTAATTCCAAATCAGCAGCTAAGAGTGTATCTGAAGCGCCTTGCCCGTAGGCAGTGAGGTCCATTGCATTCAAAACAGACGCTTCCTGCCATTGTAGGGCCCACGCCCGGCGGGTAGCCATTGTGAGACTTAGCAGCGATTCCTTGCCATCGTTTTCCCCCACATAACTCAAACGGGTATGGCCAAGTTGTAAAGGAGGGCAATCTGCCTCAGTGGCTGTGCGTAAAAACGTCATAATCCAGCGTTTTAAGTAGTAAGTAGGAGCGCTATTGAGATGTTAACGCGTTGACAATGTCAAGTTACGGTGTTTTATGAGCAATTGCAAATCTTTAACAAAAATCGGGCGCACAGGAACGAAACGCTTAACTTACAAGCTATTAACAGATGATCCGTAACCTTGATGTTTTAAATCATCATGACTAGTCTAACTACCGACAGCCTTAAAAAAACTACTGCACGTTTTTCCCGCGCAGCTCAAGCTGAGCTTCAATCTTTTGGACGGGCACCTACCGCACCTACAGCGCGGGGGAACAGCAGCTTTACTTTGTCTTTTCAAATTCGGTGAGAAACTCTTTTGGTGTTTGAATCGACAAGCTACTTTTAGCATAATCTTTTACATTTCTTGTTATGATCGACTGTATTCCATGCTCTGCCGCACAAAAATTTTGGATTGCATCTTCAAAATCTTTAAATTCAGAATAAGCCGCTTTTTCTATGGTACTCTTATGGACTGAAAGTGTCTCCACTAATTTCAACATTCCCTTAACTTTTTCTCTTGCTCTTGTTTTGTTTTCTGTCCGGCTAATCAAATAGTAAAGGTTACTAAGACATAAGGAGGATATATTCAATTCCAGTTGTTTTCGATTGCCGTATTCCATTAATTTCATGGATTCCATTGCAAACGGTTCACGCTTGGTTAAAAAATCCATTACCACATCCGTATCAAGAAAGACCCGTTTCATTTCAGATATTTTTTTGCCAATTCTTCCGACAGTATTTCTTTATAATCCGTTGATTCCGGAATTGGCTTGACCGAGCCCCACAGTGATTGGACAAGAGGGCTGATTTCAAAGTCACTATCCTCCGATTTATGCTGAACAAGGGACTTCAGGTATTCTTCAATAATACCAGAAAGGCTTCTTCCATTCGATTTAGCATATTTTTTGGCAGCATCTATAACGTCTTTATCTACCGTCAACGTTAATTTAGTATTCATTTTTACGTGTTTTCTTATTTGCAAAAATACGTGTTCTGTATCCGCTTTGCAAGTCTATTCCCTTTTCGTTCCTGCTGTTAAGCCAAACGCGGTTTTCTTCAAAAATGTGGAGCCAAAGCTCTTTTAGACTGCATTGGGGTTTCACCCTTTGGGCTGCATTTGCGCCGAAAGAGACTTGGTTCCTTTTCGCAAAAGGCGGGGCGTGAAAAAGCCTATCTACGCCCACCTGCCCCTTCAGCACCACCCAAAACTAACGATGCCGATGCCCCTTTACGGGCAATAGGTCGGTAACCCACAGCCAACACTTTGGTTCCGCGCCGTTAGGTTGCGGAAGGTGAGCAACGGACCCCGATGAGACGACTACGCTTTATCGTTTCCCCGCGCTGATTCGGCTTAGCTTCAATTTTTTGAAATCAAGGTCAATCATTAGTTACCATCGCCAAAATTCCGTATTTTAGAATAGACCAATACCTACCGCTTATGGGTTCTCCCAGACTATCCTTTGCCGTCAAAGCAAAAGCAAAATTTTTCCGGCTCCTCATCCCGGGCTTGCTGTTGTATGCCACCACTATTGGCGCACAAGTCAACTTGGTGCCAAACCCCGGCTTCGAAGGACTGAGCGACTGTGCGCTAGATTACGGCCGGGCAGACAAAGCAGTGCCCTGGCAGGTCGTCAATCCTCCATTGGCTACCCCTGATTTGTTTCACTTCTGTTCTGAAAGCGGTTTTTTCGTGCCGCCGAGTGGGTGTTTTGGAGTCTTCCCTCACACCGGCGAAGGTATGGCAGGCCTGGCACAGATGAGCGTGGAAGAGCGTATCTACGCCCGCCTGACAGCGCCCCTGCCTCCTGAGACAGATATTTACGTGGCTTTTTCCTTTCACCCCCGGCAGAAATGCGGAGATGAGTTCGAAACTTTTTGCTATTCCAATACCAATGGCCTTTCTTTTACCGATATAGAAATGCAGTGGCAACAGGTTGTGCTGGAGTCCGATACTTTACTCGATTATACAGAAGACTGGACGACGATGAGCACTTGCTACCAGAGCACGGGCCGGGAAGCGCTCGTACTATTGGGCAACGTTAAAACGGCCGCCGAAGAAATACGGGATTGCGATTATATCCAGCCCGACTTCAACTCTGCTTATTTCTACATTGATGATGTTGTGGTTGCTCCTTTTGATGTGGTACCGGATACAATAATGCTCTGCGGAGCTGACTCAGCAGTAGTGGATGCCGCTTTTTACGATTTGCCAATAGCCTGGAGCGATGGCTGGCAGGGTGGCCTGCGGGCGTTTACGAGGGAAGGACCTTATACCGTTACCGCCGATGCTGGCGAATGTCTGCTAATGGATCAGACCATAGTGGTCCGTATACCGGATGAAAGCCGTGAAGTAGCTGCTGAGTTGTGCAGGGGCAGTACTCTTAGCCTACAGGTGCCTGTGCCGGCTGTGTGGCCCGATGGAGATACGAGCACGGTCTACACGGTTTCCCGTCCGGGCTTGTACATTGCCGATCTACTGAGCGAATGCGGTGAACGACAGCTTTTTTACCAAGTGTCGGAAACAGATTGTTCTATCAATTCCTTTGTACCTAATGCCTTCAGCCCGAACGGAGATGGCATCAATGACGAGCTGGTTTTTTTCTTTAAGTCCGATCATGCTTTTGAAGGCCGACTCATGGTATTTGACCGCTGGGGCAATCAGCTGATGAGCCGGGAGTACAATAGTGCGCAGCCATTTGCACGCTGGGATGCTACTTTTAAAGGGAAACAGGTGCCTGTAGGCGTGTACGTCTGGTCCTATGAATACAGGAGCATTCGGGATGGTGAGCGCCGCGTAGTATCTGGCGATGTATCGTTGGTGCGTTGAGCAGTCTGTGGCTGCAGACCATTGATGCATAGCCGATGCCCCTTTAGGGGCAATAGGTCGGTAACCCACAGCCAACACTTTGGTTCCGCGCCGTTAGGTTGCGGAAGGTGAGCAACGGACCCCGATGAGACGACTACGCTTTATCGTTTTTCCGCGCGGCTCAGGCTTAGCTTCAATCTTTGGGAGGCGGCACCTGCCGCACCTACGGCGCGGGGGGCAGCAACACATTGGAGGTTACCCACATTTGGTCCCTACCGGGACTTTGCGCCATTCCAAAACAGGCGGAAAGCACCTCCCACCTTTTACTACAGCGTCTGTACCAATTGAATGTAGTTGCCGCAGGTATCATCCAAAATGGCAAATTTCACCGGCCCCATTTCCGTGGGCTTGACGCTAAACTCCACATCAAGGCCCGTCAGCCGCTCATATTCCGCCTCCACGTCATCGACGTCGAATTGCGTCCAAGGCATCCCGGCATCCTTTAGGGCATTTTGGTAGACTTTTGAGGGTTCAAAATGATTGGGTGCAGGCTCCAGCAGCAGTTCCGGACCGTCAGGCCAATCTTTTGAGACCAGCGTCAGCCACCTGTTGCCGCCACCTAAGGGCTCATCCTTCTTTTTGATGAAACCTAATTTATCGGTATAAAATTGCAGGGCTTTTTCCTGATCCCGGACGGGGATGCTGATTAGGGTGACTTTCATGGCATAGGTTTTTAGAATGATGCCTTTTTGGTGTTTTTTGGCTGGATATCTGATTGCATTTTTTATTTTTTGAAAAGCCAGAAAATACTGGATGAGTAAAAGCAAAAAACAAAATCAAAACTCGGGAATCTCGGTCTTTACCAGGTGATAAGCCTTGTGAATGCACGACCACCGGCTTCCAGCCGATAGTAATAGCGGCCAGGGCTGAGGAAGAATTCCGAAGGTGCAAAACGAAGCCGGTGACTGCCCGCTTCCTGATAGTGGTTCCAAAGGGTGCGGGCAGTAGTGCCGTTTTCGTAAAGCAGCACGATACGCACCGGCCCGGGTTGCCGGATGGCATAGTGGAGATCGAAAGCCAGCCCTCCATCCGGGGAAGGCTCGTGGCCCAACAGCATCCCTACTTCGTTGGCACCGATTGGCGGGTCAGCAGGGGGCAGCAGGCCATCAAGTGGCTGTAGTCCTTCGCTGTCGAGGAGGTGCTCTGTGACTTCCGGGGGCGTGCACAGCCAGTTTTGCATGACGCTGGCGTAAACCGACCGAAAGTCCACCGAAAAGAGTGGATCGCCATACTGATCGGTATTGTCCAGGTCAGGTGCTTCGCCCAAAAATTCACTGCCCAGCCCATCACCAAAGAGCAGCATGGGCGCGCCGGTACCGTGGTCTGTCCCGGCCGATCCATTCTCATAAATGGTGCGGCCAAACTCGGAGAAACTCATAGTCAGGACATTCTCACTATGCCCGGAGGCCGCCAGGTCAGCATAAAAAGCTTCCACGCTGCTGCCCACCCAATCCAGGAGGTTGGGGTGGAAATTCGCCTGATTGCTGTGGGTATCAAAGCCATCGATGGTAACCATAAAGACCTTGGTGCCCAGGCTGCCTTTGATCATGCGGGCAACGATCGCCATTTGTTCGGCGAGGTAGTTGTCAGGATAGGCCACCTGATTGCTGCCATCGTTGTAGGCCCGCTGAATGGACTCCGAATAACGGAAGGCGCTGTTCGCCACCTGCCGCACGTACCGCAGTTCGCGCTCGAAGGGCTGATTGCCCAGGTTGCCCGACTCGTAAAGCGTGCCCGTTTGTGCAATCTGATAAAACTCCGCCGGATTGCTGATCGCCAGGGCATAATTAGCCGAATCGCTGCGGAAGATCATATTAGGCTGCACCCCAATCTGCAGGGCAGGCGGAATAACCGGCGGTGCGCTCAGAAAGGCAGGCAGGTCCTGCTCCAGCCAGCGCCCCATCCAACCAGTATTGACCACCTCATTGCTATCAGAGGCGGAAGCCCAGATATCGGAGGAGCGGAAGTGGGAATAATTTTGTTGCGGATAGCTGACGTTGTGCACCACCTTCATGCGCCCCTCTTCCCAAAAGGGCTGCAGCCCGAGTAGTTCATTCGGCATGCCATAATCGTCGGACAGCGCCCAAAGTCCATTTTCGGGTACGGCAAGGGTAGGCCGGATGTTGTAATAGGTGTCATTGCCACGGAGGATGACCGTATTCAGCCCATCGTTGCCTCCTTTTAGGCGCAGCAGTACCAGCACGCGGTCGCCGCAGTTCGTATTCGACAGGCCCGCCAGCATAGGCCCCGGTGCAAAGGCGCTCACCGGGTAACCACTCAGCGTCAGGGCACCGCCCAGAGCGGCCAGGCCGGTCATTTTCAGGAAATCCCGCCGGCCCCATTCCTGATGCATATTTTCGTGGGCTTCGCCATCCTGCAAACGGGTGCCTTTTTTGCGCTCCAGGTAGCGTTTGGCCTTGGGGTGGTAGGTATCGTGGTGATCGTGCTTTGCCATTATTCAGAGGTTAGTTGAGCTGCCATTCCGGAAGGCGGACCAGGTGAACAAATAGGTTGACAATCTGCCAGGGCACAGCACCGTAGTACAGGCTCCAGGTGCCGTCCTCAAAGTAATTGTCGGGCACATCGCCTTTGAAGTAGAGCGTTGCCACTTCCAGCAGTCGGTCTTCGAGCGGGCGGTTCAAAAAGAAAGTCGCCAGCGATTGCGTAATGACCGCCGGGTCGGTTTCCTCCAGCCCCACCCGCTCAATAGCCATATCGCGCAGACGGTCGAGGAACGCCTGTGAACCGGTCATGCTGTAAAGCATATTCTCACACCCTGACCATCGCGCGGTAAGCGTATTCTCCGTCAGCCAGCTGTGGTGCTCCGGCCAGCCCGCTACATCCACCGGGTTAAAGACTTCCTGCCCGAGATTGCCTGCCAGGAAAGTGAGGTACCCAACGAGGTCTTCATTGTAATCTTCTTCCCAAATGCCGCCCGTCCTGCGAATGACGCCAACCAGGGCTTCCAGCGGGCTGCGCACCCGGGCATTGATGAAGCGCTGCTCGTAGAAGTGCTCGCTGTGGAAAAGCTGCCGCAGCACGGGCATGATCTCCCAGTTGTTGTCCCGGAAAGTTTGCGCCATGCCCTCCACAATGACCGGGTCGGGCGCTTCATAGACATAGAAGCGATAAAGCTTGCTGCAGATGTAATTGGCGACCTCCTGCGAACGCAGCGTAAAAATAAGCTCGTGCACATCGTCGTACCCCCAGTTGCCCGCATGCCCGAAGATGGTTTTGGAGGTATTGTCGTAAAGGTTAGGATCAAAATTAACGGTGGGGTCACAGGAATACATATTCACCCGCCAGCCGGTCAGGGCGCGGGCTACTTCCACGATATCGTTTTGGGTATAGCCATTGCCCTCCCCCATCGTGAAGAGCTCCATGAGTTCGCGGGCGTAGTTTTCGTTAGGCTGCTCTGCGATATTTTGATTCCCATTGAGGAAGGTGAGCATCGCCGGATTAACGCCCATTTCTTCTACGAAAGTGCGGAAATTGCCAAATGCCCGCCGGTGCAGCAGGTCGTAATAATGCCACATGAAGGAATTGCAGGCATAGTCGTTTTCCCGGGTCACAAAGTGGTTGTGCCAGAACAGTGCCAGCTTGGACCGTACGCTCTCGGTAGCCATTTCCCGAATCCAGCGGCGAAAGAAGGCGCTCTTGACTTCAAAATAAGTCTGCATATCGTCATCCGGGTAATCGTCGTAAGCCCAGTTGGCCCAGTACGGGGCATCGGGATCGGGCAGGCTGGAGGCCCCATCGAGCAGTTGGTCGGCCAGCGCCTGAGGCGAAAGCGACAGCCCGGCAGTGACCGTGTTATGAGCGGCTCCGAAACCCAGGCGGGCATAAAGGTGCTGCACCCGTTGCTCGTTCCAGGGCTTTTCCGCACTCGGCTGATAAGGCGCTAATGAATCTGGCATAGTGGCTGGTATTGAATCGCAATTCCTAAAATTAGCAAAAACCCAACGATTATTTTGTAACTTTCATGGAGCAAAGTATCTGAACCTTGAAGACATACATCTTACCTTTATTCCTATTGCTGCTTTCCACGGTAGCAACCACCGCTCAGGAGCTGCTTTTTGAAGAAGACTTCAATAGCTGCGGCCTGAGCAGCAACTGGACGGTCAACCTCACCGGCAACCCGGATGCGGCCTGGTCCGTTGGCCTGCCCGAAAATGAAAACAGCGATGGCAGTACTATCGACGGCAGCTGCATGCTGATCATGGATGATGATGCGACGGGTGAGAACAGCCCCGCCTGGACCCTCCAACTGGAATCCCCGCCTTTCGATGCCACCGGCTGGTCGCGGGTAACCCTCTACGCTGATGTCCACTTCCGGAATTACGATGGGCTCGATGCTTTTGACCTCCTGGCTTTCGATGGCAGTGAATGGCAATTGCTCCGCCGCTTTCAGGGCGTGGAAGGGCAGACCGGGACGCAATTTTCAGCATTCCTGCCAGTTGAAATCGACCTCACTTTCTTTGCACACGAGACCTTACAAATTGCCGTCCGCTACGACGATGGGGGCACCTGGGGCTGGTGGGCCGGTATCGACAACATCCGGGTGGAAGGCACCGGCAGCGGCACCCCGGTATTGCTGGAAACCTTCAACGAATGCGCCCTGCCCGATGGCTGGCTCAATGAAACCCTAAGTGGGCCGGCGGGATGGTCGTTCGGAATGGTGGATAACGAAAATGCCGGCGCCAACAACAGCATCAACGGCTCCTGCATGGCATTCTTTGATGACGATGGACTGGGCGAAGATGCCCCCTTTTCCAAAGCCCTCCTGCTCAGCCCGGTCATTAACGGGCTGGAATTTTCTGAATACCGCCTCGAATTCGATGCCGTCATCCGGCAGTACACGGACCTGGAAAGTCTATCTGTGGGCCTGCGGGATGAAGCGACCGGCGAGACAGCCTGGGCACAGGCCTATCTCGAAGATCAGGGCGGTCCGCTGTTCGACAATTCCGTTCAGCTGGTGGTTGACCTGTCCGAATACCGCAGCCCGCAGATGCGCCTCGCCTTCCTCTACGACGATGGCAACGGCTGGGGTTGGTGGGCCGCGCTGGACAATATCAAGCTGATCGGCGAAGGCAGCACCAATGACCTTTGCGAGAACGCCATTGCATTAGAACTAGACGCCCCCTGCACGCCCGGCAACAATCAGGGCAGCGTCTACACCGGACCCGATGCCTGTACCCCGCCCGGCGCAGGCAGCCTTTGGTATCAATACACCGCAGCGGGCAGTCAGTGGGTACACCTGCGCACCTTTGCCGGGTACAACGATGCGGTCACCATCTTCACCGGCGATTGCACCTCCCCGGAAGTGCTCACCTGCACTGATTACGATGCACATGGCTTTACCGGAGAAGACTTGTACTTTGAAGCCACCGCAGGCGCCACCTACTTTATCCGGGTACACGGTCAGCGCGCGGAGTTTGGAGTGCCCCGCGGCCCGCACTGCATCCAACTGTCCAGCGATGGCCCTCCCCCACCCCCACCGGCTAATGATGACTGCGCCAATGCCTTACCGCTGGAAGCCGATGGCGATTGTGTGGCCGGCAATAATTATCATGCCACTTTTGAAGGGCCGGTCCCAAGCAGAAACAACAAAGCACAAGCCGACATCTGGTTCCGCTTCACCCCGGAAGATGGAACGCCGCTGCGCATCCAATCCCAAGCCGATTTTGCCGATGTGCTCACCGTCTACCGGGGCAGTTGCGGAGCACTGGAAGAGGTCGCCTGCAATGAACTGGGGCAGGAGCTCTTCCTCGAAGCCCCCGAAGCCGGCATGGTTTACTACCTGCAGCTCAGCGGTTTCTTTGCCACCCTTGAAGGCACCTGCTGCGTAAAAATCGAAGCTGCCCCTCCCGAACCACCTTTGAATGTGCTATGTGGCACCGCCATTGAACTGGAGCTGGGCGATGATTGCACCACTGTACAGCCCGCTGGGGCAGGCTTTTCCGGACCGTTATCCTCCTGCGCACTCGGGCAGTCTGATGCCGTTTGGTATACCTTCACCGCACCGGGCACTGGCTCGGTGGCTTTTGACCTGGAAAGCGATTTTGTGGCTACGTTAAGCCTTTTCAGCGGCAGCTGTACCAACCTCGAAGAAATTTTCTGCGCCACGGCCCCCGATGCCTGCACCCATACCAACCGCCTCAGCGGGCTCACCCCTGGTCAGCAGTACTTCCTGCGCCTCGGGGTCAACAGCAGCCTCACAGGCTGGGCGGGAGCAGGTACGGCCTGCCTTCGGGTAGACCAAGCAAGCGGGGTACCCGATGCCGCTCCCCTGTCGCTTTTCGCCAACCTGGAATGCTTTGGCAACGGGCGTGCCCTCCTGCTACTGGAAGCTACCGGTGGCTCAGGCGGTTATACCTTTACCGGCATTTCTGATGGCAGCCTGCTTGACGATGGCATGGCTTACTTCGCGGAAGTAACGGACGAGGCCGGGTGCAATGCTGTGATTTCCGGTACGATCAACTGCCCTGCTACCTGCCCCCTCGATGTGGAAATTGAAATTTTGGAAGAAAACGACTGCCCCAACGACTTCAACGCTGTCCTGCAAGTGGCGGCATTGGGCGGTTCCGACAGCCTGCGTTATACCTGGCAAAACGGATATGACGGCCCGCTGCTCACTCAGGCTATGAACGGCAGCTACCGGGTGACGGTCACCGACCTGGCCAACAACTGCTCAGCTATAGCGGCCTACGAAATAGGAGCCATCGCACCAATTGCCGTGGAAGTCCTGGAACTCAGCCCGCCCTCCTCCGGCGGTATGGATGGCAGCATTTCGGTAACAGTCAGCGGCGGTACCCCGCCTTATCTGTACGAGTGGTCATTGGATGGCGAGTTCGTTTCCAATGCCGCCAATCCACAAAACCTAAGTGCGGGCGTTTACCAGTTGCACATTACAGATGCCAATGGCTGTACCTTCAGCTCTGAGGATATTGAGCTGGGCACGCCTTCGACCACCCTTTCGGAGCCTATGCATGCCCGCATCAACGTTTATCCCAACCCGAACCGCGGCCTCTTCTACGTAGATGCGGAGGATTTACCCGCTCCCGTCACTCACCTGGAGGTGTACACTGCTTCCGGGCAGTTGGTCCGGCGCGTGGAAATCGGCGACAACTGGCAACCGCCCTATGCAGTTGACCTGTCGGGCAGCAGCACGGGGCTGTACCTGCTCCGGGTGTTTACCGAAGCAGGCATAGCTCAAAGAAGGGTAATAGTGGGGCGATAGATTTTGGTTACCGCACAATCGTCACCGGAAGTACCTCGCCAGAATCAGTGCGCATCCAGTACCGGCCTGCGGGGAGGGCATTGACATCCATTGAGGTCACCTCAGCATCCAATGCTATAGTTCGAAGCCATTGCCCCGTTGCATTGTACAATTGCAAACGCTGTGGCAATGATTGCCTGTAGGACCTGATCCAAATACGATCGCGGACCGGATTGGGGAACAGGGAAATTTCATCGCTCCGGAAAAGGCTTGTTGATCCACTGCTGATCAGCACTACCTCCTCACAATACGTATGTTCCCCCCAGTCATTAGCTGCCGTGAGGCAAACCGTGTAGGTGCCGGGTGCAGCATAGGTGTACTCCGGGTGCTGCTCCGTACTGCCTTGCCCATCGCCGAAGTCCCAGGTCCAGCTAGTGGGGGTATTGGTGGAGATATCCGTAAAAACAGCCTGTAGTTCGGCCGTTTCGTAGGCGAAGGCGGTTGCAGGCGTGAAGTCGGGCAGTTCGGATACCATCACATTTTGAACGGTGTTGGTGATGATGGGCGGATTGAAGTCGAAGTAAATGCCAGCGGTATTCTCAACTAGGGTATTTTCGTCCAGCCCGGGCAGGGCTTCGATTTCAAACTGCACAAAGCCGTGGCTTTCCGGTTCATTGGTGGTGCTGTCGGGCAGCAGGATGTCCCGGAAGTGAAATTCCAAACGGCCATCTTCGTACAGTACGGCCTCGTAGGGATGGCTGCTGCTGCCTGGCACAAAGGTGGCCCAGTCGAGGTCTTCCGATAGCTGATCGCGCAGAACCACATTGAAGGCGGTATCGGTGCCCGTATTCTGAAAACGGATGGTGTACAGCAGGGGCTCCTCAAACAGGGTATAGTTTTGAGTAAAGGGCGGTTGTTCCGAACGCGCCGGGTGCACCTGCTTATCGTTGGGATCGTACGCACAGTTGATGATGGAAGTGAACCCAAAAGTCGCTGCGGGCAGGGGTTCACCTATGGCATTATAGGGCACCACGCCCACCTGAATATCCAGGGGCGAACCGATAAATTCCACCCCGGCAATGACCATGCTCAACGCTACGGATCGGCTCTCCCCCGGCTGCAGGCCTTCAAAGTCCCAGAACAGGGTATCGCCTGACGACTGAGCGGGCACGGGCGTCGCTTCCACCAATTCGGCCAGCTCATTGAGTACCAGGTAGGCCTGCCCATCCAAGGGCCAACAGCCATCATTGGTATAATTGAGCCAAAAGGGTACGGTAAAGCCGCAGCGGGTGGGCGCAGAAGCCAGCGTTATGCCTGCTTCGGGCTCCTCGGTATTCGGGCTTACACCAAATTCCAGGCTGTCAATGGGCGTGCCATCGAAGGTGATTTCGTAACTCCCGGGGGTGGTGGTCAGGGTCCAGCATGCTTCGAGCTGGGGGCTGATGTTGTAGGTGCCTTCTGCCCCGTAAACGGTAAACCGCCCTTCCTCATCTGTGAAGACCGCCAGTGCCTCAGGCTCTATCGTGATTGGAAAACGGTCGAGGAGGACCTCCTGTGTGTCGCGCTGCCCATTGGCATTGATATCAAAGAAAACCTGCCCGGAAACGCCCACATCGTTGGCCAGATTATAAGAGACAATGATACGATCGATACCGCCATTCGGAGGAGTCTCAGCACTACCTACCATATCCAGGTCGCCATCGCCATCCATATCTGCCAGTTCGAAGCCCCGCACCGCAATAGCTGCATTTGGGATGGGCAAAGGAGGCAGAAAATCACCATTGCCCTGCCCTTTCAACCACTGCATGGGAAAGTCCTGATACCCCGAAGTGACAATATCCTGCACCCCGTCACCATCGTAATCCGTCAGTATGAATTTTTCCATAGCCGGGCCCCCAACGTAAATATCTTGCTGCGCCCCCAAATAGCCGCCCCCTGTACCAGGCCACCAGGCAATCCGGTCTTCTCCCCCAAAGCTGTTATCCGCAGAAACGATGATATCCATTAAGCCGTCCTCATTCAAATCAGCGGCCTGTGCATAGAGCGCCGTTGTTATGTTCGTGGTCAGGGTATGAAGGTTATAAAAATCCCCCCCTCCCAAATTAATCCGGTAATCGATCACCGGGTAATCGCCTTTGCAGACGACGATATCGGTAAGGCCGTCGCCATTTAGGTCCGTAGGGAGGACATCGAGTACCCCTTCGACTTCTTCCCAAAGAAGGATGTGGCCGCCCCAACTACTGCCATTATTCGGCACCCAGCCTACGTAACCGGTAGGCTGCCCGTTGTGGCTCGGAGAGGCCCAGAGCATATCGAGGTCACCATCACCGTCCATATCTGCCATTTGAAGGTCCCGCTTGAAAAAATAACCGCTCTCGAAAGGGGGCGTTTCGGTAAAGGTGCCATCCGTATTGTTGATGTAAACGCAATAGATGCTTTGGTTAGTCGCATTGTCCTGCACACTGCCTGCGAGGACATCCGGCCAGCCATCGTTGTTGTAATCAAAAACGGCAATACTGGCAGGTTCAAAATTATGCCTTCTGGCAATCAGCCTGGGCTGCGAATACCCCTGCCCCTCATTTCTAACCCAAACCAGGGCATCGCTGCCACCGGAGCCCACGGCAATATCCGGCCGGCCATCCTGGTCAAAATCAGCAACTACAGGGATACCGACCTGGTATACACCAAGTTCTACGAGTGCGGGCGGGGCAAACGCTCCATTGCCTTCAGAAGCCAGCCAAAGCAGGGCTTCCTTCGGAGGGGCCGAGCTGTTAATTCCATAAAGGATGTCCGGGAAACCATCTCCATTGAGGTCGGGCAGGTCCAGAAAGCGCTGATAAGCGGCATAATCCTGCAGCTTGATGTCTGGCCCGAAATGACCGGTACCATCGTTTTGGAGCCACCCCACTTCGCCGTAACGGTGGCAGGAAGCAAGGTCAAGATCGCCGTCACCATCCATATCCGCAGTTTGCACATAGTAGCTACCGTATGCGGGCAGCAGGGTATCAGGTGTGGAAAAGGCACCGCCGCCCAGATTGCGGAAAAGGGTTAGCCCGGCACCACCTTCGTCTTCAATGCGGTTGGAACAAACGATGTCTGGCAGGCCATCCCCATCAAAGTCTCCGGTGACAACCGAATTAGGGCCCAAATGAATATCATTGATGACCTGAAAATCAGCAAAAGTGCCATTGCCCAGGTTTTCATGCCAGCAGAGGCGATGGTCGGAATGAGCGGCGACCACAACATCCTGATCACCATCCCCATCCAGGTCTTCTGCATGAACGCTATTGGCACTATTATGATCAGCGCTAAGGAGCTGAGCATCGCCGAAGGTGCCGTCACCCTGCCCGGGCAGCCAGGATACGCCCTGAGATTCTCCGACAAGGGCATCGGTTTGCCCATCACCATTGAGGTCAGCAAGGTAAAGGTCTGTCACAAGCCCGTCGTCATAAATGATCGTGGGCGGCCCGAAGGTACCATCGCTATTATTAAAGTGAATGCCGAACCCTGCCTGGTAGGAAGCAAAAAGCAAGTCTTCGTCCCCGTCGTTATCCATATCGAAGCTGGTCAGAGAGCGGTAAAGCCGGTCCGTAAAGTCAATGGGGTTTTGATGGCCGAAGGTGCCATCCTCAAGCTGCGGGAGCCAAAACAGGCGCTTATCTGTAGCACAAATAACATCGATTCGGCCGTCGCCATTTACATCTGAGCCTGTGCTGAACTGAACATTCCCTACTTCATCAAAGAGATCAATAGCGGGCGCATACTGGGCCTGAAGCCCTGAAATCAAAAACAGGGTTAATACTGTTAACTGGAGTTTGTTCATCGTTGATTTGGGTTTAGCAGGGTAAGGGCTTCCCGAAAAAGAAAATGCACTGCACGACAATACGCAAGGCGGCGCATGACCATTTTGCCTACCGGTCCCGCCACTGATTGGCAAACATCTGCCATACCTCATCCTTATTCACCGGATTGGCGGTGATGGTGACCGGCTCGTTGCGCACCGGATGTATGAAGGACATGGACCGGCAGTGCAGGTGAATGGAGCCATCTTTATTGGGTGCAGGGGCACCGTATTTCACATCCCCCCGGATAGAGCAGCCAAGTCGGGCCAGCTGTACGCGGATTTGGTGGGGGCGACCGGTCAGTGGGTTGACCTTAAGCAAGTGATGGTTGCCCACTTCAGCGATCAGCTCGTAGTCGAGCTCGGACTTCTTGGCGTCTTTGTTGCGGGGGCGAACGGAGGCATGGGCTACGTTGCGGGTACGGTCTTTATCGATGTAGTGGACCAGGTGCCCGGATAACGGGTCCGGCCGCTCTTCGGTTATGGCCCAGTAGGTTTTCTGAATTTCGCGTTTCTGGAACAGGGCGTTCATACGGGCAAGCGCCTTGCTGGTACGGGCGTAAATCACGACCCCGCTCACCGGACGGTCGAGTCGATGAATAGTGCCCAGGAAAACAGCACCGGGCTTATTATATCGGTCAGCAATATACTGCTTCACAAACTCGCTCATGGGCTTGTCCTCTGTAATATCCCCCTGCACGAGCATGCCCGCCGGCTTATTGACCGCGATCAAATGGTTGTCTTCAAAAAGTACTTGTAGTCCTTGCATAACGCTGGCTAATTATGGGACGAAGGTAATTCTTTTTCTGTATCTCCCTCCACTGCTTTCCCGGCTTCCGGCAAATCGAAAAGACTGGAAGACCCCGCACCAACACTTATAATGGACCGCATAGCGTCTTCGGGACGGGTATTGACGTATTTGACGTCCTCTTCTTTCATGTGAAATACGAAGCCGTTGGTAGGATTGGGCCCGGTAGGCACAAAAACAGTAACGTAGCCATTGCCCAGCTCATCATCGGTCACAAACCCCGTCATCAGGGTGCCGCTGCCAAAGGGGTCCACGAGGACCACCTGCGAAAAAGGCACCTTTTTACGCCCCAAAAATTGCCGGACGGTTTCCCGTAAGACGCCGTAGAAGGGCAGGCTCATCAACCACCGCTGCTCGAACTGCGTAAACATTTTACTGCCCGAACTGGTGCGCACCACCAGCCCAAGTGCAAAAAAGAACGTGAGGACAATGGACAGCGCCAGAAAATCCAGGAACCAGCCTGGCAGCTCCTCTGAAAAAGGTATCAGTGCCCGGACCGGAGAGACAAGATTCGTCATGAAATTAATCAGAATCCGGACCAGGAAAAAGAAAAGGGTGAGGGGCAATATCACTACCAGCCCCCCTATAAAAGTGGTTGCGAAAAATCGGCGCAGGCGGTTAAAAATCCGCATGAACCGGCGGGACCGCCTGCGTACTTTTTCGGAAGGTTCTATCATTCGCTATACGTTCGTCTGGTATTGTTGTTCATAATAGGCCTGGTAGGCCCCGGTAGTCACCCGCTCCAGCCATTCGGTATTGGCAAGGTACCACTCAGCGGTCTTGCGCAATCCTTCTTCTGCCTGAATGCTTGGGGCCCAGTTGAGCTCATTCATCAGCTTGGTGGCATCAATGGCGTAGCGGCGGTCGTGGCCGGGCCGGTCTTTCACGAAAGTGATCAACGCCCGGGAAGTACCCTGATCGCGCCCCAGCAAATCGTCCATAACATCACAAAGCTGATGTACCAGGTCTATATTTTTCCATTCGTTATTGCCGCCGATGTTGTACGTTTCGCCGTTTTTGCCTTCGTGGTAAATGAGGTCAATGGCAGCAGCATGGTCTTCCACCCAGAGCCAGTCGCGGGTGTATTTCCCATCGCCATAAACCGGTAGTGGTTTATTATGGCGGATGTTGTTGATCATCAGCGGCAGCAACTTTTCTGGAAACTGATAGGGGCCGTAATTGTTCGAACAGTTGGAAATAACAATGGGCAGTCCGTAGGTATGATAGTAAGCCCGCACGAGGTGGTCTGAACTTGCTTTGGAAGCCGAATAGGGCGAGCGTGGATCATAGGCCGTTTCTTCTGTGAAGAAGCCGGTTTCGCCCAAGGTACCGTAGACCTCATCAGTGGAAACGTGGTAGAAGCGCTTACCGGAAAAATCGCCCCAGTGCTGCTTTGCGGCATTGAGCAAGACCACCGTGCCCACGATATTGGTTTCGATAAAGCTCATCGGGTTGGCGATCGAGCGGTCCACATGGGACTCTGCTGCCAGGTGGATGACCCCGTCGAAATCATGAGCAGCAAAGAGCTCCTGCATGGCCGCGGCATCCGTAATATCCGCTTTCACGAAAGTGTAGTTGGCAGCGTTTTCGATATCCTTAAGGTTCTCCAGATTGCCTGCGTAGGTCAGGGCATCAAGGTTGACGATGTGATAATCGGGGTATTTGCTGACCATCAGGCGGACAAGATGCGACCCAATAAACCCGGCACCACCGGTAATCAGGATTGTGGTTGGCTTAGACATGTTCTTTGGTTTTGGTTTGCGGTACAGTGGTTCGGTGTGTTTGTGGACGTTGGACGACAAAGCTAACGAATTCCTGTGGCTGTTGCCAGTCCTGATGCGAGTGATTTTCCTACCTTTGCAGGAAACCAGAATCACTCTACCTTATGCGTACGTACTTTTGGCTCTTTTTGTTGCTGCCCCTGTTGTCTTCCGCTCAGGAATACGGGGAGTTTGACCTCAACCGGGGCAATGGTATCCTCGTTGACTTCACTTACGGCTACCATACGCCTGGCGGCGACTTTGGCAAACGCTTCGGCAACCACTTCAGCGTAGGCACCGGGGCAGAATTCATTACAGATAAAGGCAACTGGCTTTTCGGGCTGGGCATGAGTTACTATTTTGGCAATGAGGTGGCAGAAAATCCACTCACCGGCCTGCTCAATGATCAGGGCCGCATTATTGGCAACAACCGTGGCTATGCCGATATACAGCTTAGAATGCGCGGTTACTACGTAGGCGGGCATGTAGGGAAGCTCATCCCGCTGGGCTTTTCCAAAAATCCACGCTCCGGGCTGAGAGCGACAGTCAGTATGGGCCTGCTGCAGCATAAAATCCGAATTCAGGAAGATCCTTTGAGTTTCGTCCCCCACCTGGATGATGAATACAAGAAAGGCTATGACCGCCTCAGCAACGGGCTGGCCTTCACAGAGTTTATCGGCTATCAGGTACTGAGTACGAACAAGCTGATCAACTTTTTTGCGGGGGTGGAATTCACCCAGGGCTTCACAATGAGCCGCAGGAGCTTCGATTTTGCCACCCGGCAGCAGGACACGGCCGAACGGCTGGACCTGAATGTCGGTTTCAGGGTAGGCTGGATTTTACCCTTCTATGTTGGGCAGCGGGCCTCTGAGGAAATTTATTACTGATGGCTTTTTACACCCTGGGCATTCATCTTTACGGCCTGGCATTACGAGTTGCTGCCTGGTTCCACCCCAAAGCCCGAAAATGGGTGAAGGGGCGGCAAAACTGGGTGGAGCAGCATAGGGAGCTGAGCGCTGCACTCCCGGAGAACCGCCCTCTTTTTTGGTTTCATTGTGCCTCTCTGGGCGAATTCGAGCAGGGGCGCCCGCTCATCGAAAAGCTCAAAGCACGCAATCGCCCCCCACTTATATTGCTTACCTTTTACTCTCCTTCCGGTTATGAAATCCGCCAAAAATACCCACAGGCGGACGTGGTGGCCTACCTCCCGCTCGATACGCCTGCTCAGGCGAGGGCTTTTGTCGCGATCTGGCAGCCACAGCTTGCCATTTTCGTTAAGTATGAATTTTGGTTCAATGTTTTGCGGCAGCTCCAAAAGCAGCATGTCCCAACCCTCCTGATTTCAGGCCTGTTTCGTCCGGGACAGCTCTTTTTTAAGCCTTACGGCAAACCCTTCCGCCGGGCCCTTGAGGGGTTCAGCCATCTCTTTGTTCAGAATGAAGCTTCCGGGCAGGTGCTGTCGGGTGCGGGGATTCATCAGTACACGGTAGCCGGAGACACCCGCATCGACCGGGTGCAGTCTATAGCACAGCAGGCTCCGGAAATCCCTGCAGCTGCCACGTTTTGCCAGTCCGCTCCGGTTTTGATTGCGGGGAGCTCCTGGCCCGAAGACGAAGCCTGCCTCCTGCCTTTCCTTAATACAGAGTTCCCTACCGACTGGAAGGCCATCATTGCGCCCCACGAAATTTCAGAAAGTCACCTGCGAAATATTGAGCAGCAGCTTTCCCTGCCCTGTATTCGCTACAGCAAAGCCGAAAACAACCCGGAACAGCTTGCAGCGGCACGGGTTTTGCTCATTGATAATATTGGTATGCTATCTGCACTTTATCAGTATGGGCGGATTGCCTACATCGGGGGAGGGTTTAAGACCGGGCTGCACAACACCCTTGAGCCTATCGCCTTTGGCCTGCCGGTGCTTTTTGGCCCTTACTACCATAAGTTTGAGGAGGCCCGCTACCTGGTCAGGGAAGGCGGAGGATTTGTCATAACCCAAAAAGACGACCTCTTCCGGACCTTTCAGCAACTGCAACACCCGGAAGCCTATACAGCCGCAGCAGCTAAGGCATTAAGTTACATCAAACAAAATCAGGGCGCTACTCAAAAAGTCCTGAACTGGATAGAAAGTGCAAGCTTGTAAGTCGTTTGGCTTTAGCATAATTGCGGCATATTCCTATCTTTGCTATTCGGTTGAACGGCACTGTCAGTGACTCAAAACTCTATTGACCTACTATAGATTATGATCTCTAACCTGAAGGCTTTCACGGCATTTGAACAGCAAAACATTCTAATCATTGGCGATGTGATGATCGACCGCTACCTGAATGGCAGTGTGGACCGTATTTCGCCAGAAGCGCCGGTCCCCGTAGTCCGGCTCACCGGGCAGGAAGACCGCCTGGGCGGTGCCGCTAATGTAGCCCTCAACCTCAAAGCGCTCGGAGCAACGCCCTACCTGTGCTCTGTTATCGGCGCAGATGAAAACGGAGCACAGCTACAACGCCTGCTTACAACCCTGCAATTCTCTGACCGCGGGCTCCTGCAATCAGAAGAGCGCCGCACCACCGTCAAATCAAGGGTCATTGCAGGCAATCAGCACCTGCTTCGGGTCGACGCAGAGGACACTCATCCTCTCTCAGCTCTGGAACAGGAAAATCTCCTGCATCTAGTCGTAGATCTGTTGGAGCAAAAAGATATTCACGCTATTCTTTTTCAGGACTACAACAAGGGAGTCCTGTCTCATCCAGTCATCCGTGCCGTCATTCTGGAAGCTATCAAACGGGATATCCCAACGGCTGTAGACCCAAAGTTTGATAATTTCTGGTCTTACCGGCATGTGACACTCTTCAAACCCAATCTGAAGGAAATACGGGCACAAATGCCCTTTGAAGTGCAGCCCACTCTGGAAGACCTGAATAAGGCAGCTGACCACTTGCGCAACAAACTGGGCAATCCCTACAGTCTGGTTACCCTTTCCGAACGGGGCATTTACCTCAACAACCGGGGCGAAGGGCAGACTATTCCCACCCACCCCAGGTCGATCACCGATGTATGTGGTGCCGGTGATACGGTTTTTGCAGTTGCCGGGCTTGGCCTTTCCCTGGGCATGCCGCTGGAGGAAATTGCGCGTTTGTCCAATCTGGCAGGTGGCCAGGTATGCGAACGGGTAGGCGTGGTCCCTGTAAACCGGGAACAACTGGAACAAGAATATCAGCAGCTCCTTAGCGAAGGAGAGATTTCGTAACCTGGATTGCTAAAGGCTTTCTTTCGCTGGACCAGAGACCGGATTTTCGCTAAATTGATGTATTCGTTTTAGTGCAATTTGCGCCCGGGAGCCACCTCCCACTCTATTCAAAATCAAAACCCTGGATTAAGCTATGAAAAAATCGTTTACCCTATTCCTGTTTTTGGTATCGTATTTGTCCTCCGCTACTGCAACGGTCCCCTTTTGGGAAGTGCACTTTGAGGCCGGCCTGCCTAACGGGTGGTCCTCAACCGATGCTTCCGGTCAGAATGTATTATGGACCTACTGCAATGACTTTGGGGAGTGCCTGTCTGATCAGAGCCCAATTGAAGGCTTTTATTCTGAATCGGCTGACAATGGTTTTATGCTGCTCAATTCCGGTGCGGCCGGCCCTTTGCCTGGCAATGGCCACATCAGCCGGTTGCGCAGCAACAACATTGACTGCTCCGGGCACGAACGGGTCTTTGTGCAATTCCAAACCAGCATCGCCACCGATAATGAAGCTGCATTTCAGAAAGCCGTGCTACGGGTCATCACCCCGCTTGGCGAATCCACCTTCCGCCCCTTCCCCACCCTAAGACGCAACGCTCAGCAACTGGCACCTAACCCTGATATTGCCCCGGGCCGCCCCTACGTGGTGACTTTCGACATTACTAACCTCGCTGCCGGTCAAAGCTCGGTCGAACTGGAATGGGAATGGGCTGCCAATTATGAATTCGCCTGGATGATTGACGATGTCATCCTTACCGAAAAACACCCTGCAGCACCCGAAAATGCCATTTTTTTCGAGCCTTTTGAGTTTGGAGACAATGGATGGACCTCCAATGTCTTATTTTTTAGTGAGAGTGACTCCACCTGGCAATGGCGGTACGGCGGTGATGCCAGCCGCGGGCTGGGCGCCGATCAAAGCGCATTAGGGCCAGATTTCTTCATTCATTCCGAAACAGCGGTGGATGGCGCAATGCTCTTCGATGGGGACTACTACACCACACTAGGGGACGAGCCCGGGCAGCAGTTCCACATTTGCGAACTGATTTCGCCGGTCATTGACCTCACACAAAGCAGCAAACCTCTGGCCTTATCGTTTCACCAATTAGCCTGGCTGGGCAATACCGCCTTCAACGCCCCCTCTTCCGATGGCACCCGGTTTATCACTTCCTTTTCGTACAGTACCAACGGAGGCGCTACCTGGAGCGCACCGCAAGGCGTCAATCCCTACCTCACCCCGGTAACAAGTGCTAATGGCAATCACCTTCCGCCCTACGACAGCAGAGAGTATTTCCCGTTACCCGATCTGGATGGCGTAGGAGCCTTTCGCCTCAAATTCACCTGGGCGGGCGACTTTTACTTTTGGGCACTCGATGATATTGCGCTGGAGGAACGCCCCGACAGCGACCTGAGGACGAACCCCAACTTCTTTACCCGCTTTCCAAATATGCAAACCCCGGTGGGGCAACTTACGGATATCCCTCTTCAATCTGATTTGCAAAATATTGGAAGTGAAAATGCCACTATTGTCACCCGTAGTTTCCAGTTAGCAAATACTGAAAATGAAGAGGTCCTGTTCTCAACAGAGGAAGCAGTGGCAGAGGTACTTGCCGTGAACGAGCTTTATGAAAATCAGCCTTTTGAAGACCTGATGCCCTCTTCAGTTATTACCAATACCGGCACTTACCAGGGTACATACGGCAGCAGTCATATAGAGCCGGACCAACGACCTGAAAACGACAATATCAGCTGGAGTTTTCAAGTTACTGATTCCACTTTCGCTAAAGAGTTGGGGTTTACCCGGGATATCGCCCCGGTGGAACAGGTAGACTACAGCTATGGCAACTGCTTCTTCATGCCTAATGGCGATGGCCTGTACGCCCGTTATGTTTCATTTGCCGTAAGTAACCCGGTGCCGCTTGCCAATTTCAGCCGGGCGGTCAATGTAGTCCTGCACGAGTGGGCAGGTGACCTGAACAACAATAATGAGGCAGACGCTGAAGAACTGCAGGAAATAGCCATCAACCTCTACCCCTTCAACGGGACAGAAGGGCTGGGTATGATCACGCTCCCGGTCTCCTTCGAAGGCGAAGGCATACCCTTGAAAGACAGCACCTACTACATCATCAGTGTACGATACAATGACCCTACGCCCCCTCTGCTTTTTATGCTGGCCAGTGACACAATTGATTATACGGCAACGGTTGCTGCGCACAATTCCACGCCCGGGCTTGTTCCACAGTACGCAAGTGCACTAGACGTTGGTAATGAAGGGGCATTCAGCATGTTGGGTTTTGGATACAATATCGTGCCGGTAGTAAGGCTGCACATTGGTGAATCGCCCATTTTGACCCAAACTGCGGAAACGGAACCCTCGGCAGTAGCGGTCAGCATAAGCCCAAATCCTGCTAATGAGGCTTTCGAGGTCCATTTGAAGGGGGATTTTGTTGCGAAAGAAGCCAGTTTAAGGGTCACAGATGCCTCAGGCAAGACAGTTCTTGACCGGGAAATTAAGGAATCTCTTAATAAAAGCTTTACATTTGCCGCTCGTCAGTTGCCTTCCGGTTGGTATACCGTCCGGCTTGAAACCGCAGAAGGCGTTCTCACTAAACCCTTGGTTATACAGCATTAACCCCAGCGTTTTCTTTTGCTTAAAGAAGGAAAAACATTAAGAAAAACATCAAATCATCTTATATATATGAATTCACGTAGACTAATTACAATCACCTTGTTTATGCTGGGCATGGGCGTTTTCACAACCCTGTCTGCCCAGAACGTATTGCTGTCCGAAGACTTTGCCAATGGCATTCCTGCCGTCTGGACCAACGAAGATGCGTCCGGTAACGGTGCAATCTGGACCTGGTGTAATGATCCGGCAGCCGGACAGGGCGATGGCTGCCCTGCCGTCTGGAATGATCAGATCAACCAGCAGATGCCATTTGCTGCGGAGACCGCCACGAATGGCTTTGTAACGGTTGACTCTGATGCTGCGGGTGGTGCAGTTACACACACTAGTGAGCTGACCATTGCCCCTCAGGACTTCTCAGCCCAGGATGCCGTTTGGATTGCCTTCCAGGCACACATTGGCGTTTTTGCTTTCTCTGCAGAAGACAATGCCATTCTTCGCGTCAGCAATGACGGAGGTACTAACTGGGATACCTACACGGTCTTTCCTGGCCTGACTACTGGTGAGCGCTGGTCAGAAAACCCGGAACAGATACAGCTTGACATCTCAGCAACTGCTGCCGGTGAGTCCAACGTACTCATTCAGTGGCAGTGGACTGGTAACTGGGAGTACAACTGGAATCTCGACGACGTATTCATTTACGACGCCGACCCACGCCCGGCCAACGACATGCGTGTGAATAACTTCCACGCCGTAGCGCCTAACTTTGCAACGCCTGCTTCTCAGGTGACACCATTCGGGTTCATTGCTGACATTCAGAACCTGGGTGCGCAACCACAGCAAGATGCGACACTTTCCGTTTCCATCAGCGATGCGGGTGGCGAAGTATTCTCTGACGAACTGGTGTACACTCTGGTCGGCACTGACTCTACTGCTGAAAATGTTTTCTTTGAGAACGAGTTTACGCCAGCTATGATGCCAGGTGCCTATACCGGTCAGTACGAGCTGACGCTGGGTGAGGCCGATGCTAATCCTGAGGATAATGTTCGTCCATTTTCCTTTATCGTTACAGATACGCTTTTCCAGCGTGATAGCGGAGAAGGACTGGGTGGTACCCGCCCGGCAGACGACAACGACTTCAGCTACGGTAATGTCTATTATGTTGCCAACGGTGAGAACCTCTTCGCCCGTTACGTAACCTTCGGTGTAAGCAACTTCGACGAAGTGGCTGGTTTTGCTGTTTCCACACTACTTTACGAGTGGACAGGCGACCTTAATGGTGATGGACAGGCTGCCGGTGATGAGCTCGATGGGCCTATCGCTTTCAACAGCTACGCTTTCACGGGTGAAGAGACAGGTCCTCTGGTAACTATCCCGGTTGATATTGACGAGAACTTCCCTGCACTGAAGGACGACACCTACTACATCATTGTAGTTCAGTTTGCTCCGGATGATGACGATTCTGACCTGTTCCTGAGCACGACTTCTGACATTGACTATTCTGCTTCCAATTTTTACCAGGACTCCGTAGGTAACAAAGCCATTCCTTACGTAGCCCTTGACGTAAGCAACGTAAATGAATTCTCACTGGTCGGCTTCGGTCTGGACAATATTCCGGTTGTTCGCCTTTCAGTCGGTTCTGCAACAAACAGCACCGTTGCTCAACTGCCAGAAAACAGCCTTGAAATCATGCCTTCTCCTGCCAATACTCAGTTCCAGGCAATTGTAAACCTGGAAACACCTGCACAGGAGGTAACGGCTACACTGTTCAGCGCGAACGGTCAAGTGGTGGAAACCCGCAACCTGAGCAATATTCAGCAGACGACGCTGGACTACAACGTCAGCAACCTGCCCGCTGGCAACTACTACCTGCGCCTGCAGACTGAGCAAGGTATCCGTACCCTGCCCGTTGCTGTACAGCACTAATTGAGATTATCATAACTCAATAAGGAATGCCCCGGTGGACACTTGTTCCGCCGGGGCATTTTGTTTTGTTGCGAATGGTTGAACCGGTTACGGCTGTTGCGCTGCCCAGACCGGGCTGCCTGCCCGTACTGCCGCAACGGCATTCCTAACCAAATCCACCGCCCGCTCAATATCTTCCGCACGGGTAAAACGCCCCAGACTAAACCGCAGGGAGCTGTGCGCCTCTTCTGCCGTCAGTCCCATCGCCCGTAAAACATGGGAAGGCTCTACTGATGCCGAGGTGCAGGCAGAGCCGGAAGACAGCGCCAGTTCCTGCGCAAAACGCATCATAACGGTATCGGATTCGGTGAAGGGGAAAGCGATATTTGAGACATGCGGCAAACGATGCTCCGGGTGCCCGTTGAGAAAAGCCCGGGGCACTTCCCTGAGCAATTGTTGTTCCAGTTGGTCGCGCAGAGGTCGCAGGCGCTGAGCGTCAGCTTCCATTTGCGCTTTTGCCAGAGCAGCTGCCTTTCCAAACCCGACGATGCCCGGCACATTCAGCGTACCCGACCGCAGGCCCTGCTCATGCCCGCCACCGTGCACCTGAGCAGCAACACTCACCTTAGGCTGCCGGCGGCTCACATAGAGCCCTCCCACACCTTTCGGGCCATACATCTTGTGGGCAGAAAAAGCCATCAGGTGCACGCCGGCTTCCCTCGGATGACAGGGTAGCTTCCCCACCACCTGAGTGGCATCGCTCATCAGCAGAGTGCCGTGTTTATCGCACAAGGCTCCAATCTGCTCCATTGGCTGCAGCACTCCGGTTTCGTTATTGCCCCACATAATGGACACCAGCACGGTATCCGGTCGAATGGCAGCTTCCAGCTCCGATAAATCAACGAGCCCATCAGGTTGCACATCCAGGTAAGTGACCTCAGCCCCCAGCTGCTCGGCCCGGGCGCAGGCGTCGAGCACGGCTTTGTGCTCCGTTTTCAGGGTAATGATGTGGCTGCCTTTACGGCGGTATTGCTCCAGTATGCCCAGGATAGCCAGATTGTCAGACTCGGTAGCACCGGAAGTAAAGATGACCTCTTTAGCTTCTGCGCCGATCAGGTTGGCAACCTGCTTGCGTGCCGACTTAACGGCATCTTCCGCCAGCCAGCCCAGAGCATGATTCCGGCTGGCTGCATTGCCCGGCTGTTCGTAAAAGTAGGGCAGCATGGCTTCCACGACCTTGGGGTCGCAGGGAGTGGTGGCGTTGTTGTCAAAATAAATCATTCTATTCCTCTTCTTCGGTGATCACCATTTTAATTAGTGCGTCAAGCTTCTTCGATGGAATATTTGAAACTGAAGATTTATCATATATGGAAAGTAGATAGACTTCAGTGCCAAAATCAGTTGGTGTTGTGTCTCCGATGATCAAAAAAGTGATTACTCTTGCCCCGCCGCTCTTGCCTTTTCCCTTGCTTCTTATTGCTACCCGAATCTTGTAAACGTTGTCCCTGATTTGAATGCCCTGATAAGGATCTTTCTCCAAAGATTTTCTCAGCTTATTTAAGTCAGCCTTAAGTGATTTATGCTTTTTTAATAGTTTTTTCGCTTCCCGGGCAAAATTTTCGGTAACAATAATTCTAACATTCATCAAGAAAAGTTTTCAAGCTCTTTTTTTCCCTCTTTCCATCTACCATGAGCTTAACTTCCTCGTAAGCAGAGGATAACCCCTGGTAAAACTCCATTTCTTCTTCGTTCAAACTAACCTGATGCTCCAAACCTAGTCTTTTTGCTAATGCAAGAATAAGTTTTAAGTCATCTTCTTTCTCAATATTCAATAGTACGCGAGTCATACCTTTTCTTTTTCTGCTTAACGAAAGATAAGAAATTTTAGTTGCGCCTCCAATTCGCTCCCCGGGGCAGAATCCCTACTTTTGCCTTTCGGCAAAATACCATCCAATATGTCACAAGTACAAGAATTCAACGACTACCGGGCCAAGATGAATGAGAAAATTTTGGCGGAGGACAATAAAGTTTTGAAGCGCTTTTTCAATCTCGATACAAATGCGTATCAAGAGGGTGCACTTTCTTCCAAAACTAAAGAATTGCTGGGCCTGGTGGCTTCTATGGTACTGCGGTGCGACGACTGCATCCGCTATCATCTGGGCAAATGCCACGAGCAGGGTGTGACCAAAGCGGAGGTCTTTGAGGTCTTCGCCATCGCCAATCTCGTTGGAGGCTCTATCTGCATCCCGCATACGCGCCGGGCGGTGGAGTACTGGGAAGCTTTGGAGGAAGCATAGGAATTTTTGGAAGACGGTCTTAAGAAACGGAAGACAAACATGAGCTATTTAGACGAATTGAACGACGTACAGCGGCAGGCGGTGACGAATACAGATGGCCCTGTGCTGGTAGTCGCCGGGCCGGGCTCCGGTAAGACCCGGGTGCTGACTTACCGCATCGCTCACCTGATTGAGAAAGGGACAGCGCCCTGGGAAATCCTCGCCCTGACCTTTACCAACAAAGCGGCACGCGAAATGAAGGAACGGATCGGAAAGGTGGTCGGCCCGAGAGCCAACCGCGTGTGGGCAGGCACCTTCCACTCTATTTTCGCGCGCATCCTCCGGGTGGAAGCCGAAAAGATTGGCTATCCGTCCAACTTCACCATTTATGATTCGGACGACTCCAAGAGCGTGATCCGGTCAATCATTCAGGAAATGAACCTGAATAAGGACCATTACAACCCCAACGCCATCCTATCGCGCATTTCCTCCGCCAAGAGTAGCCTCATCACCCCAAAACTCTACGAAAAGGATGAGGAGCTACGGGAGCAGGACCGTATGGCCAAGCGCCCGCACCTCCATGCCATTTACAAAAAATACACGGCTCGCTGCAAACGCTCCGGAGCGATGGACTTTGACGACCTGCTGTACCGCCTGTACGAGCTCTTCCAGAAAAACCCGGACAATGTACTCGATAAGTACCGGGAGAAATTTAAATACGTGCTGGTGGATGAGTTTCAGGATACCAACCACCTGCAGTACTCCATCATCCGGAAGTTTATACAGTACGATAAAAGCGACCGCAACATCTGTGTGGTCGGCGACGATGCTCAGAGTATTTATGCCTTTCGGGGGGCGACCATTCAGAACATCCTGGACTTTGAGAAGGACTTCGAAAAGCACGGTATCAAAGTCTTCAAGCTGGAGCAAAACTACCGGTCTACCGAGCACATCGTACAAACCGCCAACGAGGTAATCGGCTACAACCGCCGGCAAATCAAAAAGACCATTTGGTCGGACAAAGGCGACGGGCACAAGATCAAGCTCATCAAAGCCATGACCGATGGAGAAGAGGGACAGCGCATTGCGGATAACATCCTGGAGCAGAAGAACCGCCACCATTTGCGCAACAGCGAGATTGCTATTTTGTACCGGACCAATGCGCAATCCCGCGTTTTTGAAGAATACCTGCGCCGGTACAACATCGCTTACAAAATCTTCGGCGGGCTGTCATTCTACCAGCGTAAGGAAGTAAAGGATATGGTCGCCTACCTCCGCCTGGCTGTCAATACTATGGACGAGGAAGCCCTGCGCCGGGTCATCAACTACCCCAAACGCGGCATTGGCAAAACCACCCTGGATAAAATCAGCACGGTGGCTGCTCAGCTCGACAAACCCCTCTGGGAGTGCCTGGGCCGGGTACAACTGAGCAAGCGCGCTTTAGGGGCTATTGCCGACTTTGTGGCCATGATCAAATCCTTCCAAAAGAAGGCAGAGGGAGAAAACGCCTACGAGGCTGCCAGCTACATCGCCAAGCGCTCAGGCATAATGGATGAGCTCAAAGCAGATAATTCCGTGGAGGGTATCAACCGCATGGAAAACGTAAACGCACTCCTGGACGGCGTCAAAGCTTTTGTGGAAGACGACACCGTTATTGATACGGAGACGATTGCCGATAAATCACTGGCCAGCTATCTGCAGAATATCGCTTTGCTTACAGACTTGGACACCAAAGAAGACGAGAACACCGAGTACGTCACTCTGATGTCGGTACACGCCGCGAAGGGATTGGAGTTTAAATCCGTCTTTGTGGTGGGTATGGAAGAGAAACTGTTCCCTTCCTTCATGTCGCTGGAATCACAGGATGGCATTGACGAAGAACGCCGCCTGTTTTACGTGGCCATCACCCGGGCGGAGCAGTTCCTTACGCTTTCTTACGCCAACAGCCGCTACCGGTTCGGACAGATGCGGTACAACGAGCCCAGCCGCTTCCTGCAGGAAGTACCTCTGGAGCGCCTGGAGGAAATCAGCGGTGCGCGTTCGTCCTTTGGCAGCAACCGGCCTGGCTTTATGGACCGCAGTACCGATAACGGCAATAGCAACGGCAGCAGTGGTGCCAGGGTATCCGGTAATTTCAAAAAGCCTGACCGGGCGGTTAGCCTTGGCATTGACCCCAAAGACTTCAAACCCAATGCCCCTACCGAAATACAGGCCGGCATGAAAGTACTCCACCTCAAGTTTGGAGAGGGCAAGGTCCTGAGCATCGATGGCGGCAGTGCCAACCGCATCGCCACCATATTCTTCAAAAACGCCAGCGACCCTCAGCAGCGCAAGATCATGCTGAAGTTTGCCAAGCTGCAAATCATTGGCTAATGACAATGGACCGAACAACGCTACTACAGCAAGCCGAACAGCTCCGGCGCCGCTGGTTTCGGCAACTGCAGGCCATTGAGGGAGCCCCCAACTGGCCTAAAGGATGGGAACGGCTGGAATACCTCCGGAGCCTGATCAAACAGGTGGAGCAGCTTGGGGAAGAGGACTGGGCCGAGCAGGAGGAGGCGCAGCAGCTGAGCCTGATCGTACAAGAGGCCAGGGATTTATAACCCTTTGAAAAAAACTGCTGTTACCCCTTTTTGTGGACGAACTTATTGTAGTTCTTCCGGTCGTGCCGGTCGAGGTAAGCCTCAATGAGAGCCTCCCGTTCAGCGGGTGGCATGGGGTTATTGGTTTGGTACATATCGGCTGCCCGGCGTTGGCGGAGGGCTTCGTAAAGCGTGACCGCGCAGGCCACGGAGATGTTCAGGCTTTGGACCATGCCCATTTGGGGGATCAGGAAATTGCCGGTAGCAAATTGAAGGGAAGCTTCGGAGACTCCATCGTGCTCGTTCCCAAACAACAGGGCTACCGATTGGGTAAAATCAATCTCATACAGGTCTACGGCCTGTTCTCCCAAATGCGTCGCCCAGATATGGTCATACTGTTGCTGCACGTGCGCAAAACAGGCAGCTACATCATGGTAAAGGTGAATATCAATCCATTTCCGTGCACCGGAGCTGGCGTTTTTTCCAATTTCAATGCGTTCTTTATCGAGGCTGGGCTCAGTGTACAGCACGAATATTTCCCGGATGCCCACCGAATCGCAGGAACGCAGGACAGCACCGATGTTATGCGGATCATGCACATTCTCCAGCACCACAGTGAGGTTGGGCTGCCGGCGGGCGGCAACCGAAGCTAACCTTTCCTTTCTTTCTGCTCTCAATTTATCTCAAATTCGCTGACTGAAACTGGTAGTCCTGAAACTTCAGGATATTGACATGCTTGTTCTCGAACTTCTGAATTGGCGGGTTCTCCATACCGGTAGTGGTAGGCCGGACCACCCGCTCAAAGTCGAACCGGGTATGCAGCATCTGCTCCGGCTCCTGCTCCAGCTGATACTGAAACTTGGTGCCATAATCATTAAGCATACGGCCAAAGTAGCGGGTCACGTCATAGGCGAGGAAGGCCTCCTCTCCGGGCGTTATGCCAAACCGGTTGTAAAACTTACGTTTAAAGAACCGGATATCATCCGAGTAATTGTCCAGGTAGGCATCGCTGCTAATGTGTACATTCAGGCTTTCGTACAGGTCAAAATCGATACGCTCGTATTCCTGCCACTGCGGCATGCCATAGACCACCACATGCATGGGCGCTGCCTGAGCCTGACCAGGCCCTCGTTCCTGATTCATGGGGTTCTTGGCGAGCTTTGCCTGACTGAGGAAAGAATACACAAAAGTTTCATTGGACCATGAAGGCACGATAAAAACGGTGGTATCGCCGGGTGTCATGAAGGACGACAAATCAATATTCCCAAACCGCTCTTCATCATTATTGTCTACCTCTACCACGTACTCCCGCAGCCGAAGGGAATCCTCAATACGCCCCTCAAGGCGGAAAATCTCTTCCTGGAAATAGTTAAACCGGGCCCGCTCTACTTCTTTGTCCCTTGATACCAGTACAATTTTCTTACGCCCATAGTTCTCGTAGGCGTGCTTCGTAATAGCCTGGCAGTGCGACTGCAAGGTAGGGCTCACCTGTATGTAATTCGGATTAGCCGTGGCAATATTTGCAGAAGCGCTATGCGGTGAAACGTAGGTTTTGTTGTTACGGCGGGCAAATTCGGCTACCATCTCCACATTATCACTCCGGTACGGGCCAATAATCAGGTGAGAATTGTACAGCTCGGACCGCGTGTTGAGCAACCGCCCCACTACTGCTTCCTGAGCTTTGCTGTCCATGACGCGGACGTTCAGCTTCACGCCCTGCTCATCGAGCTCATCCAAAGCCATCTGCATACCCCCGTAGTAATTGAGGGCCCAGGTGGAGTTGCGGAAAATCTCGTTGCTTTCCGGATTGAAGCGGTCCGAAAGGAAAGGCAACAGCACCGTTACGTTATAAGAGGTATAAAATTCTGTACCGAAGTCTCCCCGCTCAATAAGCTTGGAAGGATTGCCCATGACCTCCTCCTGGGCGATGCCCTCTCCGGACTGAATCGGCGGGATACTATCCGCAGAAACCAATTTCCACTTGATCGTGTCCATGGTTTCGACCGGCGTTTCATCCACGATAACCAGCTGACCGGTTTCAGGATCGTAGATTTTTTTGCCCGGCAGGGGGTCAAGCTCCTCACCAATTTCTTTGGGCTCCTCTTCTGTTTCGGCTTTCCGGAATAAAGCACAGGAAGAGACAGTAAGCCCCAGAAAAAGGGCAATCAACATTCTATTCCCATTCAATTGTGGAAGGCGGCTTAGTGCTGATATCATAAACGACACGGTTTATTCCTTTTACATTATTGATGATCTCACTTGACACCGTGGCCAGGAAATCGTGTGGAAGGCGGCTCCATTCCGCAGTCATCCCGTCACGGGAGTTCACTGCCCGCAGGGCAACGGTTTTTTCATAGGTCCGTTCATCGCCCATTACACCTACCGATTGCACCGGAAGGAGGATGGTACCCGCTTGCCAAACTTCATCGTACAAGCCGAATTTACGAAGATTGTTGATATAAATCGCATCTGCCTCCTGCAGCATGCGCACCTTTTCCGGTGTAATATCCCCTAAAATCCGGATCCCCAGGCCCGGACCCGGGAATGGATGCCGGCTTACAATCGCCTGTGGCACCTCTAATTCTGTACCTACAAGCCGCACCTCGTCCTTGAACAACATACGCAGCGGCTCCACAATTTTGAGGTTGAGCATTTCGGGCAAACCGCCTACATTATGGTGCGACTTGATAGTCACCGAAGGGCCATGTACCGAGACTGACTCAATGACATCCGGGTAGATAGTGCCCTGCCCCAGCCATTTAATCGCCCGGTCTTCTTCTTCCAGCTTCAGTGCCTCTCTTTCAAAGACCTCAATGAAAACGCGGCCGATCACTTTACGTTTCTGCTCCGGATCAGAGACCCCTTTCAATTCCTCATAAAACGCCTCTTTGGCATCCACACCAACCACTCGCAGCCCCATATCCTTGTAAGAATGGAGCACTTCCTCGAACTCATCCTTACGCAGCAACCCATTATCCACAAAAATACAGACCAGGTTATCGCCTATTGCTTCGTGCAGCAGGGAGGCCGCAACGGTGGAATCCACACCACCGGACAGCCCCATTAAGACGTGGTCGTCCCCGAGTTGGTCACGCAGAGACTGCACTGTTTCTTCTACGAAGGCGGCCGGGGTCCATTCGGCATGACAGCCAGCGATGTCTTTTACAAAGTTCTTAAGGACGGTCATGCCATCCAGGCTATGCGAAACCTCCGGGTGGAACTGTATACAATAAACGGGTTGTGCGAAAGCGCCTGCTTTCGACTTATACGCTGCAACATCCACATGCGCTGTACCCGCCAGCAGTTCGAACTGTTCGGGAATTTCCATGATCGTATCCCCGTGCGACATCCACACCTGAGAGCCCTCAGGCACATCAGCCAGAAAGGGGTCCGCCTGAAACATACGGCTCAGTTCGGCTTTGCCATACTCTCTTTTCAGAGAACGCTCCACCTTACCGCCCATCTGTTTGGCGATGTACTGCGCACCATAGCAGATACCCAGCACCGGGCGCTGCCCAATGAGTTGGTCCAGGTCAGTATGTAGTGCGTTTTCGTCGGCAACGGAAAAAGGGCTTCCCGATAAAATAATGCCTTTGATGGTGTCGTCCAGCTCCGGCACCTTATTGAAAGGCACAATCTCGCTGTAGACGTTGAGCTCCCGGATACGCCGCGCAATGAGCTGCGTATACTGCGAGCCGAAGTCGAGGATGAGGATTTTTTCTGTCATGGCGCGAAGATAGGATTTTCTCCCATCATTACTGCCCTTTGCCGGTATTGGAATGACAGTGGGCTTGGGTACATTAAAGGTTACTCCTGCAAGCCACGCCCCTGTTTACGGATTTTGCCCTCCTTATTGAGCTGCTTCATCAGGCGGTCCAGGATACCATTGATGAAATCCTTGCTTTTGTCAGTGCTGTATTGCTTGGAAATCTCCACGAACTCATTGAGCGTGACCTTAGTAGGGATAGACGGGAAAGAGGTCAGCTCGCTCAGGGCCATCTTCAGCAGGATCATATCGATTACGGCAACCCGGTCGGCATCCCAGTTTCGGAGCGTAGGCTCAATTACGGACAGCAAATCGTCCCCTTCCTCAATGACCTGCCGCAGCAAACGCTCGCCGAAGTCATCCACGGCTTCATCCTGTGGGCGGTGCTCCTCAAAGAAGTCGCCCTCCGCCGGCAGTGACTTGATCGTTTTCTTCACAGCTCCCACCACGAGAGACTCATCATCGACCCAGTTGGAAAAATGGTCTTCCAGGAAATCGTTGAAGGGTTCGTTGTTGACCAGGTGCTTGAATAGGGAAAGCAGCATTTCGGTATGCTCCTCATTGGTGTGAGAAGCCTGCCGGCTGTAAGTGAGGTACTCTTCCGTCTTGGCAAAGTCCTGATAGAAAGTCCGGATATTATCCAGGTCTATGCGGTTTTTAAGCTTGCGGCGGCGCAGCAATTCCTGAAACCCATCATTGCGCACCAACGACTGAAGGAGTTCGTTTTCAGCCAGTACGGCCGTGAACTGCTTATCCGAATCAGAGGGCAGGAGTTTTTCCAATTTCTTGGCTTTATCCTGAATGGCATACTCTGATGTACGCACCAGCGCCCAAAGCGTGAAGAGGTACAAATCAAAAGAGCGCTGTACATTCGCCTTGTATCGTTTGACGGTGTCGTCAAGCCCAAGCGAATGATCCTGGCTCATGGAATAAAGCATCTGCATTACTTTAATGCGGATATTCCTTCTACTCAGCATATTTCAATATTCCCGGTTAAAGTCCTCGCAAATATACACTCTGATTGCTGGTTTGCGACATTGAGACGTATCAATTTGCCTTTTAAACAAAAAAAGCCCGGGCCGACCAGCCAAATTCCTGACTCCAGCCCAGGCTTTTTGTGCCTTTCAGCAATTATTAAGATTATTGCATGTAGCTGGCTTTCAGCTCGTCATACGTAGGCAGTTTCTTGTAGTGCCATTTACCGATGACCTTGCCATTTTTCAACAATACCACGCCTGGGTTAGACCGGACAATGGTTTTCAGCAGGATATCATCGCCCGTATAGAATGGATAGCTGCTGTTGGAAGCCGCCTGGAACTGCTCCAGCTTTTCCGGTGAGGCAAAGCTGGTTGCCCCAAACACCTTAAAGCCTTCCTGCTGCGCCTCTGCCAGTACCGGATTGACAATATCCATCCAGGGGTCGAGATAGTCCTTGCCAAAGTGGTAAGTGGTTTGCTCGATCTGCCGCTTGTCCACCCGGTCAATACTGCGCACCAGCTTGATGGTGTCTTCCACGGCCACGGTGTCTACTTTGTAAATGGTGTCACGGAGCATCTGTGTGGTGACTTCTTCCTTCTCAGTGTACAACTTATAGGCAACCACCATAAAGCTGTAGTCTGGATTATTAAGGATATCATAGGTCACATCGCCGCCTTCCGGCCCGCCCGATAGTTCGAAATCACTGATTTTGCTGCGCTCCACCACCTTGGCAGTGGTATCGCCTTCCAGTTCCCACTGCTGTGCCAGGTAACTCGCCAGCTCCGCTTCATAGGGTTCGCCTTCTGCGCTTGGGATGCCGTAGCCGTCAGCGGTTTTCACCACTTTGACCACGGGTTTAGCCTTGATCTGTTCGAGGTCCCATTCTTCCTTTGGGTAGTCCTTGTATTTTTTCAGGTATTCATCGATAGGGAACTGCGCAGTTTCTCCTGTTTCCTTGTTGGTGACCTTGTAGGCGATGACTTCAGCATTATTTTCGGCAAGGTCTTCCAGTTCCTTCTCCAGGCGAATGTTGGCTTCGTTATGGAAGGGGCGGAAATCGGTGTGCGGGATGTCCCACATGTAGTTGCTGAAGCAGTAAAGCGTCAGTGCAGCGGTGCCCAAAATCACCGTTGCGGTACGCCCCCCTGCACCCATGAGCTGATGCATTTTCCCATGGAAAACCAGGAACAGAACGGAAGGCACGAGCAGGAATACATCCTTCATAAAGGAAGTGAAAGGTGCCAGTTTGATGAAATCTCCAAAGCAGCCACAATCGGTCACTTTCATATTGGTTTCCACATAGGGCCCCCACTGTCCAAACTGGAAGAAATTGACGCCCGCAGGCACATAGCCAGTCAGGAAGGTAAAGCCCGTCAGCACGGTAAAGAAAGCCACGAGCAGGAAGAAAGCCCATGCTGTCAGCTTCCGGGAAGAACCAATGAGCAGCATGATGCCGAGCACGATCTCAAAGACGATCATGAACACAGAAAAGCCGATCGCCCATTCCGCCAGCTGCGGAAACATCGGCGCCAGGAAGGAAAACCAGGTGCCGGAAAAAGTGGACTCAAACTCCGCGAAGTACTGCTCCATTTTGTAAGCCGTACCCAGGGGATCCACCGCTTTTACCCAGCCCGAAAAAATAAACAGCGCCCCGCAGAAGTTTTGCAGGAAGCTGATGATCCAGTTTTCAATGCGCTTGGTCGTCAACCCGATAATCAGGGTCAGCAGCAGCGCCACGGCTGCAACAGAAAGTACCAGAGTGCCTATAGTCATGATGAAGCGTTTTGTTCGTTCAGTTTGATGAGTGCAAAAATAGCATAATTGATGATGTCCAGATAATTGGCATCCAGCCCTTCTGAAACCAGCGTCTGACCAGCATTATCTTCAATCTGCCGGACCCGAAGGAGCTTTTGCAAAATCATATCCGTCATGGAAGCGATGCGCATATCCCGCCAGGCTTCCCCGTAGTCGTGGTTTTTGGCTTCGAGCAGTTCCCGCGTCAGGGCCACCTTGGCATCGTAACGGGCAACCGCATCTTCGGGAGGCAGCTCTATCGGGGCATCCTCCGGCAGCTCCAGCTGAATAAGCGCCATAATGCTGTAGTTGATCAGGCCGAAGTAGTCGTCTTCCACCCGGTCTTCTACTTTTTGCTGCTGTTTTTCCTCGATACTCCGGATACGCTTTGCCTTGATGTACAGCTGATCGGTCATAGATGCCGGCCGCAGGATACGCCAGGACGTCCCATAGTCCATGGTTTTCTTTCGGAATAGCTCCCGGCATGCTGCCATAATCTCGTCGAAGGATTCCAGTGTGGTTTTCAAGGTGCATGGTTTTGCGCAAATATACTCACTCCCGTGCCTAATAGGGAATTCCATGCGGTAAAGATGGCAATAATACCGCTACGCCCTGTTAAGTGACGGAGAAATAATAAATGATACAATTTTGATTCGCTAAAATTT
>ENA-UENT01000075-UENT01000075.1-marine-metagenome-genome-assembly--contig:-NODE-75-length-78245-cov-7.525111_pt1 | contig 78245 bp, 53 predicted proteins | sample MGYA00237879_ERZ529330 | MGnify/ENA primary metagenome ERZ529330 (study PRJEB26372, sample SAMN05368345) | marine metagenome | biome: cultured habitat; feature: ocean water; material: water; isolation... | reverse complement strand
ATCCCGACCGTATCCTGTAATGGATAACCGATCTGATTCCAGCCCTGCTCCAGCACTATCGGACCGAAAGTTGCATCACGCCCGGTCACCCGTATCGTATCATCCAGACCGCCCAGGTATAAAATATAGCCCTCTTCTGCCTTAATGCTGTCAAGGCCATTTGTACTAATCCAGCCTACTCCTTCTACATAGCCAGCTGAGGACAATTCTGTCTTTATGATGTCTCCGTTTTGCAGTGACTTCAGCTCCCGGAGCTGTTCACCCACCGACATATCGGTTTCTCTATTATTGAAGGACAGCCAGGTCAGCCCACCACCCCCATCGCTCTCTCCATTCACTGGGATGTAGCGGGCCCGGTCGCGGACCCGGTCCACAAGTAGACCCTCTGGTTGACTAAAGGAACCTACGAGGGTCGTTTGGTCAAAAAAGATACTGTCAACCGGATAAGCATTATACTCCTCGCCGGGGTCAGCGTCCCACACCCTGAATTCGAGCGGCTTCCCGATATCCTCCGGATTGCCATATACCAGCATAAAGGCCGCGTATTGACCAGTTTGCGTACTCGCTATCCGTGCCACGCCCCGGATTTCATTACCAATCCAGGCACTGAGGACGTCCATGGTATCTCGGGAAGGGGCATTTCCAGGAGGTTGGGTATACTGATAGTTCGCGACCACCTGCATAGAATTGGAATACTGCGACGGGTCCACCTCCCAATAAGGCGGACGAGCCAGTACATTGACTTTGATCCGGATATTGTCAACACCTGCGTTAGCCAGGTTAGAGTTGGACACTACGCTCAGCACAACCGTGGTATCCCCTACCGGTAACAAGCTGCCATTGATATTGAATTGAACAGGCAGCCCATCAGAGGTAGAGACTATACCGTTAGGAGGAGTAGCCTGCAGCCATGGAAGCCCCACAAGTTCAGGAATAGAGAAGCCAATGGTCGCTCCTGCCCCTTGATTAGTATTGAATAAGACCGTATTGAGTATCCCCTCGCTATCCTGATAAATCGTGGTTTCCAGGAAGGTGTCCTGCACGAGAATATCTCTCGCGACCACCCGGAAATCCCATTTGAAAGTATCTATGGCCGGTATGGTATTTCCATTGGCATCTAATGTTTCCTGTACAATACCCTGAGCGTTTCTGAGCAGAGGGAAGGGATTTCCAAATTCATCACGCAACCCGGAAACCTTAATAGTCAGCAACTGATTATCAAAGGGCTGCAACGTCTCAAGCAGGGAGGAAGGTGCGAGTGGGAGAAACACCAGTTTATTCTCGGTCGGATCACACCCAAAAGTGCCAGGAACAGTGTCCTGCGCTAATTCGTTGACGACTATAAATGAAGCTTCATTCAGTGTAGCACAGTCTATTTCTCTATTGACCTTCATGCTGATTTCATCGCCAACCTGCCAGACCAGATCGGAAGGTTCAAAGAGGGCAAATGCTTCGCCCGCTTGTCGGCGGATTTGCCCGCGGATGATATTGGATTGAACTACGCCATCGGTGCCACAAGCAGCCACAGCTCTAACTTCATAAATACCGTCCGGATACTTCTGGTTTAAATCCGTGATGTCCCAGGTGAAAAAGAAACGGGGAGATACCCCCGGTCCAAAGTTCTCCATGTCGTAATTCAGCAGGGAATCCTTATTGACGATATAGCGGGGCTCGAGTTCAGTGAACGGTATGATTTCCCAACCCGAGCCATCACCGATACGCCGGTATTCCAGATAGATTTCCTCCAGGTTGGGATTTTTGGAATCATAATCGCCCACTTCCAACACGATCGCCTCCCGGCTGTCTGCCTGGAAAGGATTGCGGCGGGTGATGAGCCAGTCGTTGCCTGGTGAGGCGATACTAATATTGCTGCAAGGAGATTTGAAGTAGGCACTAACTACCACCGTATCCCTACCATCTGGTGTAAAGGTGTCTCCGTCGGCGCAAAACGGTCGCATTATGATCTCGACATTCTTAACTTCGTAACCATTGAAAGGCCGGTTTACGGTCAGGGGGAAAATCAGGGATTGCCCTGCATTGACGAAAGTAAATGCTTGACCGGATGCATCTCCTCCTCCTATCCCTAAACCATTGATCTTAATTTCTGCGCCATTTTCGTTACTAGCTGCATTATGATAAACGTAGAGATCTCTCTGCTCACCAAATGGGTTCAGATTAGTGAGCTTCACGTAGAAAGTCGCGGGTACATTTGGATTAAGCTCCCGCTGTTCCAGAAAATCAAATGTGGACTGCGTCACTGGATCGTTTAGAGAAATATCAAACCGGTCACGTAGTATAGCTCCGGCCTCAGGGGGACAACTAGAACGCCCACCAAGGAGCTGGAAATATGGTGTATGACCAGATATCCGACCAGATATTGAAGTAACACTGAACTGATCGCCGGGGTCATCATCGGTATAAGTATAGGAAACCGTAGATTCGGTTGTTATCTCCTCATAGCGTTCATCGGACCACTCAAAAGCAGAATTGAAAGTGGCGCCGACTCTACCCTCGGCGTTAGATACCTCTGTAACTAAGCCGATTCCGGCAGATGCTTTAAATCCTAGAAGAACACCAGCACTGATTGAAAAATTCAAGTACCCTTTCTGGGTGAATTTTGAGCCGCGAGACCGCACTGAAGTTGAGGATTTTTCGATAGTAACACCCGCAGAAAACGTTGTATTCTCGACATTGGTAACAACAGCGCTCGTTGGCGCCTGTGCCACAGCTTCCGGTATTTGTGAAGTAGCGATTTGCAGAGAGTCGAGATAATAATCTACAAGTCGGGTGGACCGTTCGTACTTCTCAGCGACACCTGTATTAAAAATCAGAGGCTGAAGACCTCGAGTCAACGTAACAGAGTCCTGCGCAAGAAAAGTAACTACGGCGGGATCAGTACAGAATAAATCCTTAGCGGCCTTGGCTTTATTTACGCGATCAGCAAAATATGTAAAATCCACATCACCACCAACTTTTTTCGCAGCTTGCCAAAGTTGAGTGGCATTGAGGACCTCTGTACAAAAATTATGATGAGGCAACGACGTTCTGCCGTGGTAATCCAGGACCAATTCCCAGTTTTGGGCACGGGTCTCTAGGTCTTTTATTGCTTCAGTTGGTGACTTCTCCACTCCTGCCTCCTGTATCACTAATGATCCAGCCCTCACAGAATCAGCTTGCGCTTTCAATTCCTTCGCAATTTGTTTGATTTGCCCGACCGTGTAACTCCAGTCGGTTTTAATTGCGTTGGGCTGAATCGATAGCTCCTGGATTTTTTGAAAACTACAACTCTCCTCGCTAAACGAGATCCGCTCGGAAAGCCCATACTGAATGGCCATGCCTAAACCCACCAGTACATCTGCATCCTCACCAACAAAGTCAGGTGCACTTGAAGTAGATATAGTTTGTTTAGTGGTGAAGGACAGGTTCACCGATGACTCATCCGTTTCGCCGCCGCCGCCGGCAAGTTGGGCATCAACATAAGCACCTACTCCTCCCACGGTGAAAGCGGTTTCCAAATCAACACTGCCACCAAGTTCGAAGCCGAAAGAATTCGACAGAGACTTCGTAATGGTTGTCCCTTCCTCTATTGAGCTAAAGCTGCCATCACCCGGAGGGTCCCGCAGGATCATTACGGGCAATTTCACCTGTCCATCCTCATCAATATCAACGATAATGTCACTGCCTGGCAGTGGTGAAGAGCCAATTACAACCACCGGAATGGTCCGCTCAGCCAGTAAATCCCCCTGGCCTGAGAAATACTGTACGTTTATCCCCTTCCGGTACGGGGAGACTAGGTTTGGGGTACCTCCAATAAATTCATGCCGTTTAAAATCACCAGTAGATGGCTGGAAGGAAAGCGTATCAAGGGAATTTTTGAGTGCAGCGCTATTATTGACAATTAGATAGCCTCCCTGTACATCGCAATCCACGCCCTGATGAAGTTCAGTAACACTTAAATTGATATTGTAGGGCATATTGCTATACAGAAAGCGTGGCTGAGAAGGATCGCAGGTAGGGCGCTGTCCGAATTCATTGGCTATGGTAATCGTTGCGGGTTTGTGGTACACTAGTTCCCGTTCTATCAACGTGTCTGTGTTAAGTTGAACAAAGTTGCCAAGCTGATTAAAGCCCGTGTTTTTCTGATGAAAAGCTGCCAGCTCAAGGTTGAAAGGCCGATTTTCCAGGTAATCAACAATCAGGTTATTCTCCAGCGTAAGGGGGGCTGCGCTGACTACTCTCGCTACCAATCCATCCAATGGGGGTAAATCTATCGTTACCCGCCCGTTTAGGGCGGTTTGGCGTATCCGTTTAAAGCAACCATCCCGAGTAGAAACTTCGACATCAAAGCGGCCATTGCTGGACGCTGCGAATCCGCATATGTTATTAACCGCTACTTTAACCGGGTAAGACAGCTGATCTTCAAAATTTATGATTGTCTGCTGGGGCACAGGAACACTAATAATATTACTTGAGGTAGAGACAAAATTATGCAAGACGCGGCTTTCATTCGGCGTGCCCTGATTTCTTACAAAAATGCTATCCGCCACAATCTCAATACGAGTAAGCCCCTCCAGATAAGGATTAAGAATCAGGGAGTACTGCCCATTCTTATCCGTTTGTCCAGTTTCTACCACCACTATGCTGTCAGACAAAATATGTCGTGCCCGGACCGTTATGCTGTCTATACTGCAGTTCGTATTGGCATAGTCAATACGGCCGGTGGCTACATAAGCAGTAGTATCAAAGAAGACTATGTTAGACCGCAGATTATTCTCTGGAGAAAGATTAAACGTTTGCTTCGGCTTAATAAAACTATGGTTTCTGAACTTTACCCCCAGTTCATAGGATACTGGTTCTTCACCAATATACATTCCGGGGATAACAAATTGCCCGGAATTATCAGTCTCAGCAACATAGGTATACAACTGCCCTTCCACAATACCGCTGGCAGTCAGGGATGCACCCGAGACGGGGGCATTGCCCTGTGATGTTCGCACTTCCCCTTCAAGCTGTCCATTTCCTTTGGAGAAGCCCACATCAGATTTTCCAGCATCAAGGGTGCCGTTAACTCTTGCCCTAACCGTATAAACGTAAGGTCTTCCAGGCACTCCCTCGCTGTCATTAAGAAAGAACTCATTGGGTTCAAGATTAGCAATTAGTTCCTCATCACGGTAAACCAAGAATTCAGAAACACCAGCGCCGTTGTACTCCCAACTTATACGAGCTCGATTGGGTAAGGTGCCGCTCGTAGCAGTAACATTGAATAAACTGGAAGAAGAACCGCTATTCTCCAGTTTACCTATACTTTGGCTTGAGCCATTGGAATAGTAGTATATTCCGTTAATCAGGCGATAACTCCTAAGTGAGTAATTGAAAACAGTGTTGGGCAGAGGGTCGTATGGAAAAAAGACGTCTCGGTATGTTCTGGATCCCGCTGATGAGATAAGGAATGAGTCCTGATTACTACCAATGTTTCTAGTTAATAAGAATCCATCCACATTACCTGCGAAGTCCATTGACCAGTTTAAATCCACCCAAGTGGGGTTACCCGTAGTTCCACCAAGGCCCTGAGGGTCCGGAGGGCGAGGATAGATAATTTGAACCATAGCGGGCTCCGATTCAAAAGAATTTCCATTTATTTTCTTCACCGCAACAGCGTTGTACGTATAAGTAACCCCGGGCTTAGGCGCCTTATCTACCTCTTCAAAGGTTTGAACCTGACCGTTATAATTATAAAAAATGGTATTAACATTTTCAGTAGGCTCACCCACAGCACTACGAGTTATTTTAAACTGACTTACGCCAGCTGCGCTGTAATCAAAGGATAGGACTGCTGAGCCAACCGTGGTATTTGCAACAGCCTGAAGATTATTGGGCGGCAACAAGGAAGGAAATTGTGCCTGCACAGTAGTTGGACGGGATTGATACACCATGTTTTCTCTGCTCAACAAGGCAACTACACTATACGTTGGGGTAGAGTTTGGAAAACCCTCCGTATCATAGTAGCTCCTCGCATTAAAAGGCACATCAGCTACCGGTATCTCATCTCGAAAGATACGGAAGCCACTGACCACATTACCATTATAACTCCAATTTAATCTAACCGCATTGGAATCAGCAACCGGGGTAGCGGTTAGTGGTACGGGCCGGGCAACCTCCGGGAAGGTAACAGTTATACTTTTCGGCTGGGAAATATCCTGCCGCCCATTTGAAATACGAACTGCACGAACTTCATATTGATAGGTCTGATCAGGTTTTCCCTGTGTATCTACGTAAGCAAGGGAGTCTCCCCGCAAGGTTTGCTTCACGGGCAAGCCATTTCGGCGCACCTCATAGTAAGAAACCTTATCATTATTATGACTCCACTGCAGCTTCACGGTATTGTCCCGATAATTCAGATTGGGAATTGCAGATAAACAGCGTACCGGAGGCAAAGTTGGGTAATCCACTCTACGTGAACGGGCACCTGCTTCTGCCTCTGAAAGCCGACGGCCCTCTTTCAACAAATAGGGGCTGCTTACGTACGGGTAGGAAGCACCGCTGATGCCTGTACTATCCATATAAAATGTACTTTTGTTTGCGGAGATTTCCAGGGCATCTAGCTCTGTAAGACCTCGGGAGACAAAAGCCCCATCGTATTTTCCTTCTGATAAAGAATACGAAGTAACCACCGCCTGCTCCTCCGGGAATAGGTGCAGTTGAAAGGCAGTCACCAGCGCAAAGCTGTCCTGCCTTGGTAAAGGCGGGACGCTAGCTACCTCAAAATTGTCTCTGAATAAAACCGTCCGGTTGCCGGTAGTCAGTCCACCTCGCTCCACTGACGCTAACTTGTGGCTTCCACCTTCTCCATCAACCAACAACTTCCAGTTGCCGGTACCAACTTTGTCGTGTAGCTGAGCCAACCGGAAATAACCCGAACTATCCGTAAAAGTGCGCAGTAGCAACTGATCCCCATTGTTTTCATCCACCAAAGCTACCATAATGCTGTTGCGATCATTGGTATAACGACCAGAGAGAACTTGCCCATGCAGATAGGCCGTACCCCGCCGCTGACCAGTGGTGTAAACAACCGGAGACAGACTACCTTCAAAATTGGCCTGCAGGCTGTACAGGTGGCGTACTCCAGGTTCCGCAGTATAATCGTAGTAAGACCTGGCTGTATTAGGCATGGTATCCAGCAATACGCCATCCCGATAAACGTAAAAGGTAGAAAATATGTAGTCCGGGTACTGCCATTGGAGTCTAACGTGCATAGGGACTTCACAGGAAGCATCAAATTGGGTGGGCGCTTCAAGCGATAAATTGCTTTGACTGGCCACGCTGCTCGTACCTGCTGCCGGGTCACTCAGTTCGGTAGCGCCCGAAGTATGGCGGAATGCCTTTACTTCTATGTTAACAGCGGCTTGACCTTCTTTTATATTAGGAGTATAGTATGACAGGGACTCAAAGGGTTTAAGCGTATCGAATGGCTGATTATTAGCGGTAAGTAAAAATCCGTCAAAATTTGCATTATTTTTACTGTATACTCCGTCAATTTCTACCTTTATTGTACCTGGAATGGCATTATCAAGGCCCACCATTTGAGGGGCTGAAAGCGTCGGGAAATCAGCAGACTCGGCAACTGAAGGACCAATGAATATGGTATCCGGAGTAGATAGAAAAGGCTGTACCGAGTAAGTAACCATTCCTGGTACGCCCTTATAATCCCGGAAACTATAATCCATACCTTGCTTTAGTACAGTTTTTATGGGCTGACCGTTCCTGGAAACCAAAAAACCTGTGACATTATCGAAGTCCTCCGCACTTGACGGCCAACTCCAATTCAATAGCATAGCATTGTTCGGCTGTTCAGGCGTAAGGGTAAGCACAGATGCTGGCTGAAGGGCAGGAATAATCAAAGGCCCTGCGGAAGAAGGCACCGACTCCAGCAATGAGGGACCTTCATTTGCTTTTCGGTAGGCTGTTAGCAAATAATCATAGGACCGGCCTGGCTCAGCGTAGTAGTCATAGAAAAAGCGGTCATCCGGTCCCAGGACCGCCAGCAGGCTCATGTCCCGGTAGAGACGAAAACCGTCAATATTTGATGACTCATGCTGCCACACCATCGTCATTACGGCATCGCTATTAACATCATAATCGACGATACCCTGAAAGCTAGACGGAGCTGTAACCATTGGCATTGTATCCAGCAGCACACGGCTGCCAGTAACAATAGAGTCTCCTTTAAATCCATAGGCGACGATCCGGTATTGATAAATATAACCTCCACTTCCGCTAGTATCCACCATTTGCAGCGGCACAGGTGACTGATCATCCGTGATATCGATCAGCTGCCCTTCCCGGAACAGCTGGAAATGCAGCGTATCTCTTAGGTTACCGGAAGACTGATAGGACCATCCAAAAAATAAGCTATCCAGACCTGCTACCGTGGTTATGGTATCGACGCTAATGCTGCCATCAGTTGCTATTGGGTAGTTTTGACGGGCGGTGAAATGCAATGTACGGCTTAAGGGCTCTTCGTTTGCAAGGGTATCGCGCAGTTGCTGCCCATCAAAATTAAAGCCTGCAACATCAATAGGGCGTACCTCGAAAACAGATCGCCTGCCGAAGAATACATCCGTAAATTCAAAATATCCGAGGTAATCCGTATAAACTGTATCGCGCAGCGTATCCGGCGCCACTGCCGCACTGTAAACAACAGGAATATTGGCTATACCTACCTGAGTCGGTGTGCGCACAAAGCCACTCACCAAGCCTACCGGTGACAATTCTATCGTCGCTGTAGCTCGGGCAACAAGTTGATCCGCTTCATTCAGTACAGATATTTGGTAGCTAGAAGGAATACCAAAAGTTGGGACCCGGTCTACAAATGTAGCAGCAATGCTGTCCAGGGTAGCAATAAGTTCTCCATCCCTAAGGATAGTTAGCCTCTGCCCAAAGGTGCTTACATCAGACCAAGCTAAGTTAACCACCCGGTTATTAGGGGAGGATACATTTAAATTTATTGATTTAGTGCTTCCCTCATCACATACCAACTCTGGCAAAACGCGGTCGAGCTGATCATTGAAAGTCTGGATACAATAATTATAAGTGAAACCATTATTCAGGTTGTTGGGATTGTCCTGCGCAACTTCATCGACGAAACTGTAAAGCGTATCTCTTTTGATCGTGCCTGGCAAAGCTGCAATTAGCGTGGAGTCTCCGTTGCGCTCCCGAAAAATCAATATATTACTGGATAACTGAGACTTATTGACCCAACTCAATTCCACCCGTCCGGGGTGCAAAGTATCCGAAGCAATAAAGTTTTGCGGAAGTTGAAACAACTCAGACCGGCAAGAGGTAGTCAGGCTGGTGCACGACATCTCACCATTGCCACGAATAAATAAATTGAGCGTATAATCAACAGCACTGTCCGGACCGACAAAATGCCGGTAGCTATCTGTTAACAAACCATTAGCATCGTAGATGATATCGGAGTAAATCCGCTCGCCGTTGCCAAGCACCTCCAGGAGAATGCCATCCGGATAAGTCTGGCAACCTTCCTCAAACACCTTAAAACATTCCTCCTTTATGCTCCATGCCAAAGTAATAAATGCATCAGATGAGTCGATCACCTCGAAGGTGCTCTCCCGGGTCAGGGTAGACAGATCTGGCTGTATGGCTCCTGGATAGATAGTACCATTGCAAGACTGAGATATGAGGTAAATGGGGCTGCCTATCGATGCCGTCACCTGCCCTTTGTTTGTAGCAGATACCGCCGAAGCAGCATTAATGGCGGTTTGTGACTGGGCGGTAACAGCGATAAATAGCAAGAAAATAATCAGACAGGAGTATAGTTGATTCCACATGAGAATTCAGTTATTTAGTCATTGACAAAAAGTAGAAGCCGGATTAGACACCGATACAGTCAGCCTCACCCCCCTCTTCTTAAATCAGCTAATGACAATATCGTCACGGTCGCACCTTGATAATAAAGCTCATGGTCAGATAGGGAGGGAGATTCGTAAATGGGGTTGGAATTACACCTCCATAAGCATCTGTAGTTCCTTGTATATTAAACGTATGAGTATGTTCTCCATCCTCAGTTGTCTTTGGGCCGTTAGTTACAAGTTTCCAATTGTCGCCCTGATTGTCATTATCGCCCACAATTGAAACAAATCCATTACCATCTTCATCTGAACTTTTCGGATAGTCCAGTTTATGAGTATGTTTACCTGCAGGAAAAGTTTCTATATTATAGATATTTACTGTATGTGCATGCGCAGCAAGGTTTTCAGACTTAAGGGTAGATGACTTGCTCCCACCAGTCTTTCCTGTGGTGTTGAACTCGGTTTGCTGATTATCAAATCCAACTGGAAAGCGTCCTTTTAAATTGGGAATTAAGAACTGCCCGCCATTACTCCCGTAAGTAGTACCAATAACAGCGAACAATTCCGGGTATTGTGCCTGCTGCAATGGACGACCGTCACAAACAAGCCATCCATCCAAATTAGCATCAACATATGCCGAAGGTCCTGCGAAGGGAAGTACTGTACCTACAGGCAAAGATAAGCCACCAAGAAAGGAACCCGATACAGAACTAGCCATGTCTGCTGTGGCAGCACTTGTGGCACGGTTAGCTGTATTGGAGTGCTGGGCATAAGGTACGCTAAGCAGGGGCACAGCATCGCCAAAAATATCGTAAGTGCCATCCTTTTCCAGGTCTACCTCTTGTTTGACAAAGTACGACCCGTTTTTCCAGTCTATATTAGTAAATACAGATCCAGGGCTAGGGGTACCTCCACCAATATTGAAGCCCATGATACCGGCTGTTGTCGTGACAACATCACCATGGATTTCCTGGTATTCGACGGTTCCGCTTGGGCTGTTTTTCAGAATAGATATACGTACAGCTATATTCTGGCTTGATACCAGGTTGTTACTAGCATCTCTAACTACTGCCTGATAACTTATGCTATTTGGCACCTGGCTGTAAAGGATGGAAGGCAAGCCTAGCAACGTCACGGTTAACAACGCAACAGAGAAGGCATGTAACGGACAAAAAGAACAGGTGCCCCTTGATAGGTTTGGGTTTTTCATAAGATTGTTTATTTTGATTTGCTTCACAAAATTAGAAGACATGATTGAATTGAAGCCGCACAATTCATTCAATTACTCGCACAAATTGGGTATACGATAAACCCGCTTTCCTGAATTGCCTGGGCGTAATCCCGTGAACCTTTTTAAATTGCCGGGCTAGGTAGGTTGAACTTGAAAACCCACAGGCGTAAGCAATCTCTGTAATATTTAGCTCATCTCTCTCAGCTAGCATTATTCCTGCCTGCTGCAATTTGCAAAAAGCTATAAGTCGGCTAGGGGACTTTTCAAAGGTTTCCTGGACCTTCCGGTAAAGCGTGGAGTGGCTTAGCTTCATGTACCGGCATAATTCCTCCACGTTGAACGAAGGCTGCACTTCAAGCAAATGCTTTATGGCTGCTAATAATTCCTTTTTGAAATTGGCACCCTTTTCTCGCTGCAGCGGCCGCAAGTTTACCAATTGAATTACGGTTTCTATAGCTAGGACCAACTCCACTTCTTCAAATGAGGACTCAACAAAGCTGATTACTCCGTGTAACCTAGCTCGCAACCGCTCATCTGTATTAGTTTTCAATTCATACCCAATAATTGGTATCTGACAGTCAACTATGGATTCAGCTTTTGCCAAATAGCTAAGGGCTATTCGCCCTACCAGTACTAAAACATCATATTTTAATATCTCGCGAAGGTTATCTGGAAAAGTCAGGTCTAAAACATCTGCTTCGTAGTTCTTTGATAAAAACTCTTTGACCTTCTCCAAAACAAGCTGGTTTGAGCCTATCAGCAATATCCAACATTTAGCCCTGCTGAGTTGGCTATCAGCAGAGTCCTCTTTGTTGTTTAAGCTATCCATGTATGCAGTGAATGTTCAGCACAATTGCGTGCTGGTTAATTAAAAGAGCATAAAACAATTCTAAATGGTTCCTCAATGCTTTGAAAGCATTTCAATTGCCCTTACATACCGTGAAGAAAAATTCCGGATTATTGGAAGGCAAACCAGCAGAACTTTTCGATACGCCAGTACTGTTTACCAACTTTAAGGAATTCTCTACATTCCACCTGTTGAAAAACAGGGCCGACATTCGTAAAGCTGGAGCATTAAAATCGTGGGTAAGGTGCTAAGTAGAGGTTTACTTGTTTTGATTTGTCAGGAGACATCTTTTGGATGCAAAATTGAGTCCTCTCTAGGGGGCAATCGTTTTCTAAAAAACCTCTGTAAACAATTGACAACTAGGACTTTTTTGAAAGCCTTGGGTTTCTTAACCGAACACTACCGCCGACCAAACAAAATTAGAATATGTTATTACTTTAAAGCCGTACAAATCATTCAATTATTCGAATAAATCAGGCAAGCAACAAACTATATTTACTGAACTACTTGGCCTATTCCAGTAAAATTGTTTAAATTTCAAAGCGCGCGGTAGGTTGTACTTGAAAACCCACAGATGTAGGCGATCTCCGTAATATTCAGCTCACTTTTGGTTAGCAATATTGCGGCCTGCTGCGACCGGTAAGCTGCAATAAGCCGGTTCGGAGATAGATTGTAAACCTCCCGGACCTTCCGGTATAGCGTGGAGTGGCTTAATTTCATGCGCTGTGATAAATCCTGAATGCCGAATGAAGGCTGTTCTTTAAACAGATAGCCCAGGGCGGCTAACAGTTCTTTCTTAAAATCCGCATTCTGTTCTTTTTCGGCTCCCTGGTTTGACACCCAGGATAATACGTTTTCAATAGCTATAATCACTAGGGCTTCACAAGCATTTGACGATGTAGAGCTTTATTTAAAAAGAGGAAATATGGTTACCACACTGCCACTACCAAAACACCAGATTGGAGTTAATGGCATACTGGTTTTCTAAAGATACCGAATGAAATCCATCTTACAAAACAGCCACTTTGAAAAGCAGGCTGATTAAGTAGTGTTGCGAACCCTTTCCTCTGCTTTGTACCGTTTCAAACGTAGACTCAAAGGGTAAAGATTCCGAGAGAAACTCAGGGAACAGCGATGCATACTCAGGGAAGGGAAAAACAGGCGGTTATTGTATGCATAACAAATTGCACTACCTGAATAGCCTGGCAGCATTCGTGGAGCAGATTGGGAAGCTCACACCCCGCAGCTATCACGCTTAATGTAGAGGGTTGCACCCCTGGTATTGACAGCTGGTGTTCACTTTCTGTTTGGTGCAATTTGTTATACGCAGGCTGTTATCCCACCACCTCCCCAAATAAATCATAATCCGTAGCCTCCGTAATGCGAACTTCCGCAAAATCACCCACCCGCACATAGTGCTCGGCGGCTTTCACCAGGACTTCGTTGTCGACCTCGGGGCTGTCACCCTCCGTGCGGCCTACAAAAAACTCGCCTTCCTTACGGTCGAAAAGGACTTTCAGGGTCTGCCCTACTTTCTCCTGGTTTTTGGCTTCGGAAATGGATTGTTGGATTTCCATTATCTGGCTGGCACGCTCGGCTTTGACCTCGGCGGGCACGTCGTCCTCATACTCGTAAGCGATGGTGCTCTCTTCGTGAGAATACTGGAAGACGCCGAGGCGGTCGAACCGCATTTCTTCCACGAAGTTGCAGAGGTCCTGGAATTCTTCTTCGGTCTCGCCGGGGAAGCCTACGAGCAAGGTAGTGCGCAGGGTCAGATCGGGCACTTTTTCACGGGCAGTGCGGACCAGCTCCACGGTTTCCTCCCGGGTAATTTGCCGGCGCATGCGGTCGAGCACGGCGTTATTGGCGTGCTGCAAGGGCATATCGAGGTAGTTGCAGATTTCGGGGCGCTCCGCCATCACATCGAAAATCTCCGTAGGGAATTTGCTGGGATAAGCATAGTGCAGGCGGATCCACTCTATGCCTTCCACATCAGCAAGGGCATGGAGCAAACGGGGAAGCTCGCGTTTTTTGTAGATGTCCAGCCCGTAGTAGGTCAGCTCCTGAGCGATGAGCATCAGCTCCTTGACGCCAAAACGGGCAAGGTTTTTGGCTTCCTCCACCAGTGCCTCGATAGGCCGGGACACGTGCTTGCCACGCATCAGGGGGATGGCACAAAAAGCACAGGTCCGGTTGCAGCCTTCGGATATTTTCAGGTAAGCATAGTGTTGGGGCGTGGTGGTGATGCGCTCCCCGATCAGCTCATGCTTGTAGTCGGCATTCAGCTTAGCCAGCAGGCCGGGCAGCTCCAGGGTGCCAAAGTAGGCGTCTACTTCGGGGATTTCCTGCTCCAGGTCGTCTTTGTAGCGCTGAGAAAGGCAACCGGTAACATAGAGCTTGTCAATGCCGCCCTGCTTTTTGATCTCCGCATAATCCAGAATGGTATTGACGGACTCCTCCTTGGCCAGGTCGATGAAGCCGCAGGTATTCACGATGACCACGTTAGCATCCTCGTCATTGCTGTCGTGCACCACCTCGTAGTCATTGCCTCGCAACTGAGTGATGATATTCTCAGAATCCACCAGGTTTTTGGAGCAGCCCAGGGTAATGACGTTGACTTTATCTTGCTTTAAGGTCTTGGTTTTCATGTTATTCCGGTTTCGAGCCCGCAAAGATACGTCCCGGACTCCACAACATCAAACCCTAATGCCTGGTTGAGCCGAACATTTCAATATTTAGCTCTTTCTATAGAAAACCCAAATGAAAATTTCTGCTTTCCTTCCTTTCCTTTCTCTATTGGCAATGATGAGCTGTTCATCGACCAGTCAAAGCCCGCAGAGTTCAGCCACAGCGGGCAGAGGGGATACCACCTACGTTGATAATCCCCAAACGCTCGCTGATGTCCTCATCCGGGAGCCCGGAGTCAGCTTTCAGAGTGGCCAAATTACTGTACGCGGGCAGGCCTATCCGCTGTTCATTGTGGATGGCGTACCGGTTGGGCGCACCTACGGCGATGCGGTCAGCACGGTGAGTATTGAGGATGTCCGGTCAGTGGAAGTGCTCAAGAGTGCTTCCGAAACGGCGATTTACGGCCGGCGCGGTGCCAATGGCGTTATCCTTATCAATACCCGGTAATCCGCTACAGATCGCTGCGGGTTACCCGCCAGTAAGCCAGGTAGAGGAACAAGGCGCTGTAAACGAGCACGGTAATTGAAGCTTCCCAGGGCTGCAAATAGATGCTAAAGCCATACTTTGAGGTGAATTCATCGGCCATCTCCAGGAAAGGCAGAGCAACCAGGTCTTCTACTGCATTCATCGGATAAAAATGCATGCTGCGGTGCTCTACGATTTGCAAGTGTACACCCCACCTTAGGATAAGCTCAATGAACATGATGTAAGCCAGGTAAAGAAACAGGGCAATCCCCGTACGCCGGATCATAAAGCCCAGAAAAAGGCCAAAGCTCATGTACCCGAAGCACATGAGGAAGTACCGGGGGATATAATCAGCATGCTGCCAGACTTTGTGCCAGTAGATGGCTTCCGTGTTCAGGTACCCGATGGTAAAACCACACAGGGCATAGTACAGCGCTGCCAGCAAACTCACCACCACGATCAGGTAAAACTTGCTGAGGAAATACTGTTGCCGGCTCAGCCCGGTGATGATGTTCTGTCGCATGGTGCGATAGCTATGCTCCGTGGTCACCACGACAATCGATAAGAAGCCGAAGAAAAAGAAGCACAACCAGTTGCCGATGTAGCCCAGGTACTGCCATACGGTAGGGAACATGAAAAACACCTCATTGGAGTTAATAGGCGGCGGCAGCTCGTCAAACCGCAATCCGGTCAGTAGTATAGCGGGCAGTAAAACGAGGTAGCAAACCGAAAACAGCCGGAAAGAGGTCAACTTCCGGATTTTCTTCCATTCCAGTCGGAGTAAATACAACATGAGGTTTATTGGTTGGCGGTGATTTCCAAAAATTCAGCTTCCAGGCTTTTCTTTACGATGCGCAGGTGAGAAAGGGTGTGTCCCTTACTGAACGCCCACTCATTGATCGCGGCAGCCGGCGTTTCATTTTCCAGGTGCAGCAACAGGATTCCATTGTCCTGCAATTCTGCTTTTTTGATGCGGCTGTCTGTCTTGAAAGCAGCTTGCAGCCCGGGCATGTCCCCGGCAGCGACTTCTACCAGAAAGTCGTCGCTAATGATCGCGCCTACCGTGCCGGAAGCGAGCAGTTGACCATTTTTGATGATGGCGACATGGGAACAAACCTTTTCCACCTCATCCAGGATATGGCTGGCCATAATGATGGTCTTGCCAGTCTCGGCAATCCGTTGCAGGGTGTTACGGATTTCGGCTATGCCCTGAGGGTCGAGCCCGTTGGTAGGCTCATCAAAAATAAGCACTTCCGGATCGCCGACCATGGCGGAGGCTATAGCCAGGCGCTGTTTCATACCCAGAGAGTAGGTGCGGAATTTGGAAGTACGCCGCTCGTAGAGATTGACCAGCTTCAATAATTCATCAAAGCGGGGCGCTTTCACCTGTTTGATGTGGGCTACGATCCCCAGATTGTCGATGGCGTTGAGGTAGGGGTAAAAATTGGGCGTTTCCAGCAAGGCACCTACATGACGGCGGGCATCACGGCCATACTGCCCTTCAAACCACTCGAAGGAACCGCTGTCCGGGTGTGTAATGTCCAGGACCATCCCCAGAGTGGTGGTTTTCCCACTACCATTAGGCCCCAGGATACCGTAAGCCATCCCCTGCTCCACTTCCAGACTGAGTTCATCCACTGCTGTGATGCGGCCGTACCTTTTTGTCAACCCGTTGATTCGTAATACATTCATTTGAGGTCGTTTTTCCAATGGTGAAACTAATAAACGGAATTCACCTGAGTGAATAGCTTTTTTAGGTTGAATAGCCCGATTTTTTAGATGAACCAAGTGCCAGGATTCACGTTTCATCCCCGAACACCATCAACTGAATATGTCAAAATCTTACCGCACGCTCCGCCTTGTGTTGGGCGATCAGCTCAATCACAAACACTCCTGGTACGAAGATAAAGATGCCGATACCCTCTACTTTTTGGCAGAAATGAAAAACGAAACGGGCTATGTGCGCCATCACATCCAAAAGGTCGTCGGTTTTTTCCTGGCTATGCGCCATTTTGCAGAGAACCTGAGGGAGAACGGGCACGAAGTATTGTACTACAGCTTGGATGACGAAAGCAATGAGCACTCGGTTACAGCCAACATCAAAGCGCTAATCGAGAAGTATTCCATTCAACATTTTGAGTATCAACTGCCAGACGAGTACCGCCTCGACCACGAGCTCAAAAGCCTGTGCGGGCAGTTGGACATCGAGACCGAAGCGGTAGATACCGAGCATTTCCTTACCGCCCGGGACGAGGTGGAATCCTTTTTTGCCGGCAAGAAAACCTACCTTTTGGAAACCTTCTACCGGGATATGCGCAAACGCTACAACATCCTGATGGAAGAAGACGGGAAAACACCGCTGACCGGCCAATGGAATTACGATCAGGACAACCGCAAGAAGCTGCCCAAAAAGCAGGACATCCCAAAACCCCTGCACTTCAAACGCGATGTCACCGAAATTGTGGAGCTGATCAAAGCAGCTGGTGTAGAAACGATTGGCAGGATTGATCCGGAGTACTACTTCTGGCCAGTTACCCGGGACGAAAGCCTGGAGCTCCTGGAACATTTCACTAAAATCCGCCTTCACCTCTTCGGCACCTATCAGGATGCAATGACCGACCGGGACTACCTGTTATTCCATTCTAAACTGTCCTTCGCCATGAACGCCAAGCTGCTTTCGCCCCTGGAAGTTGTGGAAGCATGCGTCGATTACTGGGAAGGGCATCAGGAGCAAATCGACATCTCGCAAATCGAAGGTTTCGTGCGGCAGATCATCGGCTGGCGGGAATTCATGCGGGGCATTTACTGGGCCAAAATGCCGGAATACGCTACGTTGAACTATTTCGAGCACAAGGCTCCCCTACCCGACTGGTACTGGACCGGCGATACGAAGATGAAGTGCCTGCACACCGCCGTGAATCAGTCGCTGGACCACGCCTACGCCCACCACATTCAGCGCCTCATGGTCACCGGCAACTTCGCCCTCCTCCTTGGGGTCGACCCCGATGAGCTTGATCAGTGGTATCTCGGTATTTATATGGATGCCATTGAGTGGGTTGAAATCACCAACACCCGTGGCATGAGCCAGTTTGCTGACGGCGGTATCGTGGGCACCAAGCCTTATGTCTCCAGTGCTAACTACATGCACAAAATGAGCGACCATTGCACCAACTGCGCCTACGACCGGAAGAAGAAAGTCGGCAAGGATGCCTGCCCCTTCAATAGTCTCTACTGGGACTTTTACGACCGCCACACCGATAAATTAGGCAATAACCCGCGTATCGGTATGATGTACCGCATCTGGAATAAAATGGACAGCGAGCAGCAAGAAGCAATTCTCAAGCGGGCTGAATATATAAAGGCTAATATCAACGAGTTTTAGCGTGGCCAGAGCTCTATCCGGTCATCATGCAAACGCACATCCATTTCCTTTGCTGTAGCCAGCCATTCGGTGAAGTAAGCGCCCAGCATCTCCTTGCGCCAGCCATCTCCTATGGCTTCCCGGGCGGTTTCCTCCCCGCTTCTGATCGACTTCAGAATCTGACGGGGCACCACCATATTGATGGAAATCTCCTCCTGAATGCAGCGGTACTTGATCACGTGGTAGAGCAGCTCCATGAGCACGTCTTCTTCCGGAGATGTGTCGGATTCGTACGGCAGGTGCTTTAGGATTTCCAGCTCTTCAGGAGTGGCTTCCCTTGTGTACAGCTTTTCAAACTCATCCCCATACTTTTTGGCCAGTTTATCCGGAATACGGCGGTTTTGTTTAAGGGCGTTGGCACCGGAGGCAATACCACGTACGATGTGGCTGATATACTTTGCTGGCAATACCATCTCTTTGGAGTGGTCCCGCCGCTCAGCCGTGGCATTGCGCCAGGCAAAAAGCCGTAGCAGAAATACCCGGTCTTTCTTTTTCAGGCTGCGCATGATGTTGCTGTTCAGCGCATCGTGGTTGGGGTCCTTATAATAGTAGGCTTCTTTTTCCAGGTGGGCGAATTCTTCGACCGCCCAGTGCGTACGCCCTCGTTTTTCCAACTTACGCTTCAGAGCCTCGTGCAGCTGAGGCAGGGGAATGACATCATCCAGGGCATACTTCAGGGCTTTGGTATCGAAAGGGCGTTTTTCCCAGTCAGCCACTGCATACCCTTTCTTGAGGTGCTGTCCGGTTTCTCCTTCCACCAGTTTGCGGAAGGAAGTGGGATAATTGTACCCGGCAAACCCGGCAGCAATCTGGGTATCGAAAACATTCTTCGGCAGGGTGCCGTACAGATTGTAAAGGAGCCGGTAGTCATTATCACCAGCATGAGTAATTTTCTCAATCCCTTCATCTTGAATAAGCCTGAGGAAAGGCCCAAGGTCATCCTTCAGCTTAATGGAGTCGATCAGGTAGAGCCCTGCATCAGAAATGGTCTGAATCAGGCAGAGCGTGGTCCGAAAGCGCTTTTCGCCCACAAATTCAGTATCGAAGCCCATCCATTTCAGACCACGGTGGGCCTGATAGAAATCTTCCAGTGCCTGAGGGGTTTCAATCAGTATGTAAGGTGGTAGTCTGTGCGACATCTTGTAGTGCTAAATAACAAATAGTGATTGCTATATCAGAACTGCCGGGAGGACTTGTAGCCGCCCGGCAGTTGGCAAATGTATCAAAAAGTTCTTACAGCTGGCTTAGAGTGGGATATTACCGTGCTTCTTAGCAGGGATTTTTGCCACTTTATTCTCCAGCATCGTAAAGGCTTTGATCAGTTTGCGGCGGGTGTAAATCGGGTCAATGACCTCATCGATAAACCCGCGGCTCGCAGCCCGGTAAGGGTGGGCAAACTTTTCCTGATACTCTTTTTCTTTTTCCAGCAGCATCGCTTCCGGATCTTCTGCTTCCATGATTTCCCGGCGGAAGATGATCTCAGAAGCACCTTTTGCTCCCATTACAGCGATCTCAGAGGACGGCCAGGCGAAGTTCATATCCGCACCTATGTGCTTGGAGTTCATTACGTCGTAGGCACCACCATAAGCCTTTCGGGTAATCAGAGTCACCCGTGGCACAGTAGCCTCGCTAAAGGCATACAGCAACTTCGCGCCATTGACGATAATGCCATTCCATTCCTGATCGGTGCCCGGCAGGAAGCCCGGTACATCCACCAGTACAAGGAGTGGGATATTGAAGCAATCACAGGTACGTACGAAGCGGGCGCCTTTCTTTGAGCTTTCCACGTCAAGCACGCCTGCCAGGCTCATGGGCTGATTGCCCACCACACCTATACTACGGCCACCAATACGGGCATAGCCTACCACGATATTGTCTGCGTAATTGGGGTGGATTTCCATAAAGCTGCCTTCGTCTACCACTCCTTTGACAACATCGCGGATATCATAGGGCTGATTGGTATTTTCCGGTACGATTTCCCGTAGCTGAGGCCTCAGTTCATCGCCCAGTTCATAAGGCAGTTTTGCCGGCTTGTCTTCACAGTTTTGAGGCATGTAGCTCAACAACCGCTTAATCTTTGCGATACAGTCAATGTCGTTAGCCGCAGTCAGGTGTGTAACGCCGGATTTGGTGGAGTGAGCAGAGGCACCGCCCAGCTCTTCAGCCGTTACTTCTTCGTTGGTTACTGTCTTGACCACGTTTGGCCCGGTCACGAACATATAGGAGGTATTTTCCACCATGATCGTAAAGTCGGTCATGGCCGGAGAGTACACAGCACCACCGGCACATGGCCCCATGATGGCGGAAATCTGAGGAACCACACCGGAAGCCATCACATTGCGATAGAAAATATCAGCATAGCCGCCCAGCGAGCGCACCCCCTCCTGAATACGGGCTCCCCCGGAATCGTTCAGGCCAATGACAGGTGCGCCATTCTTCATGGCCATATCCATGATCTTGCAAATCTTCTCGGCGTGGGTTTCTGACAGAGAACCTCCAAAAACCGTAAAATCCTGAGAGAACACATAAACCAGGCGCCCGTCGATCGTGCCATAGCCAGTAACCACGCCGTCACCCGGCACCCGTTGCTTGTCCATGCCAAAATCAGTACAGCGGTGCTTAACAAAGGCACCAATTTCTTCAAAGGAGCCCTCATCCAGGAGAAAATGTACGCGCTCCCGGGCAGTGAGCTTGCCCTTTTCGTGCTGCTTATCAATGCGTTTTTGCCCCCCGCCCAATTCGGCTTTTGCCAGGCGGTCTTTTAACTCTACGAGTCGGTCTTTCATATTCGTAATAGGTTTACTTTTTTATAATAAAGCCTTTGCCGACAGAGTGTGCAGCACTGCGGAAAAGGGCATGGTCAATGGCGATAATCAGGTCTGTCAGCTTAGTCAGAAAAGGCTCCCGGGTAGAAGGCCGGAGTGCCATGCCTTTATCGGGCTGCCTTTGGAGGTTGGTAGCGTTGGCCTTGAAGATGCGCTGAACGATGCCCGTCCAGTACATTTCAAGCAGCCCGATGATATATCCACTTAGGTTTTGTTCAATCATTATGCTCAGCCGGTGCCGGTCTGACCACTGCCGGAATTCCGTTTTTGAGACGAGGTACTCATGCCCGAAGGCATAGGCGCCCTGTGGAATCCGTTTTTCGCTGAACCAGCTCAGCACCCGGTTGATCGGGTCGTAAGTTAGGGGAAAATCCAGAGATGGAAAAGTAATTAGGGCAATACCGTTGGGTTTTAATACTCTTTGTACTTCTTCGATCATCCTTTCCGGCTTGCCCACATGCTCAATCACATCTACGGAAGTGATCAGGTCAAAGTAGTTGTCCGGAAAGCTCAGATTCAGGGCATCTTCCACCCGGTAAGTCACATTTTTAAGCCCGGCATTGAGCTGACGGGCGTAGGCAATGTCCTGCTCATTGATATCACAGGAAATCAGCTCCTCACAGTATTGACTGATCATTGGGTCGTAATCGCCTTCTCCGGTGCCCAGGTTGAGGGCTTTTCCAAAATGGTGGCCCTTTGACAGCGTTTTGAGATTGCGCCGGACAAAGAGGTAGCGGTTGCGGTAGGTCGGGAAGAGTAATTTATAGTTCATTGCCGTATTTACATCAGGTTGAAAAGCCGCAAAATTAGCATTTTATAACTTTTGTGCTGCTTCCAGATAGCGCTGCGCATTTTGGTTGTCTCCCAAGGCCTGTAAAGCCTGCGCAGCCAGCTGATAGCCTGCCCGGAACCTGGGATTCGCTTCTATCGCTTTTTGAGCGCTTTCATAAGCTTCCCGGTACCGCTGCTGTTGCTGATGGATAAGCCCCATGTAGTAGTAAGCAGCAAAATATTCATCGTTGACACGGGTGGCGTAGTCGAAAGTCTGCAACGCTTCGGATGCCCGCCCTGTATTGAGATAAGCCAATCCCTGATAGAGAATGGCAGACTCCACATCCGGTGCCACCTCCAGGGCCTTTTGAGCTGCATTCAGCGCTTCATTATACTGTTGGGTATTGATGTAAGCATTAGACAAACCAATCCAGGCAATCTCATTGTCGGGGTGGTTTTGTACTTCTGCCGTAAATTGGCGGATCGCTTCCTGCCAGTTGCTTTGCTTGATCGCCTGTTGGCCATTGTAGGCAGCCAGGGTTTCGTTTTTCTCAATCGTGGCAATGGGTACGCCATTGGCCGTCACAGTGTGCACGGACTTGCTCGTAGGCCAGTTCCCCGACCGCAGATGAGCGCCCCGGATAAAGCGGGACGGGAAGATCGCGTAGTCCCAGGGCTCATCGTAGCGGGAGCTAAAGCGCACATACTCCATCTTCACTTTGCCGTTAAACTGCTCGCGGGTCTGACGGCTCGCTGGGTAGTAAAAGGTAGTGGCCAGTCGAATGGTGTCCTGCATTTGCTCACTCAGAATACCTTCATCTTCCATCCAATCGATCGCCTGCTTGACGCTGATGCCCCAATAGTCCGTTTCATAAACACCGAAAGCGCCCTGAAGCCCTCCGCCGATAGGGTTAAAGTAGACATAGGACAAATGGGGATTGCGGACAATAAACTGGGTCGACTCAACCGCCATTAGCCCAAGAATGCCATACAGACCGTATAACGGAGTTTTCTTGTTGACAAATAAATCCTCCATACTGATCCAAAACAATGCTGCTACAGCAATCATGCTCGGGTAAATGAACATAAGGTGCCGCCAGCCATCGTGGAGGATAGAGTCCTTATAAAGGATATAGGCGACCGGGAAAACCGTAGCAAAATAAGCCAGCAACACAGCCGTTTTATCGTACTTGCGGAGCAATCGGGGCAGCAGGAACAAACTACCCAGGAAACCTGCCAGCACATAGAGCGGAATCGTTTTCACAATCCAAACCAGCGGATAAGACCAGGCGGTATCATCAGACATTACGTTCTCCCCTTCAAACAACAACCGGATCTTCACACCAAGTTGGGCGAACTCCGTTAATGCAGCCAATGGATGACCAATCGGATCCACCAGTGCCGCCGGCCAAAACAGGACAGCAATAATATACCCCACTAATGCAGCACCCAGACACCAAACCAGGTACTGCCCAACCAGTTTGGTCTGTGTGGTCAGGCCTTTCACACCATATTTAAAAAGAAAGTCCAGCCCGGCAAAAAGCCCGAGGTAGGCAATCAGCAAAAGCCCGCCCGCCCGGGTAGCCAATGCCAGCCCTATGCCCAGAGCAAGCCCCAATACGTTGCGCCAGTCTGGCTTGGGGAGCGTACGGAATACCCGCACCATATAGTAGAGCGAAACAGCAAATCCGGCTGCAAACGGAATATCTTTAGGGTTCATCATACTATGCCCCAGAAAACGCGGCGAGAGAAACATCATCCAAATAGCCAGTACCGCGGCTCGCCACCCGGCGATCTGCCAGACAAAAAGCCCTACGAACAATACCGCCAGCATGCCCATGAGCGCGTTAAACACATGCCTCACCTGATGGTAGCCCGTATCAAACTCATCGAACCCAAGGGCAGCATTGATCAGCCCGGTGGTCAGGTCAAAAAAGCCACCGTAGTAGTGCATATTCCCCTTCTCAATGTAAAGCGCAGCCGTATCCGCACCGAAGGATGTGTAATAATCCACCAGCTTTCCAGAGTAGTCCACCTGGTACTCATCATCACCATTGATACCCGTACCCAATGACAATAAACCAGCCACCAGAACCATACCAATAATTGAAAACTGAAATATCTTTTTCAGCAATGGGTCATTAGGGCGCTCAGGCGGCGTGATCGCAAATGCCTTTGGCGGTGCAGTTGCTACACTCCTGGCAGTAGTAGCCCCCTTCTTCGTACCCTGTTTTTTCTTACTCATGAATCGCGGTCGTATTTGGTCCGAAGATAGAAAAAAATGGACATTTGACTATCCCAGGCCCTTTTTGTAACATATTTTGCATCCTCAGCTCTAATCCCTTCAAAAAAAGTGGAATGGATTGGTAAAATATCTAATTTTGCACCCGTCATTTTTCGATTTTATTAATGCAAAAACAACAAGCAAATGGCATTGGCAGCAAAGACGCACCTCGCTCAGCGCATTCTGGAAATGGAAGAATCCGCCACCATCAAGATGGCACAGATGGCCCGCGACCTGGCCGCAGAAGGGCACGAGGTTATCAGCCTCAGCCTCGGCGAGCCCGATTTTGACACCCCGGACCACATCAAGAAAGCCGCTAAGAAAGCCCTTGATGATGGTTACACCAAATACACGCCGGTCCCTGGCCTGGTGGAGTTGCGCAAAGCCATTCAGACGAAGTTCAAGCGCGACAACGGGCTGGAGTTTGAACTGAGCCAGATTGTGGTTTCCAACGGTGCTAAGCAGTCTATTGCCAATATTTGTATGTCCCTGCTTGACGAAGGCGATGAGGTCGCCATCCTGGCACCTTATTGGGTTTCCTACTCTGAGATAGTCAAAGTCGCAGGCGGCGTGCCCGTGTTGGTAAGCGCCGGTATCGAACAGGATTACAAAGTAACAGCAGACCAGGTCCGGAATGCACTTACCGAGCGTACTCGAATCCTGCTATTCTCTTCCCCATGTAACCCTACCGGTTCCGTTTACACCAAGCCGGAACTACAGGCTATTGCCGATGTCATTGCCGAGCGGGATGATATCTACATCATCTCTGATGAAATCTATGAGTACATCAACTTTACCGATGAGCACGTCAGCATCGGCACTTTCGAGAACGTCAAAGACCGCACCATTACCGTCAATGGCTTTTCCAAAGGTTTTGCAATGACCGGTTGGCGCCTGGGCTACATTGGTGCTCCGGAGTGGATTGCCAGTGCCTGCGCTAAAATACAGGGGCAGTTTACCTCTGGCGCAACCGCTTTCGGGCAAATGGCAGGTGCTCATGCCCTGACTTCCGATATGACGCCCACCCACGAGATGAAGGAGGCTTTCCTGAAGCGCCGGGATATGATGATTGAGGAACTGAGTAAGATATCGGGCATGAAAGTCAACAAGCCGCAGGGCGCTTTCTATATCTTCCCGGACATCAGTGCCTACTTTGGGAAAAAAGCAGGCGACTTCGCCATCAACGATGCGGATGATTTCTGCGAATACCTTTTGAAGGAAGCCCACGTGGCAGTGGTCACCGGTTCTGCCTTTGGCGCACCCGAATGTTTCCGTATTTCCTACGCTGCCAGTGAAGCCGAACTGCGGGAAGCGGTGAAGCGTATTGCGGCGGCGGTGGAGCGTTTGGGGTAAATCCTATTGCAACGTAGAACACCCGGCGAAGGGGAGTCCGCCGGGTGTGAACACACAGGACGCCCGGCGCACTACCTTCGCCGGGCGTCCTTGTTTAGCTCTTTTACCAGAATTAGCTCATAGCAACAGCCATCACTCCCTCAGCGTTGCTATGAAAGCATCAAAGGTCTCGGCCTCCACACTCCAGTCCGGCGCGGGGATACCTTCCCCCCATACATCCGGATTATCATAGAGGTTGAAGTAGCAGGCACCGTAGATCTCGTTCTTCTGTGGCCGTAGCACCTCTGCCGCTTCCTGTAGCCAGAAAGCCTGAAAATCTTCCGGTCCTTTTACGCCAAATTCGGTAATAAACAGGGGCTTTCCGGAAAGCGCTACCCGATGGCGTTTGCGGTCAAAAATCCGCTCAAAGCTCTCCTGTTGCTCATGGTCCGTGATATTCTTGTCCGGTAGCCCGTAGATGGCAATACTGACGTAGTCCGCCACATCGTCCCCAGGATAAAACTCCATACTGCCCCGGTCGCCCGCCGGCCCCCAAACCCGTTTGATATTTGCCGGGAAGGTATCCGGAAAATCCATAAAGTAACGGTAGGCCATAATGTATTCCAGTGGGTCCTGACTTTGCCAGGGGTAGCGCTCAATCGGAATTTCCATTTCATGAGCGAAGCGCAGGTAAATGGTCTGATCTGCCTGCGCCAGGATTTCGTAAAGGTCCCGGATGTAGGTGTCATACTGCCCATTCTGCATTTTGGACAGTACCTGACGGTCGTGATTGGCTTCTGCATCTTTAAAGGGCTCGGCGGTGACGATCACTTCGTGCCCCCGGTCCAAAGCATCCTGCAAATCTTTTTTAAAAGGCCCCTTTTCCAGGTCTGCCCAGTTGACGAACAAATGCTCTACAGTCACACCCGGCAGTCCGGTCAGCCGGTCTTTTGGGTCATAAACGCCTACCCGAAAACTGCTTTCATCCGCCTGACTGCTGCCTGCTGTCCCGAGAGGAATATCCGCAATCGGCTCTTGGGCCTGCACAGCCTCCTTAAGCCCTTCCTGAACCACTTCCACCGGCACATCCTCAAAAGCAAAGACCGCAATAGGCTTATCAAAAAAACGCAGGCGATGGACTTTACGGTACAATTCCTCACTCACTGAATGATAAGGCGGATAGGGCTTGGGCTGCACCTCTGACTCATGGGCAATATCCAGGCTGATAACATCTACCACATCAGCACCGGGCCAGTATTCTTCAACGCCCGGATAGCCGGCCGGTCCCCAGATGAACTTTAGGTCCGGATTGATGGCCTGGGCGGCCGTTGCAAAATGCCGGTAGGCATCAGTGTAAAGCTTGTGGTATTTCAGCTGCCAGGGGTAATCTTGCGCATCCACTTCCATCGCTTCTCCCCACCGTAGGTAAACCGGTGCGCGGTGGGCTTTCAGGCGTTCTGCCAGCTGCTTAATCCGTTGGTCATAATCCCCTCTGATGGTTGCATTTAGGTTGGCGCCATAGCTGTCGCTAAATCCGGGTTCCGCTAATGCATGAACGGTTAGAACCAGGGGCTCGGATTTATCAATCAGATTATAAAAATCATCCAACTCCGCCTGATTCAGGGAGGTTTTCCACCATTGAAGCAGGTAGCTCTGTGCACCTATCAGAGCGGAATGATCAGCAGAATCGGAAACCGCCATGACTTCCCGGAACAAAGGCCTTGGCCCTGCACCCACCGACCGGTCAAAAAACATTCGGTAAAGGAAGAAAGCGAATAGTACGGCCGCAATTAACAGGAAGAGGGCTTTTAGATTTCTGTGCATAATTAACGACATTTAAGGCTCTATGGTCTGCTCTTCACAGTACCGGATCAGCGCACGGTAGATGTCACTGCGGTTAAGCAGATCGGGGTTGCCGATAATGACGATATGGTTGCGCGCCCGGGTCAGAGCAACGTTGAGTTTGCGGTCTACCCCTTCTTCAGACAGCGAAGTGAGCATTGCCAGCTGATTGAGGGAATTAGTGCAAAGCGAAATGATGATCACATCCCGCGCCCCGCCCTGATAGCGCTCTACGGTATCAATTGTCAATTGCTCCAGGGGTGCGCCCTGCTCCTCCAGTACCGACTTGATTTGAGCAATTTGCGCCCGGTAAGGCGTTATCACGCCAATACTCCCTTCGTGCAAGCGCCATCCCTGCTGCCGGAATAGCTGTTGGTAGGCCTGTATGACCTCCCCCACTTTTTCGGCTTCATAAGCATTTGTTTTTTGAGTGGCGCTGCGGTCATCGGCCGGTGTGGGCAGAAAAATGACCCGCCGGGAGGCAAGCTGTTGCAGGAGCTCATCTGCTTCTTCTTCCAGAGCGACCGATAATAACCGTTTTTGTTTTTGGGCGACGGGTACAGAATCCGGCAGAATCTTCAGGCTGTTTTCATAAAAAAACTGGTTCGGGAAGCGCATAATGTCCTCATGCATGCGCCCCTGATGGCTCAGCTGTGCATAGGCCCAGTCCCAGCCATTCTCCCGGCACCGCTTGAAGAGGCGCTCAAAGAGGGAGTTGCGCAGGTTGTACAGCCCAAGGTTATGCAGCATCGGGTCTTCAATTTCCGATACCACCGGGTCCTGCACCACCACAGCAGGCAATTGTTTATGGTCGCCAATCAGGATAAACCGCTCAAACTGCGGCAGTAAGCCGACCAGCATGGGCTCCAGAATCTGCGAGGCTTCATCGATGATCACCCGGTTGAAATGCTTGAGCAGCAATAGTTCCTGTTTGCCCGCTACCGAGGATACCGTGCCCACTACAATGCGGTGCTTATCAATAATGGTTTTTAGGGCTTCCCGGTCTTCCACCCCTTTGATCTTCTCCTGCAGGAGCTGCCCCTGATATTCGGGGGACGTACCATAGCGGGAGCCTATACGCAAGTAGTGCTGCCGGATGTCCGGGCGAAGCCGTTCAATCGAGGCACAAATCTCATCTACTGCGCGGTTGGTGTAAGCCAGCAGCAGTAGGGTTTCCTCCGTTTCTTCAAACAAATAACCCACCAGGTGCTTGAGCATCATGCTCGTCTTGCCGGTACCGGGCGGGCCCCACAGCAAAAAGTAATCTTCGGCAGCCAGCGCTTTTCGGAAGATATCCTGCTGCTCGGGGGTAAGCTCTGCGCTCACGGGTATGTCTTCTGGTATCCCCTCCCGGGGCGGGTCCTGTGTGAGCAACAGGCGCTGCCGTTCCTTTGGGCTGTTGGCAAAAGCGTACAGCCCCCGGTACATGGTATTGAAACTGCTGTCCAGCAAGTCGTGCTCCAGGTTCCACAACGGCTGTTCCTCAAAAATCCGGGTATTGAACTGCCGGCTGCGCAGGCGGACCACCACCTGTTCGTTATTGATGTGTATGATAGAGCATTTGAAAATCTGATTGGATAGCACCGCCTGCCCCTCCTGATGCGGGTAAAGGACTGCGATATCACCTGTACGGAAATTAGCCAGGGGGTTGGTGTCCTCCGATTTCTGAAAAGTGATGGTGGGCTCTCCTTCCTGAGCATTCAGCTCCTGAACAGTCAGGTGGCTGATGATATCGAAGCCCGCCTGTTTTTCCTCAAAGCTGTTCAGCCAGAGCGAAGCCAGCCCATTGACTTGCTCCATGCCCTGCGCCCCTGCTTTAGCGAGCTGATGCTCCCGGGCAATCAGGCCCGAAAAGGCAATGAAATATCGTTTGGCGACAGCCCCCATGCCCTGAAACACTTTCTCAAAGACCTCTATGTCGCGCCTGGTAAACCCCTTGAGGTTGCTCTGCCGGCGGGGGCTGAGCTTTCCAAAAAGCCGGTTGCCCTGCTCAAGCAAATCACCGGCAGCCGGGTCGCCAAGCTTCGCCAACAGCCGCTCTATAGCTACTAGTTGGTTACGGACTTGCAAGGCTTCGTACTGCTGTGCCTGAATGCGGGGTGCATAGCGCAGTTGGCGGTCGTCCTGTCCGGAGTAAAGAATATAATTGGCGGGGTCCACAGATTTCCCGAAGGCCGAGCGCACCATCAGGTCATAAAGCAAAGTCTGGGTGTAGTGGTTCGCACTAAGCCCGTAGGTATTGGGCATGAAAGGTTTGCCACTTTTCAACTCTACGATACTTGCCCGGTCAGCTCCGAGGTGCAGCAAATCAAGGCGCCCCTGCAATCCGTAGGTTTCGGCGTAAAAGCTGGGCTCCAGATAGCAGTCTTCAGGTGTAATGCCCTGCTCCCGAAAACCTTCCTTTACCATTTGCTTCAGATTGAGAAAGTGTTTTTGAGATTGCTGCATGATTTCCCGGACTTCCCGGTTCTCGAACAGGCAATACTGCAGGGGGTTATTCACAAAGGTTTGCCGGAAGACTTCCCGGAAGGGCTGCTCAGAATCACTCATCAACTCATCAAGGAAGAAGTTCGCAATATTTCCAATCATGAGGTATTTACTCGGCTCTTTAGGCAGGTACTTCTTGAGCAGGTAAGGCCAGGGATTGGTGCCATCCGGCTGGAAACATTCCGCTACAGCGGTCACATCCATGAGGTAGTCCGGTTCCACCACAAAGGCACGGGGATGGTAAAAGCCCTGGTCATCTACCTCCACATCAAGCAGGTTTAGCACCAGGGGGAAGCCGAAAACGGAGCGGATCGCTTCGATGGTTGGCATGAAATTATCGTTGCGGTCGGCATCATTGTACTGTACCCGGACAACGGTGTCGGCCTGGGCTTCATCGCGCACCAGTAGTTGCTCGGCTGCCTCATCATCCTCAAGTGCTACTACTCTTGCCTGCGGGATAAATTGCTCCACTTTATGGGCTTTCATACCCGAAGGCCAGGCTGGCGGATAGTCGCCTCGAAGGTGTTCCGGCAAAGGAGTGTCCAGCAGTGCCTCAATCATATCGAGCAATACCTTAAGCCCAAGCGCGCGGATGTTTTCATCAACCGCATCGGGTTGGCGCATGGCTTTCAGGGCGCGTTTCCGGAATTGATGAAGGTAAAATTGCAGGCGCTTGTCCACCTCATCGCGGTGGCACACATAAGCCATTCGGGCAAAAAGCGTGGAAAACTGTATACGCTCAGCTTTGGTGCACTCTACAAAAAGCAAGGTGAGCAAACGGTAGCAAGCCGCCACCTGATCACCGGGCGGCATCTTATTATTGCGGACTACCTTATTTACTTCCTGGTAAAAGAGCTCCGCTAGCGCTGGTTTGTTGAGCTGATCGGACATAGCAGCAATATACGGCCAAATCCGGGAAGTTTGCAAACGCAATTACCCCTGCAGCTTGCTTCGGACTTCCTCCAGCTGATGTTGCGTTTCCTTGATTTGTTCTTCAAGGTTGAATTTCATGGACGGGTCAAAGGCTTTGATGAGGGCTTCGTTGAAGGAATTGAGTTTGCGTTGCAAAAGTGTTGCCTGATTCTCCAACCCCTGCCGCTCGAGATCGCTCAGAGTATTGGTTGTTTGCTCGCTGGCATTGGAAGGGGCAGGCTGTTCTTCCTGCACTTCGCCCAGGATCAGGTCTTCTTCCTCCAGGCTGTCCACCAGGTCAATCATCGCATACTGAATCTGATTAAAGGTCAGTTGAGCAGATTCGCTACGAATGGTGCCCTGATTTTGTTCCCGTTTGGTACGGTTATACCGGGCCTGCTGCATGATGATGTCGGTCTCCCGGTAAGAATCATCGGAAATCAGGTCATTGAGCATATCAAACACCCGCTCGAATTCTCCGGCAGCGAGGAAGCCTTTGAGCTGTTTTTTCAATCCCTTGAGCGTCGTTGGTTTGGCTTTTTTCTGAGCCGGGCTGCCCGGGGAGTCTCCAGGGGCACCGGGGTTGCTTCCCCGGGTTGGCACAGCTTCACTCTGAGCCGCGCTGCGCTTCTCCTGCACAGGCGCATAAGCAAAGTCCTTCAGGCGGAACATAAACTCGCCGCCCATGTCGCCCACATCGTACAAAGCTGCGCCACGTGGCAGCTGGTCCTTTACATTTTGCCCTACTGCATCAAGCACCATATTGCAAAACATGGACACCCGCAGGCGTTGATCCTGATTGTTTTTCAGGACCGCCAGGACCGCTTGCGCAAAAGGGCTGTGCTGCCCGGGCCGGCCGTCAGAAACCGGCTCGTTGCGGCCCGCTGTAAGCAACCACCGGGAAGGCATGCTTTCCAACCGGTCGATGTAGCTGGTGTCCCGCTTTTGGGTGAAAATACTGCCCGAGTAGCAGGAATCCGTAATAATAAAGGTGTGTTTGCTTTTGATGGCACGGATCAGGCGCGTGATCAGGTCAAATGAAATATAGGAGCCAATATGGTTTTTGCGGGCATCATAAGGTATCCAATAGCCCACATCCAAAGCCTTGTCATACTCCCCGTGCCCGGCAAAGTACATCAGGAAGTTATCGTCCTCCCCTACCACATCCACCAGGCCCCGAAGGTGCTGAGTGATGTTGGCCTGCGTCGCTTCCTCGTCAAAATGGCAGTGTGTGAGGTCCGCATCGAACTGATACTTTTCCTCCAGGACCGATTTGATTTTTTCAGCATCCATGCGGGCGTTGTAGAGCTCAGGCATAGCAGTATACTGGTCGATGCCCACGATATAGAGGTAGTTCTTGCCCTTTGGCTGATAAGTACCCAAGTCCATTCCTCCGAAGTTTGACATAGTGCTACAGGCTTAGTTCGGCGGCTAATATAGGTTTTTTACAGATTAGTCCGTGTATTGTGCCACCGTATCTTCCGGCACCCATACTTCCATAGGCTGTACGGGATGGCCGTCGCTCCACTGCCCCATGAAAGCCGCCTCAGGGCCACAGCCTTTTGCCAGTTCGCAGTGCTCCCCACGCAACTCGCAGGCCATCATGGCATCAAGCATTTTCCAGTAGGCAAAATAATCGGCAGCATTTTCCTGTGCGACCCGGCGGGCGCGCTTAAGGGAAAGATTCTCAACACCTCCGTCGAACTCAGGGCCCATAGCATAGCATTCATTATGCCCGGCTGTAAGTTCCGGAGTGCCGTGGGTATCCGGGAACTGCCGCATCAGAAAACGGTAAGGCGTTTGGGTTGCCGTTTGATAAACCGTACGGCCAAGTTCTTCCCCGACTACATAGTCATTGACACTCACGATGATCCCCAACCGGGTTTGAGGCGAAATGCCCTCATAAGATTCCAGCAGCCCTCCGTTTAAGGGGCCGGTACCGGGGGCACACAGTAACACGCCTTTGGGGTGCGGAAGGCCCAGTTCAGCGTAGCGGGCAGCAATATGAGCAGAAATCGCGCCACCGTAACTATGCCCCGCGATGAAAAAAGCATTGGTATCCGGGCGCACCCGGCCTGCTTCCTCAGACAGCAGCTTCAATGCCGATCGAATACCTTTTGCAGCGTTTGGCACGAAGTGCTTTGAGCCGGGAAATAACAGATTTTTTTGATATCGTGGATAAATGACAATATTGCCCTGCCGGACGATGTGCCGGATCCATGCCCCGTAAATCATAGGATTGATTGCCCCATAACCATGATGAAACACCACTACCGGGGCGTTTTCCGGTATAGGCGCGGCGGGCTCGAACAACCAAAAACCATCAGAACGGCGGGCATGGTCAGAAAAGGTTACCTCAGCGTGTAAGTAGTTTTGTCCTCCGGGGCCATCTGCCGGTTGAACAGGTGCGGCAGGTTTTCCGGTATCGTGCGAATAAACCAAACTGCCGATCAGCAACAAAGTAGGAATCCATACATTTATCATATGCAACAAAACGGGATTTTACCGGGAATGTTTTAATCTGTCGACCAACTCGGGCAAGCTTCCGATAAGCTTTGAAAAAAAGTGTACATTTACGCCAAATCAGAGCAGCGCTTCATGCCATCAATCGCAGTAGAACAACCTGTAGGAATTATTGGAGCAGGCAGCTTTGGCACCGCAATTGCCAATCTCCTGGCGTATAATGTGGACGTGCTGCTGTACAGCCGGCAGGCACCGCTTGTGCAGCAAATTAATGAAACGCACCGACATCTTGACGTAGACTTGTCACCAAGGGTGCGCGCCACTAATGACCTGCAGGAGCTGGCCCAGTCCTGCACCCTGCTCTTTCCGGTCGTCCCCTCCAACAGCTTCCGTAAAATGATGCACAGCCTGGGGCCTCATCTGCGCCCTTATCATATCCTGATCCATGGCACCAAAGGATTTGATGCTCCTGAGCAGCTTTTTCAGGACACTGATGATGGTAAGCCTGTATCGCGCAGCGATGTAAGCACCATGAGCGAAGTGATCTTGCAGGAAAGTGTGGTCCGGCGGGTAGGCTGTCTGTCGGGGCCCAACCTCGCCAGCGAAATCATGGAAGGCCAGCCAACGGCAACCGTGATTGGCAGTGCCTACGACGAAGTGATCAGCATGGGCAAGCAGGTGCTCAGCAGCGAGCATTTTCATGTTTTTGGCACTTACGACCTGCTCGGTGCCGAACTGGCCGGCGCTTTGAAGAATATCATAGCTATTGGCTCCGGGGTGCTGAAAGGCAAAGGGCTGGGCAAAAACATCCAGGCTATGCTCATCACCAGAGGCCTCACCGAAATGGTGTACTTTGGCAACGCTATGGGCAGTCAGAGCAGTGCCTTTTTTGGCACGGCTGGCATAGGCGATCTGGTGGCTACGGCTACAAGTAAAAACAGCCGGAATTTCACCTTCGGCTACCGCCTCGGGCAGGGCGAGGCCATCGAAGACATAGAGGCGACCATGCCGGAACTCGCAGAAGGCGTACGCACCCTTCAAATCGCCCGAAAACTGGCCCGGCATTATAAGCTCAGGGTGCCCATCACCGATATGCTTTACAAAATTGTATTTGAAAACTTTGATATAGACCGCGCGATCCACTTCCTGATTACGTATCCTTACGATGTGGACGTAGACTTCATCTGACCAGAACAACAACCATTATGTTACAGAAAGCCATTCCTCACCTTATTGCCTTGGGCATTTTCTTCGCCCTTTGTGCCGCATTCTTTTTCCCGCAGCTGCAAGGTAAAATGCCGCAACAGGGGGATATCATTCAGTACCGGGGCATGTCGCAGGAAGTACGGGAATACAAGGAACAAACCGGTGAGACCTCCCTGTGGACCAATGCTATGTTTGGAGGGATGCCCACTTATCAGATCAATACCGTGAGCGAAGGGAACACCCTGAAAGTCCTCGACAACATCGGCACGCTGGGCATGAAGCCGCCGATTGGCCGGTTCTTTCTGGCTATGGCAGGGTTTTACCTGCTTATGGTTGTATTGGGCGCTAACCCCTGGCTGGCAGTGATCGGTGCTATCGCCTTTGGCCTGACCACCAACAACCTCATCCTCTTCGAGGCAGGCCACGAGACCAAGGTCAAGTCTATTTCTTATCTCCCCATCGTGACGGTGGGGCTGCTCATGGCTTTCCGAAAACGGTACCTGCTGGGCGGCATTCTGTTTGCGACAGGGCTGGGCCTGAACATCATGGCTAACCACGTGCAGATGACGTATTACTTCGCCCTTACCCTGCTCATTTTCGGTGTGGCGGAGCTGGTCTACAACATCAGGCGCAACCGCCTGCCTCATTTTGCAAAAGCAGCGGGCGTCCTGATTGCGGGTGGGCTTCTGGCCCTTGGCGCTGCGGCTTCCAATCTCTGGATCACCTACGAATACTCCAAGGATACCATGCGCGGGGAGCCGATTCTGGAAACAACCGGTGACGCTTCTTCCAGCAGTGAAACAGAAGGCCTGGCCTGGGACTATGCCATGCAGTGGAGCAACGGGGCCATTGATTTATTTGCCTCCTACATCCCGGGAGTAGCCGGTGGTGGATCACAGGAAGCCATTGGGGATGATTCTGCAATCGCCCAGGATTTGAGACGCAAAGGCGCGCGCCTGCCTGCCAACTTTAAAGCGCCACTATACTGGGGCGACCTGCCCTTCACGAGTGGCCCGATTTACTTTGGCAGTATAGTGTTTTTCCTCTTCCTTATGGGGCTCTTCCTGGTCAAAGGCCCGGTAAAATGGTGGATTGGCCTGGGCACGCTCCTGACGATGCTACTGTCGATGGGCAATAATCTGGAGGGCTTCAACCGATTGTTCTTCGATTATTTCCCCTTGTACAACAAGTTCAGAACGCCTAACTCCATTTTGAGTGTCACGGCATTTTTGGTGCCTGTACTGGGCTTCCTGACGCTGCACAAGATCATCAACCAAAAGGTAACCAAAGAGGATGCCATGCGCAGCCTCAAGATCGGCGGAGGGATAGCCGCAGCCATTGCCCTGTTCTTTGCCTTGCTTGGCCCTTCTTTTTTCGATTTCAACAGCGCGGGGGATGCCCGGCTGGAGCAAAGTGGATTTGACCTAGGTGCTGTCCGTGCAGACCGGCAGTCGCTGATGCAGGGGGATGCTTTCCGCACCCTTATCCTGGTATTGCTCAGTGGTGGATTGCTTTGGGCTTATTTGCAGGAAAAAGTAAAGCTCAATATCCTGCTGCTTGGGCTCGGTGTACTCATCACTTTCGACCATTGGACGGTGGGCCGGCGCTATGTAGATGAAGACCTATTCGTAACCGAGCGGCAATACTTTGCCGGCCTTGCACCCCGCCCCGTGGATGAGCAAATCCTGCAGGATACCGACCCGCACTACCGGGTTTACGATGCCTCGATCAACACATTCAACAGTTCCAAGGCTTCTTACTACCATAAAACTATTGGGGGCTACCACGCTGCCAAACTGCAAAGAGCACAGGACCTGATCGACCGCCACCTCAGTCAGGGCAACCAGAAAGTGCTGGATATGCTGAATACCAAATACTTTATCATTGGCCAGCCCGGGCAGGAACAAGTGCAGCAAAATCCGAACGCCCTGGGTAATGCCTGGCTGATCAGCAATTTCCAAACGGTAAATTCTGCCAATGCCGAGATTGATGCGCTCACTGATTTTGACCCCGCAACTACGGCAGTCGTGCACCAGGATTTCCAGGAATATATTGCCGGGCTGTCGCCATCCGGTGCAGGACAGATCAAGCTAACCAGCTATGCGCCTAACAAACTAACTTATGAAGCGACCGTACAAGGCGATCAGTTTGCTATCTTCTCTGAAGTCTGGTACGGCCCCGACAAAGGCTGGCAGGCTTACATTGACGGGCAACCGGTAGACCACATCCGGGTGAACTACCTGCTGAGGGGCCTGAAAATCCCTGCCGGGCAGCACGAAATCACTTTTGAATTTTCCCCCGCTTCCTTTGACCGGGGCGTTATGGTTTCCCGTATTTTCAGCAGCCTGATCCTTTTGGGCCTGATTGGTTATGTTGGGTACTCCGGCTATCAATTCTATCAGAATCCACCGGCCGACCCTTCGCCACAGCAGCCAGGCACAAAACAGACAAAACCGACAGCCACCAGTACCCAACGCAAAAAGAAGAAAAAATAATGCCGAAGGATAGCCACGTCGCGGTGGTCGTCCCTTACCGCTTTGTGCCGCCCCATAACGGCGGGCACAAAGCGGCATTCGGGCTGTGCCGGTTCCTGGCGGAGCGTACCCGGCTCACTGCCATTTCAACACCTGATAATACCGATGATGCCGCGCCATTCCAACTGAAAGGCCTGCTAAGCAGTGGTGTGGCCCGCTATGTGCTACCGGGAGGAGCCATGCGTATTAGCCGGTATTTCAAAGAAAATGGTGTGGACCACTGCATCGCCTTTCAGCCCTTCATTGCCTTGTTGCTATACTGGCCGTGCAAGAGGCAGGAGGTTAAACTTTCCATTTACATCCAAAATCTGGAGTACCAGCGGTTCCGGAGCATGGGAAAGGCATGGTGGCCTTTGGTCTTCGCCGCCGAGTGGCTCGCTTTCCGGCTGGCGCATCACCTTTACTTCATTTCTCCGGATGAAGTCCGCCCCGGGCAGCAGGCCTTTGGGCTTTTGCCCGAAAAGTGCAGCGTCTTGCCCTACGGCACGCCTCATCCCCGCCAACCGGAGCAGCAGCCTGCCCGGGTAAGTATCCGGCAAAAGCATGGCTACGGTGAGGAGGATTGCCTTATTATTTTTTTCGGGCCCCAGACGTATCAGCCTAATCTGGAAGCGGTGGTGCGCATTGTGGAGCACATTGAGCCGGCCTTCCGGCAAATAGCGGACTTCCCCTACCGGTTTCTGATCTGTGGAGGGGGCCTGCCGGCACAGCACGATCAGTTGAGGGCCTACCGGAATGTCGAATACCTGGGCTATGTGGAGGATATCGAAGCCTACGTTCAGGCAGCTGACCTGATGGTGAACCCGGTCAATTCCGGTGGTGGCGTGAAGACTAAACTGGTGGAAGCGATTGCGTTGGGCACTACCGTAGTTTCCAGCTACACCGGCGCGCTTGGTGTACTCCCGCAAGCCTGCGGGCCCAAGCTCAGGCGGGTAGCTGATGAGGACTACCCGGCATTTGCGGAAACACTGCTGCGATGCTTCCGTGAAGGACGGGTCCCCACTCCAACAACATTTTACGAAACCTATTACTGGGGGAATATTGTGCAGTCCGTTAGCGGTTAATTTGAAAAGCCTTACCTTTGCCAGCCATCAAAAACAATTACCGTGACCAAAGCAGAAATCAAGACCGAAAAGGGCACCATGAAAGTCGAATTCTATGACGAGGATGCCCCGAATACCGTTGCTAACTTTGTGAAGCTATCCAAGGATGGCTACTACGATGGCCTGACTTTCCACCGCGTTATTCCCAACTTCGTCGTTCAGGGCGGATGCCCGAATGGCGATGGCCGTGGCGGCCCCGGTTATACCATCGATTGTGAGCTTGATGGCGGCAATCAGTACCACGACCGTGGCGTACTGTCTATGGCGCACGCCGGACGGAACACCGGAGGTTCTCAGTTCTTCATTTGCCACAGCCGCGACAACACCGCTCACCTGGACGGCAATCACACCTGCTTCGGCAAAGTGGTGGAAGGCCTGGATGTGATCGACGATATTCGTCAAGGCGATAAGATTGAGGCCATAGTCATCCACGAGGAGGCTTAATCATTCCATATTACAGCGCAAAACCATACCAATGAATCTGCTCCAGCAAATTTTGCAGTCCAAGGCCCTGGAACGCACCAAGCGCTTCGTGGGTAAACAATCGGGGCTCTACCTCAAGCTCAAGCGTTTCACCCCTTCCGCCAGCGAAGAGATGCGGACCGCTATGCTTTGCAAGCACATGGGCATCACCCACGTGGTGGATATCGGTGCGAACACCGGGCAATTTGCGGAGTCGCTTTACGATTTTGGGTTTTCGGGCAAGGTCGTCTCCTTCGAGCCGGTAGCCGCCGCCCGGGAAGAGCTGGAAAAACGCTCTGCCCCCTACCCCAACTGGACGGTTGCGGAGCGCTGTGCTATCGGAGCTGAGGACGGCACCATCACCATGAATGTCTCGGATGATACCGTCTTCAGCTCGGCTTTGCCGATCAAGGATTCCTACGTTTCCCACAATCAGAAGTCGAGGATTGTCCGGCAGGAAGAGGTCCCCGTGTTTCAAATCGATACCATCCTCCCGAGATACATCAAAGACCTCGACCACGCCAGCATCCTCTTCAAGATTGATACACAGGGCTTTGAAAAGCAAGTACTGGACGGCGGGACGGAGACGCTGGTCAAAGCCAAGGGGTTGAAAATTGAAATCCCGCTTTATGCGATCTACGATAATACCGAGTTCCAGTTTTATGACATCATGAACCTCGCGCGGCATCATGGATTCCAACCCTACAGTTTCCACATAGAAGGCGTAGACCTCACCACGGGCCGGGTGAATACGATTGATGGATTGTTCTTCCGGGAAGACTAAGCAGTATGAAGTATGTCATCGTCATGCCGGCCTACAACGAGGAGGGCTTCATTGGGCGCGCCATTGAGTCCATTGCAGCGCAGACCCTGATCCCACAGCGCCTGGTCATCGTCAATGATGGCTCTACGGACCGTACCCGCGAAATCGTGGAGGGCTATCAGCAAACCTACCCCTGGATTCAGCTGGTCAATAACGATAAAAAGGAACAGCGGGCCGCGGGCTCTAAAGTCGTACGTGCTTTCTACCTTGGCTATCAGCAAATTCAGGATCACTATGACTTCCTGGTCAAGCTGGACGCCGACCTTACCCTGCCCACCCACTATTTCGAGCGCATCGCTTCCCTGTTTCAGGCTGACCCTAAACTGGGCATCGCCGGCGGCACCATTGCCATAGAAGAAAATGGAGAATGGGTGTACGAGAATTTTTCGGATGTTGATCATGTCAAAGGCGCCTTCAAGTCCTACCGGCGGGCGTGCTTTGAGCAAATTGGGGGGCTGCGGGCCTCTATCGGCTGGGACACCGCTGATGAACTGCTGGCCCGCTTCCACGGCTGGAGCATTCAGGTCGACCCGGAGCTACAAGTCAGGCACTACCGGGTACTGGGGGCAGAGACCGGCTCCGTGAAAATCCGCGTCAAAGTTGGCAATGGTATGTACCGGCTGCGCTATGGTTTTTTTATCACTCTTATCAGCGCCATCAAGGCTGGCTATCTGAACAAGCCGTATGGCATTACCGGGCTGGCTGTGCTCTGGGGCTGGGTACAGTCCTTCCTTAACCGGGATGAATTTATTGTGACGGCTGAGGAAGGGCGGTTTATCCGAACCTTCAGAAAAGCAAGGATGCAAGAAAAAATAGGATTAAAACAACTCGCCTAGCGATACAAAATCGTGGTCCCTTTTTCCGTGAATAGGTACTGCTCCTTAAGGTTATAGGCCGCTTTCCATTTTTGGATGGTCGCTTGTTCATCCGGCCGGTTGGTATCATCCAAAATAATGACCGCTTTATCGCTGAGCTTTTCCAACAACAACGGCAAGGCCGGGAAACGTGCTTCTTTTTGAATATCTTCCGGCGGTCCATCGATAATTAGCAAATCGATATCCTCAACGTTTGCCAGACCCGAAATATCGTACCATTTCCAGTCGGAGCCATTCAATGAATAGCTCTTGAGCGGAGCAAAAAGGACTTCGCTATTAGGGTTTTCCACTTTTCGGGCAGTCTCTCTGGCGTATTTTTCCAGATGGTCCAGAGCATAATGCCTGGCTTCACTATTCACTGATCTTAGCCATTCTGAAATAACAACGGAAGAGACACCGGAGCCTGCTTCAACGATAACTTTAGGTTGTAACTGAATGCAATGTTCTACAATGACCTTGAAAAAATCCGGCGACCCCGCAATCACCCTCATAGGAGGAAAAGCCACTTTAGGCTGAAACTGCTGGTAAATCCATTGCATGCTTTCCACCTGATTGGTATCATGCACACGGTCGAGCTGAAGTTTGTAAATCAGCTGAACAATTCGAAAGCCAAGAACAACAAACCCCAGGCTAATCAGTGCAAGCCCTGGCAGAAGAAAGCCAGGATACCCCAGGGATTCCATTAAAAGCAGCGCCAATACGCAGAGCGCACTCAACGCCGCTGCCCCTTTGAAAAAGGAAAAGGTCGTGTAGATTTTTTGCTTATTCATAGGGCGAAGTTATCATATTTGGCGGAGAAAGGAACGCACCCGGTCGACCATACTTGGAGAAACGGATGGATTATTTCGGATATCCCATTCTGCAAGTGCGGCCTCCAGGTCTCCCTCTGCTCCGATAGCATTCCAAAACCGCCGGAACCCTGTTTTGGCCTCTTCCAGGTCAACCTGAATACGGTTGGGCTTATCCCTCAGAAAATAACCCACGTTCTGATGTACTGTGTCTACGTAATCTGCACAAAACTCCAGCCCACGTTCCCTGGGGCGCATGAGTATACCCTCTGTGTAAGCGTCGATAATGCTCCGGGCTCTGCCCCATCTCCGGTTAAAGCTCGCCGCCGTAGCCTCCACATCCCGCTTGAGGTGCACATAAAACGCATCCTTGCCATATTTTTTACCTAACTTGCCGAGCATCCAGCTCAGGCGGTTGTCAGCCTCAATGTGCTGATCGGGGTAGGCAATCCGGTCTTCGCCCAGGAGGGTCGACCGGGTTTCGTGGCCCGCTGTGTAGTTGGTGATGTGCTGGCAGGCTCTGATGAATGTCATAGACCCACTCCTTCCGGTACACAGTATAAAGACGTTCATCTCAGTTTCAATAGTTTTGCTGCATGGGAAGCATTAAGCGTCAGGGAATTGGCTCCGGCTTGTTTATGTACATCGGCTTGCTGATTGGTTTTGCCAACAACATCCTCTACCCGCGTATGGTGGGCGAAGAGGTGCTGGGTTTTACCAACTGGCTGATGGAACTGGCCATGCTGTTTACGCTGCTCGCGAGTTTTGGGAGCAATGCCACCATTATCCGCTTTTTCCCATATTTCAAAAATAAAGACGAGCAGCACAGCGGCTACCTGTCTTTTCTCTTTCTGCTCCGCACCCTCGGGTTATTGGTCACCGGGTTAGTGCTTTTTCTTGCCAAAGACTTTCTGCTACAGATTTATACTACCGACGAAGGACAGACTTTTGTAGATGACTACTACAACCTGCTCTTCGTAGCCCTTGCGATGGTAGCGTACCTGGAGTTGCTCGAAAATTACCTGGCTGCTTTGCTGCGGCCAAGAGTGCCGACCTTTTTCCGCGATGTCTTCGCCAGAATACTGGCACTGGGGTTTATACTGGCGTATGGCTTCGGGTATATCAGCTTGTCTGCCTTTATCGTCCTTTATGTTTGCCGGTTTGTAGCAAGTATTGCAGGCATGCTGGGCTTTACCTGGTACATTGGCGAACTGCACCTGCGCAGTGGGTGGCCGGTATTCCGGAAGCCTGTTTTTAAAGAGATCGCTAGTTATAGCTTTTACTCGGTTTTTGCAAGCTTGGGCAGCAAAATCACCACCAAGATCGACATCCTCATGATTCCTGCATTGCTCAATTACGCAGCTGCGGGCATCTACACAGTATATATGTTTTTCGCACAGGTGATCATCATTCCGCATCAGGGGCTGGCTAAGATCGCTTCTCCCCTTCTGGCGGATGCCTGGAAACGGGAGGATTTTGACGAGATTCAGGATTTGTACAGCCGCCTGGCACTCAGCAATCTGGCAGTGGGTATCCTAATTTATGTGGGCATTCTGATCAACCTGGATCACATTGCCACTATACTCGGAGAAGGCTTTGAAACGGGTAAAATGGTGGCTGTCTTTCTGGGGCTGGGGCAGCTGGCACATGCAGCGAATGGCTATAACGGATTGTTGCTCAACTATTCACCGCTTTTCCGATACGACCTCCTGTTCAAAGGCGCCACCGCAATCCTTACGATCATAACGAACTATCTCTTCATCAATTGGCTGGGCATCACCGGAGCGGCTTTGGCTACCGCCCTGACGATCGTACTGATTAATGTCTTTATTCAGTCTTTCATCTACCGGCATTATCAGATGCACCCTTTCTCCTGGCGGATGCTGGGGCTGGCCGGGGTCGGCATGGCCTGCCTGGGGATAGACTATCTTATTCCGGTTTGGGAATGGCATTTCCTGGCAGACCTTGTCCTGCGCTCGGGCATTGCCACCCTGCTCTACTGCACAGCGATTATCGGACTAAGGCTCACGCCGGATATTTCGGACTTCTTTTGGGAATACGCCGGCAAAGTACGCGCGCTATTGAAGCGATAATGCTCTTTCCACATCCCGGAGCATCAGATTCACCCAGCCTGTATACATTTTGGCAGAAGGGTGCAGACCGTCTTCTGCCAGTAAATCGGGATCCTGTAAGCCCTCACGGGACATCGGGGTGACGTCAATAAAGGGTATTCCGTAGAGCTGAGCTTGCTGTTCCAGATAACCATTATACTTGTCAATTTCGGAGGAAATCTGTGCAGGCTCACCAAAGTTCTGCCCAAAGGGCGTATAAGCATAATCAGGTACCGAAACCAGCACTAAACGACTCGTATCGCCGGCCGCTGCCTCGATTGCAAAGTGCAACAAGTCCTCCAGGTCGCGCTCAAAAGTCACAAAGGGCAGGCGCTGATACTGATTATTGACGCCAATGAGCAGGGTAACAAGGTCGTAGGGCCGGTTAAGTGCTTCTGCCTGCTCTGCGGCATCCAGCAGATCTGATGAGGTCCATCCGCTCTTGGCGATGATGTCCGGGCTCTTGATAAAAACGGAGTCCTGATGCACTGCATTCAGACGGGCCCTAAGCTGTACCGGGAACCGCCCCTGTGGCTCTACGGATGCTCCTATCGTATAACTATCGCCCAAAGCCAGGTAGTATAGGGTGTCTGTACCGGATGTGCTTTCACCCCCCGAGTGCTTTTTGCCTTCAGGAGTCAAACCAGTATCGGTGCTGCATGCGCCCAATAAAACCATGACTGCCATTAGTACCCTAATATATATTCTATCCATTCAATTCAGTCTTTTTTGTCTTTGTTATCAGTTTCGTGCTTTAATGACACCCCATTCACTAAATGTACGCATGAGAATTTAGAAGGTTATGTTTTCCAGCTTACATATTTCCTGTTTTTTGATTTCCCTAGTGCCTTAAGCCCCTTGTCACATCAGGGTATCATTCAAATAAAAAACAAGCCACTTTGTCAGCAAATACTGCACACGCCTGCCACTTCGTCTGTTTGCATTAATATGGCACGCCCATTGAATGCATTTATCAGGTCGCCTACACATTAGTGAAGGTTGGCTAATCATTTGACCTAAACCAATACCACCCAATGAGCAACGATATCATTACAGACGAAGAAATCATAGAAGAGGTACAATCAGAAAGTGCAGACCAGCAACTACAGCGGGTTGAAAATGTGCTTCCGCAAAACCTGACCATCCTGCCGCTTCAGCAGCGCCCCATTTTTCCGGGGCTGGCCATGCCCCTGACTTTCAAGGGTAAAGAAATGGTAGAGGCCATCAAAAAAGCAGTAGAAGAACAAGATGGTTACCTCGGCTTAGTCCTGGCTCAGGAATACAATACTGAGGATTATACCGAATCTGAATTCTACGAACATGGTACCCTCTTCCAGGTCCTCAGAGTCAATGAAGCGGCTCCCGGTGTTGCCCAGATTCTGGGCAGGGGCGTTTCCCGTTTCCACAAAAAGCGGGTGGTGCTCGTGAAGCCCGCTCTGCGTTGGGAGGTGCAATACCACAATGAGCCCGAAGAAAAGCCCGATCAGGACCTCAAAGCTTACATGATGGCGATCAGCGGGGAGATCAAAGCCCTGCTCCAACTCAACCCCCTGTTTCAGGAACAGGTCAACATGGTGGTCTCCCAGCTCAATTACGATGCGCCGGGCCTGACCATGGACGTCATCAGCAACCTCTTGTCTTCCGATGCCGAAGTCCTGCAGGATTTGCTTGAAACTTATGACCTCCATGAGCGCGCCCAAACCTTGCTCAAACTGATCAAAGAAGAACTGGAAATTGCCAAAATCCAGAAACGCATCAATCAGCAGATTGAGGAAAAGGTCAACAAACAGCAGAAGGAATTCTTCCTCCGCGAGCAACTGAAAGCCATCAAAAAGGAGCTCGGCATGGAAAAGGAGGAAGGCGAATCGGAAATTGAGAAGCTGGAAAAACTTTTTCAAGACAAAGTCCTGCCGGAGGAGGTGCAGAAGACCGTAGAGGACGAGCTAAACAAACTCCGGACCCTCAACATCCAGTCCCCGGAATTCAACGTCACTCGGACTTACCTGGAAACCATCGGCAGCCTGCCCTGGGGCATTCATTCAGAAGATAATTCAGATATCAAAGCTGCACGCGCGATACTGAACGACGAGCACTACGGGCTGGAAGAAGTCAAGGACCGCATCCTGGAGTTTCTCAGCACAGTTATAAAGCGGGGCGCAGTAAGCGGCTCCATCGTTTGCCTTGTTGGCCCTCCGGGTGTGGGCAAGACCTCTATTGGAAAGTCCGTTGCGCACGCCCTGAACCGGGAATTTTTCCGTTTCTCCGTAGGAGGTATGCGCGATGAGGCGGAAATCAAAGGGCACCGCCGGACCTACATCGGGGCGATGCCGGGCAAACTCATTCAGGCGTTGAAGCGGACAGGCACCTCCAATCCGGTCATTATGCTGGATGAAATCGACAAAATCGGCAGCAGCTTCCGGGGCGATCCGGCTTCAGCTCTGCTGGAAGTCCTGGACCCCGAGCAGAACAACAGCTTCATGGACCACTACCTGGACCTGCCTTATGACCTGTCTAACGTCCTCTTCATCACCACCGCCAATCAGCTGGATACCATTCCCGGGCCATTGCTCGACCGTATGGAGGTTATCCGCCTGGCGGGATACATTTCTGATGAGAAGGTGCAAATTGCACGGCGCTATCTGTTGCCCAAGCAACTGAAGGAACATGGCTTCGAACCTGACGAAATCGACATCACAGAAGACGCCCTCCGGGTCATTGTAGAGAAGTACGCCCGGGAAGCCGGCGTGCGGAACCTGGAAAAGCAAATCCGCAAGATCATCCGCAAAGCGACCCTGAAACTGGCAGAGGAGGAGACCATCGACTTTACTGTAGATAAGGATGATATCGAGGAATTTCTCGGCAAGCCCATCTTCAAATCAGAGCGGCTTTACAACAAGTCCATCCCCGGCGTAGCGCTTGGGCTGGCCTATACCTCTCTGGGCGGTGCCACCCTTTACATCGAAGCGAACGGCATACCTGGGCAGAGCGGCAGTTTTAAACAAACCGGTCAGTTGGGGGATGTGATGAAGGAATCTGCCGCCATTGCTCATACTTATGTCCGCTCCCGCCTGGCAGCCTTTGAAGTGGAGGATATCAAAAACTACTACGACAAGCATCAGGTGCACCTGCATGTACCTGCCGGCGCAACGCCGAAGGATGGCCCTTCCGCAGGCATTACCATGGCGCTGTCCCTCTTTTCACTGGCTACAGGCAAAGCGATCCGTGACGATATTGCCATGACGGGCGAACTGACCCTTACCGGAAAAGTACTGCCGATCGGTGGCGTAAAGGAAAAAACTATTGCGGCCCGCCGGGTAGGAATTACCAACCTGATCCTGCCGGAAGACAACCGCCGGGACTTTGAGGAACTTCAGGATCACATCAAAGCGGGCATCAACGTCCACTACGCTGATTACTTTGATGATGTGCTCGCCGCAGCCTATCCGGATGATGACTTCTGGAAAGTTTAGATTAACTTGGCGGCATGATGCATCAGCCCAAAATCTTTGCGCCTCACCCCGTAGTAGCTGCCGAAAGTCAGCGCAATGGCGGGGTGAGCCCGGCGCCTTACCACAGCCTCAATCTGGGCATCAATACCGAAGATGCTCCGGAGCACATCGGGCAAAACCGGCAGCGGTTCTTCAGGGCGCTGGGCTGGCCGGATGGTGCATTCTGCTACAGTTATCAGGTGCACGGCAGGGAGGTTTTGGTGGCAACTGCACCGGGCGCCCATCATGGTTATGACGCCATTATCACCAAAGAGCCAGGTCTGCTTATTGGAGTGACGATTGCGGATTGCACTCCGGTCCTGGTCTTCGATCCTAAACAACGGGCTGCAGCCGCTATCCACGCCGGCTGGCAAGGCACAGCGGCACGGATTGTAACCCATACCCTAAACCGGATGCAAGAAGCTTTTAGGACGAACCCGGCAGACTGCCTCGCATATGTAGGTACCTGCATCACCCAGCCCCACTACGAGGTTGACGAGCGGGTCGCAAGCCGCTTGCCCGAAGCGCACCTAAAGCCCGGCGCTAAGCCAGGTAAATGGATGGCTGACCTCAAAGGCGCCAATCTGGCCCAGCTGCTGGCGGCGGGCATTCCTGAAGCCCACATCGAGGTGTCGCCCTTCTGTACCTGGGCGGACAATGATCATTACTTTTCACACCGGCGAAACGAGGGCAAGACCGGGCGCATGTTAGCTGTCATTGGTATCCAAAACAAATCATCATGAATTACTGGCTCGTCAAATCAGAACCGGATGAATATGGCTTCTCTGACCTGCAGGCGGAAGGTACGGGGCGCTGGGATGGCGTACGCAATTATGCCGCCCGCAATCACCTGCGCAGCATGCGTGTGGGCGACCTGGTCCTTTTTTACCACAGCCGGAAAGGGCTTGAGGTAGCGGGCATCTGCAAAGTGGTACGTGAAGCCTATCCTGACCCTACAGCTGAAAAAGGTGATTGGAGTGCGGTGGATATGGCCGCCGTCAAGCCATTTTCAAAGCCCGTCCCTTTAAAGGCCATCAAAGACAGCCCAAAGCTGCAGGAAATGCCGCTTGTGCGTATTGGGAGGTTGTCGGTTATGCCGGTGACGGAGGTGGAGTTTTACGAGATTCTGAAGATGGGGAACACCATTATAGAATAATTACTTTCTTTACCGTCCGAAAGCCTTCGCTTTGCACGATCAGCCAATAGACACCGGCAGGCAGTCCTGATACGTTGATCTCCGCATTTTCGGTGCTATCTGTCAGCTGCTGCAGGACCTGCTGGCCTTGTGCGCTAATCAGGTGCAGTTGTACTCTATCGTTGAGATCCCCTTCCTTCCATTGCAAATTAAGCACATGACTTGCCGGATTGGGCGCAATGGTAAAATCCAGACTGGGACCGGACCTGTTTTCCGTATTCACAATCTGAACCTGCTGGCAAGACTGATTATTTCCAAAAAAACCATCCTGCTGATGGTTGGGCCCTAAGGCAAAAAAGCAAATATTGTACGCGATGTCGAATTCAAAAGGGCTGTTACTACCATAGGTGTTGTTTAACTGCACCGAGGCTTTATAGGAGCCGCCAGGCGGGAGATTCAGCCCATGCAAGCTTTTGATGATACGTAGTTCTCCACAGTTAAAACCATTAAGCCTGGGTGTGGCAATTACGACCTCCTGCAGGGTATCCTGACCGGCATTGACTACTTCGACGCTAAAGAAATGTTCTACCGAAAAGTAAGTGAGCGGATGATCCACTATAGTGTTGTTCAGGTTAAGGCTGTCCAGCTCAATAGCTCCAATTAGCACATCGGTTTCCATGAATGCCGGAGGTACTGATAAATCCTGACGGCTGCCCAGGACTGTCCGGGGATAAGTAAAATTCAAGGCGGATTCTGCCGGGCCTTCCAAGGTGTAAACAAAACGCTCAGCCTTCCACTTCAGGTTCTGTATTTCCAGTTCCGGTCCGGAAGTCCAAACCGAGTCCCAAACCCCAATACCGGTGCGGCGGTAGATATTGCGGTCATCGAAAGCAACCAGCTGTGCATCGTCCATGGTAATGCCTTTGAACTCCGCACCTGATTCAGCATTTACATTCCCGGATGCAATATGCAGCAGCTTAAAGCCGGATGCGGTGGAATAATGAACAAAATCCTCCGAGGGGTCTAACAAAAAGTTAGACGTTGGTGCATCCTCTAAGTCGAGGCTGTCCAACAGCACACCTTGTACATCCACTAAATAGCCCTTTGCACCGATATTGAGCAAAATCGTATTTTCATCTAATACAAGCTGCTGGGCGATGACCGGATAATCACTTAACGTTTCAAAATCAAGCGTGGCCAGGCTGTCTAAATTAGAGTCCAGGATCAACAGCCGCCTGCCTGTGGACAGAGCGATATTCCCATTAGCCAGTGTGCTAAACCGAACAGGGTTGTCAAATCCATTCTGGAAAATGAATTGCCGGAAACCAAGGACCTGACCCGCAGTATCTACCCGCACAATAGCGTAGCCATCTTCGGGTGAGCCCACATCATCTGCCTGCCGGAAATTGCCTGATGCCAGAATACGACCATCAGATTCAAACGCTACCTCATGCAAGTAGCAAAAGCCGCAATCATATGGTGTTACGGACCATAGACTGTCTCCTTGTGCATCAAACAGCGTCATCAGGGGCATCATACAGGACTCCTGCTTGCCTACTGCAACGGTGAGGCCTTCCCTAATGGCGACGTCATGGTAGGTCGCATGCGGCTCGAAAGGGACGTACTCAAAAATACCTTGAGCAAAAAACAAATGGGGCAGGCAACAGATAGCCAGAAAGATGGTGTACTTTTTCATATTTGGGGTTTTCTCTCAATATACCTCATCACAGGGTAATGAAAAACCCTTCTTTTGCCATCCGCACGACCATCACACCAATAAATCAAACAGCATCTTACTGTCATTCAGCGTCTGATAGTCAATTTTGGAGGCTTGCATACGCTCCAGCAAGCGGTTGTAGTCTTCCCACTGCTGCAGCTGTATGCCCACCAGCGCAGGCCCGGAATCCCGGTTGTGCTTTTTGGTGTACTCGAAGTGGGTGATGTCGTCGTTGGGGCCGAGGACGTTATTGAGAAAATCGCGTAGAGCACCTGCCCGCTGCGGGAAGCGGATGATAAAGTAGTGCTTTAACCCTTCGTAGAGCAAAGAGCGTTCTTTGATTTCCTCGGTGCGGGTGATGTCGTTGTTGCTTCCGCTCAGGATGCAAACGACGTTTTTGCCTTTGATCTGCTCTTTGTAAAAATCCAGTGCAGCCACAGTCAGTGCGCCAGCCGGCTCGACTACGATACCCTCTTCATTATACAGCTGTAAAATGGTACTGCAAACTTTCCCTTCCGGCACCAGCACCATATCGTCCACCACCTGCTGGGCGATTTTGAAAGTCAGGTCCCCTACCCTGCGCACGGCAGCACCATCCACAAAACTGTCGATATGCTCCAGGGTGACCGGCTCACCAGCTTTAAGCGATTCGTACATGGCCGGGGCGCCTGCCGGTTCCACACCGATGATTTTAGTATTCGGGCTTAGCTGATGAAAGTAACTGCCAAGACCTGACACCAATCCGCCTCCACCAATAGCGCAAAAGACGAAATCCAGGCTTTCATTGCAGTCTTCCAGGATTTCAAGCCCTACAGTCCCCTGCCCTTCAATAGTCCGTGGATCGTCAAAAGGATGAATAAACTCCTTCCCATTCTCCTCCGCATCCCGGACCGCCTGATGGTAGGCATCATCAAAAGTATCCCCGATCAACACCACTTCCACCCATTCTTTGCCAAAGAGATTGACCTTTTTGATCTTCTGCCGGGGCGTCACACTGGGCATGTAAACCTTGCCTTTTACTTGCATTTTCTGGCAGGCCAGGGCAAATCCCTGCGCATGATTGCCCGCACTGGCACAGACCACGCCGTTCGCCAGCTTATCCCTGGGCACCGTTGCCATTTTGTTGTAGGCACCCCGGATTTTGTAGGAACGTACCACCTGCATGTCCTCCCGCTTGAAGTACAAACGGCAACCGTAATGCTCCGACATGTGGTAATTGTACGTCAGTGGCGTAGGCTCTGCCACTCCGCGCAGGCGCATCTTCGCTTTGTAGATCGCCTCTACGGAAGGCAGGACAGTGGTCGTTGTGGATGTTGACATGGGATTACTTTTTTCCGATAGTTGCTATACCTCAATAGTCTATTAAAAGCAGAGATGGCCTTCACTTAAACTTACCAGGATTGTCCATCATATACCCCAGTAAAGAGCCCACCTCAACGGAGTTTTCCAACCACGTATCATGCTGCCCCCCAGGAATATATCCGAACCGGTAAGCAAATTGCGTCCAAACCTGCACCTCCGCATTCTCCGCATCCGAATCAGACAACTTGCTGATGAAATGCTTAGGATAACGCCGCTTCCTGTACCCCTCCGCAATATTCGCACACACCGAGCGCGATGCCCTCCGGATTTGATCCGTCAACGAGTACCGCTCCTCCTTAGGAAAAGACTTAGAAACTTCAAAGATATCAACCGCCAGCTCAAATGCCTTTTTATATGCCAGCAGCTCCGTATACCTCAAATTAAATTTCTTCTCCATCCTATCCCATTTTAAGACAAGTTAAACAAATCCCCCCACTACAAGACTCCCCACTACAAGACTCCCCACTGCCGACTGCAAGACTGCCGACTGCCGACTACAAGACTGCCCACTGCCCACTGAAAGACTACCCACTGCCGACTAACCCACTTCCAGACTCCCCACTGCCAGACTCCCCACTACAAAACTACCCAACCTTCTCCCCCTGATTCTCCGGCCGAAGCCCCCGCACCGTACGGCCCGCTCTCCACATCTCACTGTCATGCAACTCCTTGAGTTCCGCATCCAGTTTTTCCCGGTAATCGGACTGACTATTGGAATCAATAGACCGCTGTGCCTCTTCGCCCTTCGCTACGCTATCGTATAATTCATCAAAAACCGGCGCTACCGCATCACGGAACTTCTTCCACCAGTCCAACGCTCCCCGCTGTGCCGTAGTAGAGCAATTCGCATACATCCAGTCCATACCATTTTCCGCTACGAGCGGCATCAGGCTCTGTGTCAGTTCCTCCACGGTTTCGTTGAAAGCTTCGGACGGGCTATGTCCATGACGGCGCAGGCAATCGTACTGTGCAGCGAACAAGCCCTGAATCGCCCCCATCAAAGAGCCGCGCTCACCGGTCAGGTCACTGTACACCTCCTGCTTGAAAGTCGTTTCGAACAGGTATCCCGAACCTACGCCAATACCCAATGCGATCACCCGGTCCTTAGCCCGCCCGGTCGCATCCTGGAATATAGCGTAGCTGGAATTCAGCCCTTTGCCAGCTACGAATAAGCGGCGAAGGCTTGTACCGGAACCTTTAGGCGCTACCAGAATCACATCCACATCTTCCGGTGGGATAATGCCCGTGCGCTCCTTGTAGGTAATGCCAAAGCCATGAGAAAAATACAACGCTTTGCCTTTGGTCAAAAGCGGTTTAATCTTAGGCCATACGGAGATCTGTGCCGCATCGCTCAGCAGGTACTGAATAACGGTACCACGCTCTACGGCTTCCTCAATCGGGAATAGCGTAACACCCGGCTCCCAGCCATCATCTACAGCCTTGTCCCAGGTCTTGGAATTCTGACGCTGACCGACAATCACATTAAACCCGTTGTCCTTGAGGTTGAGTGCCTGCCCCGGGCCCTGTACCCCGTAGCCAATGACGGCAATGGTTTCGTCTTTCATAATCTCCCGCGCCTTTTCCAGCGGGAATTCCTCACGGGTGACTACGTTTTCCTCTACGCCACCAAAATTTAGCTTTGCCATGTTATTTTGTTGTTTTTTAAGCTTTCTGAAATGTACTGCATGATGCAGGGGAGACGAAATAACGGAATTTCAACACCCGGCGCTGTTATCCCCGCCGCCTTTTAGCGGGCATTTTACAGTAGTAAAGACCACACTCCCAGACACTACAGGTTTTAGGCAACAAATTCATTTCCCACACTCAATATATTGATTGCCAAGATATTGAACCATTAGGCTTCTAAACTATCCCCCTAAGATGTCGCCTACGTTTCCCAAGCCAGCCCAAGGGGCGTATTACGAAATCCAAGCAAAACAAAGCGGCACCGATAATCCCAAAAGGATCACCAATGCCGCTGATTTCATTAACCCTCCTAAATAGATTAATCGATCGTAGGCGTATCAAGCTCTGCCAGAGCCGCCTGTATTTCTTCCTCGGTGATTTCGTGCCTGACCAGGTTGCCGCTCAGGTAATTTTCGTAGGCAGCCAGGTCAAAGTTGCCGTGCCCGCAGAGATGGATCAATATGGTCTCGCTCTTGCCTTCCTCCTTGCAGCGCCTGGCTTCCTGAATGGCCGTGGCGATAGCGTGGTTGGTCTCAGGTGCTGGAATGATGCCTTCTGTTTTGGCGAAAAGCACGCCTGCTTCGAAGCACTCGAGCTGATCGTGTGCGCGGGCCTCAATAAGTTGATCCCTTAGCAGCTGACTCACCACAACGCCCGCCCCATGGTAGCGCAGCCCTCCGGCATGAATCGGTGCCGGGACGAAGTTATGCCCAAGGGTGTACATCGGCAGCAGTGGGGTCATTCCGACCATATCGCCAAAGTCATAACGGAACACACCGCGGGTGAGCTTGGGACAGGAGGAGGGCTCACTGGCAATGCACCGGATATTTTGGCCCTCTTCCAGATTAAGCCGCAGGAAAGGGAAGCTGATGCCGGCAAAGTTGGAACCTCCACCAAAAGGCGCCACCACAATATCCGGCTGATCACCGGCTTTCTCCATCTGCTTGACGGCTTCCAGCCCAATCACCGTTTGGTGCATGAGGACATGATTGAGGACGCTGCCCAAGGCATATTTGGTATGCTCATCAGAAGCTGCACGCTCTACGGCTTCTGAAATGGCAATGCCAAGGCTACCCGGCGAATTGGGGTTTTTGGCCAGTACCTGACGCCCGGCTTCGGTAAGATCAGTGGGCGAAGGGTGGACTTTAGCGCCCCAGGTATTCATCATCATCTTGCGGTAGGGCTTCTGCTCGTAGCTGATCTTCACCATGTAGACCTCACATTCGATACCGAAGTGCTGACAGGCAAAACTCAGGGCACTGCCCCACTGACCGGCGCCGGTTTCGGTCGTGATCCGCTTTACGCCTTCCTGCTTGTTGTAGTAAGCTTGCGCAACCGCAGTATTGGGCTTATGAGAACCGGAAGGGCTCACACCTTCGTACTTGTAGTAAATTTTGGCAGGAGTGTCCAGCGCTTTCTCCAACCCTGTGGCCCGAAACATTGGCGTGGGACGCCAGATTTTATAGACCTCGCGGACTTCCTCTGGTATTTCCACCCATTTTTCCTGGGTCACTTCCTGTTGGATCAGGCCCATTGGAAAAAGAGGCGCCAGGGCATCCGGGCCGATGGGTTCCTTAGTGCCGGGGTGCAGCGGAGGCAGGGGCTTGTTGGGCATATCGTGCACAATATTGTACCACGCCTCCGGAATCTCATTTTCCGACAGTAAGATTTTCCGTGTGTTCATGCTAATTTGAATTTGGTTGCAGTAATACCCACCAAATTAGCATATTCACCAAGTTTTCCCACTCCCAAACCAAACAAAAATCGGCAATTTTACAAAAACAAGAGACAACCTCACGCCTTACTGCCCAGATGCACGAAGTAATCCCACACCCCACCGTAGGCTGGTTTTACACTATGGAAAAGTGTCGTGAATTCCTGTTCCAAAAGCGGCAGCAGGTGCCCGTCCATGCGAACGTGATTATTGCCCATGTGCGTCTTGAACCACCCAAACCGGGAATCAAAAAAGTCAGCTGCCGCTATGATGCCCCCGGGCTTCAGATCAGCCTTAGCCTGCCGGATCAGCTCTTCCCACTGTGGATTAATCATGGTCAGAGAATAAGAAAACAGAACGGCGTCGAATTGCTCCAGGTATTGGGTGTCGCCCAGTGCATAGGGGCGCTCCTCCAGTTGGACCCGCTGCGCAAACGGCTTGGTCGCTTTTGTGGCTTTCTCAATCATGTGAGCAGATACATCCAGCCCGGTCAGGTGAGCTTTGGGAAAACGGCGGGCCAGCAGCCGAAGATTGTAACCGGTGCCGCAGCCCACTTCCAGGATACGGTGCGCTTTTCCGGGGTCAAGGGGCAACTGCCGAATGACTGCCCGACGCCCAAACAGGAAGGTCCAGCGGGTGAGGTCGTAGATTTTGGATTGCAGCACGTAATAGCGCTGCATGGTTTCGTTCTGTTCTTTAACGGAGGCCGTGATATGCTTGGATGCCATATTTGATTTTTTGATTAAGGAGGTGACTACTGTACTTCGGCCAGATAAACACTAGCGTAAGTGCCCACCCGGTCAAGTTGATGGGTTTTAGCCGTTAAATCCTGCTCGAAAACAACCGCTTTCTGCACAAAATCAGGAAAGAAGTCCACTTCATGAGCCGCTGAGCGCAGCAATATTTTGGTGCCGGGCCGGCTATTCTCCAGAATCAGTCGCCACTCTTCTTCCAGCGCCGGCCGGTCATTGGCAGCCAGCCAGTCTTGATGGTCAAGGAGTACGTAGTGGGAATAGGCACCAGGATTGTCCTTCAGGAACTGACTGATTGTAGTGGTATTTGTCTGCACCCGGTCTATTCGGTCACGAAGAGGCTCAAAGTGCTCCGGCAACAGGTAATTGGGAGCGCAGGTTTCTGTATAAGTGCCATACATGTACAACCGGTAGAAGTAGTTGTCCTGCAAAGGCAACTCCGTGAAGACTTTGCGCAGACACTCCTGAATGAAGCCCAATGCGCCCCGCTCGTATTTTTTCACAAAAAGCTCCTGCTGCGACCGGGGCACCCCTACCAGGCACATGGTGAGGTGGCGGTTGACCATCCATTCTACCATATTATTCAGGACACGCTCTTCTACCTGCAGGTAGATTTCCTTCTGCTCTTCCAGCGTAGCAGCGTGGAACATTTGATCGATCTGACGGAAGAGTTTTTTGCGCCCCTTTAGGTAATTGCTGGCCAGCCAGGCGAAGGTGCCCGAGGAGCCAAAATGATAAAAGGACTTCCGCAAGCCTTTAGGTGAAAAGTAATGGAGGTGCTCATCCCAGTATTCCTGCGCATAGCCAGGCAGTGCAGAGCGGAGCTGTTGGTGATAGAGCTCCGGGAAAGCCTCGTGGCTGCCCCTGCCAAACACTTGAAACAACGTTTCCGGATCACTGTGGCTGAAAAAGGCACGCTTGAGTTCAAGCAAAGCATTTTGCCGGGGGTTCATGTCAACGCAGTGCACGGCTCTGGGCGCATCCAGCAGATAATCGAGCGCATTGCAGCCGGCACTTGTGATCATAACAATTTCGCTGTCCGCATCAATAGCCATGAGTTCGCGGTCGCAGCGGGGGTCTTCCCAGCAGGTATTGTAAACAAGGTTGCTCTTGTGTACGCGGTGGAATACCCAATCCCGCAGGTGGTTGATCTTCGTCACTTTTTTTGTGGTGAAAATAGTACGCGTCAACCCGAATAGCGTTAGCCCTGAATTATCTTTGTGCTAACTTATTGTAAACCTACAGGTTCCCGCTTAGCCAGCCATTGGTAGGTGGCGACCTGAGCCCTTACCGGCGTGCCCCCCTGATAATGGTAAGGGTTATTTTGTTCTGCATTAATGATGCGCGCCTTGGTATTATCAGCAAGTTGCAGGTTGATGATGTGCCGGATTTCCTCCCGGATTCTTTTATCATAAACCGGGAAAACTACCTCCACCCTGCGGTCCAGGTTGCGGGTCATCCAGTCAGCTGAGGCGAGAAACAGGCGCTCCTCCCCTCCATTTCCAAAAATATAAACCCGGGCGTGTTCCAAAAACCGGTCTACGATGCTGATGATTTCCAGGTTTTCGCCCACGCCTTCCAAATCAGGTACCGCACAGCAGATACCACGTACAATCAACTGTACCTTTACGCCAGCCCTACAAGCTTCGTAGATTTTCTCAATCATTTCGGGGTCTTCCAGGCTGTTCATTTTGAGCATGGCGTAGGCTTTTCGCCCTGCTTTGGCATGCCTGATCTCCTGCTTGAGCAAAGCCTCAAAACCGCTCCTCGTGGTGAACGGAGAAACCAACAGATGTTTGCACTTTGGCATAAGGATCTTCCGCTCCAGCAAATCGAAGACCTGCCCGACTTCTTTAGCCAGGCGGGGATCAGCAGTAAGCAAGGCGTGATCGCAGTACAGCCGGGCCGTTTTTTCATTAAAATTGCCGGTGCCCAGATAGGCATAATGCCGCAAATCCTCTTCTTCCTGCCGAATAATCAGCAATAGCTTGGTATGCACTTTGATACCAGGGTAGCTGTAAATCACCATAGCGCCTGCTTTTTCCAACTCAGCGCCCCAGTACAGATTAGCCGCTTCGTCAAACCGGGCTTTAGCTTCGATAAAAGCGGTGACCTGTTTTCCATTTTTGAGGGCTGCCAGCAATCCATCCACTACTGCGGAGCGGGAAGCAACCCGGTAAAGGGTAATCTTGAGGGTGGTCACATCCGGGTCCTGCGCTGCTTCGCGGATCAGCCTTGGGATGTAGTCGTATTTCTGATAGGGAAAGTGCAGCACAGCGTCCTGCTCCCGGAGATAAGGCAACAGGGCTTCTGCCTGCTCCAGCCCCTCATGCAGCAGGGGCTCCATGGGCTCATCGTGCAGCTCGCTCTGATCCGTTGGATTGGGAAAACCAAAAAAGTCGTTGAAATTGTGATAACGGGCGCCGGGGATGAGGTCATGCTTGCTTAATTTCAGTTGCTCTTTAAGCAGCCCCAGGAGTTCTTCCGGCATGCGGCTGTCGTAGAGAAACCGTGTGGGCAGACCGATATTTCGCTCATCGAGGCTTTCGCGAATCTTCTCTATCAAATCGCCGGAGTATTCGTCATCGATGTAGAGCTCAGCATCCCGTGATACTTTGATGGCGTAGGCGCCCAGGACAGGCTCATCGAGAAAAGCCGGAAGGTTATAGCGAATGATATCGTCCAGAAAAGTTAGGTAGTAAATCCCTGCATCTTCTGAGGGCAACTCCTGAAACCTGGGCAAATTATCTGTAGGCATTTGGAGGATAGCGGTACGGCCTTCCCCTTCCAGATCAATCACAAAGTAAAGCCCCTTGTTTTCAAGGAAAGGCCATGCGGATTCCGGCTCTAAAATGATGGGGTTCAGGCAGGGGTAGACTTTCTCAAAAAAATAGCGTTTGGCAAATTCCTGTTGCGGTCCTGTGAAGGCTTCGTTGTTGATCAGGCGCACACCTGCTTTTTCCAACTCCGGGATGATATCCGTACGGAAGATGCGGCCAAAGACCTCTTGCTGCTCCTGTACAATCCTGCGGATCTGTTTAAGTTCTTTTTTGGGCTTAGTCTCCAGGTCGAGAGCCTTCCGGGTTTTCTTCTTCAGTTCTTTGAAACTGCGCAGAGAAGCTACCCGCACCCGGTAAAATTCATCGAGATTGGAGCTGTAAATAGCCAAAAACTTGATGCGTTCGTAAAGGGGCACCGATTTGTCCATCGCTTCCTGAAGTACCCGGTGATTGAAAGAAAGCCAGCTGATATCGCGTTTTACCAATTCCGTTTTTGCCATACTGCCTGCGAATTGAATTATTGAGGGTTAAGCAAGGGAGTAAAACTAGGCAGAATGTGCTTATAAGCGATAGATGGAGTGTTATCTATATATTAAAATTTTAGCAAAAACTCTTGTAGCAGCGCCCGGTAGGCCGGGGTGTAGGAATCCTCCGCTTCCGTTGCCCTGATGGCCAGTTGATCGGTTTCGGTAGGTCTATCTTCCTGCTCGAACTGCATCAGCAAGCGGTTGACCGCTGCGTCAGGTTTTGGCCGCACTTCGGTCACTTTGGTACAGAACAGGTGGTATTCCTCCGCTCTTTCCTGAAACCGGAGCCCTTCGAGGTAAGGCAACACCAGGCAAAACCGCCCGTTTTTTGCCAATAGCTGCCTAACCGCAATGAGCAGATCTCCGTGCGGCATGCGGACCGTTTGCCGGGCAATCGCACGCTCCTCCTTCATACCGAAGGTGCCGCCGGAAAAGAACGGTGGGTTGGAAACGATAAGGTCGTAAGTGGTGCGGGTGGTGCGCGCATAGTCCTGAATGGCTTCCTGAATCACAGACAGGCGCTTTTCCCATGGCGAAGACGCAAAGTTCTCACCTGCCTGCTCACAGGCCACATCGTCAATATCAATCGCATGGATGGTAGCTTCCGGGGCACGCTGTGCCAGCATGAGCGCTATGACGCCGGTCCCGGTGCCTATATCAAGCGCCTGAGTAGCGGCATCTACCTGTGCCCAGGCACCGAGCATGATCCCATCCGTGCCTACTTTCATCGCGCAACGGTCTTGCTGTACAGCGAATTGCTTAAACTGAAACGGAGCGGTTTGTTTTTCTGTCTTTGCCATAGCTGGATTCAAGTAAGGGGAGCAGGTTTTTGTTACTGCTCCCCTTATTAAGGCTTTTTGGTCAGAATGGTTCAACAGATTGCTTACTGCTGAATATCATTGAGGTTGCGAAGGGTCAGTTGAGGTGAGTTGAACTCGGAAACCATGGCCGTAAGGGTAAAGGCACCATCAGGAACCGCACTACCAGAGAAAGTGGCTTGACTACGGGTGAAGGTCGCAATGGTAGCTGTACCGTCATCCAGCGTCTTGGCACCGGAGAATGTACCACCCTCTGTGTAAGAAACATCGGAAACCTTAACCAAGGTGGACTCCCATGCTTCCGCATTATCCAGGATCTCCTGAATGGTGGCGTCACGTGGTTCCGGCAAGGTGCCGTTGCCCATACTTGTAGCATCGGCGTTGTCCACGTCATTTATCTGGAGCAGCCCGTTAAATTCACTCAGCTCGTCACCGCCAACACTGATTTCCACCTCTTCACCCAAAGCAAAGCTATGAGGATCAGCAAAGCGGACAACTATGCCTCCGGTTTCGTCCTGAATGACCATATTCCGGAAGTCTGTATTATTCGCATCCACATCCGAGATCACAACGGCATTGATAAAACGGTTGGCTGGCACAGCTGTGGCACCGCCTTCAAACAGCGTGCGTATCTCCGCAAGGCTGATTTGCTCGGGGTCACCGCCGCCACCACCGGTTTCGCCCCCTACATCTTCCAGGTTGCGGATGACCAACTGATGGTCGGTGAACTGTGAAACAATAGCCGTCATATCCACTGGCTCCGCCGGCAGTGCAGAGCTGGCGAAGGTGGCTGAGGGGCGGGTGAACATCGTAATGCTGCCAGAACCGTCATTTACTGTGGTGGCACCTGTAAAGGTCGCACTACCGGAAATGCTTGCGCCATTGATCTGCACCAGCGTAGATTCCCAGGCCTCAGCATTGTCCAGCACCTCTCCGATAGTAGTTACGCGGGGTTCCACCGGGTCGCCCATGCCATTGGAAGTGGCCAGGTCATTATTGATAAAGTCAAGCTGCAGCAGGTCGTTGAAAAGCGAAAGCTCCTGACCGGAAACGACAACCTCGATCTCTTCGCCCAGGCTAAAGCCGTGGTCGCCCTGAAAGAAAATGGTAATACCAGCGGTGCCATCCTGAACCACTGCTACCCGGCCGTCAAAGTTGCCATTCTGATTATCAGAAATCACTACGCCACGGATCTTCCGGTCTTCGGGGCCTTCTGTTCCGCCATCCGCAAAGACGTCCCGCAGTTCACGAATGGTCATAAGTTCTTCTTCGCCCGTGCCGGCATTGCAACGCGTGCCAGTCATATCCACATCGAGGTCAGCGCTACGGAGGAATAACTGCTTGGTATCTCCAAATACATTAAAGATAGCGGTGAGCGTACCATTGCCATCGGGCAGTGTATCAATTGCGAAGTCCGCGAAACCACTTGTGCGAACGACAATTTCATTGCCATCACAATCCTGAAGCGTACGGTTGAGCGTGCTGCGGCCGAAAGCATCGGCGTAGGTCAGCCCCAGCTCGAAGGAGGCAAACTCTACATCCTGCAGCTGTACCAGAGTGGAGATATCGTTGACACCCAGGGAGTTAATCGTGCGGACAGCGGGTTCCGGCTCACCGACCAGCATACCGCGGTAAATGCGCGAATTGTAGTCGATGATGTCGCCCAGCTCTTCACCTCCACCTTCCTGAATGATGTAACCGCCCAGTTGCACGATACCATTGAACTCGCCCAGTACCAGGCCTTTACAGTCAATAGCGACCTCGCGCCCGAGTGGGAAGAGGTTAAAGGCATCTGTAAGGTTGATCAGGACTTCTATACCGGCAGTACTGTCCTGAATGATCAGGGAGCGGAAGAAGTTACCCTGTACATCGTTGCCTACAACTATACCCTGCACAATGACATCCGTTTCGATAACCGTCAGACGGCCGGGGATGTAGAGGCTTTTAAGGTCTGCGATGGAAGTGTTGCCCGTCACTTCAAGCTCGGTACCGGTTACAGGTGGCTCTTCAAATTCGGTATCAACACAGGATGGAAGCACAGCCATACTAAACAGCAGGCTGAAAAAGAACAGCTTTGAAAACTGAAATTTCATTGTATAATCGCTTTTATGTCTTTTAAATGATGATTGAGGTCTGTCTTACAGGCTTAAACTAATATTGACAAAGAAGTTACGGCCATACAGGTAATAATACCGCGGCTGGAAAACAGAATCAGCACCAGTCCGGGCATCAAAGTCAAAGCGCAGCTGATCAAAACCACCTGTAATGAATTCGGTATTGTTCAGGATGTTGTTGACCCCCGCATTGATGTACAGGAAAGTACTGCCAAACTTGAAGGACTTACCACCGAAGAAGTCAACAGTGAACTGGCCGTCAGTTTGACGCTGCGCCACAATCTGATCATACTCCAGAGAGCTGGGCTCCAGCCCAATCACAGCTTCCGGTGAACGGTTAATCGGGCTAAAGTCGATAAATACGTTGTCGAAGTAGTTGAAATTCAGGTAGGCAAACCAGAAGCCTTTCGGTCTAAGGTTCAGCCCCAGCGTGTAAGCGTTTTGAGGACGGCCCGGTACTTTGAGGCCTTTTTGGAATACCTCAAATTCACTGTTGACCTGATCAAAGGTCTCCTGATCGTCGCCGTACAATTCGCCTTGGGCATTACTGTTAAAAACATAGTCTCCCAGCGCTGCCACCCCCCGAATGCTAAGAGATGGTGTGACCTTTGCCTCAATCGCCAGCTCTGCGCCCTGATGCAGTTGGTCCTGTCCGGTCATTACAAGACTGCCAAATGCACGCTGCAGGTCATTGTAGAAACGGATGATCTCGGTACGGTTGCTAAACTGTGTGTAGTAAAGCGATGCCCGGCCCTGTACATTCGGCGAACGCAGCAGGTAACCGATTTCTCCACCATAAATGGTCTCGCTTTCCAGGCCAGGTACCAGCTGATCCCGGGTACGTGGGGATACGTAGGCATTCCGTACAAATGGAGCACGAGTCATATGCGTACCATTGGCAAAAAGGTAGTTACGGCCATCAATTTTGTAAGTAATCCCGCCCTTCACGCCGAGATTGGTGAAATTCTGTTTTTCAGATTCACCAAAGGATTGATCCGGGAAGCGGCCCGTACGGTACTTACCTGTGCGCCAGAAAGTGGTTTGATTCGCATTCACCGCAGCAAAAATGTCGAAGCGTGGCAGGGTAAACTGCCCTTGCAGCCATCCATCGGCACGGCGCACATCAATATCGTAGCTCCACCCGAAACGGTCCCCTTCACGCACGATGCGGTTGGGATTGTTCAGGTCACTCTGCTGCACCTCCGGATTGTCGGGGAAATCGCGCACCGCAAAAGCGTCGATGTCCACGAAGTAATCGGCGCCAAGCAGATCATCCACCACCTTAAAGTTATCGATGGTTTGCGTTTGATAAGTCAACCCACCGCTAAGCGTGAAGATATCGCTGATCACATGATTGTAATTGCTGTAAAAGTTAAACTCCCGGGAGTCGTAGCGGCGGTCTTCCACCATATACTGTGCCCAGCGGCCTTCCGCCTGCTGCCCTTCAAGGAACTCCGGGTACTTATCTGCCAGCTGAGAAGTCCGGTTGACCTCATAAAACTGATCCCAGTTGATTTGACGGGAAGATTCATTAGTGCGCAGGTCTGCTTCTACAATGGCTGCTGCCTCAGGTTGGCCGATTGACTCGTAATAGCTGGGCAGGTTACGGTAGTAGTCGGGGCGTGGGTCCGGGGCTTCAAACCAGTTCAGGGCCGTACCACCGATGCGCCCAAACTGATAAGATGCCGTAGTAGTCAGTGTAGCGTCTTCACTCAACTGCCAGTCATGCCGGAGCATAATCACCGGCTGATGCACCCGGGATATGCGGGAGTTCCGCTTTTCACCATTTTGGTAGCCCCAGAAGGGGTTGTAGTAGTTGTTATCTGCCAGATCGTACATTTCCGGTGTACTTGCTCCGGCCCGGCCACGCTGCGTTGGGGCACCAAATGTGGTCAGATTCAGCAGATGCTTGTCTCCCAGTTTTTTATCAACAGCCATGAAGTAAGCATAGGCATCGTAAAAACTACCTGGCTCATACCCCTCCTGCGCCCAGCGGTGAGACCCGGAGAAGGAAAAAGCCCAGCCATTGTCCATCATTCCGGTAGAGTGCGTGAGCATGGTACGCCAGCGGTAGCCCCGGTTGGTTGCGGACATCGTCACGCGGGTCTGCTCGCGCTGTGAAGAAGCACGGGTATCAATGGAAGAACCCCCGCCTACGCCACCAAAGGCATAAGAAAGTGGGCTCAGTCCAACCTCTGCATTCCGGTTGCGGGTTACATCGTTCAAACCACCCAGGGCGCTCCAGAAAGCACGGCCATTTTCCAATTCATTGAAAGGCACTCCGTTTATGAAAACAGCGGTGTTTTCGGAGTCATAGCCCCGAATCCGGAAACGTGCAGGGCCGAAAGTAAAGGCGGCCGCTGAGACAAAGACATCTCTTGAAGCAGCCAGGACACCGGAAATATTCTGATTGTCCGTTTCCTGTTCAAGGTCACCATCCGAAAGGGTAATGGTAGGGATGAAGTCCTCTTTATTAGTGATGCCTTCATCGCGCTGCGTGGGCACGAGCTCTACCCTTCCAAGCGTAAAAACACCATCGCCCTGATCTTTAACGACCGTGCTTTGGGTTTGTGTAACGTAGTCCTCTGTACCTCGGAAGGTGAAATCATGTTTACCCTCTGGTACGTTGAAAAAGACAAAGGCACCTTTCTCTTCAGAAACGGCGGTGGTCCCATCATCAAGGGTAACTACTACCGCAGCTACCGGCCTGCCTGTCTCACTGTCCAGGACAGTACCGCGAACCTCTACCTGCGCTTGTAACAGCCACGCAGGCAAAAGCGCTAAGAGGGTAAAAAGCGTTCTTTTCAGTTGCATAAGTATGGTTTATATCAGAATAATGTACGATGGAGCGGGTGTGTCGTCGTTGGGATAGCTGTGCAGCAATCAGGGGGCATTGGTCCTGAAAGCGTGTGCAAAAGTAGAAGAAAAATAACTTTATTTAAGATCTCCCAGCCAAAAATTAACCAAAACTTAATACCGATGGCCAATTCAGTCTTCGTTTTTACAAAATCAGAATTAATATATTTGCCCCTGCTTTCCGGTTGGGAAAGCTTGTAATCGAGAAAACAGGTTTATGCAAAAAACGAATTTCCAACACCTTTCTGACAATTTCCAACCCCAAACTGCCATGATTCGCCATCTGACCCTTGTCCTGGTATTTTTAAGCTCAGCCATTACAATACTGACTGCCCAGCAGAACTACAAAATTGCCGCCGTAGGTTTTTACAATTTTGAGAATCTCTTTGACACCCTGGATACCGAGGATGTGCGCGATACCGAATTCACGCCCACCGGGAGCAAAGTCTGGAACACTAAGCGGTATCAGGCTAAACTGGACAACCTGGCTAAAGTCGTGGCAGAGTTAGGCACGGACGTAACACCGGACGGGGTAGCCATACTTGGCGTTTCAGAAATAGAAAACCGCAGTGTGCTGGAAGACTTTGTGAAGCATCCCCTCATCAAAGACCGGAACTACCAGATCGTCCATCAGGATTCGCCTGATGAGCGTGGGATCGATGTCGCGCTTTTGTACAACCCCAAGTACTTCGAGCTGAAAGGCCATGAGAACCTCTTTGTGGAGCTCTACCGGGACGGCGAGCCCGATTACACCCGCGACGTTCTCCTCGTTTCCGGCAATTTTGATGGTGAGCCCATGCATTTTATGGTCAACCACTGGCCAAGCCGAAGCGGCGGGGAAGCCGCCAGTCAGCCTGCCAGGAATAAAGCTGCGTTGGTTTGCAAAACCGCAGCCGATTCCATCTTTGCCGAAGACCCTAAGGCAAAAATCATCATCATGGGCGACCTGAATGATGACCCCATCAGCCCTTCCGTTAAGGAGGTCATCGGTGCTAAGACCAACCGCAGGAAAGTGCGCAAGGGGGAGTTTTACAACCCCATGTATGAGCTGTACCGCAAAGGCATTGGAACCCTGGCTTACCGCGATGCCTGGAGTTTATTCGATCAGATGATCCTGTCTGATGGGTTGTTGGATGAGCGGCAGGAAGGCTATCAGTTTTACAAAGTCAGAATACACAATCCCCGCTACATGTTGCAAAAACACGGCCGTTTCAAAGGTTATCCGTATAGGACTTTTGGCGGAAATGAGTACCTTGGGGGCTATAGCGACCACTTCCCGGTCTACATTTTCATGGTAAAGCCTGCCGGGTAGCCTGATGCGATCAAACCGAAGATTATTTGCCGGCATTTCTCCCCTTAGCCTTTGCTGCTGAGCGGGCTGAACGTACAGATAATTACGGCCCCGTTCATCAGTGGCCCGGCGAGGCTAAAATTGCAGGCACTTGGCATTCGAAAAGGCACCATTAGAACTAAGCAAAGACTTCAAGACGGCCCTTCAAATGATTGAAAATGAGGGGCGGAATGTCTTCATTACCGGCCGGGCAGGCACGGGCAAGTCCACCCTGCTACAGCTTTTCCGCAATACAACCCGGAAGAAAACCGTCGTGCTCGCGCCCACCGGTATTGCCGCTCTAAATGTAGGCGGGCAAACCATCCACTCTTTTTTCGGCTTTCCGCCCAAGCCCCTGAGCCGCCATGACCTTAAAAAACGCCGCAACCGCAGGCTATACACCAGCCTTGAAGTGCTTGTGATTGATGAGATCTCCATGGTCCGGGCCGATATGCTGGATAATATCGATTGGTTTCTGCGTATCAACCGGGAAGTACCTGCACCCTTTGGCGGGCTGCAGGTGGTTTTCTTTGGGGATATGTTCCAGCTGCCCCCGGTAGTAGCTAATGACATCGAAGCCATGCGCTTTCAGCTGGAGTACGACTCGCCCTATTTCTTCTCCGCTCATCTGTTTGAGGATCAAACCTTTTTCCTGGAGATGATGGAACTCAACAAAGTCTACCGGCAGGAGAACCGCAACTTCCTGCGTTTGCTGGAGTCCGTACGCCTCAACCGGCTGGATTACGATGACCTGGAAGACCTCAACAGCCGCCATCTGCCCCAGTTTGAGCCCGAAGACTTCTACGTCACGCTCTCTGCACGTAACGCCACCGTAGACCGCATCAATCAGCGAGAACTCAGCCGGATACCACTGGAGGAAAAAACCTATGTCGCCACCATCAGCGGGCAATTTAACCCCCGCCTCTACCCTACTGACCCAGCCCTGAAACTCAAGCTGGGCGCTCAGGTGATGTTTATCAAGAATGATCCGGACAAACGCTTTGTCAACGGCACCATCGGCAAGGTGATTAAGCTGGATAAGAAGACCGTGACGGTGCAAATTGAGCAGGCTGATGGCACCCCCACCCAATTGGAGGTAGAGCCCGTCGATTGGGAGGTACTGAAGTACAAACCCAGCGAAAAAGACCCTAACCGGATAGAAACAGAGACCTTAGGCAATTTTACCCAGCTCCCTCTGCGTTTAGCATGGGCCATTACAATTCACAAATCGCAGGGCAAAACGTTTGACAAAGTCATTATCGACCTGGGAAGAGGCGCCTTCGAACACGGGCAAACCTACGTGGCGCTCAGCCGCTGCCGGAGCCTGGAAGGCATCGTTTTGAAGACACCACTGCGCATGCAGGACATCCTAATCGACGAGCGGGTCGTTCAGTTCTACGAAACCCACTTCTAAGGAGCGAACTTAACGCGGTTTGAAGACATCTTGGTAAGAAAACTCCCACCGACCACATGCGGCTATCCTGGTTTCTATTCTTTGGGCTGGTTTTTCCAGCTACTGCTTTACTGGCACAACCTTCCAACGACACCTTGGAGATATATAACGTCAACCCCTGGGTAAGCGGCGGCGTAGGGCTGGTGGGCACTTATACCAATATCATCGGGCTGCCCAAAGTAAAAGATAAAGAGCAATTGACCGAACTCGAACTTGAGCGGCTCCTTCGCACCAGCGTCAACCGATTTAACCAGTCTGGGCTGACTCAAGACCCAGCTAAGCGGGAAAACGCCCACCAGATCTCTGACTTCTTTATGTATGGTACGGCGAGTATGCCCTTCCTCTTGTTTTTGGACAGAAAAGTAAGAAAAGACTACCGGGATGTCGCGCTAATGTATTTCGAAACCATTGCCCTAACCTCAAACCTTTACACCTACAGCCCCCTCGGCCCCACATTTGTAGACCGGTACCGCCCGCTGGCCTTTTACGAGGAGGTCCCGCTTGAGGAACGCCAATCGGGCAATATGCGCAATTCTTTTTATTCAGGCCATGTCGCCACCACCGCTATGGGCGGCTTCTTTTTGGCTAAGGTGCTGCACGATTATCACCCGGAATGGGGCAGCCGGCGTTGGCTGCTTTTTGGTGCAGCGACACTGCCCACCGCCACTGTGGCATGGCTTCGGGTACGTGCGCTAAAGCATTTTCCAACTGATGTCATTGCTGGTGGTTTGATTGGAGCAGGCATGGGCATCCTGATCCCGGAACTCCACAGGAAGCTCCAAAACCGGATGAAAGTTCAGGCCGGTTTTGGGCTGCAAGGCAATACTTTAGGTGTAATATGGGCTTTCTAAGCAGGTAAATATCTTGCAACTTCGTTGCAAAACCCTCTGGGAAGACTATCTTTGCGCCCGTTAACTTAATTCAGTTAAAATGGTCAAGGAAGAATGGTTCGCGGAGTGGTTTGATTCCCCCTACTACCACATCCTATATAAGGATCGGGATGAGTCCGAAGCAGAAGGCTTTATTGACCATCTCCTTGAAACGCTCTATCCGCCGTCCGGCAGCCAAATGCTTGACCTGGCTTGCGGCAAGGGCCGCTATTCCCGTCACCTGGCCGGTAAGGGGTACGATGTAACAGGCCTGGACCTCTCTGAGCAAAGCATTGAGTTTGCCCGTCAGTTTGAGCACGACCATCTCCACTTTTTTACGCATGACATGCGGGAGCCCTTCCGGGGAGCTGCTTTTGATTATATTTTCAACTTCTTCACCAGCTTTGGGTATTTTGAAGAAGAAACCGAAGACCTGCAGACCCTGAAAAATGTAGCGCACAGTTTAAAGTCGGAGGGTACCTTTGTCCTCGACTTTTTTAATGCCTACTATGTCCGGCAACGCCTGACCGGCCCTGAGCACCGGGAAATCAACGGTATCACCTTCGACTTGCACAAGCGGCAGGAAGACCAGCATGTAGTAAAGACCATACGGTTTGCCGATGGGCACAAAAATTATTTCTTCGAGGAGCGCGTCCGTTTGTTTGAACTGGCTGATTTTGAACGGCTGTTTGAACTGGCCGGGCTCAACATCCTTCGCACCTACGGAGACTACCAACTGCAGCCCTATAACTGGATAGAAAGCCCACGGCTGATTTTAGTGGCCAACCTCGCCAACCCCTAAGCTATGGAAACACTTCTATCCAATTTGTTGCATTGGGATGAATCCCTTTTCCACCTGCTGAATAGCGTATGGACCCATCCGGTGCTGGATGAAGTTATGCCTTGGTGGCGGGACAAGAAAACCTGGATTCCGCTGTACGTCGTTCTGGCCGGTTTCGCTATTTACCGCTTCCGGCTGAGAGGGCTATATTTTATCCTGGGCGTGGTGCTGACGGTTGGCGTGGCCGATACAGTGAGCAGTAAGGTAATGAAACCCACCTTTGAGCGTCTCCGCCCCTGCAACAATACGGAGCTACCCTTTGAAGTAGAACAACGGGGCGGCTGCGGCGGCGGCTACAGTTTTACCTCCTCCCATGCTACCAATCATTTGGCTATTGCCTGGTTTATTGCGCTGACGCTGGGTGCTACCTACAAATGGCTCCGGTGGCCGCTGGTGCTGTGGGCAATCAGTATTGCTTACGGACAGGTCTATGTCGGAGTACACTATCCACTCGATGTACTGGTTGGCGGGTGCATCGGAAGCCTTATTGGCTGGGGGCTGAGCAGCGCCTTCAATGCCCGCCCTAAGCTAAACCTTCAAAACGTTAATGTATGAGCCTACCCGAATACATCGCTTTATTCCTGACCGTCATTGCGGGAGGCTGGCTAAGCTTCCGGTACAGCACCTTTAATGACCAATGGCTGAAACTCACCCTCTCTTTCAGCGGCGCTTACATCATGGGCATTACAGTGCTTCACCTGATGCCCGGCGTGTTTGAACAGGGCGGCCATAATGCCGGCTTTTGGGTACTAGGCGGTTTTTTCACCCAATTGATCCTCGAACAATTCAGCCGGGGCATAGAGCACGGGCATGTGCACGCCCATCAGCACGAGCCCGCCAGTTTTGCGATACAGGTAATGGCTGGCCTCTCTTTGCACGCTTTTCTGGAAGGCATGCCACTAGGCTATTTTGAAGACTTCCACGCCCACCATCATCAGCATGAAGAAGGCGGGCAGCAATTGCTCATCGGTATCATACTACATAAACTCCCGGCCGCCTTCGCGCTGGTGGCACTGCTCATCCGCTCTGGCTTTAACAAGAGGATCGCGTGGACGTGCCTGGTCATTTTCGCACTGATGTCCCCACTCGGAGCCCTTGCTGCCGGCACCTTTAACCTTTCGGGCGCGCAAATCGCCAATCTGCTGGGCTTTGTGATTGGCTCCTTTCTCCATATTAGTACTACGATTCTGTTTGAAGCCGATGATACCCATCAGCACCGGGTCTCCTGGCGGAAGCTCGGCGTGATCATTCTGGGGGTTGCATTGTCAATCGGGGCAGACATGATCTAACATTCAGCGAAAATTCGCTAAATCCTTTTATGCTAATGCCAGCTGATTATCAACTCCTTACCCAAAACAGAAATGTCATTATTTGCCACACCCTAAATTTATTGTGTTAAGGCTGGGTTAATTGTATTGAAAATTCCCTATTTTGGCAGCCGAAATCCGAATAATTTTTCCAAACCAGACAGGTGGATGACATGAAATTTGCACGCATAGGTTGGTTTCTAAATTTTGTTCTTAGTTTGCTGTTTTTCAATGCTTCCCATGCGCAGGTCACCCTCAGTGGAAAAGTATTTGACGAAAACACTAAGGAGCCTTTAATCGGGGCAAGTGTCGTAATAGATGGCACCACGGAAGGTACCGTGACCGACTTTGACGGTGCTTTCGCACTGAAAACCCAAAGCAGCCTGCCGGTAAAGCTCAGTGTATCCTATGTAGGATATGAGCCTAAAATTGTGGACGTGGCATCTGATGAGGAGCTTAAGATATCCTTGGGCGAGTCGGTCATCACCACAGATGTGGTGGAAGTGCGCGGGCAGCGTATTTCTGATAAACAGAAATCCTCTCCGCTAACGGTGGAGTCCATGGATGTACTGGCGATTAAAGAGACGGCAGCCACGAGTTTTTATGATGGGCTTGGGAATTTAAAGGGGGTTGACCTGACCGCTGCCAGTTTAGGTTTTAAGGTAATCAATACAAGAGGTTTTAATAGTACTAGCCCGGTCAGGTCTTTACAGATTATAGATGGTGTGGACAATCAAGCGCCGGGGTTGAACTTTTCATTGGGCAACTTCCTGGGCGCTCCGGAACTTGACGTTCGGAAGGTCGACATCATTCAGGGTGCCAGCTCTTCATTCTATGGCCCAAATGCTTTCAATGGCGTGATCTCTATGGAAACTAAAGACCCATTTTACACTGAGGGGCTTTCGGCTATGGTCAAAGGTGGGGAGCGAAACCTGCTAAACACTGAGGTACGGTGGGCAGATAGCTTTAAAGACAAAAATGGTAATGAAAACATTGCTTACAAATTCACTTTGTCCTATTTACAAGCTGATGATTGGGAGGCCAATAATGACCAGGCAGTAGATGGGACGCCTACACCAACTGGCAATCCCGGTGGATGGGATGCCGTGAATACTTACGGAGATGAATACGACCTCTTTGGCGATTTCACTCAAAATACAACCAATTCCTTTAATGAATCCGCAGGGTTGTTGACTGTCCACAGGCCAGGCTATCGCGAAGAAGATGTAGTCGATTACGATACACGAAACTTCAAGGCGCTTGGTTCTGTTTATATCCGTACCAACCCAAAATTACAGGAGGAATCACCTGAGCTTGTACTTGGCATGAGCTATGGTTGGGGTACAACCGTTTATCAGGGTGATAACCGCTTTAGCCTCCGTAACATTCAATTTTTCCAGCCAAGGGTGGAATTCCGAAAGAAAGATAATTTCTTCATCCGCGCATATATGTCCCGGCAGGATGCAGGAGATAGCTATGACCCTTATTTTACCGCGCTAAGGTTGCAAGATAGAGCCGTTCGGGATGGGGCCTATTACAACAACTATAAAAAGTGGTGGGAAGACAACCGGATAGCCGCTCAAATGGTAGAAATGGGATACCCCGATGAGCAAATCATATTTGATCCGGAAACAGGACAGGTAGAGGTGATTTTTGATTCTCAGGAAGCTCAACAGTGGCTTCAGGATAACCAGGAGTTCATGAATGAGGCTCATGCGATGGCCCAGGATTTTGCCAATGCTCCAGACCCTGCAAACAACCGCCCCGGCAGATTTGTGCCTGGCAGCCCGGAATTCAATGAAGCCTTTAATGACATCCGGTCAAGGTACAACAATGAAGAAGGCGGTACCCGTTTTTTTGACAGGTCGGCCCTCTATCACCTGCATGCCGAGAAACGCTTTGATACGGATTTTGCAGAGATAATTGTGGGCGGCAACGGCCGGTTGTACACGCCAAATTCACGTGGCACAATCTTCTATGATTCTGCGGACATTAGAATTACCAATTATGAATATGGTGCTTATGCTGGTATAAATAAGACAATGGACGATGGGAGATGGCGGACAAATGCTACCTTCCGGGTAGATAAGAATGAAAATTTCGACTATGTCTTTTCTCCAGCTGCATCTGTCGTTTGGAAGCCTCGCCCCAATCATTACCTCAGAGTGAGCTTCTCTTCAGGTGTACGGAACCCAACATTGACCGACCAATTTCTTTCGCTGAATGTAGGCCCGGCTATTCTGGCCGGAAACCTTAATGGTGCGGACAGTGTGATTACACTTGAGTCCTTTCAGGATTACCTTTCCAATTTCCTGCAAAGAAGCCTCCTGGAATACTATGACGTAGACCCTATTCGGCCCGAGCGTGTCAGAACGCTTGAAGGCGGTTACAGAGCTACACTTTGGAACAACTTGTTCCTCGATGCAGGCTATTATTACAACATTTACACCGATTTCATAGGTTTCAATATCGCAATTGATGCACAATTTGACTCCCCATCGGACTTTGTCCCCAGTGATGTACAGGTATTCAGATTTGCCTCAAATGCCCAGGAAACAGTAACCACACAAGGGTTCTCAGTAGGTTTGAATTATTATTTCGCGGATTACTTTTCGCTAAATGGCAATTATTCTTACAACGCAATAGTTTCGGCTTCTGATGACCCTATCATACCAGCCTTTAACACACCAGAGCATAAATACAATATTGGATTTTCAGGCAGGAATATCCGAATGGGGAAAATCAAAAACTGGGGCTTTAACATCAATTACAAATGGGTGGAAGGCTTTCTTTTTGAAGGTTCGCCACAGTTTACCGGATTCGTCCCTTCCTATGGTTTATTGGACGGTCAGGTCAACTATAATTTCAATGACCTGAATACCACTTTGAAGATTGGTGCTTCCAATATTCTTAATAATGAAGTATTCCAAACCTATGGTGGTCCGCGTGTTGGACGCCTGGCATACATCTCCTTGCTTTATGAGTGGAAAAACACGAAATAGCAAGGAAAAAGGACAACTTATCAATAAAGATAATTTTGCAATAACCAAACATGAAATCTTTGACTATGAAAAAAAAGATTAACTCGCTGTTTTTCTTGCTTGCCTTGGTTTTCGCCTCGGTAAGCCTTCAGGCACAGGATGAAACCCTGTACCTTGACGCGCAGTTCGATGTGGAGGTGACCTCCAATATTGTATATGGCGTTAATGCTACGATTATGCCTGTAATCGCCCAGCAAACAACAGAAGCGATTGCGCGACCGCTGGTGATGGACATTTACCAGCCTGTTGATGCGCCAGGTGACCGCCCGGTTATGTTGGTATTTCATACCGGCAACTTCCTTCCTTTCCCTGCCAATAACGGTACCGGAGGAACGAAGACCGATTCAACTGTTGTTGAACTGTGCAACCGGCTTGCTTCCCGGGGTTACATCGCTGCCGCTGTGGATTACCGTAAGGGTTGGAACCCAATCGATCCTTCTCAGGACTTCCGTAAGTTTTTCCTGATCAACGCCGCTTACCGTGGGGTTCAGGATGCCCGTACTGCTGTCCGTTTTATGAGAAAATTAGCAGTAGATGGTGATGACCAGGGCAATGTAAACCCTTACCAAATCGACCCTGATAAAATTGGACTTTGGGGCGTTGGTACAGGTGGGTATATTGTCGCGGCAACAGCTACTATCGACGAATATATGGAAATCGTCATTCCAAAATTCCTGATTGACCTTGATGGCCCGGGTCCAAGCCCTACTGTGCCAATGGTTATTGAAGCCGTCAATGGCAATATTAATGGTACCTCTTTAGGATTGGTACCACCGGGCTACCCTGTTCTGCCTGCCGGAGACACATTGTGCATTCCAAACCATGTAACCTACGCAAACGGAGACCCTATCCCTTCTGACATTAGCGTTGTAGTCAATAATGGAGGTGCACTGGGTGATATTAGCTGGATAGATGAAAACACACCGCCATGGGTATCCTTCCATGTTCCTACCGACCCATTTGCTCCATACGAAACCGGAGTTCTAAGAGTGCCAGGAACTGGTGACCCTGACGATCCATCTGACGACTTTGCCGTAGTTGAAGTTTCTGGTTCTTATGACATTCAGGCAAGAATGAATGAGTTAGGCAACAACGATATTTTCGACAACGTCAATGGACCTAATGTAGAAGACTTTTCAGCTGTAGCCAATAGCCGAAACGATGGTTTGAACGGCTTGTTCCCGTTCCCTTCCTCTGACCCTCAGGAGTCTGCTCAGTGGGATTTCTACGCAGAAGACAATCCAAACGCCACGGAACCGCCTATGCCTGAAGTTGCCCGAACTTACTGGGACACCATTATGGCCTATGCTGGTCCAAGAGCTTGTGTAGCCTTGGAATTATCTCCATGCCTCGAAGTAAGCACTAATCACATCAAGCCTTCAGAAATCGGTGTACTCGCTGCTCCAAACCCTGCAACTTCTGAAGTGTTGATCAGTGTTGCTCCGGAGCACACCATAAAAACAATGGAATTGTACAATGCCAACGGCCAAATGGTACAAGCCTATTTCGATGTAAACAATTATCAGCACACGATTTACAGAAAGGCGCTGCCGGCAGGTACTTATTATCTTAAGCTTAGGCTAAAAGATGGGGTTTCCTTCCAAAAACTGATTTTCAGATAAGAAGAGACCGCTAATGTATTAAACCAAAAAGCGCAACACTGCTCATCAGCGGTGTTGCGCTTTTTTTTATTCCAAATCCAGCGTGAAAGTAGCTTCTTCGGGAACCCTTTTCTACCCCTCAATCAATGCCTTCACCTTCTGCTCATCCAACGGCTTTTCTATGAAGCCCATCACATGGGTATGCTCGTTAGCCCGGTTAATATCAGACGGATCAATGGAGGAGGAAACAATGTAAATCGGGAAGGTCACCGCTGATCCTTTCTCCTCCAGTTGCTCCAGAAAAGTCCAGCCGTCCATGACCGGCATATTCAAATCGAGCAGAAGCAGGTCAGGCTTTTCCTTTATCAAACGGTCAATTGCCTCCTCAGCATTGCTGAAAGACTGTATATCGGCCTCGGGAAATACCCGTTTAAGGCTGAACTTTGCGGTCAGTAGAAAGATCTTGTCGTCATCTACCAAAAAGATCTTATCAAAACTACTCATATCGTGAGTTAATGTAGCTTTCTATATTCTTCGGGACGGGTGCAAAACGCTTGTTTTCTTTGTAGCCTGTCTGTTAGCAATAAGACAAGTTAGTGAATTGAAAGCCTGTTAATTTACCCCCTCAACACCCCCAAAAGTGTATTTCAAATGCCTAATATGTAAATTCAATTGACAAATTAAGGCATTTGCTCCTTAATTTTCAGTATTTGGTCAACTTTTACTCACAATCTGGCAAGGAAAGCTAAAGTATCCTCTCCATCCGGATAATCCCAAAGTGCCGGCTCCTGTGCCTTACCAAAATCGAATACAGGTATCGGCAGCGCTCCGCTTTTGGCAACCGTACATTGAACCTCGCTTTCACGTTCCTGCAGTTCTTTAGCCACTTCTCCTAAAGAACTATAGGGCTCATAATGCAGACAGGCTATACGGGATTGCAATGCGGGATCTTGCACCAGCAGAATACAACCATTAGCTTTAAATTCAATCTTATTGAGTATAAACAAGGCGTAGTTGTAATCGAAATTGTTCTTGTACTTCGTATTGAGCACCACTTCCCGGTACTCGTGCAGGGCTTCCAGCAAAGGGTCGAAATCATACCCTTCCGGAACGTACAGCTTAGCTACATTGCGGCAGCCTAGTCCATAGTACCGAAATATGTCTTTTCCCAGCTCCTGCAATTCAGCGGGCGTCTCGTCTCCGGTTAGCACGGCTACTCCGTTCCGGTTTTTGCGAATGATATGGGGATACTTTGAGAAGTACGCCTCGAAGTAGCGGGCGGAGTTGTTGCTACCGGTTGCGATGACGGCATCAAACCCCTGCAGGCGGTCGGTCACCTCTGTATAGGCCAGGGTACGCTCATCCAGGCGCTCCAGTATTTTCATCAGGTACGGAAAAAGAAAAGGGTCTTTCTCTGATAGTTTCACCTGTGCTATATGCCCGGCGACGAATACACAGAGCCAGTCATGAAACCCCACCAACGGGATATTACCGGCCATAACTATCCCCACTTTCTTAGGGCTGTTTTCGGTTAGCTCGTAGCGGGACAGCCACTCCTGCAGCCGGTCCCGGTTGAGCATCTGTAACGCTATTTCCCGGACCGCTTCCTGCTGATTGTCTTCGGTAAACCAGCCATTGTGAAAAGCGGTGCGCTTCATCACCGCTTCCAGGTACTCATCCTTGCCTAGCAGGTGGTCGCCCAGTTGCCCCAGGACCTCTATGCGCTCGGATAATGTCATATCTTGCTTTTTGGTTTGATCTGATGCAATAGATCTAAAATGCCGGTGCGCCCCATAGCTTCCAGCCTGGCAATATTCCGGTTGGGGATATCTTCCGGGGCTTCGTAATGCTCCAGTGCCGCTTCCAAACGTTCCTCCCGGATCAGGTGCAGCATCGGATAAGGCGAACGGTTCGTATAGTTGGAAACGGCATCCGGTGCCTCTCCTCCAAACTGATAGTGCGGGTGGAAGGAAGCCACCTGCAGCACGCCTTCCCAATTTTCTTCAACAACAAGCGCTTCAACTTCGCGGAGGTACGCATTGTAGTCAAAAAAGTTGCTCAGTACGTGCGGGTGTATCAACAGCGTAGTCTCCACTTCCTTCCACGAGCGGCTGATCAGGTATTCTCCCTCCGCAATCAGGTCTGCCGAAAGGGCATCCGTTGTAGTTGCTTCAGAGACCTCGATGCGGATTTGTCCGAGCCGATAAGGCTTTGCTGCAAACGGGCAGAAATTAAGCCCAATCACAATCTGCTCCAACCAGCGCCGGGTGTGTGCTATGTAATCCTGAGCGTTCATCACAACTGTTTCTTGGCCTGACGGTCCCGCAGATAGGTGCGCCAGCGTTCCAGGGCTTGGTCGAACTCCTCCGGCAGCTCACTCTCGAAATACATTCGCTCCTTAGTTGCCGGGTGGGTGAATCCAAGGCTTTTGGCGTGCAGCGCCTGACGGGGCAGTACCTGAAAAGTATTCTCTACAAACGATTTGTATTTGCTAAAAACCGTGCCTTTCACGATTTGGTCACCACCGTATTTCATGTCATTGAAAAGTGGGTGCCCAATGTGCTTCATATGCACCCGGATTTGGTGCGTCCGCCCGGTTTCCAGTTTACACTCCACTAGAGAAACGTAGTACAGGTCTTCCAAAACCCGGTAGTGGGTCACCGCCCATTTACCGCCCTCCCCTTCCGGAAAGACCGTATGCTTTTGACGGAATCGGGGATGACGGCCTACATTCCCGCGGATGGTGCCTTGTTCTTCTTCAAAACCGCCCCAAACCATAGCTACGTAGCGGCGTTCGATGGTGTGCTCGAAGAATTGCCGTGCCAGGTGGGTCATCGCATAATCAGTCTTCGCTACCACCAAAAGCCCGGAGGTGTCTTTATCGATCCGGTGCACTAGACCCACCTGCTGATGGGTATTACCCTCCAGTACCGGAAGTTCATCGAAATTGAAGTAATGAGCGAGAGCATTGACTAGTGTCCCGTCCGGATTGCCCACTCCGGGGTGCACGACCATACCGGCCGGCTTGTGCACGATCAAAATGTCATCGTCTTCGTAGCGGATATCGAGAGGGATATTTTGCGGTTTGACAAAGCTCGCCTTCTCCGCATAGTGTTGAGGGACGACCACTTCGATCTCATCCCCCGGCTTGATCCTGTAGTTCGGCTTCACCTGTTTCCCGCTTACGGTGATGGAGCCTAGTTTTATCGCGTCCTGCACCCGGCTACGGGAAACGTGCTGTAGCTTGTCATTCAGGAATTTATCAATCCGGATCATGGACTGCTTGGGATCCGCTTTAATGACCTTATGCTCAAAATATTCGTCTGAAGTATTATCTTCCATCGCTTTTTCCACGGCCTGTTTTTTGGGAATGGTATTGGGTGTTGCTTGTTTAACGGGCAAAGTTACGGAAAATGAACACACCCTAACGTATGAATCTTGCCAATCTCATCAGGGTCTTAACATTTACGTGGAGGCGACTGTTTATACTGACGATTAAGTGGTTTGCCACAGCA
>ENA-UENT01000074-UENT01000074.1-marine-metagenome-genome-assembly--contig:-NODE-74-length-79835-cov-4.763803_pt1 | contig 79835 bp, 55 predicted proteins | sample MGYA00237879_ERZ529330 | MGnify/ENA primary metagenome ERZ529330 (study PRJEB26372, sample SAMN05368345) | marine metagenome | biome: cultured habitat; feature: ocean water; material: water; isolation... | reverse complement strand
TGCAGAACGCAGCCTTACATTAATTACATAACCAAAAATAATAACCATGAAGTTATCGCTTGCATTGATGTTTAGCCTGGCATGTATTACTGGGGCTTGCCAGACAGAAATGACCTCCCAAGAGGAGCAGCCTTCCACATACCCCGTTCAAAAGACAGTTGATGAGTGGAAGGAAATTCTTTCTGAAAAACAATTTTACGTACTACGCCAGCAAGGCACAGAATATGCTTTTTCTGGTGAGTACTGGGATAATAAGAAGAAGGGAATCTACTACTCCGCTGCTACTGGTCAGCCGTTGTTTAGCTCTGAACATAAGTTCAAATCAGGTACTGGATGGCCTAGTTTTTACCAGCCCATTGAAGAAGATGCAGTTGTAGAGATTGCAGATAGAAGCCACGGTATGGTTCGTACGGAGGTGGTTGACAGTGGTAGTGGTTCGCATCTTGGCCATGTATTTAACGATGGTCCAGCGCCCACCGGACTACGATACTGCATGAACTCTGCTGCTATGATATTTGTGGCAGAGGGTGAAGAAGTGCCCGATATAGTGAAGGAGTGGCAAGCCCAAAACGCAAAATAATCCTTTAAGGAACGGGCAAAAAATAAGGCCGAAATAATAGGGTTGATCTACACCAATTCCAGTAGATCAGCCCTATTGTTTTTTGAAGTCGTTGAGTAAGCAGGATTCTGGCGGACACTACGATCAGCCAAGGTAATTCTTGTAAAGGATATTCCTTCCCTTTTTAGATGCTTGTGAGTGGGTTTTGCTCGTATATTTAGTGCAAAATCAATCTATGCGTAAACCACTGTTCCTACTGTTCGTCAGCATCTTACTATGCAGCCATGACCTGTACATAAAGATGGAAACCTATTTCTTGCAACCTGATCAGGAAGCAAGCTTGAGCCTCTATAACGGCACTTTTGAGAAGAGCGAAAATGTGATCGATCGAGATCGAATGCTGGACGCTTCTGTAGTGGCTCACGGTGAAAGAGAATTCATTCACCCCGAGCAATGGAAAGACCGAAGTCATAATACGGTTACTCAGTTGCCTTTCAATACCGGTGAGGCAGGGACTTATGTGGTAGGTGTTTCCACCAAGGCAAGAAACATAGAGCTCACTGCCGATAAATTCAACGATTACCTCGAGCACGACGGTGTTTTGGATATGCTTGAACAGCGTACGCAGGATAGCTTGCTAGAACAAGATGCCGTAGAAAGCTATCAAAAACACGTGAAGGCCATCTATCAGGTAGGGGATAAGAGAACAGACGATTGGAGCGCTGAATTGGGCTATCCTATTGAGTTTGTCCCGCAAGCCAATCCTTACGAAAAGTACAGTGGTGAGCAGCTGGCGGTCCGATTACTGCTGGATGGTGAGCCGCTGCCGAATCAACTGGTTTATGCCAATTATATCGAGAGTATTCACGCCCATGCGCATGAGGGGCATAACCATGCCCATGATGATCACGACCATGTGCACGATCATGATCATGCACACGATCACGAGGGACATAATCATGGAGAAGACGCTGCCGCGGAAGACGAACATACCCATACCAGCGGACAACAACTACGAACCAACGAGCAAGGCGTGGTAAATGTGGACCTACCAGCTGATGGTATTTACTACCTACGGACGATCCATATGACTGCCGTGAATGATAGTACAGAACTCACCCATCAATCTAAATGGGCGACCTTGACTTTTGAGGTGAGCCACAGCCATGATCATAGTTTCCTTATGTGGGGTCTGCTAGCAGGTGGCCTATTGATTTTGGGTGTATTATTTCTATTCATTCGACGTAGAAACCAAGGGTAACCTCAAAATGATAGCCTTAGTGGGGGCAAGGCCGTTTTCGTAGAATCAAATGACTAGCGAACAAGTACTAAATACCAGACGCTTTATGATGAAGAAACAGATCATGTTATTGGCCGCTATAGCTTTACTTCTGGGTAGTTGCGGCGTCTTTCAAAAAAAGGAAGCCTATTGCAAAGAAGACCCAAAAGAGGACTGTGTCTGCATTGAAATATACCAACCCGTATGTGGCTGCAATGATGTCACGTATGCCAACTCCTGTAAGGCAGAGTGTATGGGGATAATGGATTATACGGAGGGAGAATGCCCGAAATAAGGCCAGTTAAATCATGTGCCTGGAGTGCTCAGTAGCAGTTGATTTGTGCTGTCCGAATTGTCAGCGTTTCGAAACATTGGTAGCTGCGCCATTAAACTATTGATTTTGAAATGGTCTAAATGGAAAAGACCAAAAATGAACACGAGACTCATCATTTCCCTTCTTGTTGTACTTACATTCCTGTCCTGCGGTAAGGAGGAAATTGTAATAACTCCAACAGACAACCCTGATCCAATCGTAGAATTGCAGTTTACAGATCCGCCAATTGATCTTCAGGGTACGGAAGCATTGTATGCATCAGATGTACCTTATGATGTGTATGATCACACCAAATTTGATGTATTCTTACCTAGCAGCTCAACGGCAACGGGCTTGGTAATTTTCATTCATGGTGGTGGCTTCACCGGGGGCGATAAAGCATTTATTTATACCGATAACTTTAAAGAAGAAGTTATTGAGTTTTTGGGTAGCGGCATTGCGGTGGCTACCATTAATTACCGACTCCTATCGCCGGAAGACACTGAAGGTGTTTTGAAAAGCTTGAATGACTCCAAAAGGGCGCTACAATACATTAGGTATATCCACAATGAATTAAATATCGATAAGGAGCGCATTGTTCTGTTTGGTGGTTCTGCGGGCGCTTCTACCGCACTATGGTTAGCCGCTAACGATGATTTAAGAGACGTCAACAGTCTAGATGCAGTGCTACAAGAAAGCACTAGGGTTAAGGGTGTTGCTTTAAACGCCACGCAATCTAGCCTGGATATCGAAAGAAGATGGCTAGGAGATGTCTTTGACGAGTTTGGGTCTTCTCTGGATGATCTTATTGCTGAGTTTGGAGAAGAACGGCTTTACAGTTTTTATGGTGTTAGTACTCGGGAAGAATACGAAACCCCAGAAATTGAAGCCTACCGGGAACAGGTTGATATGCTGTCGTTGCTGTCGTCCGATGACCCAGAGATTTGGGTGACCAATACAGGTGGGCACAACAATGAGCCTACTACCACTAGTAGCTTTAACCATCACCCTTTTCACGCACGAGCAATCAAGGAATTTGCGGATGCAGCGGGCGTCGCCAATGTGACTACCTACGGTAACCCTATCTTGTTTAGCGATCCCAGTAACGAAGGCTTCGTTGATTTCTTGAAACGAAAAATCAATGAATAGCTGCTCCTGATGCAGCATTGGGCTGACGGATTATGCAGAGGGGGGTATACTCCAAGTAGAAGAGATTAGACTGATTCAGTAAGATCAAGAGTACTTGAACGCTGGATTACTAGAGATGCAGCTTTCCAGAACGAAGAGTCTTGCTTTTCAGTTGGAGTGTCCGCACCTCTTGCATGGAATTGCTACACACCTATTCAGAGCAGATGTCAACACTTCTCCCTACAACCTTCTTCTCGCCTCATTTCGGCTTTCGTTCCTTCTCGTATTTACTTCGGAGCGATTAGAGAATTGATAATTGAGCTGAAAACGAATGAACTGCGTACGAGGCTTGGTCGATTCGGTTGTTCTGAACTCCGTAAAAGGACGGTCGGCCTCATAGACTAAGACATTAAAAACATCATTGAAGTAAAGACGGACCATGAGCTTGTCCTGCCAGAAGGAATGCTGCAAAAAGAGATTGACGGCGAAACGTTTCCCGGCAATGTAAAAGGCATCTTCAAAAGGTGAATAGTAGTAACCCGATACATCAACGGATAGGCGTGGGTTAACTTTTACGGTGTTGGATAGATTAAAGTAATAGGAATCCCTGGCAAATGAGATTTCGTTGTTTTCACCAGCAAACCGACGATGATAGAGCCCGAAGGTACCGTTGATATACCAGTTCGAATTCAGATGACCGTATCTGCTGAATTCCATTCCGTACTGAATTTGCCGGCCATTATTAAAGGGCTTGTAATAGGCAATTTCGCCCTCCAAGAAATAGATTCCATTGATGGCGTCGATCACATTTTCATGATAGACACGCAGGTTTTGTTTTTTTCTGCTCCACACTAGTTCCATCCTATTGATCAACTCGGGTAGCAGGTCCGGATTACCCAAGCGATAATTGAAATCATTAACCTTTAGGATGTTGTTATTGATACGCCAAAAAGGAGGACGGCGTAGCCGACGGGTAAATGAAAGGGAAAGTGACTGTCCGGGATTTATCTCGTGACTGTAAAGTAAATCGGGGAGCCAATTGATGTACTTGCGGTCTATGCGCGTATCCTCCAGCTCATCTGTTTTGCGCAGGCTGGTATGCTCCATGCGTAGCCCCACTTGCAAGAATCCACGCTCCCATAATTCTCGCTTCAGCAAGAGGTAACCAGCGGTGATGTTTTCTTGGTATTGGAATTTGCTGCTTCTCTCATTGGCCAACCAAACTTCTTGATCCAATGTCTCCGCTAAGAGGCTGTTGTCTCTTAGCGTTGATGTATATCGCATACCCGCGGCAAGGCCAAATCCATGGTAGTTCTTCTCAAGGTCAGCCTGGAGACTTTTAATGTCGGTATCTGCGGTGGTGAAATTGCGTTCTTGCAAATCCGTGAGATAGCCGTTTTCATAACTAGAGGAAGAACGGTTCTGAGCACCGGCGTTTTCACTAGAATAATCAGCGAATAATTTCAGGGTGCTACCAAGGGTGTCAATTTGGTAAGTATAGTTGAATAATAGATGGTTGGTTTTATTTTCGGCAGTGTCTGCGAAGTAGTTTACCCCTGTTTCCAATTCATCTCCCTGGTTTGAAAAATACACATCACTATAGATGTCTCGCTCGTTTTGCCGATTGGTTCGCAAACCTTCCAACCCGATTATCTGCTTTGGACCAAGGTTGGTAATAAAACCTAGGCGGTAATTGGGCCTGGTTCTCAGCAGGTGAGAGTCACCTTCGGAGTTTAGAAAGTTACCAGTTTCAAAGTAATCAATGGTGGTGTTTTGCTCATACAATTCGGCTCGGTCTGAATAATTGACGTTGGCATACAGATTCCATTTATCCGCACCATAATTGAAGTTGAGAGCAGAGTAAAGGCGGTACTTTTGCTGTCTTTTTAGCTCGTAGTAACTGCGCCAGCTTCCTTCAAAACCAAGCGACCTTCGCTTTAGAATAATGTTCACTAGACCTCCAGCGGATTCGCCGCGAAGATTAGCAGAAAGGTGTCTTTGAATTTGAATAGACTGTATGTCTTCAGAATTGAGATTGGATAGGTAATTAATCAGTTCTTCACTAGATAGTTGAATGGGGCGACCATTGATTTGAACAATCGGTGCTTCTCCATTCATGCTTAGATTTCCCTGTGCATCAGCCAAAATACCAGGCAGTCGTTGTAGGAGCTCCAGACCATCAAAGCCATTTTTGTAGGGGCTTTGATCTACCTTGAAGATAATCGTGCCATTCGTGTTTTTAAACACCTCTCGCTCGGCAGTGACGGTTACTTCTTCCAGTAGGTAATTTGATGCCAGTAGTTGCTGCTCTCCAATGAATCCACTCTTTGTGATTTGCAATACCTCCGAATAATCTTGGTACCCAATCCTGCTGATTGTTAAACGATAGCTACCGGCATTGGTTACTTGCAATTCATAGGCGCCACTATCATCCGTTGTTGTACCGGTAAGTAATACGCTAGAATCCTGTGGGAAGAGGAAAACGTTCGCAAACTCGACAGCTTCTTGTCCTATATCCTTAACCTTTCCTTGAATATTGATTTGGCCATAGGCGAAGCTCCCATAAGACACCGTCAGCAATGTCATTAGCCAACGTACCATTGCACTAGTCGTACCTGAATCGATCATTTATAGGGTGTTTTAAACGGCTTGTTTCAAAGGTAAGTGGAGGTGTGATGTGCCGAAAATAAATGATGGTAGAGGTGGCTTTTTTGAACGTAATGACAGCGATACCCTTTGGGCGTCAAAAATTGGTCGTTCGCTTCACGACAATATCTGTTGTAGACAATAATTGATACATTGTCAGATGAAACGATCATGATTTTGTTTAATCACAAATTCACATTAGGGAATGATTAAAGAAAATCATGTGAGAGCGCAGCGGTTCCAGATGTGCAGAAATTTTTCTGTATTCTGACGCAGTCGCAGAAAAATTTTAAACATGTGAAAAGAATTTTGCTGCATCTCGCTTTTTGGTGTGCCTTTGTGTTTTGGAAAGGCAATGCAGACTTCAGTTTCTACGCGCCTCGATATAAGTTTATGCTTTACCACTTGGTGGGCTTGCCTGTTGTTATTCTCGCCACTTACATCGTATTGTATTACCTGCTGCCTAAGTATTTGATCAACAAGCGGAATGACTTGAAATTTGCCTTTTGGTTTCTAGTCACATTTGCTATTGCCCATCAATGTTATACTTACCTCAGTGTGTCTGAATTGATGGAGTGGGTCATTGCGCCCAGTAATAAGAAGGAGTATAAGGTCTTTGCCTATATGCATCCCTACCGGAATGCGTTCATGCTTTTCTCAGTTATGGGTATTGCTGCACTTGTACGGTTCTTTAAATTGTACACACAGAGAGAACAAGATCGTCATCAACTGCAGGAGGCGCATACAAAGAGTCAACTGGCTTTTTTGAAGTCGCAAGTCAATCCGCATTTTCTGTTTAATGCTCTGAATAATATCTACAGTCTTAGCGTTCAGGAAAAACAGGATAAGATAGCTGAGAGCATCGAGCGATTGTCCAATATTATGCGCTATCTGACCTATGATAGCAATGCTAAATTTGTGTCTTTGGGCCGGGAAATAAGCTTGATCGAAAACTACATAGATATTCAGCAGATGCGCGTGGCTGAACATGACGAAGTGAACATTTCCTTTCACTGTAATGGAGTCATAGATGGACTACAAATTGCACCAGTCTTACTTTTGCCACTGGTAGAAAACGCCTTCAAGCATGGCATTAAGCCTTCCGCTAAATCGTGGGTTAGTATCAATATTGATGTGGAAGAGCAAGTACTAACCATGACTACGCGTAACAGCTATTTTGAAGACATGGATAATAAGCTGAACGAAAATGGGGTTGGAATGGCGAATGTAAGGCAACGACTGGACCTTATTTATCCGGGCCAATACACTCTGGAAACAGCCATCGAGGATTCCGTTTTTACAACCTGCTTAAAACTTGAGATGAACGCATGAAAGTACTTCGTTCTATCATAGTAGAAGATGAGATTCTGGCAATAGAGTTGTTGTTGAACTACATTGAAAAAGTGGATTTTCTGGAAGTGGTGGCCACCACCCGAAACCCGATGAATGTGAGTCAACTGCTGGAAAAACACGAGGCAGAAGTACTATTCTTAGATATCAATATGCCCATGTTAAACGGCATTGAACTATACAAAAGCCTGGTAAATCCACCTCAGGTCATTTTCACTACTTCTTATCCTAATTATGCCGTAGAAGGATTTAACTTGGAGGCAATTGATTATCTCCTGAAGCCCATTGCCTTTCCCCGGTTTCTCAAAGCTTGTCATCGTCTGATCAAGCAACAACGAACCGACCTCAAACATGATACGAATTCCGCTAAGTCAACAACTCCTAGTTTTGTTTACCTGAAAAGTGGTGCAGTAACGCACAAGGTAAACTGGCAAGATGTGCTCTACTTGGAAAAAGATGAGAACTATACGATCTACCATACTAAGGACAAACGAATTTTGGTAAGACAGACCCTCGCCAAGGCTACGTATTTGTTTCCCAAATACATCTGTAGGATACACAAAAGCTATGCTGTGTCCTTATTGCATATCGAACAATTGTGGCGAGATGCTATAAAAGTAGCCGGGAAAAAGCTTCCAATATCTCGTCATTTTAGAGAGTCGTTTACTACGCTTTTTCAGGAGTATAGTGGTAGTTGAATGGGTTAAAATTCACTGATAATCAAAATACCTAAACAACATACTTGAATACCGACATTGAGTCTACAATTAGCCAACGAAAGGGAAATCATATACATTGAGCAGAAAATAGTCGAAGATGAATATAGAGATCACGGGAGATATACTTGAATTGATAGGAGTAGGTTACCTGCTGATACTATTCATGGGTGGAAATTTTGGTTGGCTGAGGAGCAATAGCAGACTAGCTGTGCACTTTGTGATTGCATGTGCATTCTTTGTTTTGGGAGTGAAATACTACGGGTTGAACTTATCCTCCTTCGGGAATGAAAACGGAGCAGGTTTTCTGTTCGGGCCAATCATTTTTGTGGTCCTTTATGCCTCTCTCAGAGCCTTCTACAAGAAGATCTTTAGTTTCGAACCAGATATGGTAGCCTATTCTGGATATTCAACCAGAGACCAAAGAAGATTAAACTTTCTTGACTATGTGGTATTTTTAGTACCTACCGTGCTAAGTATTCTGATAAGTTTGCTATTGGCCAATTAGTTCCTACTCCACAGCCCCCTTTGCGCCCAAAAAGGCAGGCTCTAGCATCAATTCCTTCAATACCTTAGGTATCCGGAAGCGCTGCCCCAATTTCTTATGATATTGCTGCGATTGTTTCATGAACTCATCCATGCCGTAATCCTGGATGAAGCGGATAACGCCACCGGTCTCACGCGGGAAGCCCCAGCCGTATACGCTGCCCAAGTTGGCAGCCGCACTGGAGGTGACGACCTTTTCTTGCATACACCAAAGGGCTTCAATGACTTGGGAGAACAGGAGTCTCTCGTTCAGGTTCTGCCGATCGTAGGTCTTCTGTGTGTTGGGCCAGCTTTCTGTTAGGCCAGACCACAGCTGTCGCGTACCATCCTCTCCGTACTCGTAGAAGCCGGCTTTTGCGGAACGTCCCGTACGTTGATGTTCTTGGAGCATCACCTTTAGTACTTCTACTGCCGGATGCTGCACATATTTACTACCGTAGTGGTTGGCCGCTTGTTCCTCATACTTCAGTACGAGTTGTAGCCCCAAGGCATCGGCCAATTCTAACGGCCCGTGTGGCAAGCCAAGTTGACGACCAGAGTTTTCTATCAGCGCCGGAGAGTAGCCTTCCTGAAGCATACTAATGCCCTCCAAAATGTAGGTATTGCGAACGCGCCCAGCGTAGAAACCCCAAATGTCCTTCACCACGATTGGAATCTTCATGATTCGTTGTGCGAAGTCTACCGCACGCGCAATCGTCTCATCTGAGGTGTCTTTCCCGCGCACGATTTCTACCAATGGTACCTGGTCGGCAGGGTGGAAGAAGTGTAAGCCCACATAGTTTTCCGGCCGTTGCATCCCTGCACTTAGCTTACTAATGGGGATAGAAACCGTATTGGTGCCAATAATGGAATAGTGATCCAACTGGGCTTCGGCCTCCGTGGTTACCTTCTGCTTCAGTGCTTCGCTTTCAAATACCGCCTCAACGATGATGTCGCATTCTTTAAAGTCAGCAGCTTTATCGGTTGTTACCAGGCGCTTCATGATCTGCTCCTTCTCACTAGGGTGGAAAGTGCCTTCCTGTATGAGTTGATCTATTCGCTGGCTCACAAACTCACGTCCACGCTCCGCAATGGCCTTACTCACATCCTTAAGGACTACGGATAATCCATGCTGAATACAAGCCACCGCAATACCACTACCCATCTGGCCCGAGCCAATAATGCCCACCTTCCGTACCCGGAAACGACCGTATCCTCTTGGGCGATTAATACCCGTTTTGATGGCGTGATAGTCCATCCAGAAGGTACTGATCATGTTCTTCGCTGTTGGCGAACAGACCAAATGCGCAAAACGCCGATTTTCAATTCTGCACGCGGTGCCAAAGTCTACTTTCGACCCTTGGACAAGTACATTCAAGATTGCTCTTTTGGCAGGCGAGTTGTTATAGGTTGCTGCTGCCATTTGCGCAGCCATCGACCGAATTTTGAGAATCAGTTTTGGATCGTTGGCGGTACCACCAGGGATCTCAGAGCCGGGCTGATCCCAAGGACGGTGCCAATCGGTGTGGGAGAGGAGCCACTCGCGGGCCTTCTCCATAAGTTCTTTCTGGTTGTTGGCCAGTTCGTCTATGATACCCACTTTCAACGCCTCCTGCGGAGAATAGTGACGTCCGGAAGTAAGTACATTATAGGCTTGTTCGATACCCAACAACCACATCATCCGGATCACATTACCTCCGCTGGGCATTAATCCCAGGTTCACTTCTGGCATTCCTACTCGTACGCGTGGATCATCAAGCACGATACGATGGTGGCAGGCCATTGCCACTTCAAAGCCACTACCTAAAGCGTTTCCGGAGATAGCAGCTACTACCGGTACTCCCGGCTTCTCCAAGGCGCGGAAGAAATGGCTCAGCTTCTCCGCTTGCTGGAAAAGCTCTTCGGGGTCATCAACGTCATATAGATAACCCAGATCACCTCCGGATAGAAAGGAATTCTTAGCGGACGTCAGTATAACCCCACGAAGTTGCCCTTGGGCTTTTTCCTCTTGCAGGCGCTGTAACACGGGCACAAAAGCTTCGCTGATCTCGTGATTTACCACATTGTGCGGACGATCCTTCATATCGAAGATGATCGTCATGATGTTGTCTGTATCTTTTTTCAGCCGAATCATACCCGTTCAATTATTGTGGCTACAGCCAGACCCGCACCGGCACAAAGCGTTACCAAACCCGTTTGCAAATCTTGTCGTTCTAATTCATCCAATACGGTGCCCAATAGTATTGCTCCAGTTGCACCCAATGGATGCCCCAAGGCAATTGATCCGCCATTTACATTGAGCTTCTCTGGATCAAGCTTGAGGTCGCGCTCGTATTTCAATGCTACGGCAGCAAAAGCTTCGTTGCACTCCCAAAGGTCGATGTCGGCTACAGTTTTACCGCAGTTTTTCAAAACACGTTTGGTAGCGGCAACTGGTCCGGTAAGCATGATCGTAGGGTCAACGGACACAGTGGTGCAGTTGACGATTCGAGCACGAGGTTTAAGACCTAACTCCTTACCTTTTTCGGCATTGCCTAGTAAAACTAAGGCGGCGCCATCGGCAAGGGCGCAAGAATTGGCCGCGGTGTGGAGATGATGAACTTTCTCTATTTCTGGATAACGATGCAAAGCCATTGCCGCGAATCCCTGCTGGCCGAGTGCGGTAAAGGCTGGTCGTAATGCGCTCATGCGCTCCAAGTCAACATCAGCCCGAACCAGCTCGTCTTTACTCAATATTGGGAGGCCAGAGGCATCACAGATGGGCACGATACTCGGTTTGAAGTATCCATTGTCCTTTGCTTTTTGGGCACGTTGGTGCGATCGCAAAGCGTAGGCATCGAGTTCTTCTCTGGTGAATCCCTCCATGGTAGCAATCAAATCCGCAGCAACGCCTTGTGGCAAATAGTTTTGCGTCATGAAGACGCCGGGATCGTTCAATAATGCGCCACCATCACTACCCATGGGCACTCTACTCATACTTTCTGTACCGCCCGCCACGGACAGGCTTTCCCAACCTGCTGCAATCTTAGCGGCGGCCAGGTTCACGGCTTCCAGGCCGGAAGTGCAGTAACGATTAATCTGCATCCCTCCATTTGCGGCAGACAACCCGGCTTCCAGCATAGCCGTGCGGGCAATATTAAAGCCCTGATCACCTGTTGGTGTAACGCAACCGATAATCATGTCGTCTATATCTGTAGCATTAAAGCCGCTGCGCTTTTGCAAAGCACGCAAGGCTACTTCCAGTAAATGGACGGGTTTTACTTCGTACAGGGCACCGTTTTGTTTACCCCTTCCTCGGGGTGTTCGCAGTGCATCGTAGATAAAGACATCATTCATTTTGGCGTGGGGTAGTGCTAGAGGCAAAAATACCAAAATGCCGAGTACTATTCACGGTAAAAATGAGTCGTCTATCCACTTTCCATAATCACAAGTCGATAAATATGGACCTTGCGTGACAATTCACTTATTTTTGAGACAAACAATGCAAGCTACATGGCTACTAGAACGAAAATGACCCCTTTGGCCCGCCTGCTCATCTTCTTGATCATCTTGGTTCCTTTGGCGTATGGAGGAGCTTCCTACATTCGTGGAGAAGACCCAATTGCCAATGTGAAAGCGATGATGAATGGTGAACAACCAGGAAACAGTGCGCCCGCCAAGAAAACCTATGACCCTCAGGCAGAGATTCAGCGATTGAAGAAGGAGAATCGTGAATTGAAGGCTCGGGTACAAGAACTTGAGGCTGAATTAGATGCCGCGCAAAGCGAGGCTTCAACCTCTACCCGGCAGAAATGGGGAAAGTAGAATTAATCTAACCTACTGGACCAGTTTGCCGCCACATCACATTACACAACCAACCTATTCTCGACTATGACTCTTCTACTGTTCATGGCTCAGGCCGGCTTAGGCTCTTTTCTCGTTAATGTATTATTGATGTCCCTCGTACTGATGGGGGCTGCGTACTTACTTAATGGTGTAGAGATTGAGGATTTTACCAGAGCTATTATCGTGGCCGTGGTTTTGGCCCTTTTGAACGCTACCTTAGGTGGTTTCTTGGACTTCATTACTACTCCGCTACGATGGATCACGCTTGGTCTATTTAGCCTGGTGGTTGATGCTATTGTCTTGATGACTGCTGCCTATTTTTTGAAAGGTTTTACCATCAAAAATTTCAGCTGGGCATTGCTAATGGCTATTTTTGTATCGATTGCTAACGTATTCCTACACTTTAGCTAAGCCCTAATCGAAAAATAGGGTTGCTTCAGCTGCTAGGGTATGTTATTAAATGAACTGCCTTATCCAGCTGCAAAAGATCGCATTGTTCCTTCTGTCGTTTACCTTCTTGTTGTCTTTGAGGGCACAAGAGCAGGGTAGGTGGGTCGTTGGCCTAGAAGGCGGAAGTGGTCTATACCAAGGCGATATCAGCAAATCAGGCGTAGGCACACTTCGTGGAAATACGCTGGTCTGGGGAGCAAGCTTTCAATATCAACCAAGCGCTTATTGGTCTTTCGGTGTGCAAGGACACATCGGAGAACTGATGGCAAACGATAACTTTTATAGCGACGATCCATATCGTGTGGGTCGTCGTTTTAGTTTTAGTACGAGTTTTTCCGATGTTGCCTTGTTAGGACGGGTTCACCCACTTGGTGATTCGCGACTCAAGCCTCAGCTCGGGTTAGGAGTAGGGCTGCTGTTTTTTGATCCCACAGCGGACTTGATTAACAATACTCATTTGGACTTGACGGAATCCGTTAAAGAGGATTTAGAAACCACTATTCCGGAAAATACCTGGTTTATACCGCTGCGTCTTAGTTTGGCTTACCAAATTAGTCCCGTTTTCGGTCTGGAAGCCGGCCTCCAATACAATTTTACACAGACGGATTACCTAGATGGTGTCAGCGTTGCTGGAAACCCGAATAACAATGATCGTTATGGCCATCTTTTCGTGGGCGCTACCGTGCACTTAGGATTTGCATCTGATATTGACCAGGATGGAATTGCTGATACGGAGGATAGCTGCCCCCTAAAGCCCGGACCTGCGGGAACTAACGGTTGCCCGGATGCAGATGGAGACGGTATTCGTGATAGTAATGACCGTTGCCCATTAGCAGCTGGTACAGCCGAACTAGATGGCTGCCCCGATACAGATGGAGATGGTATTTCGGATCCCTATGATCGTTGCCCAGCCCTGCGTGGCCCAGCCGAGGCATTGGGATGCCCACCTATGGATAATGATGGTGATGGGGTGCTTGATCATCAGGATGATTGCCCACTCTTGAAGGGACCTGCCGATCGTCGTGGTTGCCCTGCTGTAGATAGTGACTTAGACGGTCTACTAGATGAAGATGATCGCTGTCCTGATCACTATGGGATTCCCCTGTTTCATGGTTGTCCTGACACAGATGGTGATGGAATTGAAGACGTTAAAGACGCCTGCCCGAATGCCCTGGGCGATTTTGCCAATGGCGGTTGTCCCATCGTGACCACCCCAGGTGAAGAAGCCACTTTGCTTAGCGATCAAGTACTCCATTTTCGAGTGAATAGCGCTGACTTGTTCAATTATCCTTTGTTGGATCGCATGGTGAGCTTCTTGCGCAGAAACCCATCCTACCGCTTAAGCGTAAACGGCCACGCAGATATTGAGGCCCGCGAAGAAGCACCAACTTATCTCAGTCAACTTCGTGCCGAACGCGTTAAGCGCTACTTGCTGGATAGCGGTGTGCTGGAGCAACAAGTCATCGTTAGAGGCTTCAGCAATCGACAATTACTGCATACCGGTGAAACGCCTACTCGGAGCTTCCTTAATCGCAGAGTAGAGTTTGAGTTGATTCTAGGTGACTAAACTAAGCGTCTGCTTCTATTTCACCAACTCCATGGCTTCCTCTAGCGCTTCCCAAATCCACTCCGGATCTTCCAATCCAATATAAAAGCGTACCATCGTCCAAGGAATTGGCGAATCAGGTCGACCCGGTATGTTGTAGAAAGCTACCGTTGGTAAAGCCAGAGATTCGTGACCTCCCCAGCTTACGGCCATGGTGAATCGCTTGCTTTCCAGTAAGGCATGGGTGAACGCTTCCATGGATTCAGCAGTGGTAGCATTAAAATGCGCGGAGAACAGCCCTCCGGAGCCAGACATTTGGCGCTTTGCAAGTTCGTATTGCGGAAAGGAAGGGAGAAGTGGATGGAGCACCTGTTTGACCTTAGGATGTGCCTCCAGACGTTGGGCAATGAGTTGAGCACTGGTATTGCTTTGCTGTAAGCGGAGCTCCAAAGTACGAAGCCCCCGGATAACCAAAGCAGCATCATTAGGGCTAATAATTGGGCCTAGGGTCATAAATTCCTGCTCAAAGATTTGCCTAATCTTGGCTTGACTACCGCAAATGACACCAACGACAACATCACTATGACCATTCAGGTATTTTGTGCCCGAATGTACCACGATATCAATACCCATTCGATGTGGCTGCTGAAATATGGGTGAGGCGTAGCTGTTGTCGATAATGCTGACAAGGCCATGCTTTTTAGCCAATGCAGCGCAAGCTTCTAGATCCTGACATTGAAAGGTGAGCGAGTTGGGGCTTTCCAGATAAAGCACCTTAGTGTTATCCTGGATGGCTGCTTCGATTTCTGCCACGGATCGGCCATCTACAAAAGTGGTCGTTACCCCAAAGCGAGGTAGGTAGTTGGTCATTAAGATCTTGGTCCAGGAGTACGGGGCGTTAACACAAACGATATGGTCTCCCTGATTGACCTGACTCATCACGGCAGCAGCAATTGCTCCACTTCCGCTGGCACAAACGAGGGCTTCCTCCGTGCCTTCCAACGCAGCCAACTTACTTCTCAGGATACGTACGGTAGGGTTATTGCCACGGGTGTACAGGTGTGCATCAAACTCAGAGGCGAAGGCTTTTCGAAAGTCATCTAAGCGATCGTAAGCAAAGTTGCTGGATTGGATAATTGGTGGTGAAACCGCACCAAAATAACGTTCTCGATCTTCGCCTAAATGATTGAGGATGTAGCTTAGATGCATATAAAACTTATTTACTAAATTTCGAAAAATTTAACTATTTTTGTTTGAATAACATTGAACCACCTATGAAGCGATTTACCTCAGTTGATGAATTCATCGAAGTCCAAAGCAATTGGAAAGCACCTTTGGAGCTCCTCAGAGAAATCTTATTAGAAACAGAACTGGAAGAAACGGTAAAATGGGGATTTCCTTGCTACACATGGATGAATAAAAATGTAGTAGGCCTCGGAAGTTTTAAGTCTTATTGTGGATTGTGGTTCTTTCAGGGCGTCTTCCTACAGGATCCCGCCAGGGTACTCATCAATGCACAAGACGGGAAGACCAAGGGCATGCGCCAATGGCGTTTCGCCAATATGGAGGAAATCGATCGTGATCTGGTGAAGTCTTACATCGAAGAGGCTATTCAAAACCAGAAGGATGGCAAAGAGGTAAAGGCAGCTAGCCCCAAAAAGACCGTAGATATTCCAGCTGAGTTAGCAGAGGTCTTGGCTTCTTCACCAGACTATCAAGAAGCTTTTGATAAGTTCACGACTGGCAAACAGCGCGAATTTGCTGAATACGTGAGTACTGCTAAACGGGAGGCTACCAAGCTCAGCCGTCTAGAGAAAATCAAACCAATGATTTTGGAAGGAGTGGGGCTTAATGACCGCTACCGGAAATAGATTAGTCAATGTAAATCTGTCCGCGTAAGTAAGTTCTAGCTTGTCCTTCAAGCAGTACGCGATCTCCACTTAGCGAGCAGCTGAGAATGCCTTTGCGCTCACTAATCTGCCAGGCCGATAACTCATCTTTACCCAATGCTTTCGCCCAGTAGGGAGTCATCAAGGTATGAGCAGAGCCGGTTACCGGATCTTCATTGACCGCATATTTGGGGTAGAAACAACGAGAGACAAAATCTACCGTGTCTCCTGGTGCTGAGGCAATGACTCCACGTACATCTGGCATTTGCAGAAGCGCGTTGAAATCTGGTGTCAATCCAGCTATGGTCTCCTGATTCTCCATGACCACTAGAACGTCATCCTTCCCCATGATGGCAGCCTTTATGGGAGCGCCCAGGGCATCTTCCAAACCTGCTGGAGTAGAAATCTCCTTTCCGAAGTCAGCTGGGAAATTCATGCGATAGCCATTAGCGAGTTTCTCTACGGAGAGCTCGCCGCTTAAAGTGCTAAAGCTAATACTTGGACTTGTCAAGCCGATCTCTGCAAACAGTACGTGGGCACTTGCCAGTGTAGCATGACCACAGAGCCGAACCTCTTTGTTTGGGGTAAACCAACGCAGTGGCATTGCTCCATTTTCTTCTGGTAAAAAGAAAGCGGTTTCAGAAAGATTGTTCTCCTGAGCAATGGCTTGCAACTTCTCATCTGGAAGCCAGCGGTCCAATGGAATCACTGCTGCGGGATTACCGCGAAGGACCTCATGGTGAAAAGCATCAACTTGGTAAATCCGAAGCATGGTTATTGTATTTGGTAGGCTCGGCATTCGCCGCCGGCCAGGGGTGATATGCTAATTTCATCGCTAGACCAGTTGCCTTCCTCATCGAAATCAGCGGAAAGACTAGAAAACAGTCCTTTGAGCTGGAAGGTTCGTTGTGCAGATGCACTTTCAATGGCTGTGGGGAACTCGGCCTGTTCTGTGCCTAGATTGACCACAAAGAGGAGTTGTGGCGAATCTGCCTGTGTCCAGGCAATGATCTTTTGTTTTGCACTGGCATCAGGCGGTAGCAACCAGGCAGATCTGCTGGATTGAACTGCTGGCCAGTGCTTTTCAGCAAACTGCCTAATTCTATGCAGGTTGCTGAAGAGGCCTCCGTTCTTGCCCCAGTGGTACGGTCCTTTTGTCGCTTTTGGTCCTTCCTCGAGGTGGAAAACGTACAGTTTGGTATAGTGCTCGTTTGGTGCAGGTGTTGGATGGGGATCTCTTTGAGCAAAACCTAAACCCTGATAGGACGGAAGATCTGAAAGGAATAGCCCGATGAAGAGCCGAGCTTCATTACCACGTAGGTAAAACTTATCAAAGCGAGGGTCATCCTTATCCCCAGTCATTAGGGTGAAGTTTGGTTTCACCTGCCGGTTCTCAGCGACTTCCACATAGTGGGCGAAGTTTTCCATAAACTCTTCTTCACCTACCACGGTGCTTTGTAGATCGCCTAAGGTAGAATCCGCCAGACTGGCTTCTAGGTGCTCTACTTCGTCACCATAGGCCATAACACCCGGTGGGGCCATGAAACTCTCTGCGAAGTAGGCAAAGTAGGGTACGTGCTGGCTGATATAGGCTTTCACTGCGCCTAAGGGATCATAGAAGGCGTCCGTTTCTGCGGGTACACCCTCCGAACGCATCTGCACATGTGACATATCACCGCGCATGAAATCCAGATTGTATTCCTCTTGCACGGCTGCATAATGGCGGCAGAAATAGTCCCAGACTTCTTTTCTTGGTGAGTCAAAGTCAATCTCCCAGTCTTTATTATCGTTGAGGCGATCGTAGAATTTATAGCGTGTCAGCGGCCCAAAGACACGAGACATCTTTTCTGGCTTTGTAATGCGATAGTCCCGCCATTCTCTACCTGCGTAGTCAATGACTTTAGCTGTTGGATCAGGGTCTACCTCTAGTCCACGATAGGGCGGTGCCATTGTAGCAGGTACAGGTTCAAAACCCTTATGGTATAACCAATCTACCAAGCTGGCCCTGCGATCCAGTCGCAGTCGATAATCACTTGGCGGGCCAAATAGAATGTGTAATCGGTCAGCCTCCGATGTGTTCGAGCCAAAGAAGTCCTCCATTTCGCTGGGGTAGGCGCGCCCAGCCATGGCACTTCCATTGCGTACCAGCCAGGACATAATTGCTCCTTGGACATTCTGATGTAGGTTTTCCCGATGGTCGACAATTTCCAACCCCTTGCGCTGCAGCCATTCAAAGTACTGCGGTTGAGCCAGCGCCATTTCCGAATAGCGATCGGTGTGGGGAATTACATCCATGCCTACGGTCTTGCCCATCGCATGCAACAGATTCACCACCGCCTTGAGCTGCTTCTCTACGGTATTCAATTGCGGTACCGCGTGATAAAGTTCTGTACTAAAGAACTCTGGATTAATCTGCCAGGAGGCCATTCCATAAAGACTGGAAACTACACCAGGCTCCCACATTGGCAGCAGATGGATGCTGGATTGACTTTCAGGTATAGTGAGGGCATATTTCACTACGTTCCAGAACGACTGAATGGTGCGCACATTTACCCCCACCATGTTAACCTGCTTCATCCAGTTCGTTGAAGTTGTTCCTTCTAGAGGGCTGGGGATAGTTGACTGTGGGTTGAGTGCTTGCTGCATACTTTGCACACCAATACGCTGTGCCAAGGTGCTCAGTACAGTCTGGCTGTCCAGTTGTACGGCTAGTTCAGGCAAAAGAAACGGGACAAAGCTGGATTGCTTACTGGTGTACTCGCCCAGCAACTGCCGACGATTGGTGTTCCAATAGTCAACAATATCCTCGTAGGATTGCAAATTTGGAGTGCTAGTCATGAATCAATTGCAAGCTGGTTCGATAATGTAGCGCATCCGGTAGTGCAACAAAGGCATGGAAGTGCTAGCCCACCAAAGGTAGAAAGAGGACTGAATATATCAAGTACCTGGAAAATTCAGTGATGACATTTGCTGATGGTGAACTGGATTACTCCACTACCACCATGAACTTGTTCTTCTTGCCGTTCTCCACCATCACAAAGCGACCATGTAGCAAGTTTTCTGCGCTTACAGCGGCATCTTCACCGCTGGCCTTCTCCTTGTTTACACTAACGGCATTACCCTTGATGGCTCTACGGGCTTCACTCTTCGAACTTACTATTGAAGTGTGCTCAGCCATTAGATCAATCAGGGATGTGCCGTTGGCAATCAAGTCTTTGCTTACCGTGAAGGATGGGATTTCCGCAGCCACCATTTCCAAAGAATTGGCATCCAATCCACCCAAGTCTTCCGCATTTGCACGCTTGTTGAATAAGAGGTTAGATACCTGTTGTACCGCCTCAAAATCAGATTGCGAATGCACCCGTACAGTCAGCTCTTCCGCTAGAATAGCTTTCAAGCGTCGTGGATCTTCTCCGAACTCGTTTTCCAAGGCCTCTACTTCCTCGCGCGCTTTGAGCGTGAAGTAACGCATGAATTTCGGTAGATCGCGATCATCGGCATTGAGCCAGAACTGGTAGAACTGGTACGGGCTGGTTAGTTTGGGATCCAGCCAGATGTTGCCAGCTTCACTCTTGCCAAACTTCGAACCATCGGCCTTAGTCAGTAGGGGAGTGGTACAGGCAAAAGCCTTAGCATCCGTCAGGTTACGGCGAATGAACTCAGTTCCAGAGGTGATGTTTCCCCACTGATCGGAGCCACCCATTTGTACCCGACAACCGTACTTCTCGTACAGTACCTGGAAGTCGTATGCTTGAAGGAGTTGGTAGCTGAACTCTGTAAATGAAAGCCCTGTTTCCAGACGCTTCTTAACGCTCTCCTTAGACATCATGTAGCTAACCGTCAAGGTTTTACCTACATCACGAAGGAAGCTTAGTACGTTCATCTCCTTATAGAAGTCAAGGTTGTTGACCAGGATGGCACCGTTAGGACCGTCAAAGTCAAGCAGTTTTTCCATCTGCTTGGTTTGGTGAGCCAGGTTATTATCCAACTCATCGAAACTCTTGAGAGTACGCTCTTGATCTTTACCAGAAGGGTCGCCGATACGGCCAGTTGCACCACCCATCAGAACGATCGGGCGATGGCCAGATTTTTGCCATAATGTAAGTAGCATAATCTGAACAAAATTACCAATGGTCATGGACGGAGCAGTCGGATCAAAGCCGATATATCCGGCGGTTGGTCCAGAGGTTAAGAAGTCTCCTAATCCCGGGGTGCTATCGTGCAACATTCCCCGCCACTGCAATTCTTCTAAAAAGTCCATGTCCGTTGATTGTATTTTGCCGCGCAAATATATAATAAGATCGGTTCTTAAAGGTTTTTACTGTGCAAATTGGTTCCATTTCTTTCCTGTATATTCGCGCCGATAATGAACTTTTCTTCTTTCATAGCTAAAAATGTTGCCCGCGGAGGCGGAGCGTCGTTCTCTCGGATGATTATCCGGATTGCGGTTGTTGCCGTGGCCGTTAGTATGACCGTGATGATTGCCGCATCGTCGCTCATCGCTGGTTTCAAGGAAGAAATTGCCGATAAGATCTTTGGTTTTTGGGGGCATATCCATATCACGAACCCCAATATTAGCCGCTCTATCACAGAGGTTTTTCCAGTAGATGTTAATCAAAGTTTTTATCCAGGGCTGGCCGATGTAGAAGCTGTTCAATACATCGAGCGGAAGAATTGGTTGGGGCAGCGGGTAGAAAGAGAGGTGGAGACGAATGGTGGTATCCGCCATATCCAGACATATGCGATTTACTCCGGAATCATTCGTGCGAATGATGAGCTGGAAGGCGTAATGCTTAAAGGTGTCGGCAAAGACTTTGATTGGGAGTTCCTGGATCGATACCTAAAGGAGGGGACCGGTCTGACTCTCCCAGATACCACGATGGGTGATGGTATCCTGATATCTCAGTATACAGCAGATCGCCTACGCCTCACGGTAGGGGATAAGTTTTCCATCTTCTTTGTGACCAGTCGATACGAGCAACTGGAACGGCGTTTTACCGTCGAGGGTATCTACCGTACCGGCCTGGAAGAATATGACCGCCAGTTTGCCTTGGTGGATATTCGAAAGATTCAGCAAATCCTGGGCTGGGAAGAAAATCAAGTAAGCGGGTTTGAGGTGTTTATCGATGATATTGATGACCTGGAACCGATCACCGAATACATCTACTTCGAAGAAATTCCTGACGATCTTTATGCGGAGAGTATCCGAGAGAAAATGCGAGCCATTTTTGAATGGCTGGATTTACAAGATGTGAACGAGTGGGTCATTATTGGCCTCATGTTGGTCGTATCCATTATTAATATGATCACAGCTCTGCTCATTCTCATCCTTGAGCGTACGAATATGATCGGTACGTTGAAGTCATTAGGAGCTGGCAATTGGTCGATCCGTCGCATCTTCTTGTACTATGCCGGATACATCATTCTCGTTGGACTTTTCTGGGGTAACTTCTTTGGTCTTGGCCTTTGCTGGATCCAAGACACTTTTGGCTTAATTACCCTGGACGAAAAGAACTACTACCTATCTGTAGCGCCCGTCAAAATTCAGTGGGGGACGGTACTCCTTCTGAATGTAGGTACGCTTCTCATTACCCTATTGTTCTTGATCATTCCTTCCTACTTGGTTTCAAGGATTGATCCAGTCAAGGCACTTCGATTCAAATAAGATAGATGAGAAAAGGGGGCTCCCGATGAACTCGGGAGCACGGATTACTTTACTTAGTCCCGGAGAAACTCCAGTTCTTCCTGGTCATCCAGTTGCACCATAATGGTCGGACGACCGGTGATGGCGTCTTTCGGACGGTATTTGGCGACATAGTCGACAGCCTCAATGATATCAGACCGAATGCGGCCAAAATGATCAGGGTAGGGGCTACCGGTGAAGTGAGCAATGGTGGTAACTAGAGGGCGCCCCAGAAGTTTCACCAGGTTACGGCAATATTGGTCACGGACAATACGAGCGGCAATTCGGCCATCCGCTAAGCGAGCGGCTGAACGTATGCGTCCATTGGCCTCAGTGACGACAGTCAGCGGACGTAAATGGTGTGCGAGTAGGGTCTCTAGACGAGGATGGAGCTTGGGAGCATAACTTTTGAGCATATCCAATGAAGAAAACAGGATCTCTGGTTGCTGGTCCCTCTGATTTCTCTGTATTCGGTTGAACCGTGCCAGACTTACGGGGTTATCCGCTAGGCAGGCTACGCACCAAAGGGCATCAGTTGGCAAGAGTAGTAGACCTTGATTTTCGAGTACGCTCGCTGCTCCCTCGAGATCGTAGCGTTGAATCATAAAAGCAGGAGCTGGTGTAGCAGTCATGAGCATATGTGAATAGTTTGAGCATCGGCAAGCACCAAAGGGCATGCCATTGTGGGTCAGCCAACTAGTCAATACACAACTGGGGAATAGTTAGTTGAGCCCGGGTTAAAAGCTTTTCGCTTTTCGACATACACCGTTAAAAATCACCATATAGGGACCCAACGGTTTACCGAAAAGGAAATGTCCATTATGTTACGAACCTGAAAATTAGCCGCGGAATTGAATCCTATTTGCCTATTTTCGCTTGACGCTTAGGCAATGCGGCAGTCTTTGGGACGAGTGAATGCGCGCTTACGTATGTTAAGACATACTGTTTTGCTTTTGGGAATTGTTTTGTATCTACGAGTTGATAATCTACGCCTATATGAACTTGATTTTTTAGACCGTATTGTTTTGTTAACTTAAAATTTCCGGTTTTGCGAGAAAACGATCACCCCGTACTGCGCTCTTGTATCTTAATCATCTTTCTTCTGGGCTTTGCAACAAGTTCTTATGCTGCTCACCTCATTGGTGGAGAAGTGACTTATCGTTGCCTTGGCTTCACGGATGGTGATCCCAATACAAATTCTCGTCGCTATGAATTCACGATCAATGTATTTCGTGATTGTTTCGGCGGAGGCTCAGATTTCGATAGTCCTAACTTCATTATCAATATGCACGTTACCCTATACCAGGGGCAACAATTTTATGGGACCTACCAGTTAGAGGCGCCTACAGTAGAGCGTATTGATATTGAGGAAAACATTAATAACCCTTGTATTGTGGTGCCTTCCAATATCTGTGTAGAGGAAGGGCGCTACGTTTTCGAACTGGATCTTCCAATAGTAGATGAGTCCTACAATTTGGTATACCAGCGCTGCTGCCGAAACAATACCATTACCAATATTCTGGACCCACAGAGTTCAGGCTCTACCTATACCATTGAGTTGACACCGGAGGCGCAGTCTTCTTGCAACAGCTCGCCTTCTTTTACGGGTTATCCACCAGCGGTATTGTGTGTTAATCAGCCATTTACCTACGACTTCTCGGCTGTTGATGAGGACGGAGATCAATTGGTGTACGAGTTCTGTAGCCCTTATTTGGGTGGTGGCAATCAAGGCGGTTCAGGGCCACCCAATGGTGTTGCTCCAGACCCAGACTTGCCTCCTCCATTTGATAATGTGATTTTCTTGGCGCCTACTTACACGGCGAATAACCCGCTGGGCACGGATGCCAATTTTACCCTCAATACGACAACTGGACTTATGACAGGCTCGCCGCAATTTACCGGTCAGTTTGTAGTCGGGGTTTGTGTGTCAGAGTTTCGAAATGGCGTGCTTTTAAGTACGGTTCGGCGCGATTTTCAGTTCAATGTGACTACTTGTGAAGTAACCGTCTTTGCGGAGTTAAACAGTGATTCTGTAGGAATTGATGGTACCTATTTGGTAGGATCTTGCGGAGATACGCAAGTCGATATCATTAACCAGTCTGGCGTTAATGCCTTTATTGATGGGTATCGTTGGGAATTCCCAAATGTAGGGGGGCAAGAAGTACTATCTGATTCAGAAGATTTCTCTTACGATTTTCCGGGTGTTGGTTCCTACGAAGGTATAATGGTCGTTAATCCAGGTTCTCTGGATTGTACCGATACTGCCCAGGTTCGGGTAGATATTTTTCCTGGTTTAGAAAGTGATTTCACCTTTGCTTACGATACCTGTGTGGCAGAGCCTGTGACTTTTACCAACCTTGGGACTACCCTTGGTGGGCAAGCCATTGTCAATAACTTTTGGCGTTACGGTGACGGTAATGCCGAGGATGCTCTCAATCCAGTATACGCTTATACCGAACCCGGAGCTTTTGATGTGGTATTAGAGATTGTTGATGAGAACGGGTGTACAGATATTAGCACGCAAGTGGTTAGCTACTTTCCGGTACCTGATCTCATTGTCATTGCGCCGAGTGAATTTCGGGGATGCGTGCCTGCTGATATCTTCTTCGATAACTTAAGTTTTCCAATCGATGATTCTTATGACTTTGATTGGGACTTTGGGGATGGTAGCTTTGGTACTGATCTAAGCCCTACGCATCTTTACGAAACGCCAGGATTATTCACCGTTTCATTGGCTATTACGAGCCCCATTGGATGTACAACCGATACCACATTTGAGGATTTGATCCTTATGGAGCCGGCACCAACTGCGGACTTTACGTTCTCACCGGAGTCTTTGACCAACTTCCAGCCAGAGGTTCAAATTACGGATGAATCCTTGGGGTCTTTCCGTTGGTTTTATGATTTTAATGGTGAGGCGACCAGTGTGCAACAAAATCCGACTTATGCTCTTCGCGATACCGGTCAAGCTTACATCACCCAAGTAGTGACCCATCCTAGTGGCTGTGTCGACTCATTGACACAATTTATTGATGTAAAACCGGAAATTACTTTCTATTTTCCCAATGCCTTTTCACCAAATGGTGACGGAACAAACGATGTTTTCCGCCCAAAAGGCTTTACCAGAGGGTTCAAACGTTACCGAATGCAGGTGTGGAATCGATGGGGCGAGCCGCTCTTTGATTCGATAGATCCGATTCAAGGTTGGAATGGACAGAAAGGTAATGCTGGGCAAGATCAGCCGCCTGGTATATATTTGTACGAGGCTGTGATGATTGGGCCACGAGGAGAAGAATTTAATTACAAAGGGTACATAACCCTGATAAGATAAACGAAGAACTTGTCCTGAAAATGGTTTTAGACAAGTTCTAAAGCAAAAAGCAAGGTGGATGAGTGGTGTACAGCGGGTTTTGTTATGCATGTTGTTCCTGACGATTAGCTCACCAATATGGTCTCGCCATATCATTGGTGGTGTAATGACTTACGAATGCGTTGGGAAAGGTGCCTATGAGTTTACCCTCCGCGTATATCGGGACTGCAATTGTACGAATTGCGCAGAGCTGGACAATGTGGCCGAGATTGGGATATACCGTTGCAGCAGCCCGGATGATTGCAATGGGCAGTTTCAGAATAACCCTTATGATCAAGTAAGTGTGCCTTTGGCAGAGATCAATCAGGTCGATGAACCGGATTATCCTTGTCTTATCCCTCCAAATGTTTGTGGAGAGGAAGGTATCTACCGCTTTACCTTGAATCTTCCCGTTTCCGATGAGAGCTATTTCGTATCGTATCAGCGCTGTTGTCGTAATGTGACAATCGCCAATATCCTTGCACCAGAAGACTCTGGAGCAACCTTCATGATTGAGCTTACACCATTGGCACAGCAGTTGTGCAATAGTAGTCCATCGTTTGAGACTTATCCACCGATGATCATTTGTAACGATGCACCGCTCGTATATGATCATTCCGCTACGGATGCAGATGGCGACCAGCTGGTCTATGAGTTTTGTGCACCATTGTTGGGTGGTGGCCCACAGTTGGATCCTGCTTTCTACAATACCTGTATCGGAGCTAATCCTATTCCTGCTTGCCCACCGCCGTACGATAACGTGACCTTCCGTGCACCCACTTACACAGCTACGAGACCGATGGCAGGAGACCCAATCATTAGTATTGACCCAACTACCGGACTGATCACGGGAACGCCTGAGTTTCAAGGGCAATTCGTCGTTGGCGTTTGCGTGTCGGAATATCGAAATGGATTGCTGTTGAGTAGGGTATTTCGAGATTTCCAGTTCAATGTGGCTAGTTGTGACCCCACAGTGGTAGCGGACATTGAAGAAGATGTGCAGATTAGTGATCAGGAATTCGTCGTTAACTCCTGTGGCGATTACACCATTGAATTCAATAACCAGAGTTTCCAACAGTCCTTTATCGATAATCATGAATGGACTTTTGAGGTCGGCAACGGCCAAACGGAGACCTACTCGGAATGGAGCCCTACGGTAACCTTTCCTGGAGTAGGCACTTATGAAGGGCAGCTGATTCTGAATGAGAATACGGATTGTGGAGATACCGCCAAGATCTTCGTCAATATCTATCCATCTATTGAGGCTGATTTTTCCTTTGCTTACGATACCTGTGTGGCTGGTCCGGTAGCGTTCACCGACCTCTCCGTAACGGGCTCTTGTTGCCTGACAGACTGGTATTGGGAATTTGGTGATGGAAATGTGGGTACGACGCAGAACCCCAACCATAACTATGCTATTCCAGGAGATCTTCCTGTAACATTAACGGTCAGGGATACTAATCAATGTGTAAGTAGTCTCACTCAGGTTGTGTCCTATTATCCGGTGCCGGCGCTCATCGTGGTATCACCAAGTGCAGAGATTGCGTGTCAGCCGGCAGAGATTTTCTTTGACAACCTCTCATTTCCAATTGACAGTACTTACGATATCTTTTGGGATATGGGTGACGGGGGAAGCAGCATGGACATTAGCCCAACCTATGTGTATGAAAACCCTGGGGTGTTTACGGTCAGTGTAGACATAACCTCTCCTATAGGCTGTCAAACAGATACTACCTTTGATGACTTAATCACTGTGTTGCCTTCTCCGATTGCAGGTTTCTCCTACGCTCCTGAGCAACCCAGTAATTTATTTCCAGAGGTGCAGTTTACGGACGAATCCCAAGGTGCTGTACACTGGCGCTGGGACTTCAGCGCCCCGCCACCAAGCTTTATACCAAGCCCGACCTTTACTTTCCCGGATACAGGCTTGTATGTAGTGAGTCAAATTGTAACGCATCCTAGTGGATGCATGGATACGATGTCGGTTATCATTGACGTAATTCCGGAGATCCGCTACTACTTACCTAACGCCTTTAGTCCGAATGGAGATGGGACAAATGATACTTTTCGCGGGAAAGGTTTCCTAACGGGAATATCTGACTTCCAATTTCGCATCTGGAATCGATGGGGTGAGCCGGTCTTCGAGACCGATGATCCTTTGGAATCTTGGAATGGACAGAAGCACAATGTTGGGCAACCAGCGCCAAACGGCGTTTATCTGGTGGTGGTGACCTTCAAAGACCCTAGAGGGGAACCTGTGGAGATGAAAGGCTACGCCACTTTAATTCGATAAAAACAAATAATTGTTGTTTGTTATTTACCAAAAAGCATTACCTTTGCACGGCTAAAAAACAGGACAACAATGGACGCCATTAAATTTGTACACGAACAGTTGACTCCTAAGGGAGATCTTCCAGCATTCCGCGCTGGTGACAACATCATCGTGAGCTATAAAATCGTGGAGGGTGACAAGGAGCGTATCCAGGACTTCCGCGGAGATGTAATTCAAGTTAAAGGAGAAGGTGCTACGCGTACTTTCACTGTTCGCAAAATGTCGAACGGTGTAGGAGTTGAGCGTATTTTCCCAATCTCTTCACCAAATATCGTAGGCATCAAGGTAACTAAGCACGGTAAAGTGCGTCGTTCTCGCTTGTACTACCTACGTGATCGTGTAGGTAAGAAAGCTCGTATCAAGGAGCGTCGTCGTCTGTAAGACGAACCTGCTTACGCAATCATTTAGCAATCCCGAATACTGATGTTGTTCAGTGTTCGGGATTACTTGTTTGTGGCCTTTTCTATTGCTTTGTGATCTGCCAATTTATTTTCCTTTTCTACGAATACGCAGCGAGGATACTATTTCTTTTCCCTTGTCCGTTTAGTTACTACCCGAGCACAAAATGGGTGGTGCCGATCGAAGATGTTTGTGTTATTTTTTGATAAATGACCAAACACGGGACCAAGCCAGTGTCGGGATGACAAGTGTTGTTTTGTTGAAGAAAGGCTTCGTGGTGCCAGATCAACACTTGATGTTTTCCTACCCCAGTGTGACATTCATCCCTGAAATTGCTTAAATTTCACAAATAATTGTGTCTACCTTTTGCTGTAGACCGGTTACTTGTTTTGTTTTCGATCCAGCCTGGCCGCTTCAAAAACCACCATTTCTATGAGATTGTCCGTTGCCCTTATTTTGATTTTTTCTACTCTTTTCGTTTCCCCAAGCCTGCAGGCGCAAGGATGTGATCAGCACATCTCTGACGACCGCATCATTGGAGGCACTCACATCCTACGTTCCGTACAGACTACGCTGGTTGTTCGTGGTAATTATTCCTATGCTATCGTTCTAGTTTCGGACGATAAAGGTATTACCGCAAAGATGGAATCCAGTGGAGGTATTGAATTCAATATGGATGACGAGGTGATCTTTATGGATGCCAACCAGGTTCGTCGTAGTTATCGCTTCGTTGGAATGGGAGAAATGGAACGCCAGGGCGGAATTCCGGTACAAAGTAATGTCTTACAGCTGGATATGACGGCATTGCAATGGTTCTCGGACAACAATATCACTACGATATATCTGAAAAACAATATTAGCAACGAGATGCGGAAGTTTACACTGACTGCTAATCGTTTGCAGGCTTTTAATAGCATGGCTCGCTGCTTTTATCAAGTTTTGGATCCTAACAAGGTGGTAGACAAGGGTGAGGCTGGCCTACTGATTCCTTCAGCTAACCCTGGAGCACGTACCAGTTCAGCAGCATCTTCCACAAACACGCCTTCTTCCGGGCAAGCTGCCGCTGCCGCTCCTACCTCTGATGATGAATTGGTAGATCTTCGCCGGCAACTGACGGAAACCAAGGACCGGCTGAGAGCAGAAATCGAAAATGAACGCCGCAAGGCTGATCAGATAAAGAGTAACCTTCAGGAAGAAGTAGCTGCTGCACGCGAACAAGCAGCACAGCAAAAGCAGCAATACGCCGATGAAGTGTTAGCTGCCCGCCAACAAGCCCAAGAGGCGATTAAGGAAGCTCAGACTTCTTCGGCAGAAGCGGTACAAGCTGCACGCCAGCGAGCTGATAATGAAATGGGGGAGATTAACGAGAGTGTAGTTGAAGCGCGTACTCGTGCGCAGGAGGCTATACAAAATGCTCAGGTAGAGTCAGCGGCGGAAGTAAAGGCCGCTCGGGATAAAGCTGCCGAGGAGTTAGAACAGGTAAGAGGAAGATTAGAAGAAGCTAAGACGGCTTACGCCGATGAGGTGGCTGGAGCGCGTGAAACATCCAATGCAGAATTGGAGCGTATTCGCCAGGAAACAGCAGATGCCATAACCCGTGCACGCGAACAAGCCAATCAAGAACGTACACGCACGGCGGAAGAGGTGGTAGAATCAAAAGAGACTGCTGCAGAACAGATCCTACGCGTTCAAGAAGAAACCGCTCAGGCAGTTGCTACTGCTCGTGAACGTGGGGTGCAAGAGAAGGAAGCGGTAGCTTTTGATGTGGCGGAATCAAGGCGTAAAGCGGCAGAACAAAAAGCGCTGGTAGAACAACAGAACGCAGCGGAAATTGCTGAGTTGCGTGAGAACCTAGCTAAAGAAAAAGAAGCAGCGACGGTAGCCATTGCGGAAGCAAGAGAGCGTGCTGCCGCAGAAGTAGAGCAAATCCGTACGCAGGTAGAAGATGAGCGTAGCCGTGCTGCCAATGAGGTAAGCGCTACGCAAGAAGCTTCTGCGGAGGCGATTGCTGCGAGTCGTCAGGCCGTGGAAGACGAGCAGGCAGAATCTGCGGCGAAGGTACAGGCGGCTCGGGAAAGAGCTAGTCAGTCCATCGCCGATATCAATGCGGAAGAAGCTGCAAAGGTGACCGAAGCACGTGATCGTTCGGCCAAGGAAAAAGAGACCATTGCTGCAGAAGTAGAAGCTGCTCGTACCAGAGCGCGCGAAGAGATTGAGCGTATTCAGCAAGAGACACAAGAAGAATTGGCTGCCTCTCGGGCTCGCCAAGAAGAAATTCAACAAGCAGCGGCTGCCGATGTTGAAGCAGCTAGACAACGTGCGGAACAGGAAATTGCGGCTGCTCGTGACGCAGCAGAGAATCAAGTGACGGAAACCCAATCTCAAGCACAGGCTGCTAAGGATCGCTATGCGGAAGAGGTTTCCCAAGCTCAGGAGCAGGCAGCAAACCGTAAACAGGAGATTGCTGATCAGGCTGCGGCTGCTATTGCAGAAGCCAAAAGCAAAGAAGAGGAAATGCTGAATGCCTCCGCTACAGAGATCCAGGAAGCACGTGAACGTTCGGCTAAAGAACTGACAGCTGAACGCGAACGGGTAGCTCAAGAGATCGCTGCTGCTCGTCAGCAGGAAGCCAAGGTACAGGAAGAAACGGCAACTGAAATCGCAGAGGCACGTCGAGCGGCGGCCGAACAAATTGCTACCATTCGCCAGCAGGAAGCAGAAAAGGTTAAGGATGCTAGCGAACAAGCGGCTACCGAACGCCAAAATCTGGCGAACAACCTAGCGGCCGAAAGAGAGCGGGTAGCAGCTGAAAAAGCACAGCTACAGCAAAATCTGGCCAATGAAGTTAAGCAGGCTCGGGAGAATGCAGCCCAAGAGAAAGAGCGTTTGGCGCTAGACGTTCTGGAGTCTCGTCAAGCTTCTACCGATAAGCTACAAGAAATTAGAGAGGATGAAGCCGAAGCTATTGCTACGGCACAACGTGAATCTGCAGAAAGAGTACAACAGGCCCGTGATCAAGCAGAGGAGCAGGAAAAAGCCTCTGCGGATCGTATCGCCAAAGCACGTGAACGTGCGGAACTGGAAATGCAAACCTTGCGCGATCGTGTCCGGGAGGAACTAGAAAAATCTAATGCAGAAAGCGCGGAAAAGAAAGCAACCTATGCTGCCGAAGCGGAAGCCGAGCGTAAGCGCCTGCAAGAGGAAGTAGCTGCCGTAAGGCAAGAGACTTCAGAGACAATCTATGAGGCTCGTCGCCAGGCTACGGAGCAAATCACTAAGGTTAAGGAAGATAACGCAGCTGCAATCGCTGCTGAGCGTGCCAACGCTGAGACGGCAAAGGAACGAATCCGTCAGCAGGTCAGCGCAGAGGAAGAGCGCCTGCGCACCCTACAACAGCGTGTTCGCGAAGCTGAAGCTCGTTTGCGAGAGCTAGAGAAACAAAATGACGACGGTAATGGCAATTAATGTGCGCTTTATCGCACCTTAATCCACTGCTGACTTGCTACCTGGTGTTGTTCTATGAACAGCACCAGCTGGTAACTGTCATTGGGCAGGGCTGACAATAAGAAGTCTTGTTCAAATAGACCGCTAGCTAGTTTTTCCTGTACCAGCGTTCGAAGGTGCTGCCCCTTGCTATTGTACATCCGAACTTCAATATCACTACCCACGTTCAGGTCTAGGCTTAAGTGCAATTGGCCTGAAGATGGGTTTGGGTAGCAGTCGAATGAACGATAGGCCATGATGCCTAGATCATCTACTGAGTCAGGCAATACGTTCCGTCTTCCGGGGCTACCCCATTGATTGATATTGCTCCAACTTTCCGGTAGTGTATTATCAAGCGATGGTGAGATGAGTTCCAGCGTGTGGCCCTCTCCGTCCGCGGCGGTAGGCCATGGCAAATTAGGGCTGTATTTAACACTATCCTCTAAGCTGCCCGATTGATTAAATAACCGAACCTCATCACCGTCACTGGATAATCCAAAATCGAGTTCTCCGGAAGCCAGAGGCAAATCTGGATAAATAGCTTGGAAGTCCGACCGATCTCGAACAATGAGAAGAAACCCCTCAGCCTCAATAGTGGTTCCTGGAGCGAAATCAAACTGATTCGAGTCGTCACTGTCCCGCAGTTGCCAGTTACTAAGGTCGATTGGAAAATCATTGTAGTTATAGAGCTCGACCCAGTCTCCTGTAGGTCGCTCTGAATTCGAGTTGTAATTGATTTCGTTGATGACCAAGGGCGCAAGAGCGCTTGCTTCAAAGACTGGGATAAGTGTACTAGCCTCTTCTAGCGCAAACGTTAAACTGGCTTCCGTGCCTGGTACTGTACCTAGCCAATGAGAAAAAGTATAACCCAAGGCAGGAATCGCTGTCACTTGGACAGGAACTTCAGCAAAATAATCTCCACTCCAATCACTTTCATGAATAGTGAGACTATTAACCTGTACCCAGCCTTGATCTGGCTGCTGGTTTTGTATGGTCAGTGCGTGAAAACTGGGTAGTGAAAACTGGTCTAGGATGTGTTGTTTGACTTGTCCTGGGCGCCTTTCGGCAAAAGTCTTCATGGTATTGACGTTGTCACTATGATTCTCCGGACCCGCACCCCAACGGAGATAGTGACCAGCAATTTCTGGGGCAATCCGTTGTGCCATGGTGTCGATGTGTTCACAAACGCGCTCGGGTAGAAACCGACTGTTCATCTCATCGGCCAGTTGATTGATGAAGCGGTTTCGATAGTCCGTATTTTCCATTAAGCGTCGAAACAATAAGGTGGCCCAAGGCGGATTTGGCCAATTAGGGCCGTTGGGTTCCAGGGCAAACGCAAGGCTGTTGTTGAAGTAATTAAACTCATTCGACATACTGAAACCAAAGTCGGTGTCGAATAGAATCCATCGCCATTTTGTAGTGGAAGAGTTCCAAAATTTGATGTTGTTACCTGGCCAGTCCGTATTGTCAAAGAAAATTTGACAGGCTTGATACAAGACCATGTTGGCAATGTCCACCCGTTCTTCCACCCAGTTATAGTTGGATGGGATAGTGAGGTCGTTGTTTTCCACAAAGTCAATAAGCTGAAGATAGGCGATGTTATCTCCTTGGATGGTGCGACCGTTAGACTCCAGTAAATTGATGTCATCTGGAGAAACACCATGATGGCTGGCCAGAAAATGCTCGTTAACTTTTTCGCGCAGGTTGTAAATTCCCCAAAACTCGCCGTTAAGGTAAGCCACCATTGGACGATAAGCTTGTCGGTCAAGCATGCTGTTGCGCAAGAGGCTAGTCATAACCCCATCTCTAAAATTGGATCGCAGCCAGTCATTGCCAGAATTTCGCAGAACGATTGCCTGATATTCATCGATTGATTGTTCTGGGAAAAGCGGATAGTCGATTTCATTGGGGCCATATTGCCCACGAGCAAAAATGGATAAGGAGCGCTGTGCTTGTGCTCGACTCCAACCACCAAAAATTTTCACGCCACCGTCAAAGGCATATTCACTACCATTCACTTCGTAAAGGGCAAAGTGGATAGGACGTTCCCAATCTTCCCAAAAATTGGCGCCGAGGTAGGGGAAGTCCGGTGAGTAATCATCACCAAAAGCGTAGATGCCAGTCTCTTCATCGAAAAAATCATCCGGCTCTGCAGCTAGTGCGATAATCGGAAGGTCATGCATCACATCCACTAAGTATGTTTCAGTCTGAGTTGGAGAAGGCAAGAAATTATCCTGAAAAACCCTAGCTCTCACTACCGTATTATCATCAATTTCTATGGGTGTACTGTAGATCGGTGAACTCTCAGTAGGTGTAGTAGCATCCAGCGTATACCGAATCACGGCAGGTGTTTCCACACCACTGAGCGATAAGACTAAAGGATCGACAGGACCTCCAGTTTGAGAAAAAACGATATCTCCGGGAAGTACTCCCGTAAAGCCGGCATCGGGGTTAGCTGCTGCTGGGCTGGGCTCCGTAAACACCCGAGTTTCTTCTGCTTGATTTTGCAACTTACCTACGGATAAACCAGCTGTGACGGGCCCATTGGAACTTAAACTATCTACAAACTGTCCGTCTGCGTCGAAGAGATAAAGTACTTCGCCACTGCTCGCTAGTTTAAAATTGGTATGCAGACCACTCAGGGGGAATGAGAGATTCTGCGGAGGAGTCGTTCCTTCTAGCGTTGGAGCCGTATAAATTAAGCTCATCCAGGGGCGTAGACTCATGTCGGATGAGAAGCCATTGACGTTATGTAGTTGGATCGCTAACGTGTTTTCCCCGGCTACAATTACATCGCTGAGGTCGCTAAAGGAATAGCGTTCAGTACTCTCGCCTCGATATAATGCAGCTTCTCGATCGGTGAAGGCAGTAGTGTTATAGGTGGGATCCACGGCCGTGATATTTGCCCTGGCGATTTCCACACCATTCAAGTACGCTACAAACGCATCATCATAGTCGATATCCAGCACGACACTAGCGATCAGGTCGGGATCTGCGACATTGAAATCCTTTCGGACAAAGACGCTCAATGTGCCATTAGGGATAATAGTGATGTCATCACCGTCACCGTAGCCAAGGTTGGCCGTACCAGTAGCCCAGTTGCTGTCATCGTAAGCCGGTAAACGCCATTCGGGGTCCAGGTTGTTGGTTGGGATGAGGTAGCGAATGGTCTCGGTTTCTGTAAGGTGAGTCCGAGGGAAGTACAACTCATTCCGATCTTTATCAGAAGCCCAAAGGAGGAGGTATTCATCGCTTGAGAGTTCCATCTCAGGAAAGGTCCATTGATCAGGGGTGGTAAGGTCGTCGGTTACGGTCCAACCATTTAATAGTACAGGGTTTGGGCCAGCATTATGCAGCTCGAACCAATCAGGGGTGTCATTGTCTTCGTCTAGTAAAACTGAGTTAGATAACACCATTTCGTTAATCCGTACGCTTTGTGCGGTAAGGTCAGAGACAAAAAGGCAGGAGAGAACAACGAATAAAAAAGTAAAGTGTAGTCGTGAGAGCATACCTCTTGAATTGAAATTCATGGAGTTGTTCAAAGATAACCGAATTGCTGAATGCTATTGGATCACTCCAATAAGGATGTCGGCCAGGCGTTATTGAATTGGATTAGCTGTTGGAGTATAATAGCTCCCTCCTTGGAGTGATCAAAACATGACTTCAAGATGAATGACAACAGTAATGCTTGCCGTATCTTTGTAATACTAAGAGCTAAACCTGGATATGCGGAACCGTAACCTTCGTTTACTGACCTATTTTGTGATGGGCTACATGACGTTAGCCTTCGTCTGGTGGTCGGTATTGCTATGGACGAAAAACCAGGACGCCTACCGCGCAAAGATTGAGCTCCAGCAAATAGGGATGGCTGCTGAAGGTGTGATCAAAACACCAATGGACTTCTATACTTCAGAACGCTATCAAGAGCTCAAGAAGGCTTATCATCGTCAGGAACGAATGATTTTGGGTGAGACTATATTTTTGTCTCTCAGTTTGTTAGCTGGTTTGTATGTGATCTATATCGGTTATCGTAGAGAGGTGAAGGCCTCACAACAGCAACGTAACTTCTTGTTGTCGATCACGCACGAACTGAAATCGCCAATTGCTGGAATTCGCCTGGCACTGGAAACGATTTCTAAGCGAGGTGATCAATTACCGGCGGACAAACGCCAGCAACTCAGTGAACGTGGTATAAAAGAATCGGACCGACTCAACAAATTAGTCGAAGACTTGCTGCTCTCGGCTCGCTTGGAAAATGCTTATCAATTCCATCAAGAACCTGTTGACCTTGTAGAACTAACCACCAAGATCACAAATAGGCTTCGACATCAGCATTCCGATGCACGCATCGAGCTTGTAATCGGCGAAGATGTAGCTCAGGTACATGGTGATCAACAGGCATTAAATTCGGTGGTGCTCAACTTGATTGAGAACGCACTGAAGTATTCTGGTGAGCAGAAATTTGTCAGCGTCAGTATCGAAAATACAGACGAAGCGGTTGTTTTATCTGTGAAAGATCAAGGCATCGGAATTTCAGCTGACGATAAACAACGGATCTTCGAGAAATTCTATCGCGTTGGTAGCGAGGATACGCGCAGAACAAAAGGTACTGGTTTGGGGTTATTCATCGTTAAAGAGCTAGTTCGGGCACATCAAGGCCAAATTAAGGTCAGCGATAATCGTCCCCAAGGAACAATTTTTAAAGTGAGTTTTCCAGCTTTAACTGCTTAATTATTAAGGGAAAACATTAATTCCGACTACAGGTCATGCTTAGAATACTATTAGTAGAAGACGAGGAAAATATTCGAGAAACGGTAAAGCTCAACCTAGAGCTAGAAGACTACGAGGTGGTGACGACGGGCGATGGAAAACAGGCCCTGAAGTACACCAATGAGCAACACTTTGATCTGTTGATCCTTGATGTGATGTTACCAGAGGTAGACGGCTTTCAGATTTGTGAGCAGGTCCGCCTGACCAATCGCGAAGTGCCTATTATTTTCCTCACGGCTAAGGATACTGCTCAGGATCGTATTGCCGGATTGCGCAAAGGCGCGGATGACTACCTGACCAAGCCCTTCAATCTAGAGGAATTACTCTTGCGTGTGGAGAAGCTTATTCAGCGTACTAGTAAGGCTCCTGAGGTGACACCTGATATTTACTCCTTTGGAGAAAATACAATCAACTTCGCGACCTTCGAAGCCGATGGAAATCCTGGTACCTTCACTTTGACTAAGAAAGAGGCGATGTTGCTGAAGCTACTTATCGACCGTAAAGGTGAGGTAGTGAGTCGCCAGCAGATATTGCAGTCTGTTTGGGGCTATGACGTCTATCCAAGTACGCGAACAATTGACAATTTCATCCTGTCTTTCCGTAAATACTTCGAGCGAGAACCGCGCGAACCAGAATTCTTCCTTTCCGTACGTGGAGTAGGCTATAAGTTTGTGGGCTAGGCGTTCCTGCTTTTTTATTCAACTTCCCTATCTTTCCGGTGGAAACATTGGAAACTATGCAGCAGGAGTTGAGCAAATACTTGGCAGATTTACTTCATCAGCACGATCGCTTGTGTGTCCCAAGCTTAGGGACCTTCGAGTTGAGCCATGCGCCAGCATTGGTCGATCAGGTGCAGGGCCAAGTCAATGCTCCTTCCAAGAGTGTTCGTTTCAACCCAAATCTGGTAATGGATGATGGTGTGCTGGTGGAATACATTCAGCAACGCCTGGGATGGTCCTTAGTGCAAACACAACGTTGGTTGCAAGAGCAAGTGGATGACATCAAGGCTGGCTTGGATCGTCGTGAGATTATCGAACTACCAGGTGTCGGACGTTTCTTTCGAAACTTCGAGAACAAGCTCCAGTTCGTAGCTGAGAACGCTAATTTTAACCTAAATAGTTTTGGTCTCCAGGCTGTGGATGGGCAGCTGATTGCCCGGTCCGTAGAGGAAAAGATTCCCGCAATACAGAAGAAAGTGCCTAAACGCGCACCGGCGGCAGCCGCACCAAAAAAGGACAGTGCGATCTTAGCTTGGCTCCGTGAAAACTATGTCTGGGTACTTGCTGGTCTCCTAGCGATTGTCTTGATTGCAGTGGTGATTCTATATCCACGTACCCCTGGCACACCGGCCAATCAGGAGGGAATTGCTAATGTACCTCAGGAACGCCTAAATGCAAGTCCATCTAAGTCGCAGGACGAAGAGACTACTGCTCAGGTGCCGGTAGAAGAAGGAGTGGAGGAGCAAGCGAATACGCCTTCTGCTAATCAGGACTCCAATACATCTGAACCGGCCCCTCCAATTGATACTGAGTCTCCTACCTTGTCGCCGGAGGAGCATAGTGCGGTGATAGCGGTTGGGTTATTCGGTAATCCAGAAAATGTAGCTCGTTTATTGGAACGCTTGTCAAAAGAAGGATATGCCCCTATTTCTAGGCCAGAAGGAAACAATACCCGGGTAGGGGTGAGTGTCCGCTATGCGGATGAATCTGAGTTGCAAACGGCCTTGCGTGAAATTAAACGGAAATATACATCTAGCGCCTTCGTACTTTCTCGTGACGGACGAGAGGTGAATGAGCGCTAGCGTACGCTGATTTTTATTCTTTATTAATCGTCTCTCTCATGAATTATTTACTCCGTAGGAGTTTATGGGCCATTCTTGTATTGGTTTCATCTTTCGCTCCAATCTACTCATTAGCACAGCCCTTTTTACCGGAGGATGTGCCCTCTCCAATACTGACTGCGTTTCTTGAACATCCAGAGATTAGTCAAATCGAAGTAGTTGTGACCAGTGGCGATACCACCATAAGGGATCAGCTGATTACGATTGATCGAGCGGCGAGAAAAGTAACTACTCAAAGCTTTGGATTTGATCCTGAACAAGAGGGTCAAGCATCTCTTTCTACGCGTTCAGAATCTATTTATAATGAACATTGGCTCTTAGCCAGGAAGGAGTATTTCAGCAGTAATGGAGATATGAGGTGGTGGACCATATATGAGTATACTGATGATCAGTTACTACTAGTGCAATCAACATATATGAATGTCTCTAGAGGAGAACCCGCCGAACAGGTCGTTAGTGAGTCTCACACCACTTATGAGTATGAGGGAGCGGAAAGGCGGCTGTTAGGATGGGAGCGGGTATCTACCATGCCAGGATTTGATTCGGACATTACTAGAGCCACTGTTCGGTATGACAAGGAAGGACGACGTACGAGGGTGAAAAATTGGGACCTGAACAAAGCAGGTAAGAACACAATGATTGCTCGTGTTTACCGGTGGAAATACAATGGCAATGAGATAGAACAGCGGGTAGAAAACCTGCCAACTGGTAAGATGCAGAAACTCCGGCAATGGCTGGACGAGGAGGGACGTTTGCTTCGCGAAGAAATAGAGTTACCAGTCTATGATACGCAGCGCACCTATTTTTACGAAGGCAACTTACTCAATAAAATCAACTACGATTTTGTATTTCCGAATGGCGAATTGAAACAATCAGAACGGGTATATCACTACAAATAAATGCAGTAAATCGTCCTTACACTACTTAGAAAGATATCGACTACTATGTACGCTTTTGTACACTCAAGAGTAATTGCTAGCCTTGTCATGGCACTGGCTTTCGCCAATATCTCTTTGTTGGCGCAACCTACGCTAGGAGAGAAGCCTGCATTTGATCCCTTAAGTGTATTTCAGGAGCACCCAGAAATTAATCAGGTGGAAGTGTTTTCGACGACTGATGACGTTAACCGAATGCATAGCACCATTACGATTGATCGCGCGAAGCAGGTAATAACCATGGAGCGGTTTGGTAATCCGGAAGATGTTCCATCGATTGTTCAGGTGTATTACAATGAACGCTGGCAGAAGACGGAAAGGACATATCTCCTAAGGTCTCAAGAAGTAGTGCAAAGAGAGACCTATGCCTACAACGAGGAAAATCAGCTGCGCGACTATACCATTTACCGAAAGGATCCAAATGGGAAGAGCGAAAATGACCTTGTTGTTGGTACCAGAAAGAGGTATTACTACGAAGGAAAGGAATCTCTGCTGGTAGAATGGGAAGAAGTGTATGAACGGTCAGATGAGGAGGGTCCGATGATCATTAAAACAACGATTGCCTACGATAATAATGGTCGTTGGAAGACAGCGAAAGTGAGTAGCTTAGACCAAGTTTATCAAACCTATATTCTAGCAAAAACCTACCGTTGGAAGTACGGAGAGAATGTGGTAGAACAGACCCTGCGAGATGCGATTACCAGACGAAAATCGAAGCTGCAACAATGGTTTGACGAGGATGGTCGCTTAATCAAGGAGGAAGGAGGAATTATTGGGCATGATACTCGGCGGACCTTTACCTATAATGAAGGGTTACTCACTGAGGTTTCTCGGGAATTTGCTATCTCTGATCCAGAGAAAGAGCGGCAATCAACTTACCGCTATAGCTACAAATAAGGAATGATGCTTTCACCCGGAGTTTTGTATTCGTCCAGATGAAAGCATCGAGTGTTACGGTTTATTCCTGTACTAAGAGCAGTGCGCTATTTCGTCCAACTGGCAAGCTTCCGCCGGTAGAAGGGGCAATGCCTTCTAAATTGATTTCTCCAGCATCTATAATCTTCGTCCAGTTGCCGCTAGGAACAGTCACAGACTGCACTTCGTCAGAGCCGTTAAAGGCAACGAAAATCTTCTTCCAAGAGTCACCAACGGCTTCACCGTCAAGGGAATAGGCTACTAGTAACTCACCCTCAGTATCTACGAATGATAAGTTCTTCTGGATGTCGGCGGTTCTAGTCATTCTGAAAGCGGAGTGCGCCTTGCGAAGCTGTATTAGACTTTGGTAGTATTCAAATACATCCTTGTACTGCGTTTTGCGATTCCAGTCGATTTGGTTAATGGCATCAGGAGATTCGAAAGAATTTTCAACACCGTTTTTGGTGCGTAAAAGGTCTACGCCAGCATGTAGAAAACTGATACCTTGACTCGTCAGCACCATGGTACCGGCCAGCTTATGCATGAGGATACGCTCGGCCTCACTCGCATCGGGTCGTGAAAGCGTAAGGCGATCCCAGAGTGTATGATTATCATGACAGCTGACATAGGTCATGCATTGATCGGGGCCAGGTGCCCAGGCCGCCTCTGAGTAATTGACGTTTGCGTAGTCTACTTGAGGATGCTCGGTAGCCGCTACAATGCCAAATTTGATACTCTCTTTTACTTCTTCGTTTCCGCTAATAAATCCGCTTGCATCAGCGGTGAACACATGCCCTTTGATGGCGTCTCGTACATCATCGCTAAAGGCAGCAACACCCTCAAGTTGTGGAGTATTGGCTTTTAGGGCCAGTTGTTCATCTGGTAATGGACTATCTCCGGCCTTCCAACCCTCGCCGTATATGAAGATGGTGGGATCAATACTATGGAGTTCCTCTGCAACGGCATTCATGGTTTCAATATCATGAATACCCATTAGATCTACTCTAAAACCATCCATATGATATTCTTCGACCCAGTAACGCATCGATTCGATCATGTATTTGCGGAACATTGCTCGCTCCGAAGCGGTCTCGTTACCGCAAGCACTAGCATCAGAGAATGAGCCATCCTCTCGCTGGCGGTAGTAATAGCCTGGTACGAGTTGATTAAAGACCGATTCTTCACTCTGCCCCGTATGATTGTATACCACGTCCAGAATGACGCGGATGCCATTTTCATGGAAAGTTTTCACCATTTTTTTGAATTCACTGATGCGCATCAGACCATCATATGGATCGGAAGAGTAGCTTCCCTCTGGTACGTTGTAATTCAATGGATCATAGCCCCAATTGTATTGTGCTACTTTGGTATTTGATTCATCAATGGAGCGATGATCAAAAACAGGTATGAGGTGAACATGAGTAATACCAAGCTCTTTGTAGTGATCGATCCCGGTAGTTTCGCCTTGCGGAGAACGAGTGCCAGACTCAATTAGTCCAAAGTACTCACCAGGATAACCTGAACCAGAGGAGGGATGAACGGTCATATCCCGTACATGCATTTCGTAGATGATAATCTCATTAAAGTTGTTCAATGGAGGGCGCTCATCATCTTCCCAACCCTTGGGATTGGTCCTATGCATATCAATCACTTGACCTCGGAGTCCGTTTACGCCCACCGCCTTTACGTAAGGATCGGTTACCTCTGCCTTCCATTCACCGTCATACTTTGCCTGGAAAGCATAAAATAAGCCAACCAAATCTTCTTGCAGCTTTAGTTCCCATACGCCCTGATCGGCTCTGTCTAGCTGTAATGTCCGGATAGGCTCACCTCCTTCACCTGCCTCGTAGAAGTGAATTTGGAGCGCTTCGGCAGCTGGTGCCCATACCTTGAAGGTGGACTGATTTGGGTAGTACGTCAGTCCGAGATCGGTTCCAGTGTAGACTGGATAATCATCAAAGGATGTATAATCAGGCACAGGAGGATCGTTTTGGCAACTAGTGATGACACCGCAAGTCAAAATGGCGAGTAGCAGTGTTCTGAAGGTGTTTTCTAAGTTCATACATGCTATTTATTGATGAAGTCATGGTACCAATGACCAATCATTTCATTGACAGATTTGCTGAGATCAGTATTAGGCCAGGATAGCTGTTCTTGAATTAATGGAATCAGCTGCTGTAACCCATTGATATTGGTTGTCTGCTTAGAGGGCAAATAGCTCTTCAGCCTATTCTTCCAACTTGGTGGCAACCAGGTGCCGGGAGAGAAGCTAGAGCTTGGTGGTAGGTTGTCTTCTGCAAATTGGATGTTATATGGCTCAAACCAATACTCAGCTAGGACCTCCCGATAAAGCTGCATGTTTTTTCGGTAGTCGTTAGGTACCGTTTGCCAAAAAGTGATAAATTCTCGATCCCAAAGCGGTAGGTACCAACTACAGTTGAACCACTCATAAGCACGTACACCATTGACGATGTATTTGCTCACATACTCGCGAAGCACCCAGTGCTCTAATTCGCTAACGTATTGGTGTTCATCCTGTATCTCCTCTTTTGGAAGTTGTGGTTGCCAGGCTTGTCGGAGCAGATCGTTGGGTTGACGTAAAAAACGATTCAGAAGCTGTTCTTTTAGTCGCTTCTTCCGGTTAGGAGGCCACGGTAGTTGAGGGCCTGGTAAATAACTGCCAGCCTGAAAGTCTCCGCAATAACCGGGACTAATAATGCTACCCGCCTCAAGCCATTCGTTTTTGCTCAATTGCTGCAAGGCAAAATAGTCTTGCTCTTGCGGCAAAGCACAGCCTTTGGCGGCATAAGTTGCGTACTGTTTCCAGTCGTCTTGTCCAAAGGAAGAAAGGACTGTGCTGTCATAGGGCACAAACTGCCAGTCTATACCGAGTTTGCTAGCTACCTCCTCACCGATTTTGGCTTCAATACTGCCTGTTTGTCCATAGGTAAATGCCTTGAGGTTTGGGTATCCGTTTCGATGAAGTGCGGCGGCAATAATGCGAGAGTCATAACCGCCACTTAAGGGAAGAACAATGGGCCTCCCATCTGCAAATTGCACGAAGCGATCAAAGACATCCTCTAAGAGGCTATTGAAGCGCGACTTGATTTCTGCTGCAGGAGCCGAACTACCTTTGGGTCGCCGATGCGGAAAGTAGTTGTGGATATAACACAAGCCATTCTTTACTTCGAGCAGTTCGCCGGCTTGTAATTGTTGCCATCCTTGCCATAGCGTTGCATGGCCGGGAATGAACTCTGCCTGCTCCAGCGCTTTGTTTTGTTGCCACCAGGAAACCTGTCCACTGGAATCAGGTTGATCACCTATAGTCACAAGTCCATCAGCCACTTTCCAGAAGATGGGAATGGATCGCCCGATGTCAGTTGCTGCAAGATGAAGGTCCTCTTTGGACCAAAGCAGCGCAAAGTGACCGTTCCATTCAGATAGAAGCCGCTTTACATCAGCGACTGATACTGCATTTTGCAGTAGTCCATCTACCTCTTGGTGAGATAGCCATTTACCGTGACGATATACTTTACCAGCCCACCAACCTGCGGATAGGCGGTGCCAGGAAAGGCGACTATTATCTTGAGTTTTTAATTCGATACGCATTGGAGAGCGTAAAATACATACTTGTGAAGTAAGAAGAGAAGGGTAGGAGAGGGAGAGTGATGATAGGAGGGGGATGTTGGGTGGGGTGCACGGCCCGCACGGCGGGACCCACCCAGTCACCTGGTCCAAAAAACACCCAACCCAACTAATGGGACAGGCATCAGGATCACACCTTGCTCAATGATCATTCATCAAGCAAGCCAACAACATCCTTTAAGCAAGAAAAGTGGGAATAAATACTCTGATTGGTTGTCCGCAACCCCTAGGAATATCGACGGACGGGAAAATTAGCCTTTGAATGGACTTTTCTATTTGCTGAGTCTAAATATAAGGAAAAACCAATTTAAAAACAAAAAAAGGGTATATTTTTTAAAATAAAAACAAATAATTAAACCCTTGGGCACCACCGTAGTGGGGTCAGGTTATCAAGTAGGATATTACCACTGTAACGAAACTTCCCCTCCGTGTGAAAAGCTTCCAAGATAATATATCGAATTGGCTGCTCTGCCTTGACCTCTACCCGATAGCTTTTCCAGTAGGTGTGCTCAATGAGCGGAGACTCATATAACAATTGATCTTTGCTACATCGGTCAGTGCTACCCCAGACCCTCAGTTTTAGGGGCTTGTTGTAGCCACTATAGGTGGCTCCTCGAGCCAAGTCGACCAGAAAGACGTAGCAATCATCGGTTTCGATGGTTCGTTCAAGTCGCTGGGTGATACTCTCCCAGGTACCATTCGCACGTGTGATAAGTCCAACGTAGGTGTCACCGTCATTAGCTTCCTGATAGATACCCCAAAAGCCAGGTAGTATATCTGGCGTAGTGAGTGCCTCGCAACCAATCCAACCAATAGGCACCGTTGCGTCAGCAGGTTCGCCTTCAAAGGAAGGGTTTTGCCAATGGATGGATGGGGGAGTGGCGGACTCCTGGGCCTGGAGCATAACAACTCCAATAGTGAATAGAAGTAAAATACTTTTGTGACAGAACCTAACAGCCACGGATGAAATTTTCTTGAATGAAAGCATACAATTCTTCAGTTTGCATGATTACGGATCAATAATCTTAATAGCAGCCTCGACGGTGGATTGGTCTCCCTGAAGGAGCTCCTTTGGTGGAACTTCAAAGCTACCATTTTTCATGACCTCCAGGCAGGTGTCTAAATCCGGGGCATACTGAAAGTAACTATTCTCAATGTATGATTGATAATAATCTTTACCATTGTGATGAATCAAAATAGTAGGAAGCCCGAATTCTAACGCTTCGAGACAAGTCGTTGAGAAGCCCGTAATATGTAGGTTAGCTTGAATGAATTGTTGATAGAGGTCCTGTTTGTTTATGCCCATTACTTTTACGTTTTCCATATCGCTAAACGCCTCAGTGAGTTCTAGTTCCAGTTCTGGGTAAAGTGGATGGGCCCGAAGTAACCATTGCCAATGAGTATCTCCTTCTGTTCGTCGTATTAATTCTTCTAGATAGGAGCTATGATAGTGTTGAGGCTCTTGCAAGCTTACTAAAATCGTTGATTCCTTTGATTCATCTTGCGTGATTTGCACGGAATTTTGTGCCTTGTAGAAAGCAAGCCATGGATTTCCTCCTTTAATTACAGATTGTAGATAAGTGCTATCCCAATCTTGGATGTGTTGTTCTTCGGCCTTACTCCAAACCCAAAAGATGCCTGGCAGTAACTGTCGAGTCTGTGCAGAAGCGATGCTGGGATAGCTAGCATACATTGGATGTGTGGATCCCTGAGTGCCATGTTGCACATCTATACAGAGAATGCCTAATTTTTTACAAGCCAGCGTTAGGCCAAAAGCTTCTTTACTGTAGTAGCAAAAGTTGAAGACTAGGTGCAGTTTATGATTTTCTAGCAAACGGGTAAAGGCCTCGCGTAGGAATAAGATTCTTACCAAATCCTGGCTAATCACCTTGGGGTCAAAAAAAATGGAAGTCCAATTTCTTTCCTTGATAAGGTCTTCAATATAGGAGATCTCTTTCGTACAGTAAGAGGCAGCTCTTTGACCCAATCCTAGGCGAATGCACAAAGTGGCAAACAGATTGATTGGAAATAAATTGATCGTCGGAATGGATTTAGACGATTTCCATTGTGAAACATCAGTTAGATACTCACCCAACAGGCACTTTCCTCTGTTATTCAAGAAATGCGCAAGGCCATCCATTAGTCTGTTCGTGTAGCCTGCGGCTGTGGAAAAATTGCGCTTAACGGCGTGATCAAATAAGAAATACCGGTAGCCACTTTCATCGTCTTGAGAAGAGAAGATGCTTTGCAAGAATAAACGCAGTGTCATGAGAATTAACTCGATCTGACCAGACAGTTTCTTCCCTTTTCTGGTAGAACGACTTACTGCTTTATACCGCTCCAAGTTATGACGGCGGATAAGAGGGACTATAGGAAGCAATTTGGGATTGTTAACCGCCAGGTGCTCTTCCAGGTTCTGTAACTGTTGTACCAGTTCTTTGTAAGCTGTTGCCATCCCACGAATATTGGACGTAATCTACTTTCTTAACACAAGCTCTATTGTTTTGGCTCAATATCTTGCCATTGAATGGCTTGGTCTTCTTCAATCGGTTTTATGCAAGTCGAACCTAAAACTTGTTCCAAATATTTTGGACTGACACCATTGGCTGGACGTTTCCACGTGAGGTCGCTTGTTTGCAAAATATCGCCCACTTGTAGGTTTCGGGTGGCAACTAGACTCCGACGAGCATTTTGCCGCGAAAGGTCTTCTGTGGGAATCGGAGCCTTTTGATAGCTGCCTAATAGCCCTGAAAGCTCCTTCATATTAGCCCGGAAGTTCTTTAAATCTTCCTTGTCCATAGCATGGTAATGGTCGTTTCCAGGCAGGGTTTTATCATGTGTAAAATGTTTTTCTAGGACAACTGCACCGAGTAAAGCCGCCACTTCCAGCGTTTTCATTTGCTTCGGAAGAGTGTGGTCAGAGTAACCCATCAATGACTCTGGAAAGTGCTTTTTCAGATCTTGAATCATCCCCAAGTTAGCCTGATCATCAGGTGTCGGGTAGTTGAGAATGCAGTGCATGATGGAGAAAGGAAGCTCATAACGCTTTATTACCTCAACGGCCTGATGAATCTCCCAAAGGAAAGAAGCACCAGTTGATAGCAATATGGGCTTCTCAAATCGGCACATGAATTCAATAAACGGCAAGTTGGTAATATCTGAGGAGGATATTTTAAAGACGTTCATCAGATCATTCAAAAAAGTAGCGGATTCAACGTCAAAAGGGGTGGATAAGAACTCTATTCCAACCTGATCGCAGTACTGCTTTAGCGCTTCAAATTCCTTTTTCCAGAATTTATCGTATTTCTTGAATAATTGAAATTGGGAGGTGGTTGGTTCACTATTTAGATCCCAATAAGATGGACTATGGCGAGAGGCAATTTTCTCCGCTTTGTAGGTCTGAAACTTGATTGCGTCAGCTCCACCCTCAGCAGCTTCATCAATAAGACGTTTAGCAAGCTCGATGGAGCCTTCATGATTCACACCAGCTTCCGCGATAATAAAGGGTTGGTGTATTGGGCGATGAATACCTCTTTCGAATTGGTCAAAAACTTCGGTCAACGTCATTCTTTCTAATTGTTCTTTTGATGATGTCTACTACTCGCTTTTTGCCTGTTGCCAAATCATTATTCAGCATCAGTGAGCGCATATAGGCTCGTCGTGATTGATCATCCAGTAAGGCTGTAAAGGTAGAGAGTATTTGTTCGTTGGTTACGTTTTTACCCAATCCGAAGTTGATAAATCCGTTTTGAGCATCTGCAAAAAAGTGCGTTGTTTCCCGTTCGTTTTGACATAAAACGATAGTGGGTATACCCAAGGAGGCAACTTCAAAGGTAGTTCGCCCTGCTGACGTAAAGGCTATATCAGCATCAACCATAAGATCTGAAATATTACTTACGTCTTGATGTATTTCTACATCCTCGAATGCCTCCAGAGATTGTTTTTTTCGATACCCAAGTCCAAGTACTGCACGAATTGCAATACTATTTTTTTGGCAGTAAGAATAGATCGAACTGAGTACTTTAAAAGTTAAATTTTCGGGATCTACTCCACCAAAAGTTAGAAGTACCTGCTGTACATCTTGGCGTACTTCCTTCCGCTTATCAGAAAAAATAAACTCATCGCGTACACAAAAGTAAGAGGGGCCGTAGAAGTGATTGTCATATACTTCATTCTCTGGATACATTGCATTGACGACGACATCAGCGAGTTTTGCCCCCTCACCGAGGTCTTCAAAGTTGATCGTCACAAAGCCTTTGCTTCGCAGACCTCTCATATAGTCGGCGTCAGTGTTTAGGCAATCATTAATAATAATGTCAGGCGCTAAAGTAGTTATGTCATCCAGGATATCCGCACCTTGTTGTTGGTAGACAGGATAGTTTCTCTTGCTGATATATTCGTACGCTAGATCACTCTTATTATCAACTAAGAAGGAGATCTGGTGGTCCAGTATATCATTTGCTATCAAGACTGTATTGTAAGCATGTCCCAGGCCAATATCATGATAGCCACTAACAACAAAGAGAATATGTTTTCTTCTCAGAAGATATTCGCAAAGATTCCAGTCTTCAAAAGTATCAATGTCTATTGCTTCTTGCCGGGAGGAAATCTCGAAAAGGTCAATTTCATTTCCTAGTCTTTTGCCTTGTGCAATACACCTGGATCTAGTAATCAAAAAAGAGCCCGTTTCACGAAATTCGGCAGGTAGCTGTTGCCTATTTAGGCGTTCCACATAGTTAGGTACATATTTACCGTTTTCATCGGTCTTCCAACTGAGGTGTGGATCATTTTGAACAGATAACATGGTGTCAACATCCTCGCGGGTTAACATTTGTTCGATAGCTTGGTCCAGCGTTTCTACGCTCAGCAGTGGTGAAGTTGGCTGCATGGTAACGACCAACTCAAAATCTTGTTGTGATGATTCTGCCATCCGGTTGGCAGCGTCAATAATTACGGGGTCCAGTGTGACGAAGTCGCCTGATAGCTCAGTGGGGCGTCGTAGAGGAATAGCGCCGAATTTTTTGGCTAATGCTAGTATTTCATCGTCTTCACTTGATACAACAACAGTGGAGATATGTGAGGAGGCTAAGGCCGTCCTAATACTGTAGTAAATGAGAGGGAAGCCTCCCAGAAGTCTAAGGTTTTTTCTTGGGATGCCTTTCGATTGTCCTCTGGCGGGGATGACTGCTAGTATGCTCATAAAGTACACAGCTCTTATTAAGAACGAAATTTAGCGATATAAACGAAGTTGTCGTGGTAGCGTCCAATATATTTTCCAGGATAAAGATTCTCTAGCCGTTTGGGTAATCGCTCTGCCAGGTCTTCTCTGCCAATACGTTTTAAGAGCGATGGAAGACCAGCATTCCGGATAAGCCAAAAAATGAAATTGTTCAATTGTCCCAAGACGATGCTATGCAAATAGTGGATGAAGTGCTTATCACGAGAATCATCCATTTCAATAGCTACCAGTTCTAGCCCATTTTTATTGAACATTTTTTCTAAAGTACTATGGGAGAAGTAATATAGGTGTTGAGTGGGGTTCATGTAGTTCCAAAACTTACCAAAATGTTTGTAGGTAATGGAGTCCAGAGACATCGTTAGTATTACAATGATGGTGTCTTTGTGGCTAATCTTTTCAAGCTTTGCTAATAAAGAGGAAGGGCTCTCTAGGTGCTCAATGAGATCCCACATGGTAATGATATCAAACTTCTCATCAGCTGAGAAATCATCAATATTCATATTTCTAAGCGCGTTGCCTAAACCATAGGTCTTGCGTCCCTGCTCGATTCGATCCGGACTCAAGTCAATTCCATTGGCATCAAAACCTCGCTGAATAGCTTCGTACACAAACTTCCCGTCTCCACAGCCTATGTCCAGGAGCTTCCTGCTTTTAGTGGAGTTGTGCTCTTCTATTAGGGCAAATTTCCAATCATACATCCTGGCGTTATAGGCACCCGTTTTTAATTGCCCTTGCATTTCATCAGGCTGCCCTAGATCGAATAGGTATTTATACGACTGCCAGTTACCACCGATAATCTTATCACTTGAGTATACTACTTCAAGCTGCTCAGTGCTGTAGCGAGGATTAACGTAATTGAGTTGACAGTTCTGGCACTGAACAATGTTAAACTTGCCCGTCATCTCCGATCGCTGTTGCTCAGGCAAATTACGAGTGTATCGATAGTATCTCAAACCAGAATCATCGACCTTAATGGTGTGTCGATGTTTATAGGATGAGCTACCGCACAAATCGCAAATGACTTCTTTCATTGTGGATTGGTTTATTATTAGGCCATTCTGCAATAGGAACAGTCAACGTAATTAGCTACCAGATTCCTCTGCTATGCTCAATGTAGTTTGGATCTAATAAATTCGAATACGAAAATACCGTGCTGATCGTCGCTATTTGAACGCCGCAAATATCGTTGTTTGGACTAGGATATTACTGATTCATTGCGAAAAACTATGTTACCAGTTGACGAACAGAAGCATTAGGTCGCGATGGGTGTCCGTTGGGAAATATTCTCAACTTTGTGTTCTTTTACGTGTAGGGCAAAATGCAAGTACATAATGGGCCTAGTTAAACGACAAGGAATTAAACGGAGTATTGTAGATTATGCCGGTGTCAGCATCGGTATGATCAGCGTTTTCTTTGTCTACCCATTGGTGATTGAAGCTTATGGCGTTATCTCGTTCTTAAGATCTTCTGCCATATTGCTGGCTGCCTTTGCAGCGCTCGGATTGGATTCCATTGGTATTCGTTTCTTTCCTGAATTTCGCGATGAGACTGGAAAACATAATGGTTTCCTGACCCTATTACTACTTATTGCTTCGGGGAGCTTCTTGTTCTTGTTGGTTTTCTGGATTGGATTTAAGGAAGACCTGACACATTTTTATACCGTCAAAAACGAAGAAGGGATAGATCTGATGAATTGCTATGCCCTGGTGTTACCGTTAGCGTTCTTTCTGGTCTTAATCAAGATGCTTACGGCCTTCTGCTCGAATTTTCAACGGATTGTGATTCCCGGTATAATCAATGATTTTTTTATTAAAGTGGCGGTGCCTGTATTGTGTCTATTGTTTTTTTTCAATTGGATTGATCTAGCGCGCCTTATCCAAAGTTACTTCTGGATTCATTTGGTCGTAGTAGTAGGTTTGCTCATCTATTTGAGATCACTCAAACAGTTGCGAATAACCTGGCCGACAGCCAAGGTATGGAGTAAGATAAAGGAAATTGCTACTTATGCTTCCTTCAATATTTTAGGCAATGTCGGAGCGGCACTGACCCAGCAGATGGATGTTTTCATGATGGGTAATCTAACTGATGCTCGGAATACCGGTAGTTATGATTTGGGCTTGCGTTTGATTTCACCGCTCAATATCCCTCAACGGGCGATTATGAGTATCACCGGTCCTCTAGTAGCCGACGGGATTCGCAGAGAAGATTGGCCCTACATCCGAGATATGTATCAGCGGGCTGCGCTCAATTTATTAGCCTTTGCGTCTGGCTTGTTTCTATTGCTCTTTTTGAACTTGGATGACTTAAGTCTTTTGCTACCGAAGGGAGAAGTTTTTAACACCCTCAAACCGGTAGTCTTCATCCTTGGTATGGTGGGCTTGTTTGATATGGCTACTAGTTTTAATGGTCATCTGATTACCTACTCGAAATACTACAAAGCAAACGTTGTCTTTATCGTCTTTCTGGGCGTACTTAATACCATACTTAACCTCTTACTCATTCCGGCTTACGGCATGGTTGGTGCAGCTTTGGCCACCGCCATTTCGATGATTGGTTTCAATGTGGCAAAGCTGTTTTTTGTGCGTATCAAATTTGGTTTTTGGCCTTTTAGTACGCCGATGCTTTACCTGATCGGATTGGCACTCGGTTTTGGTCTGTTTTTCTGGTGGCTGCCCTTGCCGTTTTCCGCTATTCTTAATATCGCTATTCGCTCTGTCTTGATCATCCTAGCGTTTGCACTCAGTTTGTGGTACTTACCAATATCAGCTGATGTACGTGAACTAATGGAGGAAGGAATTGCACAGATTAAGAAACTAATTGGAAAAAATTAGAGTGGGATACTCAATGTAATACGGGTACCGGTGATCGATCCATCAAGACTAGTAATTTCCTCAATTTTAGGCGGAGATTGCCCTTCACTTAGCATTTCTAGGCGCTTTTTGGTGATCATCATGCCCACTGACTTATGGCGGTACTTTCCGCGCTTTTTCATTTGTTGTGCTTGTTGCTGGTAGATTCCAGGACCATTATCTTCGATAGTAACTACCAGATGTTCTCCTTCCAGTTGATACTGTAATTTAATTTGCCCTTCAGAAGTCTTATCGGCCATTCCATGCAACACTGCATTTTCAACATAAGGTTGAATGAGCATGGGGGGGATTTGAATCCAATCAGGTTCTATTTCTGGAGCTAGGTGAATTGAAAAATCAAAACGGTGACTAAAGCGCTCTTTTTCTAGCAGCATATACCTATGTAGCAAGTCGAGTTCATCTTTAAGACTAACAAACTCTTGCCTTGATGCATCCAAGGCGTACCTGATTAGTTGTGAGAAGTTAGCAAGTAATCGTACTGCTGCGTCCTTATCGGCTGCATCACCCATCACCATACCTTGAATGGTACTGAGACAATTGAAAATAAAGTGAGGATTCATTTGTGCCCGATAAGCTTGCTGTTGGAGCCGTTCTACCTCATCCTTGAGTGCCAGCCGTTCTTTTTCGCGAGATAAACTGTTTAATCGGCGCTGAAATAGTGTGTATAGGAGTAGGAACGCTAAGCCTAAGCATAGAAAAATAAACCAAGAAGTTTGCCAAAATGGTGGGTTGACAATAATGAGCAACTCCGTACTGGAGCTCCAAGTGTTATTGGAGTTTAAGACTTGAAGCTCCAAAGCGTACTCATCCGCATTAAGGTTGCTAAAGTTGATCTCTGATTCATTGGTTTCAATCCATTGACCTTTAGCATCTAGTCGGTACCGATATCTAGTTGTGCCATTGCTAGCATAATCGAACGCACTGAATTGGATACGGCACCGGCTATTATGACCCATTTGTAGTGTATGGCCTGCAGCAGCAGGAGTCCCGTCAACGGAAGTGGCAATTACTTGGACTGCTAAGTTGTCAACTACAATGTCAAAATTAATGGGATGAACCGTTAGATCTTGCTTACCGGCTACCCAGACTTGCCCAGGTGTAAAGGCTAAATCGAGTACTTGATTAGATGGCAGTCCATTTTTAGTAGAAAGAACGCCCTGTAAGAGCAGGGTGTCGTGATACTTATATTTATAGATTCCATTTCTAGAAACCACCCATAGACTGGAGTCAGGTGCTAGATGTAGGCTCTCAATTGATTGATTTGGCAAGATATTGTCAATCTCCTTGCTGTTGTCCGGGGTGCTATGAATTTGAAACAAGCCTTGATCTTCGGTACCAACTACGAATGACCGATCAGGTAGATATTGCAGTGCATTTATAGCTACGTTGGCCAGTAAGGTATCTGTGAGATGTGAACCATTATCATTAATGTCTTGTGATTTGAAAAGGCCAAACTTGGTTCCAAGCCAGTAGCTGCTCTTAGATTCTTGCAGGGCTGTGGTAATAAAGAGCTTCGATCGGCCCTTAAAGAAGGTTTGGATTAGTGGCGGGGCTTCCTCTGGAAGAATCTGGAAAAGAGCACCAGTCGAGGTGAAGCCCATTATTGACGAACCAGCAGGAACACTAACAAATCCATTAAGTATTCGATGTTTAAGAAAGATTGTAGAATCAGGATACTCTATAAATTCACGCCAGTGTGTGCCATTAAAAACGGACAATGGATTGGCAGCGATTAGTAGTTGTTTATCGGTCAAGTAATGAAGCTTAGATAGCTCAAAATTGCCAGTTAAGTTGGGGTGCTCAATAAGTTCGAACGTAGAATCGAGTTGGAGTAACCTCCCTCCCTTTGTACCAATATATAGCGTTGAGTCTCGATCACCTGAACTCGCTAGGGCGGCAATTTCATCAGTAAGTAAGTTCAGTGGTAATTGTTGGCGATCGAGTGATGGCATATAATAAATACCTCGTTCGATAGTCGCAATCCAAATACCGCCTTGATGGTCTTCGCAAATATGTGAGATAGTGTGCCCATCAAATAGAAGCTGCGGAGCCATGTTGTTTTGAAGTGCCGTTGTGTTCTCATAAACATACAAACCACTCTTCTCAAAAAAACCGAGTATTACGCGGTCGTCACTCAGCACTTTAAGGCAATTAATTGTGCCTCTCTCAAATTCCCAATTAGCTTTGGTGGTCAACTGCTGATCGCGTATTTCCATTTGCCCCTTGACCTGAATTAGATAGGTTTTATCCAATGGGAAAGCGTAAAATAATTCCTTCGCACTCAGACGGTTGTAGTCTAGTACAGTTAAGTTTTTTTCGACTATCTCATCGCCATTTCGCCGATTAGTTAGATGCAGCAAGTAATTTTTCCCCAGTAGGCCTGTTCGACCGACCTGGGATAACTGCAAGAATCCATCTTGATGGTCGTAAATTCCGTACTGACCAAAAGAACTTTTCTCGAATTGCCAGTCGATATCGCAGTTGCCAATCGGATCAATGGTTAGGATGCCATAACCACGAAGAGACAAATGGAGTTTGCCTGTTTTGTCAACAAAGAAGTCGTGAACGAAATCAAACTGATGACGTAAATCTTGTATACAATTATTGAAAGGGAAGGTGGCAATACTGTCACCTCGATGGATGAAAAAGTTCCCATCCATGCTGTTCATCCATATCCATCCACGATGATCTTCATGCATGAATAGAATTGTTCTATCAGTTAGACCTTGTTCAATGCCGAAGTGCTCGAAGTCGTGCCCGTCGTAACGACATACGCCATTATCAGTAGAAATCCAGATGTAGCCTTTCTTATCCTGAATTATCTCATAGCATTCAGAACTGGGAAGACCGTCCTCCTTCGTATAGTTGAAGTAAAGTGGCTCAAGCGATTGAGCTCTAACTGAGCAAATTTGCATCAATAAGAAGATGCAAATCACGAATTTCATGCCAGAGAAGCAGCCTTGCATATATAGGTTTAGCGCGGGTGATTAGAGTAGTTTACTGCTTGAAGATAAGCAGAGTTTTCATTATTGATTCCTTTCAATTACATGGCACAAATGTATGGTTTCCGAATTGAGGATGAGAGATTCCGAATTCAGGATGTTAGGCTCCAAATTATCGATGATATTTTGTAAAAAAAATCTCACTTAGGAGATGAAGGGCGGTAGAAAATCAAGCGAGACCGCCTGTAAGTCAATTTATCAGAAGATGTGCTATCTCCAAAAAATGCCATCTATTGTGGAAATCTTCAAACTGTGATAGAGCTTGATGGAGCTGCCTTCTTTGAAAGGCTCCTTCAGGTCTAAGCAGAGGAAATGCTTGACTGTAATTTATGCTGAATGAGTTGGGATTAGGATGATAATTCTGGTGCCAACAATATTACCCTGAGTGTCCATCAACTCCTCAATCTTTGGGGCATACTTGCCTTGGCTAAGCATTTCGATACGCTTCTTCGTGATCATCATCCCAACCGACTTATGTCGGTACTTACCCTTATGCTTTCTCTGCTCAGCTTGGTGCTTAAAAATACCGGGACCGTTATCCTGAATGGTCACCTTCAAATAGTCTTCATCTAATAGGTAGTGCAATTGGATGTGCCCGTCTTTCTTCTTGCTGGCCATTCCGTGTAATACTGCATTTTCAACATACGGTTGAATAAGCATGGGGGGAATTTGAATCCAGTCTGGGTCGATATGAGAGTCTAACTGGATAGAAAAGGAGAAGTTGTTGCTAAAACGTTGTTGTTCAAGTATTAAGTACCGCTCTAATAGATCAAGCTCGCTCCCGAGGTTTATTACTTCTTGCCGGGAAGCGTCAAGGGCATAGCGAATAAGCTGCGAGAAGCTGGCTAAAAGGCGTATTGCTGCATCCTTATCCGCGGCATCGCCCATAATCATTCCTTGAATAGTACTGAGGCAGTTAAAAATGAAGTGCGGGTTCATTTGGGCTCGGTAGGCCTGCTGTTTAAGTTGATCGACCTCTTCTTTCAAGGCCAGTCGTTCCTTTTCACGTGATAGATACCGAATTCGCCGTCTAAAGAGCGCATAAAGAATAAGTAGGCCACAGCTTAGGCATAGGAGAAAAAACCACCCACGCTGCCAGAATGGGGGGACCACCGAAATATTTAGCGCAGTACTATTGCTCCAACTATGGTCAGGATTAAGCGCTTGAAGCTCTAAAAGATAGTCATCGGCACTTAGGTTGCTGAAGTTAATTTCCGGCTCAATCGTTTCTATCCAGCGATCATTTGCTCCCAAACGATATCGATAACGTGTTTTTCGATCACTAGTAAAAGCAAAGGCACTGAACCGGATTCTACACTGACTATTATGGGCAAGTTGCAATGTTTCTCCGGGGCGGACTGAAGTGCCATCGATAGAAGTGCCAATTAAATGAACCCGTGTTTCAGAGGAGTTTTGTTCAAAGTGGAATGGATGACTGGTTACCCCTTGTTTACTAGCTACCCAAACTTTATCGGTTACGAACTCTAGGTCATGTATTTCGTTAGTCGGTAAACCATTTAATGTTGATAGGGTTCCTAAGAAGATCATGCTATCCTGGTACATAAATTTATGTACTCCAGCTGTAGAAGCAGCCCAAATACTACCATCCGGCGCCTGGTGTAAACTAGTGATTGATTGATCAGCGAGTACTTGGGTAAGCTTGCGTTGGTTAGTGGTAGTCCGTTTTACCTGCCAGAGCCCTTTGTCTTTAGCCCCAATCAGGAAAGATCGATTTGGCAATGGAAGGAGCGTATTAATGGGTACTCCTTGCATCAAGCTATCTTGCACCTGAAGGGGGGATTTCTCATCGACTTTTATTTGATATATGCCTGAACGCGTTCCAATCCAATATAGGTTTCGCTTTTCCTCCAGTGCTGCTGTGATAAAGAGATTCCGTTTGAGGAGAAACGCCAACTCCATTTCTGGTTGTTCACCATTCGTGTGAATATTAAAAAATCTACCTCCACGGTTGAATCCCATGAGGGGAGAATCCTCTACTGTGTGTACTAACTTGTTAAGGACTCGAGGTTCAAGTACGCCATCGCCGAATTGAAGATCTACTACGAGCTTCCAAGTGGATCCGTCGAAAATAGACATCGGGTTAGCACAAAATAATACGTCTTGTTCTTTTAAGTATCGTAACTTAACAAGGCCGAAACTTCTGTCCACGTGTGGCTGCTCCACAACCTCTGTGGCATCCAATTGAAAGAGCCGGCCTTTCTCCGAACCCAAATAGAGTAAAGGGTGATAATTATCTGTCTGTGCTAGTGCGGTGATCACATCTGTACCCAGATTTAGGTCAAGTACTTGTTTGTCTAGGGACGGGATGTAATAAACACCACGTTCAATACTGCCGACCCATACTCCACCACTGCGATCTTCTGCTATGTGTGAAATAGTGTGATCCTCAAATAAAATCTGAGGACTCTTACCTAGGCGGAATGCCTCTATGCTTTCATACAGTTGCAGCCCTTTTTTTTCAAAAAAGCCCAGCAGTAACTGTCCTGATTCTAGTTCTTTTAAGCAATTAATGGTACCATAATTAAACTTCCAACTGGTATCTCGCCGGAGCTCGTCATTGAGAATGCCAATCATGCTGCGTGCCTGAAAAAGATATTGATCCTGCAGAGGGAAGACGTAGAAGAAACCTTTCGCACTAGACCGTTCAAAGTCATTGATCTCTAAGGGGATAATCTCTGGCGGATTGTCATGATTTAAGCTGTTTATGGAAAGCTCAAAGTCTTTTCGAGGAATGAGCGAAGCGAGTGTCTGGGACAACTGTAGGTGCCCATCATCGTGTGCATATACGCCATACAGACTGTGTTCTTTCACCTCTAATTGCCAGGCGATATCACATTGTCCATCGGCGGTAATACTCATGATTGCAAAGCCATAGAGTGAAAGGTGTAGGGTGCCTTGCTTATCCACAAAGAAATCGTGCACAAAATCAAACTTATTACGGACGTCTTGAATACATTGATTGTAGGCAAAAGGAACAATGGTATCTCCCTTGTGGATGAAAAAATTACCATTCATGCTATTCATCCATATCCAACCTCGATGGTCCTCATGCATGAAGAGAATGGTACGATCGGTTAACCCTTGCGCCACACCAAAGTGCTCAAATTGATGACCGTCATAACGGCAAACACCATTATCTGTGGAAATCCAGATGTAACCCTGCCTGTCCTGAATAATCTCATACGTTTCTGAGCTGGGTAGGCCATCATCGGTAGTATAGTTGAAGTGTAGGGGCTCAAGTGATTGAGCCAGCTGAGTAGAGGCATGCAAAAGCAGGGCTAGGCAAATAAGCAGTCTAATACCGATGGTACAGCCGTGCATATTGTGTTTACGCAAGTGATTTGTTGTGGTTTTCACCTGAAGATAAACAGAGTTTTGATAAGCACCAGACCTTTAGAAGAGGCTGGAATTGAAGATTTCCGAATCGTGGATGAGAGTTTCCGAATTCGGGATGAGAGTGCCCAAATTAAAGATGATAAAAATTTAAATTTTGTCGCCTACTATATTTGATTCATAGCGGGAAAGGACATCGTATTTGTTCCACTATACCTGCATGCAAAAACGCGCTTTCTCTAAAATAGCAACTTTTGCTACCCCAAGTAGCCAGAGCAAGAGCAAGGAGCTTCTATTCCTGCTTCTTGCTTTTTTTGTGTCTTTTCTACCGAAATTCCTTCAATTTAGCGAGAAATAAATCCTTACGTGCTCGAGCCAATGGTATTGCGGCTTGGTCTTTAGTGATGATCTTTCCACCATCTTGGAATAAATAACTGGAAATCCAGCGCATATTGATTAGATGCGATTGATGGCAACGAAAGAATAGCGCTTCAGGAAGCATTCGAGCAAACTCGCCAAGATTTCGGGCCACTGAAATGTCGGCCTGTCCATTGATATGGAAGGTAGTAACTCCCTTGTCGGAGCTGAGGCGTATAAGACTACTGACCGTAATGAAATGATAGCCTTGCTCATTATTGACTACTACGACCTCTGGTTCTTCTTTCTGCCATTGTTGCTCTACATTTTGTAGTCGATCCGATAACTGACCACGGTTGGTGCTGGCTTTGCATCGTTCTACTACTTCGATTAATCGGTCAGGGTCGATAGGTTTGAGTAAGTAGTCTAAGGCACTATACTCAAAGGCTTGCAGAGCGTATTCATCGTAAGCGGTGACAAATACTAAATGAAATTGTGGATCAGGAAGCATTTCCAGTAGATCAAAGCCGGTATACTGGCCGATCCGTATATCAAGGAAGACAATGTCTGGGGCAGTTTGTCGGATCAACTTAGCAGCACTAACAACCTCTGCAGCTTCGCCAATGATGTCCACCTCAGGGCAGTACATAGCAAGGATGCGCTTGAGCGTAAGGCGTGCGTTCTTCTCGTCGTCAACAAGGAGGGCTCGAAGAGAGTGGTCCATAAAGGTAGAACGTCAGTGTTTTTGAGTGTACAAGTACGTGATGCCGCTTAACCGATAGGAGTATTCCGGTCAAGCGCAGCAAGATAGGCTATTTCATGGGAAGAGTCAACTGTTGTCAGAAAAGGAAAGAAGCTCACAATAGCCGAAGAAGCGGCCTCGACGATCAAAAACTTCACGACGAATGATACCAACGCCAGGAGAAAACCAGTCGCGTAGTCGGAAACGCTTACGAATGAGTTGAGTAACCCATAATTCATAGGCCATAGCCACACAACCAAAACCTCCAGCTGGCGTAGATAGGTCTTCTTGATCAAGGATGATCACCGGACCAATAGCCAGGTCGAGGTCAATAATCTTACTATCTCCGCTGTATCCACTTACGTGGGAATAGGATTGCGGGATGCTATCGCCAGGTTCTAGGCCCAGAGGAAGCAACCAGCCACTCTCTTCCGTACGCAGATCTAAGCCGGTCAAGGACTGCAGCATGTCTGGTGTCAGTTTGGAGAGGAGGTCTTGCTGTAAACCGCTAGCAGTACACTGCACCTCATAGCTTCCCATGTAAACGGTATCCATAAAGCTATTGACGATGGTCAATTCAATAGCTCGCTCATTCTGATCGGTAGATTGTGGAGGTACGTAATGCCGAGTCATATAGGATGGCTTCTGATTGGAACCATACCACTGATAAACCCATTGACGCCCCACGGGATAAGCCTGAACATCTCCGCACGGATGCAGCTCTTGTGCCATAATGGGGCAGAGCATAAGAAGACTCAGTGTGAAGGTGAGGATGACTTTGTACACGCGATCAGATATTTGCTCCTGCAAAAATAAGGATTCAAGACTAATGTAAGTTCAAAGACATTTGCAACTACATTGTCATGTTTACTGGAGGTGCACATATTGAGCGAGAAGAATTTTATTTCCTTCTGTAGGATGCCCTTTCAAATCCCCCAACTAAAACCTATCTTTGCGTCCGCCGCAGCCGGAACTGTTTATCCTGCGGCTGTGTTGATCAATAATAAAAGGAGTACGATCCTTTGATAACAACACAACCTGGTCCCGTAGTACAACGGATAGTATGTAGGTTTCCGGAGCCTGAGATGGAGGTTCGATTCCTCCCGGGACCACAAGCCCGCCGACACTTTAGCAGTGGAGGTGGGCTTTTTTGTTTTCTAGTGGAAAATTGTACTCCCACTTTTCCCAAGTTCAGGTTAACTCAAGGAAACAGCAAGCGGGCTTGATTTACTAACTTGTCATCATGATGTCGTAGCCAATCGAATTTATGAGGTCTTTGACCTCTAAACATCCGAGAATCAAATCCTAAAACCATGACCAAAAGCACCAGAAGGTGGCTCGTTTTTATTAGCACAGTCTTGATCTTGTATACCGTTATCCGATCCTTGGGTATGCTTACTTTCTATACCCTACCTACGACGAGCATGGAGCCCAACTATATGGAGGGTAAAATGATCGTTGCTTCCAATCTTACTCAGCCGGAGCTAAATGCTGTGGTCTGTTATAAAGCAACTGCTCTCGCAACTGAAGGTTATCGACCAGCAGAAGAAGGCATATTCATCGGCAGAATAGTGGCTCAGGGTGGCGACGAATTAGAGCTGAAAGGAGGTCGCGTTTACCTCAATGGTGCGTTTGCCGAAGAAGGCCTGACACTTAAGTTTCTGTATCAACTCAATGAGGAGCAAGCAAGCAATAATACGGCTCAAATTCTCAAACTAGATCCAGAAGATGTTATCACCAACCCGCTAGGTGGAATGTATCTATTCCTCGATGACCAGCTAAAGCAGACGTACACTGGTCATGAGGAGTTTAAGCAATACAATGGCCCCCTACGCGACGATGTTGAATATCCGGCCAGCGCCTGGGTTGAGGAAGGCTGGACGGTCAATAATTATGGCCCAGTCATCATTCCTGCCGGCCAGTACTTTATCATGGGCGATAATCGGCATAACTCTGAGGACTCCCGCCTTCGGGGTTTCGTGTATCAGGAAGATGTGATTGGGGTAGTATTGAATTAGCAATGTCGATTACATTGTCATGGCCAGTTTTATAAGGGGGTACTGAAGATTTCGTTAACTCCGTCGGAGGCTGTTAAGCAAATTGTTTCCCAGCCCTTTGCTAACACATCACCCTGCATACCCACCCCGTAAATTATAAACCTGCGAAAATCCCATCTCTAGCATGGCAGAGCAAGCGCTAGCGCTACGTCTGCCGCTACGGCAATACACCAAGTACGGTCGATCCTTAGGTAGGTGCTCGAGTCGCTTCTTGAAGTTCGAAGACATGAAATTGATCTCATGTGCGCCTTTCATTTTTCCCCTTGCTATTTCAGCAGGAGTGCGGACATCTATGACTTCCAGGTCGGAATGTCTAGCTCGGAGCATCATCAACTCACTGCTATCGATGGACGGGACCTTAATGCCACCACCCTGAAATTTGACAAAGAATACAATTATCAAACCGATAATCAGGAAAATCAATAAGCTATTCATAGGGCGATATTTTAGCAAAGCGTATGGCCGAGCACTAGACTCTGACCATACGCCACCTTGCAGCTATTGTTAAAGTAAGTATTTGTGTAGTTCTCCCAGTATGTAATGCAAGTAGATATCGTTTTTTCCGTTAGGGGACTCTGCAAAATTCAGTAACTGCCGAAATTCCGTCAGTGATAATCATCACATGGCGATGGATTAATCTGAAACGGTTGAATTAGCCATGCGGATACTCCAGATCCCTCGCAAATCCCCCGCTTGGAAGCCGATGGCTTGATCTTCAGGGTATAAGGCTTGAATATGAGCATAGTCTTGTTCCTGGATGGTTTCACCTACTATGCCGTGGCATTTCAAACATAGATCTGCAGCAATTATTGGTGCATAGAAGGCCACTTGGCCATTTCCCAGGTCTACCAGTTTTGGTTTTGGGGCGGTCTTCTCTTCTAGCGCCGATTGATAGTCCTGTAGGATGGCCTGTTCTGCGTCATTAGCAGCATTTTTTGGATTGCGTACTCGGAGCGCGGTACGTCGTATTTCTGCCTGATGTACCTGTGAGAGACTATCTACGATAGGATTTGCTGCCAATTGGCAAACGCTCACTGCTTCTTGCACTCCACCAGCTTTCATAGCTTGCTGAAGTTGCCCTGAGAGGGACTGGAAAGTGCTAGCTGCTATTTGCTGTCCCTTCGCCAGGTAAACACTGTCTGGTGCACTTGCCGCCTCTGGAGTTGATGATGTTTCGCCAGTTGACTGGCAACTACTAAAGGCGAGGCCTAGCACGATCAATAGAATTGGAACAAAAGTGGCTTGCATGTGCATGACGCGATATTTTGGAACGAGTAGTGATCGCCAAAGTTAGACTAAGCCGTGGAGCAGAACCGTGACCCTGGTCACATTGGGTTAATTCTCTTATTGTCGAATAACTTGCCAACTAATGAAGGTGTCAAACAACTGAAGGTTAAGCAAGTATGTTCCTGCTGGCAGATCAGCAACGGAAACAGTGATTTCCTGCCCTTCTTCTTGTATCGTTCCTTGGTACACAGTCCGCAATGGTTGGCCCTGAGCGTTCTGGAGAAAAACAATGGCTTCGATACCGGCAGGCACCTTAGTCTTGATGTATAGCTCTGCCCCACTTACGGGGTTGGGGTATATTTCGGCGTAGTCTTGCTGCATGATGGTTTGGGTATTGGTTATGCCATTGCTTTTAGCAAACTGCAAAAGTTGTGAAATTCCAGTAACATATAGGTCTAATCCACTGTCTTAACTAGTGATCAGTCTGTCAAATTTAACTACAATTTCGACACTGGTTGGTAACCTTCTTCCGTGCATATGAGTGGATCTACACTGCGTTGCTTTTGCTGAATGGGGGCTCGGGTACCATCTGCTGTTAAGGCAGTACTGACGGTGGTGCTAAATTCCTCGCCAGTGTGTTCCTTTATTCGATCCAAGACATACAGATCATCTTGGTGAAAATCCTGCAGTGTTAATATTCCTGCCTTGATATATTGGCGGAACAAGACGGTAACTACCTCATGCAAGGCTTGATACTGCTCACCTAAGAAGTATTTGCTGACCAGTAGTTGGTAGTGTTTTTGAAACCATATTCCATGTGCTTTGGAACTCAGGATAATCAGTTGATCCATTACCATTAAACCTGCTAAAAACCACTGAACATCCTGCAAGCTGATCTCGCCATAGTGGCATAAGTCTCTCAACGTGTAATCAATTCGATCGGCGCATAGACCAGGCAAAGGGTGCTCCAAAAGCTTATACTGTTCAATATCCAGAAATTGATCTGTCTGGTACCCGAATTGTTGGAGCACGGCCCTAATGTCTGAGGAGTTTAAGACATGCGGATACCGGTCTTCGTGATAGTCTTCCGACTGATTGTCAAGTACGTAATCAATGACATGCGAGAAAGCCGTATGAGAAATATCATGGAGTAAGCCTGCTATCTGTTCCTCCATAGAACCACCCAGATATCGTATGAGAAGCATCACACCTATCGAATGGTCAAAACGAGTCAGATTCATAGTCGGATGCAATAGAAAGACTGCCCCGCCCTGATGAACGTTTTGTAGTCGTTGGAAGGTAGTCGTCTGTATTAGGGCTTCTAATACTCCTTCTATTTGATGTGTTCCGTAGATCTTGTCCTGATATAGCACAGCTAAACTTAGGTTGTATTGGCTAGGGCCATAGTGCGATCAAACAGGTGTTCTATAAGTTGCTGTCGGTTGCGCAGGGGAGCCATCTCAGAGTAGGGGATAGGGTCGCCAATAGTCGCTTGAAAGGATTGGCCTCGTTTATTCATTACCTCGTGTAGTAATAGTCCCAGTCGTAAGTTGGTACTGACCCTGCTAACAGAATGAAATAGACGGCTGTTTTTACCCTGGAAATAGATCGGTACTACTGCACATTGGTTCTCATGAATCTTGCTGCAGATAAACTTGCGCCAGGGGTATTCTTCTACAGGACCCCCGCGCTGGAAAGCTGTCGCTACGCCACCTCCCGGGAAGATTACTAAGGCTTCCCCGTTCTGAAGACGTTCAGAAGTCAATCGGCGCGTTTCTAGGTTGGTCTGAATGGCAGCCTTGGTTTCCCGAAAATCAACGGGCAACAAATGACCTGCCAATAAGGGCTCGTGAGAAAGCACCTCGTTTATCAGCAGGAAGTAATCAGTACGTACCCGAGTTACAATATCGAGCAACATGGCGCCGTCTACCAGGCCAAAGGGATGATTGGCGATGACTATTAATGGTCCACTAGTAGGGATTTTGGTGAGCTGCCGTTCGTCAAAAACAGGACGAATGGCTAGCTCCTCCAAGGCTCGACGCCAGAAAGTATGCGCATTGACGCCTTCTGACTTAAGCTTCAGATAGATGTTCTGAAGGTATTTACTGCCGGTGAGGCGCTCAACCGTTCGGATCACGGTACGCTTCAGTAACGGATCTTCTGGACGAGCATAGCTGAAGTTATCTTCTCCGTAGGCGTGTCGACTAGCCATGGGTCTAATCCACTTTTTGCAAGATGAGTCGTGCTTTGTCCCCTTGTAGCAAGATCAGTTTCAGATTCTTAATCTGGTAGTGATCCACCTCTTCCAGTACTTTCAAGAAGGCACCTTCCGTCTCCATAAGATCACGGCAGAACATCTTGGTGGTGCCAATATTGCGGAAGGTGATTTCCCAACCCAGAGCCTCCATTTGTCCGAAGAGCTGATTACAGCCACCGGTTCCGCCAATCGTCCCTTTTTCCGGGAACAGCTCTAGCTGTGGGCGTTTCACCGTGCGGTCTACGGCTTCACCATCCATCGTTTCCAAAACCCAAATGTCGTGTAGGGTAGGAGCATATGGATCAGGAGCTTCAGGAGTATCTTCGGCATCTTTTCCATCACCATTCTTAGAGGTGTTGCAGGCGAATACAGTAAGAGCCACAATGGCTAAGAGTAAGAGTAGGAGGTTTTGCATGCGGATTAAGCTTAGATGTTATTCTCCTACAAACTTACTCAAAAATGAGGTTTAGTGGGATATACGAAATTCTTGTTTAAGTTTTTCGAATTGTCAAATAATATGTAAAAACTACAATTTTTTTTGACTGTATTTTATTATAAAACAGTATTTTAACGGCAAATTAATACTAATGGCAAAACCATCTGCCTTCCGAATATTGTCTGTTCTGAGCAACATAGAGCGGAAGAAGTTGCTTAACTACCTGCAAACCAAGTTCTTCTCTAATCGTAAAGAGCTTGCACCCCTCCAGCAAGCTTGGCAGCGGATGCAGGGTAAGCCTATGAATGAAGAGAAGCTTTTCGCAACAGCCCTCCCCAAAAAGTCCTTTAATAAGCGCGACTGGTACCTCCTTCTGAGTAGGATGCAAGATGCTACGGAGGCATTTTTAGGTATACAGCATTATCGTGCAGATGGAATGCAACAACAACTCAATATTCTTCGTGCACTACGTCGACTGAGATTACCCGTCTTTTTTGAGCGGACCCTTCGCCAGGCGCGCAAGCAACGAGAAAAGGAGCATCGAGCAGAGGCCAATATGCTACTTTGGGATTACCAGACGGAATTGGAGTACTACGACTTTATAGCCAGTCCTAAACGGGGGGAGCGCACCAACCTACAAGCCGTTACTGACAAATTGGACCAGTTTTTCATCGCCGAAAAACTAAAGCAAGCATGCTTGGCGCACAGTCGTTTTCTGGCTAACCAGGAGGAATACGAAATCCAGTACTTGGATGCCATCTTAGACGATCTACAAAGTCGGCCGGAACTGTTCAAGGTGCCGGCCATTACCATCTACGCCAGTTGCTATCAGGCTGTAGTAGCCGGTGGGACGGAACAAGATTTTTTGCGCCTGCGAAAGGTTTTGGGGCGTTTTCGAGATTACTTTCCTGAAACAGAAATTCGCGAAATCTACTTGCTTGCAATTGATTGCTGTCGGCAGGAAATGAATGCTGGCCAGCCATCTTTTCTGAAGGAAACTCAGGCGCTATATCAAGAGAGTCTTGCTGGTGGTTACTTATTGATAGATGGATTTCTGCCAGCTAAGACCTTTAGCAATATTGTGGAGTTGGGACTCAAATCAGCCAACTATCAAGGGGTTGCAACTTTTATCCGAAACTATGAGCAAGCATTGCCAGGACCGGATAGAGAGCCTGTAACAAATCTTAACGTTGCCCGCCTGTTCTATGAGCAGGAAAATTATGAGCACGCCTTGCAAGCTTTACAAGCCGTTGATACGAAGAAGCCTTACTTACACCTCAGTGCGAAGGTGCTTCAACTTATGATCTTTGTAGAAGTCCAGGAATGGGACGCAGTAGATGGTCTTCTGCAAGAACTCCACACCTATTTACAACGCCGAGATGATCTTGGATACCGAGGAGAAAACTATCGTTTGCTATTGTACTTCTGTCGCCGCCTACAGCAACTGAAACCCGGTGATGGAGCCAGCCGAGAAGCCCTGGCCAACGAATTGGAGGCAGCACCTAGTTTTGCCGAAAAGGAGTGGTTGTTGGGGGTGTTGAGTTAGATAGAAGTAGTTGGGAAGAAACCTCTCTTGGGAGTATCTGATGGTACGCCCATGTCAAATAGAAAGCGTAGAAGAACGTCATCATGTTCTTCTACGCTCTACACTTTCAATCTACAAGGTAGATTAATTACCGACTACTACCTTTCTTCCCAATCGAGATTTGTGGAACCTGCTGGGCCTTATCATTTATCTGCTGGATATCGTTGGACATGATTCGGTCCAGTATTCCTTGTGCCTCGCTCACTTCACCACGTAGCTGCTCCAATCTGGAAAGCTGAGGTTGAGTAGGCCTTGCCACAGCTGAGTTAATGGCTCGCATTAAGGAGCGGATTTCCTCTCGCAGTCGTGGCCTTTGCCGATAACCCATATTTGGTGGTGGCCGCTTGAGGATATCGTCTTGCAAATCTGAAATTTGTTCAATGGCATCCTTTATGTCGTCCTTGAGCGATTCGTCAAAGTCTTGCGTATGATCCAACCTCTTTCTTAACTCTTGTAGTTGCGTTTTAGAGGTATTGGTATTGTTGATCATGGTATTCGTACGAGACAAAAGCTCACGAAGGGCAAGGAGTGTTTCCGTGCGGGCTTGATAATCCGATGGTGACATCTCGATGCGAGGATCGGCACGAACTTCGATCGGTGTTTCTAGTTCTTCACCATTCACTTTCAAACGTGCTGTGTAGGTGCCCGGAGATACATAAGGATGCATTCCTCCCGAGAACCATCCGCCGCCAGTATTACCTTTCATTTTGGTAGCTGCTTCATGTCCCAAATCCCAAACGATTCGGTTCACGCCTGCTGTGGCGGTGGTGTCCTTTAGCGTCCGAATCACGTTTCCGGATCCATCAACGATCTCGACTACTGCGGTCGTTTTTTCACCCTCAGCTAGGAAGAAATTGATGTTGGCACCATAGTCTGGATTTTCCGCTCGATAATGACGGTCTCCCAGGTTTTCAAGCCGCCAGAACATATGCCATTGCGTAGCCCTGCGTGTGGGGAAAAGGTGGACAGCTTTCCCTTCAGTGTCAGCCATTTCCTGAATTGGACGGATATCATCTAGTATCCATGCGCCTCTTCCGTGTGTACCCACGATCAAATCTCGGTCCCTTGGCTGAATGCGAAGATCTCTGACCGATACATTGGGAAGGTTATTGTTGATCTTGGTCCAAGACTTACCCTTGTCCCAACTGGCAAAGATGCCGTGCTCCATTCCTGCATAAAGCAGATCTGGATTGATAGGATCTTGTCGAACAACCTTGATGTAATCGTCCTGCGGAAGGCCATTGCTTATTTTCGTCCAGCTTTGGCCAAAGTCAGTAGTCATGAACGCATGCGGCCGGAAATCATCCATACGATGCTGGTCGACCGTCACAAATGCTGTTCCAGCATTATGCTCAGAAGCATGAATCTTGGCCACCCAGGCAAAGGCAGGAAGCCCTCGGATCCGGTCATTCAGTTTGGTCCAGTTAGCTCCACCATCTCGAGTTAGGTGGACATTGCCATCATCCGTTCCGACCCATATGACTCCTGGTTCAACCGGAGATTCATCGATGTATAGTATGGTACAGTGAAATTCTGCTGCGGTATTATCCTGATAGATTTCGCCGCCAGAGGTTCGCTGTTTTGATTTATCATTGGTGGTCAAATCGCCACTAATCTGTTCCCAAGAGTAGCCACGATCGGTGGATTTAAATACCACATTGCCACCAAAATAAACGGTGTTCGGATCGTGCGGGGAAACTAGAATAGGGGAGTCCCAGTTAAAGCGAAACTTATGATCTTCAATGGCATCACCAGCAGATCCAATAATTTTCGGATAAGGGTGAATGTTGCGAACATTTCCATATCGGGAATCCACGTGGAAGATCACTCCTCCTTGTAGGTTAGCGTAAACTTCATGCTCGCTTCCCGGAATCGGTACAGCGTAGTACCCATCTCCGTAGGCTAATCCTTTCCAATGTCTTTTTAGAATTCCAGCAGAATAAAGCGAGTTGCTGGGGCCGACCCAAGTACCGTTATCCTGTAAGCCACCATACACATTGTAAGGGTCTTTATTATCAATGAACAGTTGATAAAATTGGGATAACTCTACATTGTTAATGATCTCCCATGTGTCGCCACCATCGTGGGATATCTGATAGCCACCGTCACTTCCATTCAGGATTCGATTAGAATTCATGGGGTCTATCCATAGGGCCTGGTGATCGCCATGTACTGTTCTGGCGATGCGTTCCCAGGTTCTACCGCCATCTTCTGATCGACTAAGTCTACCAGAGATTGAGAAGAGAACATCAGGATTATTCGGATCTACGCGCACGTCGCTGTAGTAGAATGGTCGGAAGTTGATGTTGGGATCATCGTTGACCATGACCCAATTATCACCACGATCCTCAGATCGGAAGGCCGTACCGCCACCTTGAAATTCGGTCATCAGGTAGATGATATTCGGTTCGCTCCTAGCGATATGAATTCCCGGACGAGCCATTGGCTTATCAGGCAGGCCGTTCATGATTTTGTCCCAGGTTTCTCCTCCGTCCATGGTGCGATAGATGGCGGTATTCCTTCCTCCGTCATCAAAGCGCCAAGGCGTTCTCCTGAAGGTCCACATGCCGGCGTACATGATGCGAGGGTTACTCAATTCCATGGCAATATCAGCACAACCGGTATCCTCGTCTAAGTATAAGATCTTCTTCCAGTTCTTACCGCCGTCCGTCGTTTTGAAGACCCCGCGATCCGGGTTCGCACCCCATTCTTTTCCGAGCGCACATACGCATGCTACATCGGGATCATTGGGATCTACCACGATTCGCTTAATTCGTTCTGTTTCTTTAAGGCCCAGATGCACCCAGCTTTTACCAGCATCTACGGAACGGTAAACGCCCCATCCATAGCCCACACTATTGCGAGGATCCCCTTCTCCGGTACCTACCCAGAGTACATTAGGATCGGAAGGAGCTATGGTCAGTGCTCCGATGGAGTAGGCGCGCTGTCCTTCGAAAATAGGGGTGAAGTTTACGCCACCATTAGTGGTTTTGAAAATGCCTCCGTCGGCCCCCGATACGTAGAAGGTACTTGGGTCGCCAGGAATGCCGTCTATATCCGTCACTCGACCTCCCATGTTCGCTGGACCAATGGCCCGCCATTCATAGGATTCCAGTGCTTCGGAATATTTATCGCTGTTGCTTTGAGAAAATGTGGGGTTCAAAGCAAGAAAACCCCCAAGGAGTGGCAAGAGGAATAAAGGTCTCATAGGTATAGGTTTAAACGTATTGAGCTTGTTTGCAATCTAAATATAGAATTATCTAAGAGCTTGGGTGGTAATCATATAAGAACTCTAATGGTCCTTATATCATTGATAGCGTATTATTAGATGCTTTTTTCATATTCATAAATCATGGGATACCTTACTTTTACATCAACAGAAGTTCAAATTAGTGGTTGGGGCCTGGATACGAAAAGGAGGACGAGTTTTAGGATGGCTTACCGCTACGGTTGCACTTTTGCTGGTGGCTGCCATTCTACTTCTGTACACTGCTCCAGTACAATCACTTTTGAGCCGACAAGCAGAAGGGTATCTGCAGGAACTGCTGGGTAGCTCCGTAAAGATTGGTGGAGTAGGTTTGCAATATCCACTTGCCCTACAGCTTCACTCCCTACATTTGCCAACCCCTTCTGGTGACTCATTGCTATCCGTTGGCGAGTTAGCTGTTGAGGTACAATTGTACCCGCTGTTTCAACAGCAAGTGTTAATTGATCAGATTATCCTACGTCAGGTAGATGGCCGCTTGATCAATACTGATAGTAGTTCTAACTATCAATTCTTGCTGGATGCTTTTTCATCAGAAGAACCTGCTAGTCCTGCGGTAGATGAAGATGCAAGTGGCAAGGAATGGGGCGTTCAGTACAACCGGGGCGCATTATCACTCCATGATATCACGCTGTATTATCAGGACGATCCTGCCAGTGTACAATGCAACCTCCATCTCGGCTCCGTTGAGATACAAACCGATACCGTTGACTTGCTCCAACAAAGTTTTAAGTTAGAGGAGGTCATCATTGGCCAGGCCAATGTATTGGTGCAGCTCCAAGCTGAGGACACCACTACCGAACCTTCTGCAGTTGATGCCAGCGCTAGTGCACTCCAGGCCGCTTGCGAAAGATTGCAAGTGCGAGAATCCAATATTCAGTTCCGGACGGACAGCTTACATCTTGAAGCTCAAATTGATGCGCTGATCGTGGATCGATTGCAGGCTGAAGTTGCCGAAGAACTCAATTTGCGCGTAAACCAAACCAATCTCCAATCAGCCTTGCTACGCTACGATCTACCCGGGATGCCCGAAACTCCGGGGCTCGATCCTAGTCACTTACAATTGGAACAAGCCAAGTTGGAAGTACGCGATTTCGCATATGTCGCCGATAGCTTAAACTTGGTATTGGAACAATTGGCCTTCCAGGAGAAGAGCGGATTTGAGCTGACCGATTTCCGCACGAAGGTGCACTATCAGTCTACAGCCATGACAGTGGAAGACCTGCAACTCCATACTCCTGCCTCGAGCTTACAAGCAGAAGAGTTGGTTTACGCCTTCCCCAAGGATAGCACCAGTCTCTATCACTCCCTGGACTTTACTACGGAAGGGCAGATTAGTATTGCCGACCTGCTCTTACTAGCTCCACAACTGCAGCAATATGAGTGGTTTAGACGACACCCCAATGCCGAGTTGAACCTGGGACTTTCCCTAAGTGGACAAGACAATGCCCTGCAAGCTACTCGCCTTGACGTATTACTACCAGGCCTACGCCTAATCAGCAGTGGCCGATTGCAACAAGTTAATAAGCCGGAACGCCTTGCTGGATCCATAGACCTGCAATACTTATCTTTCTTTCCGGAGCAGCTACTTCCCTTTTTACCGAAGGGGAGTATTCCCGACTACATCAATTGGCCCCAACAGATCGTCACAACTGGCCGACTTGGCTATCGCAATGAACAAGTCCGCCTTGACTTTAGTGCTCAGGAGGAGCGGCCGCAACAAAAAAATTGGACACAGGTATCCCTAAATGGTACCGCTGCTCAAGTGTTGGATACCGAGCGCACTGAACTTGATATACGGCTAGATAGTCTGCTGCTTACGCGTCCCTCTATTCTGGCCTATCTCCCACCTAAAACGATACCAGCTGGCTATCAGCTACCCAACTATCTGCAGGCTTCTGGTAGTGTCCTTGGACCACTGGATGATTTGATGCTCAATTTGCGTTTGGCCCTTCCGGGTAATCAAACTTACGTGCAGGTGAATGGAAGGGTACAAGAGGCGCTAGCGCCAGAGCAGGTTCGCTTTGATATTAGCCTGGATGATATTGCCCTCCGGCAAAACGAGATCATGGCTTTATTGCCGGATAGCCTGTTGCCGGCTATGCTCCAACTACCGGATGTGCGCATTCAGAATGGTCGTTTAAGCGGCTCACCAGATGATCTGCAGATTCATATACCGCTGGAGAGTAGCAGCGGGAATTGGTTGTTGGATGGCCACTACCAGGCTGAAGATCTAAATCTTGTTCTCAGTGCAGAGCAGATTCAGTTGGAAGAATGGCTACAAGGTGGCTGGCGGGATAGTGTGGCGCGACTCGATTTACAACCGCTATCACTGACTGCTCAGGTTAGCGGCCAGCTGGAACCGCGTTTGGATCTTCGCTTACAAACAGCCGTTCAGGAAGCGGAACGTGGGCAACTATTACAAGTTACCGCTTCTGCGAGGGATAGCAATTATCAGATAGATTTCGGTTTCACGCATCCTGCTGTGCAAGGGCAGGGGAGTGCTGCTTATGCTATTGAGGATAGCCTGGAGCAAGTCATGGGTATTTTGGACCTACTTGCGCTAGATCTGGAATATTGGGGCCTGAGTGAGCGACCGCTTTCCGCCCAAGGGCAGTTATCTATGAACAGCAATGGGCTTAGCACGGATCAACTAGAGGCTCGTTTTCTTTTGGATGATCTGCTGCTACGCGGAGGCGGTTCTGCTGCCTATGTGGACAGTTTGCTGATCACGGCAAATCTGCTTGGTGGTAACAATGACATTCGAATATCCGGAGATGTTCTGGAAGGGTATGTACGCGGACGATTTGATGCTGAAACTATTGCTACCGAGTTACAACAGTATTTTGAAGCCCAGCTCGGAGGGGCTGCCAAGGAAGAATTATTGACGAATGATCATGATTTGGAAATGGCGCTGCGCGTCAAGAACCCTCGGCCTTTTACCACTGGCATCATTCCCGCGCTTACTGCGCTCTCCGAAATGGAAATGTCGCTGGATTACCAAGGCCAAGAGCCCGCACTACACTTTAATTTCGACCTGCCCGAATTGGCCTATGCCGGCCTTGCGCTGAACGGGATGAAAATGGAAGCTAAGGGTACTGCGGACCAGTTACACTCTCATGTGGACTGGGAGGATGTGACCTACGGTGAGGATATTGATCTGGGGCAAACGATTATCAGCGCACGAACGGCAACTGAAGGCCTTGACGTTGCGCTGCAGATCTTCGACTCCGATAGCTTACGCCACTACTTTGCCCTCAACTGGCAACAAGCAGGAAAGGCACAGTTCCTACAATTTAAACCTGAACAACGTCTCAATTATCAACCCTGGACCGTTCCGGCAAACAATCAGATGCGCTGGCAAGATAGTATGCTCAATATCACCAACTGGGCTTTCACGCAGAATGGTAGTTCTATAAAGCTCAGCAGCTCTAATGAGCAGGACTTAGTACTCCAGTTTCAGCAATTTGACCTGGCTGATATCAGCCGAATTATCAACACCGAAGTAGAACTTATCGGTGGCATTCTGGACGGAGAATTGCTGGTAGAGGACGTATTAAGCTCCCCAATGCTGGCACTAGACGCAGCCATCCAACAGCTCACTTACTATCAGGATCAGCTGGGTGACTTACAAGCCCAGCTTCGGCAGCAACCCAACGATGATTTTGCCATTGATGTCCAAGTTGAGGGCGCAGGGAACAGCTTGAGTGCTAATGGTCTTTATTTGGCCAATAATGAATTGGATGTACTCCTCCAGCTCAACCGCCTAAAATTGAGTAGTCTGGAGCCTTTTACACTAGGTTATTTGCGTGATCCAGCGGGCTTCCTCACTGGCACCTGTTCGGTCAAAGGCAGTGCGGATGCTCCCAGATTAGCGGGTAACCTGACTTTTGAGGATGCTGAGCTGACGGTGAGCCTTCTAGGTAGCCGTTTCCTAATTGATGATCAAGAATTGACGTTTAATCAGGAATTGATACAATTTGATGCGTTCATCATGCAGGACCCCAGTGGTAACAGTGCCGTCATGAATGGTGAAATCCAGTTGAATAGCATAGAAGACATCCGCCTGGACTTGGAAGCCAACACTCGCGATTTCCTGGCTGTATCCTCCACTTCAGCTGACAATGATCTGTTCTACGGTAACCTCAGCGTTGATGCTGTCGCTGATATTAGTGGTTCCGTCACGAACCCGCGCGTAGTGATCAACGCCACACCAAGCAGTGATTCAAAGCTCACTTACGCCTACTCTTCTGCGCAGCAAGCCAGTCTGGAAACCACCCAGGATATCGTCACTTTTTCTGAGACCTACGAATGGGAAGAACGGTTGTTATTTGGCCAACAGGACACCGGTTTTGTCAATACCAATTATCTCGGTGCTTATATCGAAACCAACCTCACGATTAATGAAAAGCTGGTGGTTGAAGTATTGGTGGATCCGATTACGCAACAAACCTTTCGCGGACGTGGCACTGGGGCCATCACCTTTATCCAGCGACCGAATGGTCAGCAAGAATTGACGGGGCAGATCAGTCTGGCTAATGGTAGCTACGACATGGTACTGGAAGGGCTGCAACGCTATCAGTTTTTACTGGAGCCAGGTAGTTCTGTCATCTTCAATGGCGATCCGTTCAATCCTGAGATAGATTTGAGTATTGTTAATGCTGTTACCACTAGTCCGCTACCCTTGGTGAAAACCATCGACCCTACAGCCAGTGCTGGTGGCCTACGCCGGCGAGAGACATTTGAGGTGGTACTCGACCTTACCGGAGATTTACAAGGCATGGACATTAGCGCTGATATCCGCTATCCGGATGATAAATATGGAAACGAAGGATTGAGTCAGGTAGAAGCCGCACTAGAGCACTTGAAGCAAGATCAAACACGTACTTATACCACTGCTATTACGCTGGTGACACTTAATAGCTTTGTGCTGCCGACCTTGGAAGCTGGTATCAATCCACAGCAAGATATCGTGAATGGTCTGGCGGGAGCCGTGGGCAATGCTCTGAGCAACTTAGTTAATGATCGCCTGGGTGGCGTGGAGTTTGATGTCGGCATTGAAAACTACGAAACGGACAGTGGCGAACAAAACTATAACGTCCGGCTCAGCCTACAGAAGAGTTTTTTCAATGATCGCTTAATCGTTAGTGTAGATGGTGTCACTAACACGGCGGGTGAAACGGATAATACCACTACCGCTGCTACTTATCTGGACAACGTATCGGTGGCCTACTTGCTGGATGAAGACGGGAATCTACGCATCAAAGTATTTAATGACCGCGATGAGAATGTCTTTGTAGGGGGCAATGTCATGCGTGTGGGTGGGCGCCTGGTTTTTAGCAAAGATTTTGATCACTTTTTCTGGCAAAAACGGTAATATGACGAGTAGAAGCATTTGGCGGTTCTATCTCCTGATCGGTTGTAGCGTTTTGCTATTAGCTGGCTGTGGAGTAGAGCGCTACCTGCCAGAAAATCAGTATCTGTACGAAGACTCCACCCTTAAGATTACTGCTGCCGATAGTATCAATACCAATCAGCTGAAGCAGGAGGCGAATCTAGCGCTGACGCAGCAAAGCTCGCCCCGCTGGCGGGTATGGTGGCACTACCGCGACGGATTCTTCTTGCGGTGGTTGGGTAAACGTATTGGACGGGAGCCCATTCTTTACACGCCCAAACAAAGTGAACAGGCCGTACAGCTATTGGAAAATCGAGCTACTAACGCAGGACATTTCTACAGCTTCGCTAACTATACGACAGATACGCTGGCGAAGCGGCGCAGCCTTCGGGTCAATTATCAACTACGCGTTGGAGCGCCCTATACCATAGACACTGTAGTCTATCGCCTCCGGGCACCAGTGATCGCTGCCGTAGCTGATAGTTTGCGTAAGAAAAGCTTATTGCGAACCGGCAAAGCTTACCAACTACAAAATCTACGAGCTGAACGTCAGCGTATCGCTACTGCTCTGCATCGGCAGGGCTTCTACTTCTTTGTGGAACAGGATTTGGAATTCCTCGCTGATACGATGGGAAATGACCGCGGTGTACAATTGCTTCTGAAGTTGAAAGACGCTTTACCTGCTCGAAATCTGCTAGCTCAACGGATTGCCGGAATCAAGATATACGAAAATGGACGCCAGCTGCTAACTCCCTCCACTGTACAGGATACGCTTTCCACGGACGGCATACGAATCTACTGCGAGGATTGTGCCCTGCGTCCAGAGATACTAGCTGAAGCGATTGCCTATCAAGTTGGCGATTACTATCACCCCACTCAACACAGCACGACGATTGAGCGACTGGCAGCTTACGATACCTATCGTTATATCAGCCTCAATTATGATGCTGTTGAGGGTTCGGATAGTCTGATCCAGCTACGGGTATCACTGAGTCCGAGGGTACGTCACAGCGCATCCGGGGAGATTGGGGCCTCGTTCAATAGTGGACGTTATCTGGGGCCAGAATTAGCCTTCAGCTATACCAATCGAAACTTGTTTCACGGTGCGGAGCGTTTGACATTGGAAGGCCAGGTGAACTACAATTTCTTCCTGGGAACAGCGGGAGAAAGCAGGATTCCCCGCTCTAGTATTTATGGCTTGGAGGCTCGCCTGGACGTACCACGTTTTTGGTTGCCCAATCGGACCGCGCTGCTCCCTGTCTTGGGCCAGGCTGGCACTAGCATTGCCTTTGGAGGAAAGGTGGAGCAAATCCAATTGCAATTGTCTCGCTTTGCGGAAGAAATCGAGAATAACGACTTCACCGAACTCGCTGAGCTATTAGACAATGACCCATCTGCTGATGCACCGGTCAACCTCTGGCAATTTAGCACAGATTACGCCTACACCTGGCGGCGCCGACCTACTATCCAAAACCAACTGACCTTACTACGACTCCGATTTCAAGAACCACAAGTGGATAGCGAGGAATTGCTCAGTTTGAGTCGGAGTTTAGGGTTTACGCAAGGCTTGTCTGGCCTGGGGCGGCTGGATCGAATGCGCCTTTTGGGCCCTTCCTTCAGCTGGACGTACGACAGTCAACTGCGCATTGCGCAGGCCGGCAAGCCTACTCGCAAGCATCAGTGGTTTACGCAGTTTCAGTTGGGACTCTCGTTCAATCGCGTGCTACCCATTGACAATAACCGCCGGGAATTGGAGGCGGAGAGTAGCAACTACCTGCAACCACGAGTAGATCTACGTCACTATTGGTCGTTCCGCCGGCAATGGACGCTGGCTACGCGCATACACGCGGGGGCGGCTATCCCTTTCACAGAACGGGCCATTGTCCCTTATTTTGATCTGTACACCGTAGGTGGGCCTAATAGTTTACGCGGCTTCATCCCCCGTGGCTTAGGGCCAGGTGTTACGGAGCCGGTAGATATCAACTTGCTGGGGCAGGACGGTTACGGTAATGTCATCTTTGAAAGTAGCCTGGAGCTCCGCTACCGCTTTTTCGACTTCATTGAGTTGGCCACCTTTGTAGATGCCGGTAACGTCTGGCTCTACAAAACAGAGACGGTACCCACCATCGGTGACTTTGCCTGGAGCAGTTTTCTGGATGAATTGGCTGTAAACGTTGGCGCCGGTCTCCGTCTTGATTTTTCTTTCTCCCTCCTCCGCCTGGACTTGGCCAAACCAGTTGCTTTCCCATATGAACCTACAACTGCTGCCACTGCGGACCGCAAGCCTCGCGTTGTCTTGGGTTTTGGGCAAGCGTTTTAGTGTGGTAATAGGGATTTGTAGTAGTGAATTAAGTGCTTGGTATTATTCGTACGTGCGATAATGTTAGAAAGGTTGTGGTACCCATCAGGAATTAATTGGGTAATATGCGTGTTTACTGAGCATGGAAGCAAAGAAGCATCCGAGATCATAATACTTCCCCATGCTGAATCATTATCTGCACAGGATAAAAGTTCACTTAGTCAAAACGCATTCGTCTGTTCTGGACAAGTTTAATCTAGGCCAAGAGGCAAAGGATTTTCGGCCACTTGATGGTGGTTGGAGCATCAGCGAAATCCTGGAGCATATCGCACTCACCAGTCACTTCCTTCTAATCCTCATTGACAAGGGTGCTGCTAAGGCACAACGGAATACCAGGAACCTATCTCTAGAAGTCGCACTACAGGAATTTCATTACGACCTCAGTGCCATTGAGACCATTGGTATCCACAAGTCATTTGATTGGATTAGGCCGGAACATATGGAACCCGCGGGGGTAAAGTCGGAGATGGAAATCACTGATGAACTAATTTCTCAATTAAAGAGATGTCTTGTTCATTTGGAGGATCTGAGAAATGGTGAAGGAGTACTTTATCAAACTATGATGACCGTGAATGGACTCGGTAAGATCAATGTCTACGAATACATCTATTTCTTAAGCAAGCATGCTGAAAGACATCTCGCACAAATTGACGAGAATGTAGCTGAGTTTAATGAGCGGCATCCGGCTTAACGCTAACCAGGCCAATGCTTACCAGCGTAATGGAGAACAGTAAAGCTGCCCCCACGAAGAAAACAGAAGGCCCAATTCTGCTGAATAGCACACCACCGAGAATCAAACCAAAGATGCTGGCGAGGCTTCCGGTGCTGTTACCATAGCCCATGATGGTGCCCTGTTTACTTGGATCGCTGCGCTGTGCGAAGATGGCGAGGAAGCTCGGCCACATAATACCATTTCCAATTGATAGCAACACATTGGCCGCATAAACGGCAACAGTGGTCGCGAAGGTCATGGTTACAAAGCTTAGACCGATTAGCAAACTGCCGACGAGTACCAGCCAGCCTTCTGAAACTCGAGGTCCTAGATAGGTGAGCACCGGCCCTTGGAAAATAACCATGATAGCGCTGGATACGGTTAGGAATATGCCTAGCTCAGCTGGACTCCATTCTAGTATCGTTGAGGCAAAAACGGGGAAGCCTGCATAGAAGAAGCTGAAGCCCAGGAAGTTGATGAAGTAGATAAAGAATAGAATACGCATGCCCGGCATCTGCAGGATAGAACGCAAGGTAGTGTCGGGGCAATCCGTCATTTCATAACATTCCTTATGCTCAATATGAAATAGCTTCCGAATACTGAGAACGGACATTTTGGCGTCTACTGCATTCGGATTGGATTCCGGTAGGAAACGACGAATAACAAAAATGGCCAACATGGAAATTGCTGCAGCTATAATAACTGGCAGAAGCGTACCAAAGGCCGTGCTACTCAAAAGTCCGGCTAGGGCAGGGCCCAAAATGAAACCTAGGCTGGTAGAGGAGGCCATCAGACCAAAGTTGGCCTTTCTGTTTTCATCCGTCGAGATGTCAGCGAGGTAGGCATTGGCTACCGACACATTACCACCAGTGAGTCCATCCAAAGCACGAGCCACAAATAGAACGATGAGTGGTGTGCTTAGTGCAAAGGTGCCTACATAGGCGGAGTCAATTTGAAACAGATCGATTCTTGGCAGCAGCAGTGCAACCATGAAAAGGATCCAAGCCAAAAACGTACCTGCCTGACTAATGATTAATACCCATTTACGCCCCACCTCATCTGACCAGCGCCCCAAGAGCGGAGCTCCAATTAGCTGAAAGGCCGGATAAATGGACCCAAGAATTCCGTAGATGAATTCGTTGCCACCAAAATCCTGCACCAGAAACACCAGGATGGGAATGATCAGGCTGTACCCCATCATGCCAATGAAGTTGACCATTAGTACTGGAAAAACCCTGGATTGCAGAAAATTGAGCATGTCCTTGATCTTTTATGAATATTTATCTTGAACCACCCAAGTCACCGAAGAGCACCCAAGTCTCTTGTTCCCAGCATTCCCCGATACAAGGACTTTTGAACCATGTAAGACACGCGAATCAAGGGCTAAGAGCAACATATTTG